>QQTW01000113.1_pt1 | contig 44971 bp, 42 predicted proteins | sample 1904831 | NCBI WGS metagenome assembly QQTW01 (sample SAMN09435610, study PRJNA476489) | Subsurface metagenome, whole genome shotgun sequencing project.
GTCTAACTCTCCATTCGCAGGAATTAATCGTTGGGCTAAAGTTACATCTTTATTAGCTAAACTAGACCACCATTGACTAATCAAAGCTAAATTGTCTGGATTATCAGGTTTTTGGCTATTTTGCTGCCAAATAATTTTAGGTTGCATAGATTAATTTTAATTAGAGGTGAATGAAAAATAGCATAAATCGTCCTAGGGCGGCGATCGCAATAATAGATTGAGCAATAACCGAACTTGACGGTGCTTTAAGCTTTGATAGGTTAGGCTTAAAGACTATAACCTAGCAAAGGTTTTGACTGACTTATTCAGGAAATCGATATTTTAGAGAAAATATAATAGGGACTATAGGAGGCTAGTAGATGGCTGCAACTGACTTCAAAGATTATTACAGCATTTTAGGGCTGAATAAAACTGCCAGCAATGAAGAAATTAAACAAGCTTTTCGCAAACTAGCGCGTAAATATCACCCAGATGTTAACCCCGGTAACAAAGAAGCGGAAGCCCGGTTTAAAGAAGTAAGCGAAGCTTACGAGGTATTGTCCGACAAGGAAAAACGCCAAAAGTACGATCAATTTGGTCAGTACTGGCGACAAGCGGGACAAACTCCTTGGGCTTCAAGAAGCAATAAAGCTAATGCTGACTTTAATGAAGTTGAATTTGGCAAATATACCAACTTTGACGAATTTATTAACGACTTACTCGGACGCTTCAACGATCCTAGTAGCGCGGGGGGGAGTAGCAGACAAGCTTACAGTTATCGCACTTCGCCCGGAGGAACAACAGGGTTTGGTGGGTTTGATAATTTTGGCGACTTTGGGGGTTTTGATAATGCGACGAAAACCGCTCAAGATACAGAAGCCGCAATTAGTCTTAGTTTTGGCGAGGCGTTTAATGGCGTACAAAAGCGCTTGAGTTTGGGTAACGAAACTATTGAAGTTCGCATTCCGGCGGGTGTTAAGGCTGGTAGTCGAGTGCGAGTGCGCGGTAAAGGTCAACTCAACCCTATAAACCAACAAAGAGGGGATTTATACCTCAAAGTAGAATTACTACCCCATTCATTTTTTCAATTTGAGGGAGATAATCTAACTTGCGAAGTCTCGATTGCGCCCGATGAAGCGGTGCTGGGCGCGTCAATTGATGTTCCTACCCCAGATGGTTCAGTCAAAGTCAATATTCCGGCGGGGATTCGTTCTGGTCAATCTTTACGGCTGCGGGGTAAAGGGTGGCGCTTACCTAAAGATGGACGCAGCGATCAATTAGTCAAAATTGCGATCGCATCTCCCAAAGAATTAAGTCCCCAAGAGCGCGAGTATTATGAAAAAATCCGCGATATTCGTACCTTTAACCCGCGCAGCCATTTACAGCAAATCAAATTATAAATGGTTATTTTTGGACGGAGAAGGCATTATTCCTCCGTCCAATTTTTAATAGCTAGGTTAATTAGTAATTGACGCAGGTAACTCGGTACTCAAGCGCAAAGGTAAACTCGGCGATGAAAGAGACTGAGCATAAGCTGGGGTAAGAAAAGGTTGGTAAATCTGTGCTTGGGGAGTCAATTGGTTGATAAATGCCAAACTTACCCCAGAAATTAGCTGACGCAAGGGTTGAGCTTCTACTCCTCGACGTTCTTTAATTGCTCCAGTATCCGTAATTGCTTGACTACTTGGATTGCCGACACTTAAATGCGTACCGCCAATTGCTGTAACTAAATATTTTTGCGTACTAAGTTGAGTAAAAGGGCGCAATTGATGGTTAAGTACGGGAGTTATCGCATCCTCAGTACTAGCTAAGATCAAAACGGGAACGCTAACTTTATTTAAACCATTTTCCCCAAATAACTGCCCAATTACTGGATTAAGCGCGATCGCACTTTTTATGCGCCGATCTTGTAATTCCACTTTACTATCAATTAAATTTGCCGCTCCGCATTGCAACCAATCGGCGGGTGCTTGGCTTAAAGGATTAGCATTTTTACAACTTTGGCGTAATTGCTGCAAGTTTAATTCTCCTCCAGCTACGGCTAAAGCTGTATAACCGCCCAAAGAATGACCGATGATACTAACAGTTTCCGTATTTAGTTTGCCTTGGAGCAGTCCTGGTTGTTTGTTCAACGTGCTTAACCGATCTAGCACAAAGCTAATGTCTTTAGGTCGATTAATAAACTCCGTCGCTGGTAAAAGCTGATTTGGACTACTTAACTTGGCAGCATTTCTGCTCGTGCGATCGGGATGTTCTAAAGCTGCTACTGTTAACCCGTGACTTGCCAAGTGGCGCGCTAAGTAACTAAAAAATTGACGATTTGCTCCTAACCCTGGCGAAATTACCACCAAAGGAGTTGGACGTAAGGCGGACAACAAAGAGTTTTGCTGCGGATAATAGATATCTAGAGCAATAGAGCGATCGCGTTGCCGATCTTGTAAGGTTATTGTTTGCTCTTTTACCGTTGCTTTGCCGATCTTAGCGGGGTCAAAGTCGGTTTTTTTAAATGTCCCATTACTTGTAACAGCTAATTTGTCTTCTAAAGACGCACCCACCGCCTGACTTTGCAAGTAAGAGGGGTTAAATTCTACAGCTAAGGCGATCGCCGAAGTTGCATCTATAACAATATTTTCTTGGGGATAAGCTTTAATTAAACTTACTATGCTGACTCCGTTGGCTTGCTGGGCGGCTAGAGTTACGGCGGCTTGGAGTTGCGGCAAAGTTAAGTCGGGAATCGCCACCCCTAAATATTTGAGTAATTGTTTGCCATAAGGAGAACTAGATAAGTTTGCTACATATTCATCGGCAAGTTTTGGATCTACTTGCAGGCGATTATTTAAAACTTTTCGCACTTGAGGCGTTAGCAAACTAGAATAAATTTGCAATTTTGGCGGTAAAACGCCTGTTTTGGCAAACTGTTCTAATTCCGAAATTGCGATCGCGCTTTCAAATGCTCCTAATTTTATTGTTACTCTTTCGGCTGCCATTACTGGGTTTGCCAATGCTGGCAAACTAAACGCGATCGCCAGACCCCATAGCTTTTCTTTAATTTTGCGCCCCATTCCTCGATCTCCACACATTAGTTTACTTTTCAACTCGATCGCAATGTTTTGTTACCCCTTTGGTTCTATTATGTACGTCGGTAGTTTTGATGGCGATCGCCCTACTACCCCAAAAGAGTATTTAATTGATTAACTATGTAGCTTTATATACATTTAAAGTTGAAACAAAAGCCAGCAAACAGAAACTTAGAGCCTTGAGAGGAGCTAAATTTAAAGTAGCAACAATTACTTGCGTACGTAAATAACCAAATAAGGGAAACAAAACATAAAATAGTTAAGACTAAAAAACTTAGAGAATTTAATAGATCGCATCATGGTATTTAAAGTGTCGTCGGTAGTCGGGAAGCGAACAGTTGCAGGTTTAACAACTTTGTTAGCTTCAGTTTCTATTGCTTATCCATTTCCCAGCATTGCCCAGATAATTCAAAGGCAGCCTACTGTAGCTCCAACCTTAACAACGCCTGCACCTCAAGCGCCCGTGCAGCCACCGCTAGATTATACGTTGGGAGGAGGCGATCGCATCCGCATCAACGTGTTTGAAGTACCAGAATACAGTGGTGACTATCAAGTTCCCCCTGGAGGAGCGCTGTATTTACCTTTAGTTGGCGGCATAACAATTTTAGGATTAACCCAAGAGCAAGCCGCCGAAGCGATCGCCGCTAGATATTCTCGTTACCTCCGACGACCATTGGTAACTGTGAGCTTGCTTTCACCGCGCCCGATTAACGTTGTAGTAGCTGGAGAAGTAAATCGTCCTGGTTCTTACACTGTAGGTTTGCAAGGAGGCGCTGGCGATAATCCAGGGGTACAGTATCCCACAATAGTAGGAGCGCTGACTTTATCTGAAGGAGTAACTTTAGCTGCGGATATTCGTCAAGTGCAGTTGCGGCGACGACAAGGACTGGGACCTGAAACTGTAACTACTCTCGATTTAACTCAGCTAATTCAAACTGGGGTTTTACCGCAAGATATTACCCTGCGCGATGGCGATACAATTTTTGTTCCTGTAGCATCAGAAGTAAGTTTAGCGGAAATTAGACAGTTTTCTACTGCTAGTTTTGCAGGAGCGATTAATAGACCCCGTACAGTAACCGTAGTTGGCGAAGTAAATCGTCCTGGTTCTTATACAGTAATTGGCGGCTCGACTACTGCGATCGCCACAGAGCAAGGCGGCGGTGGCGCGGGCGGCGGCTTGCCTACAGTGTCGCGGGCAATTCAGTTAGCAGGCGGTATCAATTCTTTAGCCGATGTGCGCGGTATTCAGTTACGCAGACCAACTAAGTCTGGTACAGAACAAACTCTTAATCTTAATTTTTGGCAACTATTAACGGGGGATTCTTATCAAGACACTCTCATCCAAGATGGAGACACGATTGTAATTCCAACGGTTTCCGAACAAAACCCCGCCGAAAGCACCGTAGTGGCGACAGCAAATTTTTCCCCCGCAACTATTCGAGTCAGCGTGATTGGCGAAGTCAAACGGGCGACTGGGGGTGCTGGCGGTACGACGCTAGAACTACCAGCAAATACGCCCCTCAATCAGGCTATATTGGCAGCCGGAGGATTTAACGATTCTAGAGCTAGACGAACTACAGTCGATCTAATTCGTTTAAATCCCAATGGGTCAGTAACAAAACGCCAAGTGAAAATCAACTTAGCCCAAGGGATTAGCGAAGAAGTCAATCCAATTCTCCGCAATAACGATATTGTGGTCATTAACCGTTCTTTCTTAGGTAGAGTCGGAGATACAATTGGGGCGGTAGGCAATCCATTAGTAAATGTTTTCAGTATTTTTAGATTGTTTGGACTTTAAAGTTTAGAAGCTTGGCGATCGCCTTTACAATTGCGCCTGCAATAGAGATGCGATCGCACTAAGTAATTTTTCTGGCACAAAAGGCTTAGTAAAATAAGCATTCGCCCCCAAATCTTTAGCTTTTTGACGGTGCTGGTCGTTTTCTCTAGAAGTCAGCATCGCTACAGGTAAATTTTGCCAGTTTTTGGTAGCACGAATTTCTTTAAGTAATGTAAAGCCATCCATGCGGGGCATTTCAATATCCGAAATTACCAGGTCGTAAAACTCTCCCGAACGACTCAAAGTTTCTATAGCTTCTTTGCCATCTCGACATTGCACTACTTGGTAGCCTGACTTGTTTAAAACTCGATCTAGCAAACGCCTAACTGCAACAGAATCATCAACTATCAAAATTGTTGCTCCGGTTTTAGCTTGGGGCTTAAATTCAGCATGAGGAAGTTTTGGCAATGACTGTTGGCGATCGATTAATTCATCTAAGTAGTTTGGTGACAAAACTGTAACTACTTCACCCGTACCTAGCACCGTACAACCAGCAATATAAGGCGGAACTTTGACTGTCGGATCGAAAGGTTTAAGGACGAGTTCTTTTTCGCCTAATAAAGAATTGACAGCAACAACGACAGGTTGACCGCCAACATCTAAAACAATACCCAAGTGCTGGTTAAATTGCTCCGCCGCCGGGACGCTATCTGTGCGCGTGTAGGGCAGCATTTTGGTCAAACAAAATATTGGCACAGAGCGATCGTGCCAAGTTATAGTTTTTGGCTGAGAAGAATAATCGCAAAATTCAGCTAAAGCAATAATTTCTAAAATATTTACCGATGGAATTGCCAAAGTGCGCTGCTGACAGCGACAAAGTAACAAAGGCAAAATATTTAAGCTCAAAGGAATCGTAATTGTAAACTTAGTTCCTTGTCCAACTTGAGTTACGACATCAACCGTGCCGCGCAGTCGCTCTATTTGGGTGCGAACTACATCTAAACCCACACCTCGACCCGAAAGATCGCTCACAAAATCTGTAGTCGAGAACCCCGGCATAAATAGAAATTGCAAAATTTCCTCTTTTGTTAGCTTGGCAGCGTTTGGGCTATGCAAACCCGTTTCTATTGCTCGCTGTAAAACTTTCTGGGTATCGATACCCCGCCCGTCGTCAGAAATTGTAAATACTACTTGATTAGCTTGGATTTTAGAACTTAAAGTAATTTGAGCAGTTTTTGACTTACCGAGTTTTAGCCGTTCTTGAGGAACTTCAATTCCATGATCGAAAGCATTGCGTAACAAGTGCGTTAGGGGAGTTTGCAATTGTTCGAGAATTACTTGGTCAATTAAGGTTTCTTGGTTGGCAATTTTTAAGTCTACAGATTTATGGTAGCGCTGGCTCATAGTTTGCAAGGGAGTAACAAACCGTTGCGCCAAAAATTTAAACGGCACTAAGCGAGATTCGGTCAAGTCGCCGCGCAGTCCATCGAGTTGCTGGCGCAGCCGATCTAGTCCGGTTTGAAAATCGCGGGCGATTAGTTCGATATCCGATTTTGTTTCTTGTACCCGTACCATAACTTCTTGCAAATCTTGCAAAGTCGAGTGAAAGCCCGTGTACTGGTCAAATTGCAAAGCATCAAACTCGCGATCGCTACTTTCTAAAGTAGCTGCACCTAATGATGCTAACGGGCTGGCTAACTGGTCGTAAAAAATCCGTACTTGTTCGTTAATCGGATTGAGCTTTTGCGACTCTTTATTCAGGGTCAAATTTGCTTGATGAAGTTGAGAATGATATAGAGATAAACGCTCGTGTCCGATCAGCAATTCCCCCAAAGTATTGCTCATCCGGTCGAGTTTAGTAACGGGAATCCGCAAGTTTAATGTAGGCGCAACTTGGGCTTGAAGAACCTGAGTTTCTTCTGTTGGAGTTTCGTTTTTAGGCGCAGCGACTTCCGGGACGGGGGGACTAAGAGTTTGCGATCGCATTTCCCGCAACTGAGCAATTTGTTTAGTTACTTGCTCTACAAGTTCTTCTACTTTATTAGCGCTTTGCGATCGCCGGACGCTCTCTGCTCCGGCTATTAGCCAATCTAAATTTAAAGTTTGCCCTAACAAAGTACATTCTTCAATAAACCCCGTCAATCCCTGTTTGAGCGCTCCTACTTGGACGGGGGCGATCGTTAATTTCTCAATTCTTTGCAGGCATTCTTCTAAGTCGATTTCTAAAACCGTTTTCAAAATAAAAGGATTAATCGCTGTTGCAGCAAAAGCCGCGTCCTCGATTTCCGCTTGAGGGGGAGCTAATTCTTGCAAAAAGCCATCTAGAGCGATCGCAATTGGTAAAGCCGATTCATCTACAATTATCGGGCTTGCTGGATTGCTAATAGCTTCAGTAACTAAATCGTTAACTTGCTCTATGCCAATAAACAATAGTTCGTAAGCTGTATCTCTTTGGGCTTCTACTCTGCCTTCCGCCAAAGCTTGCAGCAAATCTTCCAATTTGTGAGCGAGTTTATGCAATGCTGGGAGTTCGGCAATACCCGCGCCCCCTTTAATTGAGTGCGCTGCCCGCATTAACTCTGTATATTCGTGCTTGAGTTCATTATTGCTAGTTGAGGTGGGGTTAGCAGCTATTGTAACTAAGCGCTGCATCCCCCGATCTAGGACGGTTAAATAGTCTGGCGCATCTTCGTATAGAAAGCAAGAACGGGCTTCAAGCAAAATTGCTTCTAAACTAGCAGCATCTAGTACCATTTATTTTTCTACCTGAAAGCGAGATACGGAGTTTTGGAGTTCTTCAGCAACGCCTACTAACTGCTTTAAGGAGGCAGATACTACTTCTGATTCGTTAGAAGTGTTTAGGGCGATTGTGGCGACTTCGTGCATTGTCTTATTTACAGTTTGAGAAGCGATCGCCTGAGAAACGGTACTTTCAGAAATCGATTGGAGCAGTTCGTCAATAGTATTGCTGATATTAGCCAGTCCCACCAAAGTTTGCTTTGTTTTGCCAACTAATTGAGTCCCGGTGACTACTTGAGTTGTACTAGCTTCCATTGTTTGCAATACTTCGGCGGTTTCTTGTTGAATTGTGCTAACTAATTGCTCGATTTCTTTAGTTGAGTCGGTAACTCGTTCTGCCAAACGTCTTACTTCGTCGGCAACTACTCGGAAACCTTGTCCGTTTTCGCCTGCACGGGCGGCTTCAATAGAGGCATTAAATGCTAAAAGGTTGGTCTTTTCAGAAATTCCCGAAATGATGCTGACAACTTTAGAAATTTCCTGGGATGATTCTGCTAGTCGTTTTACTTTTTTGGAAGTTTCGGCAACACTAGAGCGAATATTTTGGATGCTGCCTACGGTTAAATCCATCGTTTCGCCACCTTCTTTAGCGGCTTGAACGGCATCGCGGGCGATCGCGGCGGCTTTTTGAGCCGAATCGGCTACTGATTGAATTGATTGCCCAATTTCTTCGACTTTGTTGAGGGCTTGGTTTACGGCTTGGGTTTGAGTTGTGGCTTCTTGGGATAGTTTGCCAACGGATGCTTCGCTACTAAATGTTGATTCTTGTACTTGGCTGCTGGCGGCTTTCACTTGGGTAACAATTTCTCTTAAGCTGCGAATTGTAGCGTTAAAAGCGTCGGCAATTGAACCCATTGCTCCTTCGTCTACTTTTGCTTTAATTGTCAAGTCTCCTTTTTGAGCATCTTCAATTTCTAGTAAGAATGCAATTACTCCTTGTTGCAGGCGTTCTTTTTCTTGGCGTTGAAAATCTGCCTCGGCTTGACGCAAGCGCGATTGTTCTTCTAGCGCCGTAGCTGAGGCATTAACGCTATCAGCCATCTGGTTAAAGGTCGTAGCTAACTGCCCTATTTCATCGGTAGCAAAAACTTCTGCTCTTGCTGTGCGATCGCCAGCAGAAAATTCTTGAGCCGTCTGGCGCAAGTTTTCAATGGGTTTGGGAATAGCTCGTCTCAAAACCATTGCCCAAGCTGTAATGATTACAACGGCTAAACTCAGTACAATAATTCCTTGGATTAGGCTTTGTTCGAGTAGCGCATCGATGGAATTTTCACGAGTTCCTCTAACTAAAATTGCTACAGGTTCTGTATTTCTATTCGGTGTAGAAACGGCAATGTTATCTTTGGTAATGTTTTGCAGGCTTTTAGCCGCTAGAGTGTAGATTTGGTTACCAACTTTTAAACGTTGGGTAACTGGCGTACCATTCGCTGCAACGGCGGCTTCTATTAACGATAGATCGGGTAAAGTCGCATTTGGCAATGCTTTTTCTAAATTGCTTGTTTGCCCCGCATCCAAAGCTGTGACTAAAGTAAAATCTTTTGTCATTGGTTTGTGAGCGTAAACGGCACTGTAGCCTCCATCAAAAGCTTTCAATGTATCTTTGACGATTGGGAGTTTCCCGTTCGCAATATCCCCTGAAACTAGAGCGCCAATTACCTGCTTAGTTACTGGATCTTTAACGGCGGTAACTGTATAGCGAATCAAAGCATCGCGATTAGCAAAACCTGCGGGTAGAGGAGGATTTTCTTTTTGCAATTCGCTCCATTTGACAATAGAACTAGCTTTAATTTGTCTGGGGTCGCTTAAGACTTCTTTAACCAAATTATCGGGATTGAAAACTTCTCCTTGGCGATTAGCATTCGCTCCAATAATGATGCGTAAATCTTTACCAACTAAAGTCGCGTATTCAATTTTTCTCGCAGCGACTTCGTTTTTTAAGATTTTTTCAACCTGGCTTTGTAAATTAGCAGAGATCGGTTTATTTTCCGCCGCAGCTTTTGCTGCACTAACAATTGCACTATTATCTGATTGACCGCGAAAACCAAACCCCATTTGGTTGATTTTGATATTGTAATTAATCTCAGTAACTGCTACTTCTGATGTTGCTTGGTTGAGTAACTGGCTTCTCAGCCCGGTTTCAATAATATGTTTCGATCCTAGCCCTAAAGCAATTACAGATAAAACTTCTGAAGCTATTAAGGCTATAAGTTGCTTGCGGTTAATTGGTAAATTATAAAACCACTGTATGGGTGACTTCTTTTTTTTCTTTGTAGCTACTTTTGGCTGTGGTAGTTCTGGGGTTTCGTTATTTTGAAGTAGCTGTATTTGTTCTGGAGCTTCTTTTTCTGGTGCTAAAAAACCGCTTTGTGGTATATCCAATGCTTCTAAAGCTTTAAGAGCGATCGCTCCCATCGAACCTGCGGGATCGGCATCTACTACTTCTTGATATACTGCTTTTGCCTCGCTAAGTCGGTTAGATTGTTCTAAAACTGTAGCTAAACTAATTTTACTAACTAAATCGCTAGGATCTAATTCGACTTCTGCTTGCAGTGATGAAATTAATGATTCAATATCTTGAGAAGTTGTTTGATAAATATTATTGTTTGTAGTTGTCATATTTTTGTTGCCAAGTTGTTATTATATAGTTCGTGAATATTATTTAAAATAGCTTGAACATCAACCGCCGCATAATCTTCTCCAGCAAAAGTTATACTGTTTGTTTTTAACTTCCAATTTGGAGTAAGTTTAGAATTTGTATGCAGTGCCAAATCTAAAGAAACAATTCCTTTTAAAGCCGATACCACGCAGCCTACTTGCTGCCCAGATTTTGTGCAGTTTCTTAATACTAATAAAGTCAAATTATCTGGCGATCTCCTAGTATATTGAGTTTCTGATAGTTGTAATAAATCGCTCAATTCTAAAACCCATAGTAATTTACCACGCTGGTTTACTACCCCAATTAAAGCCGAAGAAACTCCCGGAACTGGGCAAACTTCTCCATAGGTTAAAGATATTACTTCTTGCGTACTTTCTAAAGGAAACAAAACATTTGCCGAGCGGTGCAATTGCACGCAAAAATAATCGTTTATCATAAAACTACAAATCATCCACGAGCGTTAATTAAGATGCTTGCAAACTGTTTGCACTAAATTATTAGGTACAAAAGGTTTAGTAATATAATCATTTCCTCCTTGACGCAAAGCCCAAAACTGATCGAATTCTTGATCTTTTGAAGAACAAAAGATGATAGGAATATTTTTAAACTGAGTGCTATTTCTAATTTGTCGGCAAAAGTCTAAGCCGCCAATTCCTGGCATAACGATATCTAAAATAATTAAGTTGGGTTGCTCATTTTCTGCCAGCCAAACTAAAGCTGATTCGGCGGAATCTGCCAAAGCTACTTTTAATCCAGACTGCTGTAACAACAACACGATCAAGCGTTGCTCGGCGCGAGAATCTTCAACTACTAATACAGTTTTCATTGATTTATTTCTACTCCTGTTGAATTAACTAATTCGCTAACAACACTTAGTAATTGATCTGGCTGAAATGGTTTGGTAACATAGTTTGTTGCTCCTACCATACGAGCGCGAATTCTATCTACTAATCCATCTCTCCCGGTCAGCATGACAATAGGAACTTCTTTTAATGCCGTTGATAAGCGTAACATTCGGCAAAGTTCATAACCGTCTATTTCTGGCATAGAAATATCCATTAATACTAAATCCGGCTTATCGCGGACTAGCATTGTTAATACTCGCGCTGGCTCCATTAGTTCTAAAACTCGATAACCCGCCGCTTCAAGAATTAGTTTTACATTACGCTGAACAGTTTTACTGTCATCAATACAAGCTACTACTGGGCGCGTGTCATCTTGAATGCTACGGTAAGGGTTAACACTTACAACTCCCGTATGGATTAGGGGTTGTAAGAAAGTAGCTAGTTTCAAAACATCCATTTTTAACTGATGGGCTACTTCATATAACGAAATATTTTGACTTAAAGTTTTAGTTAATAAATCTATTTGTTGAGGTTTACCAGTTTTTCTTTGATAAACAGCTTGAGCAAATTTTTGTACGTCTTGTATATAAGGTCGGTAAAAAGGAGATTTGATCTCTGCTTGAAGCTGCTTCCATTGACTAATTGAGTTTTGCAATGGGGCGACGGTTTGCTGTAAAGGCACAGACAATAGTAAAGGATCTAGTCCAATTTTTTTAGTAAATCCAAGCTGGATTTGGGGGATAATCAGTGCTTGTAAAATAGCTTCTTGAGAAAGAAAAAAAAGTAAATGACGAATTTGTTGCAAAGATAGCTGTCCCGATTGCCAACAATGGCAATAGTATTGATAGTCTGAAGAAAAACTTTTTAACTGGAGAAAATCTAACTGAGGATAATGTTGCCCAAACAGATATGTTAAACGTTCTTTTTGTCCTCCAATACAATTGGCAAAGTGAATGTGACCGCTACCTACATAGACTCGCCAATAAATAGAATCACAATTAGAATCGCGAATTGTTAGTTGACCTGAAAGCTTTTTTTTAGCAATCTCCTGTAAAGCTTTAGCTGTTGATACATTTTGTTTGCTAGAAGATGTTGGAGTAGATGATTCAACGGTGTCAGCCATTGGGAAAACTCCTACAAGAGGATACATAAATACATAAAACTAAGCTTATGTTGGATAAAATAGTAAAACTCAATCTTTGTGGTAAGACAAGGACTTTATAAGTACTAGGCTGACTTTCAATCAACTGAGTTATTTATAAAACTACCTCTACCTACGATCGCTTTGTAACCGAAATTATACTGATAACTTAGCTGCTAAAGGTTTGCTATCCGGGAAACTACTATGGTAATGTTTCGGCAAATTGATAACAAATTAAGTTAAACGATCGGGGAAACACTTAAAATGTGAATTGGTAGCAGAGATTGTAGCTAGTTACGATCGTAAAATTCTTAGCAAATGAAGGGAATTATTTTTTTACGATTAGGGGGTAATATATATTAATTGTTCAAAAAATTTGAGCGATCGCTAGTTTCTGGTACTTTGATTTGCTGCAAAAAGAACTCCTCTAAAGAAGGGCGAGACAAATTCAAGGTAATAATACGGGTATCTAAGGCGGAGAGATTGGCTAAAAATTCATCAATATTTTTTGTCAGAATTTGACCGTGCCAATAGTTATCTCGTTCTGGGGTAAGCTCGAATACCCATTTATTTAATAAATCAAAATTACCGCCTTGAGCTTTGATGTGGTAAACATTGGCGCTGCCCAAAAGTTCATCAATAGAACCACTGCAAATTAATTGTCCTTGAGCGAGAATAGCTACGCGATCGCAAATTTGCTCTACTTCCGATAAAATATGGCTATTGAAAAAAATTGTTTTGCCTTGTTGTTTGAGGGACAAAATAATATTCCGCATTTGGTAGCGTCCGAGCGGATCTAGTCCTGACATTGGCTCGTCGAGAAATACTAATTTGGGGTCGTTAATTAAAGCTTGCGCCATTCCTACACGCTGAAGCATACCTTTAGAATACTGGCGCATCTGTTTTTTACGGGCAGCAGCTTGGGGTAAACCGACTAATTCTAGGAGTTGAGGAATCCGCAATCGCTGGACATCGCTAGGAATTTGAAACAGTCCCGCCGTCATTTGCAAGCATTCCCAACCAGTTAAATAGTCGTAAAAATAAGCGTTTTCTGGCAAATAACCCAAGTGTTGTTTGCAAGAGCGACTGCCCAAAGGTCGCTCTAGTAGCAATCCGCGCCCGGAAGTAGGGCGAACAATACCTAGAAGCAGTTTTAACAGCGTAGTTTTTCCTGCTCCATTTGGCCCTAGTAAGCCAAAAGTTTCTCCTTGAAAGACACTAAGAGAGCAGCTTTTCAAGGAAGGAATTTTTTGATTTAGCCAAAAACCCGTGCGATAGACTTTACTGAGTTCAAAAGTTTGAACTACCGTTGGGCGTGCTGGTAACTCAGAGTCGATAGTTGACTTCATTTAACAAGTTAGAACGTCTTTTAAAATATCTAATATAGGCTTCAATTGCAAGGAAATAAATGGATCGTTCAAAAATTGTTGCGGTAGTTACAGGCGCGATCGCTTTGCTGCTAGGAATTGTATATTTAGTTATCGTCCAATTTTTAGATTTTCGCGGTGAAATGCTCCCCGCGCCCCAAGTTCAAACAGTACAAAACCTTACTTTAGCTGCTAAGTAAGCGATTTTACTTAGCTTCTCAGCAATTACGACAAAAACGGCGATCGCTAGGTTGCCGCTTTTGCCATAAGTATAATTCAATAAACTTAGGCGCGTAAATAATTTTTCGCCCCCCCTAACTGCCCAATTCTGAGGGTAAATAAATTCTAAATCCCCCGTTGCTCTGGGGATTTAGGGGACTTTGTTGGATTCAGGCAAGAAGTCTAATTTACGATTTCCCTAAAGGCGAAAATAGCCTAGTATCTGGCGAGTAAGTCCAAGAAATACCTTCAGGATCGCGCGTCTGCGTCCAATTAGAAAAATCTGGATCGTCCCGGCGCTTGTAGATAGTGCTGGAATGAACATCAAGCCGTTTGGCAAGCTCGGATTGAATCAAACCCAAAGACGATTGCTCATGCTCGCGATCTTCAATATGTTCCTCAACTTCTTCTTGTTTTGGCAAGGGAGAGGAAACCGCCGTTGCTTTTTCTACAGACGAGGTTGCAGCGCCTAAAGGCGGTTCTTTAACTTCCTCTAACTGGGGTTGGGGTTCGCTATCGTCTAAAATATTACCGAGAATACTTGCCGTAATAAAGTAATACACCGCGTCTTGGCGATCGTAGTTTCGGCATTGAGCGCCAAATTCACGAGCTTTTGTATCTAAGTAGCGTTTAGCTGTTACCGCACTAAAGTTAGCTTTCATAGCCAAATCGAGGGGAGTAATTGCCCCTTGATTGAGTTGAATTAAATTGTAAAAAAGCGGATCTACTTGTTTGCTCCATTTTTGCCACTGGTATTGCTGCCAAATATTTAAACCTACACTAAGCAAAAGTAGAAATAGGATAATTGGCCAAGTGGCAAAAAGAAAAATAATCAAAATTGCGATCGGCAAGAGGACTATAAGAAATCCGCTTCCACTATCATTGTTAGCTGTTGCTTGTTCAGTCATGCCTGTTTTTGCAAATAAACTTGCTGGCACATCAATTTAATTTTTGCTTATATTGGCATCTTTTGCGATCGCAAAAGGCAAAAATTGCCAAATTTATTTTTGCCTTGTCAGCTAACTGCCAAAAACTCCATCAGCGTTACTTCCCAAACGAGACGCGGTTGAACAAAACTAAGTAAATATTTGCGGGCTGTTTCTAGCCCGTCAAGAGGCGGAGGAGAAATTTTGCCGAGCAAAAATTGTTGCCAAAACTGCTGTTGGAGATAATCTAAGAGCCATAATTGTACTTCTAGCTCTAACGCCCCTACTTGACGTGCTAGTTCTAGAACCTTACGCAGCGACAAACTAGGCAAAACTTCTAAGTTTGATAGCAAATCGCTAGGAATTGCTTGGCAAATCCGTACCGCCGTTAAAGCATTTCCCGGACTACCCTGGCAAGTTTTTAAAATTGCTGGGTATTGAAGCAAAATTGATTCTTGTACTGTCTGGCGTAATACTTGAGATAATGCTTCGGGACTGAGGCGATAAAAAGGAATTTTTTGACAGCGCGACACGAGGGTAGGTAATAAAGATTCGGCATTAGGAGCAATTAAAATTATCGTCGCTTGTCCTGGTTCTTCGAGGGTTTTGAGTAAAGCATTGGCGGCGGATTCTGCCATAGTTTCAGCTTTTTCGATAACTACCACCAAGCGAGGCGATAGGGCGCTGGGGCGGCTGAGAAACTGGGCAATCTTCCGAATTTGCTCGGTACGGATGATTGGCGGTGCTTTGAGTTTAAGTTTTTTTTCGGTGGCTTCGGCGCTAGTGTAAAGTTGTCCTTGGTAAAGATAAGTTGGCTGTACCCACAGGACATCGCTTTGAATTGCTTGGCGCAAGCGATTTTGAATTAATGTTGGTTCGATTGCTGGGAGGTGCTGGCAAATTAATTGCTCGATCAAACACCGCGCGGCTAAACTGCGCCCAATGCCATCTACGCCAGTAAATAAATAAGCCGGAGCGATGCGATTTTGGGTAATAGCTTGAGTTAAAAGTTCAACGGCTTGGGGTTGTCCGATTAGGGGTGCAAAAAAATTCATTAACTAAGGTGTTGCTGTAATAAAACTCTAATTTGCCCTTGTACGGCTTGCTCGTCTAAACTTGCGTCTACTCGTTTAATTCGCTGCGGAAAAGCTTGTGCTAACTGATTGTAGCCTGCTTGGACTCGTTTATGAAATGCTAGATCGGCTTGTTCAATGCGATCGCTAACTCCTCGCTGTTTCGTCCTAGGCAAACTTACCTCGACATCGACATCTAGCCAGATCGTGAGGTCGCTTTCTAAGCCATTGGTGGCAAAAAAGTTCAGTTGTTCGATAATAGAGTGCGGCAAGCCTCTGCCATAGCCTTGATAGGCGATAGTTGAATCCGTATAGCGATCGCATAAAATAATCGTTTCTTTTGTTAGGTGCGGGCGCAACACTTCTTGGACGTGCTGGGCGCGATCGGCGGAGTATAATAATAATTCGGCGGCAGGGTAAATTGGTTGTTGGTTTTTGAGCGAGAGTAACAATTGACGCAAGCCTAAACCTAGCTCTGTATCTCCTGGTTCGCGGGTGACAATTATTTTGTCCTTCGGGCGGGTTTCTTGCCACCACAAATAAGATTTTTGAATTTGGGTAGTTTTGCCGCAGCCTTCTACTCCTTCAAATACAATTAATTTACCAGCCATGACTTAAATACTTTGATTGCATTTTTTCTCTTTCTCAAGGTAGCCCACTTGCGGCTAGTGGAAGTGAATGTAAAGTTTTTAAGAAACAAATATATTGATTAAGCTTTATATCTTAGCAACTAGGCGATCGCGCTTATAAATTCGATATTATGGAATTAACTAGTACTGCAATGTATAAAATATCATGGCTCGTTACACTTGCTCTTTTACCGTAGCATCTGGAAATAACAGTAGTTTACGGCAGTCAATTAAGGACATTTTGCTTAGTTGTAGCTTAGATGTAATCTACGACCAAAGCGAGTATATTATGGCGCGGGAGATTCCCGGCAAGGTATCTTTAGCTAAACTTGTATCCGTAGAAGTACTGATCGATGGCACTACGGCTACAGAGTCAGAAACGCGGGTGAGCTTAGTTGTGAAAAATGAAGAATTACCTCTGCAAGTTGCCAACCACTGCTATCAGGTATTTGAGCGAGTAAATAGCACAATTGCTCTCAATAAAAGTTGGCAAAGTGTGGAAAGTATTACTATTTAAGCAAGAGTGGTAAGCGTTGAACTTACTCATCAAAATCCGGCATCATATTAGGGCCAATCAGCGTGACATCAAACTCGTCCGTTGGCAATGATGGCATCGTATCCCGACTGAGTAGATAGTATATAGCCCGGACTTGAGGGCCAAAAATAATCTCATCTTGATTTTTGAGGTCGTGGGCCAAAATTTTTCGCCCGTTGATTAGCATTCCATTAGCACTAGGCTTGCCTTTAGAATCGCCATCCACAATCCGATAGTAGCAACTGCCATCTTCTTTAGGTAGCTGCACTAAAGTTGCATGACGACGGGAGACAAATTGTGAAAATAGCCGAATATCACACCGGGTATCTCTACCAATAGAATAAACAGAACCATCAAGTAAAAATTGCTTACGTCCCTGATCGTCTTCAATAATTAGTAAATGCCTCTGGTTGTTTTGGGAAGCCATTGAAGAAAGGGTAAAGAAAATAGTTTAGGGTTAAGGATTGATAAGGTGTTGCCGCTTGGCAGTTTTAGTAGTTTGACTACAAGCCAGAATTTTATCTTGCCTTAGTTTAACTCCAATTGAGCAAAAAATTAGAGAACCGTATTTGATTAAAACCTAATAATAAGAGTCAGGCAAGGAACATCTGCTATTAATCTTTGATTTTTTTAGGTAAGCACGGACTAATAGAGTTCTTTTGAGTTTAAAATTTTAAATCCCGCCAAATTCTGAATTTTTCTACCCCAGGCGAGGAAATACAACTTAATAGTTCCGGTTTACCTCACCCTCAAATCCTTACAGGCTAGGCATTATAGAGAAGTAAAGCAAATGAATCAAATAATTTTTAACCTCCTATGACATTAATTCGTTGGCAACCTATCTCTGAAATGGAAACCCTCCGCCGACAAATGGATCGAGTTTTTGGCGAAATGCGTAGTTTGAATACTGAAACTCAAGCAACCTGGCAGCCAGCAATTGAACTGCAAAACACAGAAGAAAGTATAATTGTACGGAGTCTTTTACCAGGAATTGAGGCAAAAGACCTAGATATTCGGGTAACAACCGAAGCTGTAGCAATATCTGGCGAGCATCGTCAAGAGCAAGATTATTTGCGTTCTGAGTTTCGTTATGGTAAGTTTCAGCGCGTAATTGCTCTACCTGTAGCCGTCCAAAACGATCGCGTAACTGCCGAGTTTAAAAATGGTATTTTAACCTTGACGCTACCTAAAGTCGTTGACACCCGCCGTCAGGCGATTAAAGTTAACTTGGTTGCCGATGCGAAATCGGATTCAGTTTCAGATACCGCTAACGAAGCACCAGCAACGGCTCAAAACTAAATACTTAGCAATCTAATTTGCAGCGCCCCCTAGTTACGAGCTATGGGGCGCTATGCTTTAACCATACGATAAACTTAAAAACGGTAAGAAGTGCGATCGCCCTTCTTGCCAAACATACCCAGCATTACTTAATTTATGGAGCAAATACCAACAGAGATTATATTGACGCACCCAAGGCAATGTCTGGGAAATATTCAACTAGATTGGACACCCCAACCTGGTAATTATGTTGAGGTTGGCGATAAAACCTATGCAGTTTTAGAACGCCGCCATCGCTACCATTTGAGGGCAGGGCGCTACAAATTGCATAAAATCGCTATATTTGTCCAATTAGCACAAAGATCGACCGAGAACAGCCTTGTAGAGGGTCGTTGGGTCATCGGCGACGCAAGTTGTCGCTTTAATGCTCGTTCGGAAATTATCCGTTGTGCCGTCAACCCCGAAGGGCCTTGCAACGGCTGCCGTTTTTACGAACAAGATCGAGCAACTACTGCAACACTTCCCCCACTGTCAAATGATTCCCATTAACAAAATCTCCGCCCGACTGCGGCTTTTTGCCAGCTAACTGGACTTCTTTTAATAACAATATTCCCGTACCAGTTTGAATGGCTGCGCCCGTGCCTTTAACAATCGCGACGACTGTGCCTGGCTTGGAGTTGGGGAATTGAGTTGAATCGCTCTCATTCAAAGGCATAGTAGCCAAAATTTTAATTTGTTGACCGCGAAAAGTTGTCGTGCAATTAGGGAAAAAACCTCTAACTTGATTGTGCAGAGCGATCGCACTATTTGACCAATCTAAAACATAGTCAGATTTTTGAATGAGCGGCGCGTAAGTTGCTTGGCTATTGTCTTGAGGAATAGGGGTAATTTGTCCTGCTTCCCATTTAACCAGCGTCTCTATCAATAAACCCGCCCCTAAATTGGCTAATTTATCGGCAATTATTTGAGCATTATCTGATAAATCAATCGAAATTGTTGCTTTAAGCAACATTGCTCCCGTATCCATGCCCGCATCCATCAACATTGTAGTGATGCCTGTTTTGGTTTCGCCATGATAAAGACACCAGTTAATTGGGGCGGCACCGCGATACTTGGGCAAAATAGAACCATGAACGTTGATACATCCCAAGCGCGGCATAGCGAGAATTTCTGGAGATAAGATTTGTCCGTAGGCAATAACTACAAATACATCGGCGTTTAAATCTTTTAGTTGAATGAGAGTAGGAGGATCTTTTTTGATGCGCGGTGGTGAAAAAACTGGAATTTGTCGCGCGTTGGCTATAGTTTTAACTGGTGAAGCTGTAGTTTGATTGCCCCGTCCCCGGCGCTTGTCTGGCTGAGTTACAACGGCTAACACTTCAAAATCTGGACTTTCTAGCAAACGCTCTAGAGTAGGAATAGCAAAATTAGGAGTGCCAAAAAATACAACTTTCATGATTAATAAAGCGATCGCATCGGTGGTACAGGCATTTTACCCGTACCTCAATCTCGTTTATCTCCCAAAGTGACGACTAGCTAACTGCATCGCGTCCGCAATATCTACATCGCCATCGCGATCGGCATCCAAAAAAGCATTTAATACTGGATTTGTGCCGCTTTGGGGATTTTGCGTGGAAGTACCCGATCGCAACATATTCAACACGATGGGTATGAGCAAAGGTAGCATCTGTTGAACTATACCCATATTTAAACCTGTTTTTCTCGCGACTTCAGCAACAATTTGTTCTACTTGGCTGTGAGAAAATAGCGAATCAACAGCTTGGGGGTTAGACTCCGTACCACTATAACGATTGACAATATTTTGCGCTTCGTCCGCTCCATTATGCGATCGCTTTTGCTGCAAAGCCCCCCGCACGTAGTTACCCACAATCGATAAAGCCGATTGCGTAGCGTTAGGATCTGCCCCAAAGCCATTACTTAGTTGCTGCATAGTGCTGAGATTGCGATCTATTTGACTTGCTTCACCTTGGCGATCGCTACTGTCTATAGCATTGATAATTTGGTCAAAAAGTCCCATAAGGTTTTAATCGATAATCCTGCGATCGCACTATCCCACAATATTGCGGCTTTTTACCTCTAACCAATAGCAGAAAACCGCAATTTATCTACTAGCTGCTTTTAATAAAGATAGAATCTAGTTAATTGTTGCTGCCTGGCTGTAAACTATGCCCCTATCGCGCCTATTGACGCTGATTATTGGTTTAACCCTAATTTTGGGTTTAATGCTGTGGCTAGTTAATTCTTTGTATTGGCTGTATAGCTACACTGCTTTTACTCAACCTTTTTTAGCTAATTTACTGCTGCTACTTCTAGTTGCTTTACTTGCAGCATTAATTGGCGCATTTGTCTATTATGTTTTGCTGTTTAGAAAAGGTGAAAAAAAATCGCCACCGCACCGTCAATTACCAAAGCCCCCGGTTGCTAAAACTGAAGCAGCACAAGAAACTCTCCGCGCCATTAAAAAGCAAGTAGCAATAATTGAAGATGAAGTAGCCAAACGAGCTTTGTTAAGTCGCTCCCAAGAAATTGAAGCTACTTTGTCGCGCGGTGAATTGCAAGTAGTAGTATTTGGTACGGGTTCGGCGGGTAAAACATCTTTAGTAAATGCTTTAATCGGGCGGATTATCGGTAGGGTTGACGCGCCGATGGGAACGACAGAAGTAGGAGAAACTTACTCGCTCAAATTAAAAGGCATGAATCGGGAAATATTAATTACCGATACTCCAGGAATTTTAGAAGCTGGGGTAGCGGGGACGGAGCGCGAAAAACTAGCGCGTCAATTAGCAACGGGTTCAGATTTACTTTTATTTGTGGTAGATAATGACTTGCGTTCCTCCGAATACCAACCGTTACAGACTTTAGCCGAGATTGGCAAGCGATCGCTTATTGTCCTTAATAAAATCGATCTTTACACGGAAACCGATATCGAGACAATTATTGCTCGTTTGCGCGAACGAGTGCGCGGTTTTATTAAACCAATAGATATTGTCGCAATTTGTGCCAATCCCCAAAGCGTTACCTTAGAAAATGGCGAAATTTTTCAGCCCGAAATAGAAATTCTCCCCTTACTCCGACGCATGGCGGCGATATTAAGAGCCGAAGGAGAAGACTTAGTTGCAGATAACATTTTGCTGCAATCCCAACGCTTAGGAGAATCCGCCCGCAAACTTATTGATTCCCAGCGTCGCCGTCAGGCAGAAAAGGTAGTAGATCGTTTTGCTTGGATTGGGGCGGGTGTAGTTTCAGTAACGCCTTTGCCAGTGGTCGATTTATTGGCTACAGCGGCGGTAAATGCTCAAATGGTTGTAGAAATCGGTAAAATCTACGGCTGCGAGTTAAATTTAGAGCGAGGACGCGAACTTGCCATGTCTTTAGCTAAAACTTTGGCAAGCTTGGGAATTGTTAAAGGTACAATCCAACTATTATCTACAGCCTTGCAATTTAACTTCGCTACAATTGTTGTCGGTAAGGCAATTCAAGGCGTAACGGCAGCTTACTTAACTCGGATTGCGGGGAGAAGTTTTATCGAGTATTTTCGCCACGACCAAGATTGGGGAGATGGTGGGATGACTGAAGTTGTCCAAAAACAGTTCGAGCTTAATCGCCGCGATGAATTTATGCAAGAATTTATTCAGCAAGCAATTTCTAGGGTAATTAAACCACTAACGGATAAATCAAAAGCCGAAACCGACTCCGAAAATAGCAGGTAATATAGAACAATCCAAAGAGTTATTCAACTTTTAGCTTTCGTCCTAGGTAGAGCTAAAGCCTTTCTCCCATTCCAAAAATATTTTGATAATAAGCTAAAATTTTTTCTACTTGTTCTCTAGCTTGCCTATCAGTGCTAGGTAATTGAATTTGTAAGCTTTCAACCTGGCTATCACTGTAATTAAATTTTTTTGTGCCAGCAGCAAGTAGCAAATTTGTCTCTACTGTCTCTACTTGGCACAAATGAGCGGCAATTTCTCTATACACTGCCAAGGGTAAGTTGGGAAATTGCACTTTTAAACTTGCTCGGTTATTTTCACTCAAGTTATCCATTTTTACTTAGTTGGTGCTACCGGGGTATTCAAAAGTGGTTGTGGCGCGGAAATATTTACCCCTGATATATTAATATTTTGCGGTGGCGCTGGCAGTTCTGTTGTTGGCGTACTGGTACTTGGCGATGGTGGATAGGGTACAGCCGCCGTTGGGATGCTGGTATTTTGCAGCGCTCCTGGTAATTCCGCCCTTGGGGATGGTGAAGACGGTATCGCCGCCGTTGGTGTTGGTTGTTCGCCTTGGCTTGGAGCTACTTCTCCTACGGCTTTAGAAACTTCAACACCGTATTGCTCTAAAATAACTAGAGGCTCTGCCCCAGCATTTAATTCTATTCTTTTGACTAATACTTGCCCGTTGGATAACCTTTGCCCTACTTGCACGTAACGGCTAGTTGCTTCGCTTGGTACTTGGACAATTGCTTGAGTTTGTTCGCCAATTTGAACTACGCCCATAACCGTGACATTTTTAGCCAATTCTGGTTCTGGTAGTGCGGGGGGTAAGGCGGGTTGTAAATTAGTATTTGGTAACGTCGTTGCGGGGGGTGGGGTGTTTTGATTTGATGTCGCCGATTGGTTGCTTGAAGAATTTCCCCCTGTTAAAGAAGATGTCGCCGAGCGATTGCTCGAACTTCCCTGGCTTGAAGAAGTCCTAGGATTATTAATAGCTATAGAATTAGGTCTTGATTGTCTATTACTGGCGTTTCCAGTAGTTTGTCTGGTAGACGTTGTGGACGCACCTCCTGTTTGTGACGAAGGAGCGGAAGAATTGCTATTAGCGGTATTTCCCGCGCTTATCGGAGCCGCAGGAACAGGTAAAAACAATGCGGCAAAAGGATCTCGATTGCCTTTTGCTACTTGTTTGGTACGTTGGTTAGCATTGGTTGGTTGAATTAATCCAGGGGCTAAGTACGCTGCACTGTTTGGATTTGTAGCTACCAAAGGCGGTTTTGCTGGGGGTTGTGGTTGAACTACGACTGGTGCGGTAGATGGTGGGGGATTAGTCGTTTGTGGCTCGTTTGATGATGGACACCCAGTTATTGCTAAGGCAAGCATTCCTATAAATGCTGTTGTAGAGATTTGACGCATATTTTCACTAAATAGTTTTAATAAATGACAAGATAAATAACTGTCCTGATGTTAAAACAGATTTTTCTCTATTTTTTTTACAAGTAACATACCTATTATATCTAGCACGATTATTGTAAACTACAACTTACTTTTATGATTAAACTTGTAATTTAATTGTACCTGTCTAAACTTTAGTTAATAAAGTAAGTTTTGCTCATTTTAAGCAATTTAGAACTTAGCGATCGCCTGAAGATAAATAACCCGTAAAACTACGGACAGTAAATGAAATTCATTTGTTTCTTGTAACCAGTTAAAAATTCCTCAAAACTAATTTCGGCAACCTAGCATTAAATTATTTGCATACTAGCAAGTAATCTTAAAATGTCAAGCTTGGTGATAATATTATTTGATTAGTAATGACCTTTAGAGGACTAATCTTCCGGGACAATCATTAATTTTTTTAATGAAGCTAATCCTTGCTTGACTCGACGAGATACAGTAATAACACTGATACCTAAATGTTCGGCTACTTCTTTTTGCGTCAAGTCGTATAAAAACACAAATTTCAAAATTTCGTGAGTCTTTTGTTCTAGTTGAACTAAAGCTTCTTGCAAGCGAATTCGATCTTCTTGGGCTAGTTGAAAACTGGTATACTGCCCGTCGGGAACGGTATCGCCCAATAAAGCCGAGTCTTCGTCGCCGTCTTGGGCTGGGGTATCTAAGCTTAAAGGAGAGCGGTTAGTCCAAGCGAGTTTAACTTCTTGCCATTCAGTAATAGTAATGTTTAGAGCCGCAGCAACTTCAATATCTGTAGGTTGGCGGTTGTACTGTTGTTGTAGTTGGCGGGTAACTCCCACTGCTTGCTGTTGTAATGCCAGCCAGCGTCGAGGAATTCTGACCATAACTCCTTTATCGCGCAGATAGTGTTGAATTTCCCCGCGAATGTAGGGGATGGCAAAAGAACTAAATGCAATTCCTTTAGACAATTCAAATTTTTCAATGGCGCGAATTAAACCCAAACAGCCTACTTGCATCAAGTCGTCATAGCTTTCCGTACACTGATTAGTCCAGTAGTACGCTTCTTTTCTTACCAATCCATAGTTAAGCGTGACGATTTCATTGCGGATACTGGCGGATGGTGACTTTTGATATTCTCGTAGCAGAGTCGCGCTCTCTTGCTTAACTTCACTGTTGCTTCCGGTATATGCTAACACCATATTTTTTCTCTGCTAGGTAAATTTTGGAATTATTAATATTGAGATGGACAAACTACAGAAGTATGTATAGCGAAAATTAAATTAAGCAGTAGTTGAGGAAGATTTAGCCGCCTTCATAATTAAGAATATTAATTTTACTGCGAGGTTTGCTACCGAAATTACACTGAAGTTTGGTTAAAGTTGTAATAATTTAAGGAAAATGCTGAAGTTGAACGTAGGCGATCGCACTAATTGAACTAAAAATTAAATATCGCTCCATAAAAAAAAGGGCATTAGCCCTTTTTGCAGCAACAGGATCGTTGCTCGTTACTTAAATTGTAGTTACTTTTATAACTAAATGCGATCGCGCTTTAGAGGGTAGCAGAATCAATCCGAGCAAAAAATAAACCGCGAATTTTGACTTCTTTAGCTTCGGCGGCTCCTAGATCGGTATCTGAAGGCTGTTCGCTCTGGAAAGTTCCAGCAATTTCTCCGGTATTGCTATCTACTTTGGCAATTTGTAAAGAAATAGTCCCTTCTCCTACATCAGCTTGTTTCATGTTGGCACGGGCAAGTTCTTCGTCATCGGCGCTAGAAGGCAAAGCTACTGCATTATCGTAGCCTGCGGTTACGCCGCGACCTTTAGGGTCAAGAAACGCCGAACCTCGATAGGAAGGAACTTTAAACTTGCCTTCAAAATCTGTTGAAGTGTTGATGCTAGTTAAACCCGGTTGAGATTGGGCAACTAAGCCTTTAATAGTAAACAAAAACGGAACTCGTTCGCCGCCAGGTAATTGAACGGTGATGGCTTGGAAATCTAAACCATCTTCTTCTACAAAAGTCAAACTGCGATCGTCGTTTAATTTTAGTTTGCCCTGTACTTGGTCAATAGTCGAAGTGTAGCGAGTCAACAATTTTCCGGCAATAAACTCAGCTTTTTGACGTTTGTTGACAGGTTCTTCTTTAACAAAGAAAGTTGTGGGTTCTAAGCACAGTTCTGTAAGTCTATAAGACTGATTTGGGTCAAGAGCAATCGAACCGCGAGTAGTCTCTGCCATTTGCGGGCATTTATTTGCAAGACCTGTACCTCTAATTTGGTCGTAGGTAAGTACATCTCGACTTTCCGATGCCATAGTCGCATCGCTACAAGCAGTTATTAGCCCTAAAAAGACTGCTAAGAAGGCAATAATTAAAGCGCGATACCTCATAGTTAACCTCAATGTTTAAACTCCATATTTAACCGGATAGCCCTAATAATACAATTGAAACTGGGCTAATATTTGGATGCCTCGTTAGGAAGGTGCGTTTTCTACAGTAGTAGGACGCGATTGAGGATATAGTTGCCTTGCCCTTAATTGTTTTTAACGCAACTAGCTCGGCAGCGATCTAAACTATATCCCCTGCAATCAACGTTTTTTGAAGCTCTTGAACTGGGTTAATCTAGCTCAAGCGCGGCGATTTGCAACCTAGTTCGCTTCAGACCCCAATACAGAATTTTACACGGGGATGTTACGTTTACTTTGGGGAGCATTTAGATCATCTATTGTTTTGAGGCACAAAGTAATAAATTTTATGGGCTGGCAAAAATATTTAATGGAGGAGCAAGCGAGGAATTTTAATGAATAAAAGTACGGACATTGAGGCAAAACTAGAAGCTGTTGGTACGGATATCCAAGCTTTAGCCCAAAGCTACCAAGGCGATAGTTTAGCGCTTTTAGCGGTGCTACGGCGCTTAGAGGCACTACATAGAGAAATTCGCGAGGGAGTTTTTCAACAGTCTTTACCTGATAGCCGTCATGGATTTCACGATTTGCTGAAAGATATTGAATCTCAGGGGGGCTGGCCTTACATTGAAAGAATGAAGCTGCAATCTTTACTAGAGAACTGGTTTGTGGAGGACGAGCGAGAAATCGACACCCCGGATAAAGGTTCAAAATCAAATTCGTTGGAATAGAATTATTAAACTTACGATAAATATCTGGTTGTAACTTGACAAATTGCTTTTTTGATGATTAAAAATTACTGACTAGCAATTGCCAGATGGTTGCTGACTTAGTTTGAACGTTTGCAGTCTTTTGTTTGGGAAGATGGAAAAGGGCAAATATTACTAAAAATTTCTATTTGGGTTATATTCACAACTTTTTATCGCCAACTACCTAATGAACTTTTTTGATAAGTTAAATGCCGCGATCGCTAATAATCAAAGTTTACTATTTGTGGGACTCGACCCAAACATAGAAATGATGCCTAAAAGCGGTAATCAAGATGTTATTGCGGGCTTGTCCGACTGGCTGCAATTGATTATCGCTCAAACGGCGGATTTAGTGTGTGCGTACAAGCCTACCTTGGGTTTCTACGAAGCTTTGGGCGCGCGCGGGCTAGAATTACTGGAAAACACTTTACAGGCGATTCCCTGTCACATCCCGGTAATTCTAGATGCCAAACACAGCGACCTCAATACCAGTAGTATTTTTGCTAAAACCGTATTTACGCAGTGGGGAGTAGATTCAATTACTCTTAGTCCTTATGTCGGACAAGATCACATCGCGCCATTTTTAGTTTATTCAGGTAAGGCAGTATTTATCTTATCTTGTACTTCTAACTTCGGCGCTAGAGCTTTGCAGCAGTATCCTAGTAGCGATGCTCCTTTGTACTTGCAGGTAGTTAGAGCCGCCCAAACTTGGGGTACTTTAGAGCAAGTTGGTTTGGAAGTGGGAACAACATCCCCAGAAGTTTTAGCAAAAATTCGCGCGATCGCACCAGAACGAGTTATTCTAGCGCGGAGTATTTGGGCAGAAGGTGGTAATTTAAACAATATTTTAACTGCGGGTTTAAATAGTAATGGGGATGGCTTACTAATACCCGTTCCCCAAGATATGTTAGCTATGCGGCCCGAAGCAATTAATTCTTTGCGTTTGGAAGTTAATCAAGCTAGAGAACAAGTTATTTCTAATGCTTCTAGTTGTTCTATTTGGTTGCCAGATGTTTGTCTATTAAATCAACATCGTTATTTCGATTTAATTTTGCAACTTTATGACCTTGGCTGCATTATGTTTGGTGATTTTGTCCAAGCGTCCGGGGCAACTTTTCCTTACTACGTCGATTTGCGAAAAATTATTTCTAATCCACAAGTTTTTTCTTTAATTTTGACGGCTTACGCTGATATATTAAAAACTTTGCAATTCGATCGCATTGCTGGAATTCCCTATGGCTCTTTGCCTACAGCTACGGGGTTATCAATGCGCCTGAGTTATCCAATGATTTTTCCGCGTAAAGAAGTCAAAGCTCACGGGACTCGCAAAGTTATTGAGGGTAATTTTTGCCCTGGGGAAACGGTGGTTGTGGTTGATGATATTTTGATTAGCGGTAAAAGTGCGATCGAAGGCGCTCAAAAACTAGAGTCGGCTGGATTAAAAGTTAATGATATTGTCGTGTTTATGGATCACGAACAAGGCGTTAAAGATAGATTAAAATCTCACGGTTATTGCGCCCATGCGGTTTTAACTATTTCGGAGATTACTAAAACCTTGTATGAAGCCGGGCGAATTGATGAGGAAAAATACCAAGTTTTTAAAGAAGATTAAAACTTTAACTGGGCAAATAATTAATGATGAATTGAGAATGATGAGCCGACAACAGACCTTTTTTAAAACTATCGACCTATAAAAAATATCCTAGCCGCCTAGGGGTAAAGTCCCACTTTTATAACTTAAGTCGGACTAAAATAGTTAGACTTTTTACCGAAATTTAATAAACTTTTAAACTTTTTTGAAGTTTAAAAGTTTATTTTAAATCTAGCTTTGCGGTTATTTGTCGGTATTTAAACTAATAAATTTATTATAAAATTTTTATAAACACCCATAAAGATAGTCTTTGCAGTGGAGTTTTTTGGGTAAATAGTAACAACTTTGAATTGTGCAAGCGTAAATATACTTAGCAAAAACTTAAATAAATATAAAGTATATAGAAGTTTTCCGTAAAATTGCGGTTGAGGCAATAGTAATTGAAGGCTAACTTTGTTTTGTCTTTAAGCGAGCAAGAACTCAGTAATAGCAATACTTAAAGTCGGCATCGCTGTTAATAAAAGTTAAAAAATTACATCTAGTTATAGAGAGTTACTGTTATTAACTCAATTAACTGCTGGTAGTAAGCGCGATCGCCTTTGGTCAAGTTCCCAACAAAATTACTAAGAGATGAAGTAATGAAGAAGATTTTGTTTGTGGTCTCAGAATGGGGCTATTGGGGTGAAGAATTAGTCGGGCCGTTGCAAGCAATGGACGCGGCAGGGTACGATGTTACGTTTTTAACTCCAACTGGCAAAAAACCTACTCCACTAACAGTAAGTTGCACTCCAGGCTACTTCGATCCACCTTTGGGGCGCTCGGTGACTTCGGAGGAAATGGGACAAAAAACCCGCGCGATTGACGAATCGAACAGACTAGACCATCCCAAAAGCCTAGCAGACTGGTTTCCGATGCGTGCCTATCCTAGTTCGCCTAGCTACCTGCGCGATATGGAAGCTTATTACCAAAAAATCGATAAAATCGTTGCTGAAGAATTAGTCGAATACGATGCTTTAGTAATAGTCGGCGGTAGTGGTGCGTTAGTGGATCTAGCTAATAACTCCAGACTCCACGAACTGATTATGGGGTTTGTCAAACTCAATAAAGCGATCGCTACCGAGTGTTATGGGGTTGCGTGTCTCGCTTTTGCCCGTGACTTCCGCGAGAAAAAGTCGCTCATTTGGGGCAAGCACGTCACAGGTCACGCGATCGATTACGACTATTTAGATGGAACGGGATTTGAAGGACCTCACGCTCTAGATGGTTCTCATCAAGGATTTGGCGATGGGTTTATCAACTTCGGGCCTCCTTTTTATCCGCTAGAGTATATCCTCCGCGATGCTGTAGGGCCTGATGGTGCTTATATCGGTAGAGTTGGGCATCAAACTTCGGTAATTGTTGATTATCCATTTATTACTAGCCGCTCTACAGCTTCTTCGGTAGAGTGTGGCGAAGTATTGCTTCAAGTGCTGGAAAAAGGACTAACTCGTTACGGTTGGTAATGCTCGCTGGTAAAACTCATGACAAATAAAACTGGGCGTTTTGCAATTTTAGAGCAGTTTCTCGCCGACGGTATCCAATACATATTTGGCAATCCTGGTACGGTAGAACAAGGTTTTTTGGATGCGTTGTCGGCATATCCAGACTTAAAATATATTTTGACTTTGCAAGAAACCGTTGCTGTAATGACCGCCGATGGTTATGCGAGGGCAACTAAAAAGCCTACGGTAGTGCAAATCCACAGCACTCCAGGCTTGGGAAATGCGATCGGGGCTATTTATCAAGCCTGGCGCGGTCACTCGCCTTTAGTCGTTATTGGTGGAGATGCGGGGATTAAGTATCACGCTATGGATGCTCAGATGGCGGGAGATTTGGTCGCTATGGCTGCACCGGTAACCAAATGGTCAACAATGGTTGCAGATCCTAGTTCGCTATTACGGGTATTGCGACGGGCGATTAAAATTGCCGCTACTCCGCCGATGGGGCCTGTTTATGTCTGCTTGCCTCAAGATATTTTGGATTTGCCTGTAAGCGAACAAGTAATTCCTACCTGTTTTCCTTCTACGAGAGTTGTGCCAGAAGATGAAGTCGTGCAGACTGCATCTTCGATGCTGTCGATCGCACATTCGCCAATGATTTTTGTCGGCGATGGGGTGGCTTATTCGGGGGCGCAGGATGAATTAACCCGCGTTGCCGAATTACTGGGCGCAGAGGTGTGGGAAGCCGATGCTGGGGAATTGAATATGAGTCAATCTCACCCTTTGTTTCAAGGTGCAACCGGACATATGTTTGGCGACCAAAGTTTGCCAATTACTACGGCGGGGGATGTGAATTTGATTTGTGGAACGTATGTATTACCAGAGGTTTTTCCCAAACTAGGAAATATTTTTGCCCCAGATGCAAAGGTAATTCATATCGATCTCAATGCCTACGAAATTGCTAAAAATCATCCGGTGGATTTGGGAATAGTTAGCGATCCAAAACTAACTTTGGCAAAACTAGCAAAGGCGCTCGAAACTACGATGACAACGGCGCAAAAAACTGAGGCAAATAGTCGTAGTGAAATAATAGGTAAAGCAAAAGCTGCCAAAAGAGAGCAGGAATTAAAAAGCGATCGCGCTCTCGATAATTCTACGCCGCTCCATTTGTCGCAATTTATGGCGGAACTTGTCACCCAATTACCCGCCGATGCGATTATTTTTGATGAATCTTTAACCAATTCTCCCGCCGTTACTCGCTACCGACCGACAACAGAAGTAGGACAATATTTTTTAACTCGCGGTGGATCTTTGGGGGTCGGAATTCCAGGAGCGATCGGAGTCAAAATTGCTTGTCCCGATCAAACAACTATTGGGTTTACGGGTGATGGTGGCGCGATGTATACCATTCAGGCGCTATGGTCGGCGGCGCGTCACAATATTGATGCCAAATTTGTTGTTTGCAATAACAGGTCTTACCGCATATTGCAGCTAAATATTCAGGCATATTGGCGAGAACAAGGGATTTTAGCTCATGATTTTCCTTTGAGCTTTGATTTATCCAAGCCAGTTATTCGCTTTGACGAGATGGCGCGAGCGATGGGAGTAGAAGCAATTAGAGTTGAAAAACCCGCAGAAATTGCCCCGGCTATCAAACAAGCACTGTTACACAAAGGGCCATTTTTGATCGACCTAGTTTTAGAAGGTAACGTGCATCCTGAAATGATTGGCGTTAAGTGCGGGCAGTAAAAGCATTATGAAACCAAAATTGACAACACGGCGCAAAATGCTGTTATTTGGTGGCTGTGGACTTTCTGCCTTAGTTATGCGGGGGATTGGTGCTAATCAAGCGATCGCCAAAACGCCTGAAGCATTGTCTCCCGCCGATGCGATCGCTATTGAGGATCTCAACGCGCTCCATTTCTACGCTCTTGATGGACTAGACGAACTAATTACTGGCGATCCTGGCACTTACTGGGCAAATACTTTTACACCAGATGGCACGTTTTCCATTATCAAAGACAACAATGTTGTTTTGCTCAAAGTTAAGGGATTTACTCAATTAGTGGCGGCGTACAAAACTTTCCCTAATGTTGCTACTACTCGCCATTGGATTAATGACGTTGTTATTAATCCCGATGGCAACGGTGCAAAAGCCGGATGCTACATCATCGCGATGGATATCAACAGCAATCCCGCCAAAATTATTAGATCGGGAATTTACAAAGACAGGTTAGTAAAAGTTGGCAGCAATTGGAAGTTTTTAAGCCGCACTCTCATGCTCGATCCCAACAGTCCAGCCGGTTGAATTTAATTTTAAATTGAGGACTTTTTTATGATTCATCAACTGATTTTTGCTCATCCCAAACCAGGTATGAGTGAAAAAGACTTTCAAGACTACTGGGTAAACGTCCACGCCGTTCAATACGCTAGTAAAATTTCTCAAATCAAACGCTATTTAATTGATACGAGAATTCCTTTTGGTGAAGAACCAGAAGATCCGCGTTTTAGTGGAGTAGCAGAAATTTGGTTAGAAAACGAGCAAGAACAATTAGCCTCTTTACAAACTCCCGAATTTCTTGAAGGTGCGCGGTTAGATGAACCTAGATGGGCAGCATTTTGGCGCACGGTGGTACTCGATACAACTACTCACGCTTTAATGCCAGGAGAGCCAATTAAAAAAGACTCTAATATGGTCAAACTCTTTGCTATGGTGAAGCGCAAAGAGGGAATGCCTTTAGAGGAATTTCGCAAATACAGCTTAGAAGTGCATGGAGCTAAAGATTTAAAACTGCCTGGTTTGCGGCGTTATTACCAGTGTCATGTCAATGATGGTTATTACTCAATTGGCGAGGCTTTGCTTGATTGCGTTTCTCAACTTTGGTTTGACGATTTGGCATCAGTAGAAAAGATGATGCAGTCGGCGGAGTTTGAAGATTCTAGGGCAGATTTATCGAATTTTATTGAGATGAAATATGCTCATACATTTGTTACTCAAGAACATTGGATTCTTGGACCAGAAGCACGTTAATACTACAAAAAATATGGCTACTATAACAGATACTAATGGGGTTTTAACTACAGTAAAAAACCTAGGAATTTCTATCGCAGTATTAAATTTAGATGCGACAGCTAAATGGTACAAAGAACAATTAGGTTTTGAAGTAGTTTTAAGTAGAGAGTTTCCTGAATTTGGTACGCGCATTGTTTTTATGGAAACAAATGGCGTAATAATTGAGTTGATAGAAGACAAAAAATGGCAGCCAATAAACCGTCCTAATCCGCCGCAGCATACTACCGTTCAAGGAGTTAGTCAAATTACTTTTAAAGTCGATGATATTCAAGCAGTAATTGAGAAAGTTAAAAATCGTCCAATTGACATAGCTTGGGATTTAATTATTGTCAAAGATATTGGCTTTAAAGAGTTTTTTATTAGAGACAATGAAGGCAATATTATTCAATTTTTGGAGACTTTTATCCCAGAGAGCGAGGCATAAATTATGACGGATGTCAAAGCTATTGTTATCGGTAGCGGTTTCGGTGGAGCGGTTTCTGCATTGCGTTTGGGTAAAGCCGGGGTGGAAACATTGGTGTTAGAAAGAGGTAGGCGTTGGCAGATTGAAGATCCAACTACAAACGCCACTTTTGCTACTTTTAGAAAGCCTGATGGACGTGCAGAATGGCTCAATACTATAACTAAAACTCCCGGCTATGAAGGTATCGCCATTGATAAATATACTGGGGTATTAGAAATTATTGAAAAAGGTGATTATAGATTTTTAGTTGGCTGCGGTGTGGGTGGAGGTTCTTTAGCTTATGGCGGCATTTTGATTCAACCACCCAAAGAGTTATTCGAGCAAGTATTTCCTAGTTCTATTAATTATGACGAATTAGATAAAATTTATTTTCCGCGCGTTCATGCGCTAATGGGTGCAACACCGATTCCCGATGATGTATTAAATAGTAAATACTATGCCGGATTAAAAGTATTAGAACAACACGCTCTGAAGTCGGGATTTCCCTACGTTGAATCTACAAATTCTGGCTTAACTAATGGCATAAATCGCTTTCCTATGGGAGTCGATTGGGATATTGTGCGTGAGGAAATATCCGGTACTAAAGTCCCTTCAGTGATTGCCGCAGAGTTTTGGTTTGGCAATAATAGTGGGGGCAAAAATACTTTAGATCGCAACTATATTAAGCAAGCAGAAGAAACAGGATGCGTAGAAATTCGCCCTCATCATCTGGTTACTAAAGTTGCGGAAACGTCGGGCGGTTATAGCGTTTTTGTTGACTTAATTAACGATGCCGGTGATGTAGTCGAACAACAAGTATTGAGTTGCGAATACTTATTTATGGCGGCGGGAACTATTGGCACTTGCGAACTATTAATTAGAGCCAAAGCTCAAGGAGATTTGCCTTTAATTAATGAGTTTTTAGGACAGGGATTTGGTAATGATGGCGATACTTATGCTTTTCGTACCAGCTTGTCAGAAACGACTAATCCTCACTTGGGGGGACCAGGCGCGATCGCAATTCTTAATTATGAAAACCCCCTACTCCCCTGCGTGATGATGCGAGCGCCCTTACCGAGATTTGAACGAGATTTCCCCGAACTAAATGCGATCGGCTCTTTTATCTTCTCAATGACCGAGCATCGAGGTCAACTTAGCTACGATGCAGCTACAAATACAGTGCAATTGAGTTTTGCCAATGACGATCGCGCTAAAGATGCGGCTAAACATTTAGCAGCATTACTCAGCGAAAAAAATGGCGGCGAAGTCCCACCCATCGCCGGACAAGTAACCGGACATCAACTCGGTGGTGCTTGTATGGGTAAAGTTTGCGACGACTTCGGACGAGTTGCAGGTCACGAGCGTTTGTACGTGGTAGACGGTGCTTTAATTCCTGGATCGAGTACTTGTGTAAACCCAGCTTTGACTATTGCAGCGATCGCCGAGCGGTGTCTCGACCGAATTTTGACTGAAGATTTTAAATAACGAGGTGAAAAATGAGTCAAGAAGAAACCCAAAGCGTTGCCCAAAAATGGTTTGATGCTTTAGATAAAGCCGATTATGAAACGGCGATGAGTTGCCTAGCAGAGGACATTGAGTGGGTAAATCTGCAACCAGTACCGGGGGTGAGTGATATTATTCCTTGGATTGGCACTTCTTACGGCGTTGAGGAGGTGACAAAATCTTTTCAAGTGCGCGATCGCATTGCCGATGTAAAGCTGTTTAAACCCCTCGAATTAGTCGTTCAAGGCGATCGCGCTTTCGGTACAGTCCACGATATTACGACGATTAAAGCTACAGGTATCAGCTTTGATATTACCTTTGCAACTTGGATGCAGATTGCTGGGGGCAAAATTGTCAAGTGGAAATCTTACTGCGATCCATCGCCAATTATCGCCGCCTTGCGCGGAAGCGGAGACGAGCAGTTAATCGCGGCGGTAGAAAACGATGATATCGTCACTGCTAAAACTTTAATTGCTCAAAGTGCTAACCCCAACGCCCGCCACCTTGAAACAGGACTAACAGTTTTAATGACCGCCGCCTGTCATGGCAATTTAGAAATGACGGCGTTGCTTGTAGAGGCGGGAGCAGATGTTTTTACAACCGATAGCAACACGGGTGCAACTCCTTTACATAAAGCTTGTCAGGGAGGCAATTTAGAAATTATTAAGTTGCTTTTAGATGCGGGAGCGTTTATTGATGCGGTTACGCCCACAATGGGACATACACCAATCATGGATGCTCTGTGGTACAAGTGGACGGATATTGTTCAGTTATTAGTCGAACGCGGGACGAATCTTAATTTCGGTACTCATTACGGTTTTACTTTAGACGACCACGTTAATTTTGAATTGAATGTCAATCAAGGGGAAGAAAAAGAAAAGTTTTTAGTCATCAAAGCTGCCATCGATAAAGGTAGAGCCGACGCACAAAAAAGCATTGACGAACAAACAGTAATGGCGGCAACAAATCTTGGCGATGTAGAAAAAGTTAAGCACCTAATCGCTGCCAATGCTGACGTTAATACTTTATATCCGCATATAAATTCTTTTACCGACGGACATACACCGCTCTTAGTTGCTGCCCGCGATGGACATACAGAAATAGTTAAAGCATTACTAGCATCGGGGGCAAAAGTTCGGGTTGAAGATTGGGTATTTAAAGGTGCGCCAATTCATAAGTCAACTTATAACGGCAATGTAGAAATTTTGAAAATGTTGATCGCTCATCCTGATATTGACCTCGATATTCAAGGAAAAATCAACGGATATACACCTCTGCACGATGCTTTATGGCATGGATTTACAGAATGTGCGGAAATTTTGATCAATGCTGGAGCAAGATTAGACCTCAAAGGACATGACGGGAAAACGCCTTTAAAAATTGCGTTGGATGTTTACGATGCTGAGGATGATTTAGTCAAATTAATTCAATCGAAAATGGCAGCTTAACTTAGGGAGAATAAATTATTATGCTAGTTTCTTCTTTGTATAAAACTGGACATAAACACCACCTGCGGAAGATAGCTAAAAATGAAGATGCTCTAGCTAAGTTACTAGGTAAAAAAATTGGGATTTTAATTGAAAGCGACTTCTACGAGCATGAGATGTGGTACTACCATTATCGTTTTGCTGAAGAAGGGGCAGACGTTCATTTATTAACGCGATTGTGGGGACAACCATCTCTAACTTTTAAGGGACACGAGTATCATGCACCCCTCGATTGCAATCAAAGTTTTGAAGATATTAGCGATGAGGAATTAAAAACCTATGCTGCTATTATTGTGCCATCAGCTTTTGTGAGCGATCGCCTGCGTTATTCGGAAGATGTCAATAAACTCCCTCCAGCTACAGAGTTTATCCAACGAGTTTTTGCTCAACCGAGCCTTCTTAAAGGCATTATTTGTCATGGAATGTGGTTAGTTGCGCCCGTCCCCGAATTAGTCAAAGGTCGCCCGGTTACTTGTCACAATAATTTGCATAGCGATGTCGTTAATATGGGTGCGATTTATACAGATAAAGATGTCGTGGTAGATGGAGATTTGATTACTGGGCGTTCGGGCGCTCACTGTCACTTGTTTGCCCAAAAAATTATTCAAATTTTGGCAGCTTAGAAACTAAATTGAGGTTTGCCAAAAAACAAACTACCCTTGCTATCTTAGGCAGGGTAGTTTGTTTGTAAAACTTAAAAATAATATCTAATTAATTTTCTTTATCTACTTCACCGCTATAACCAGGAGAAGCTTCATAAAGCGCGTCTAAGTGAGCGCGGGCATCTTGAACGTCAATGGAGCGCATAACTAAAAGCGGATCTTTAATTATTTTGCCCGTATTATCTAAAAATTCTGGGTGGGGTACGCTACGAGCCATTCTAGAACCATACTTACCGCGATCGCCATAGGATGACTGCCCTCTAGAATAAACGCCATCACCCTCCACACTAAACATAATTAAGTTGCGAATTAAATTGCTAACTGCAATCAAGGCAAGAGTTGTAAAAGCTAAAATGTAAAGTAGGTGTAACATAGCGCTGTTCTCCAAAGCAGTCGGTTTAAAAAGTCTTTCAAAAGGTGTATTAACTTATCTAACACTCAATAATTGATTATTGAGTGTCTTTAGATTTTATTTAGGATTCTCGCTTTCATCCCAGTTAGAAGTTTGCAAGCGCGCCCGCATTGCTACTTTCCAACATTCTGTTACTAATTGATGCCAAGGCATAAGTGCGGACATTTCAATTCCCACTTGTTCTCCTGTAGCCTCAAACATAATTTGCGCGACGCTTACTTCTTGCTTTGCCTGTTTGACGCGCTCTAGTAAGTCTGATTGCTCTAGGGGAGTCAAAAAATCGATTCTCTCAGTTTCCAGTAACGCCAGACTACGCCCAAACCAGTACTGAAAGTCTTGCAAAAGTGGCTTCAACACTGTTTTGAGCAATTCTGGCTCTGGCAAGTTTGAGTTCAGCATGAATATAAAATAAATTAGTATTCTCCCTTCCTATATTAACTTACTTTAAGTTTCTTAATAATTTGCAATTAAGTTTAACGACAAAGCAGTAGTTTGGGCTGAAATAACGCTAAATTAAGCTTTTTGAAACTTTAGCTCCAATATTCGAGCAAATAGGTGGGAGTCAAATAGATAAAATAAAGATAGTAAAAACTAATAAATCGGTCTTAAGGTTTAGGTAAAAATACTCAAACCAAAAGGAAAAAGTAGGCGATCGCATTAAATAGTAATAATTATGCGATCGTTAAAACCGCCGTTCGTCCTAGCCAAACAAAATAAATCCGCCAATGTCAGCCTCCGTATCTCCCGAATCAGAAAGAATGTATTTGCCTCGTAGTAGCGAATCGACAGAACTACAAAAAATTCGCCACACCGCGTCTCATGTGATGGCAATGGCGGTACAAAAGCTATTTCCCCAGGCACAAGTGACCATCGGGCCTTGGATTGAAAATGGGTTTTACTACGACTTTGACAACCCCGAACCATTTACCGAAAAGGATCTTAAAGCCATCCAAAAAGAGATGGTGAAAATTATCAATCGCAAGTTGCCTGTAATTCGCGAAGAAGTCAATAGGGAAGAAGCAACTAGCCGGATTAAAGAACTAAACGAGCCTTACAAGTTAGAGATTTTAGCAGGCATCAACGAACCGATTACAATTTACCACCTAGGCAATGAGTGGTGGGACTTATGCGCGGGGCCGCACCTAGAAAATACTAGCAACTTGAACCCGAAAGCGATCGAAATTGAAAGCGTCGCTGGTGCGTATTGGCGCGGCGATGAAACCAAAGCGCAGTTGCAGCGCATTTATGCTACAGCTTGGGAAACTCCCGAACAACTAGCAGAATACAAGCGGCGCAAAGAAGAAGCACTAAGGCGCGATCATCGAAAAATTGGTAAAGAACTAGGTTTATTTATCTTCTCCGATGAAGTAGGGCCAGGTTTACCATTGTGGACACCCAAAGGAACGCTATTGCGAAGCACATTAGAAAGCTTCTTGCAACAAGAGCAACTAAAACGGGGTTATCAGCCAGTTGTCACGCCGCACATCGCGAGAGTAGATTTATTTAAAACTTCTGGACACTGGCAAAAATATAAAGAAGATATGTTTCCGTTAATGGCTGAAGACGACGAAGCCGCCACCGCCGAACAAGGTTTTGTCCTGAAGCCAATGAATTGCCCGTTTCACATCCAAATCTACAAAAGCCAATTGCGTTCCTACCGCGAATTACCAATGCGTTTAGCGGAGTTTGGTACGGTTTATCGTTACGAACAATCGGGAGAACTTGGCGGTTTAACTAGAGTGCGTGGCTTTACGGTGGATGATTCTCACCTATTTGTTACGCCAGAACAATTAGATGATGAATTTCTCAATGTTGTCGATTTGATTTTGTCTGTGTTTAAAAGCTTGCAACTGAAAAACTTTAAAGCCAGACTAAGTTTTAGAGATCCGGTTTCTGATAAGTACATTGGCTCAGATGAAGCTTGGGAAAAAGCTCAAGGCGCAATTCGTCGGGCGGTAGAAAAGCTCGGTATGGAACATTTTGAAGGTATTGGCGAAGCGGCATTTTACGGGCCAAAACTCGACTTTATTTTCAGCGATGCTTTAGAAAGAGAGTGGCAGTTAGGGACGGTACAAGTAGACTACAACTTACCAGAGCGATTCGATTTGGAGTATGTAGCTGAAGACGGAACTCGCAAGCGTCCGGTAATGATTCACCGCGCTCCTTTTGGCTCGTTAGAACGTCTAATTGGGATTTTAATAGAGGAGTACGCGGGAGATTTTCCTTTATGGCTTGCGCCCGTACAAGTAAGATTATTGCCTGTAAGCGATGCCCAAAGAGACTTTACGGTGGAAGTAGCGGCAAAATTGCGATCGCGCGGTATCCGCGTTGAAGCCGACACCAGTAACGAGCGCTTGGGTAAACTGATTCGCAACGCCGAAAAAGATAAAATTCCCGTTATGGCTGTTGTGGGCGCTAAAGAAGTGGAATCAAACAGCCTCAGCATCCGCACCCGCGCCTCTGGGGAATTAGGAAGCATACCAATAGATGAGGTGGTAGACAAAATAGTAAATGCGATCGCAAGTTACAGCAACTTTTAGACTATTGCAATTAACGGGTAAACTAGCGATCGAAGTTGTAGTTTGCCCGTTTTTTTGAGCAATGACTAATGTAAAAGTCCGGGCTTTTGAGATGGCTGATTGGGAAGATGTCGCCGAGATATTTTTAGCGCCTTCTTGTCAATGGGGAACGTTGCAATTACCTTACCAATCGCGCGATCGCATTAAGCAAAAATTAGAAAATTCACCTGTAGGTTTTCATCGCCTAGTAGCGGTGATTGAGGAAAACCAACAATCAATAGTTGTAGGATTGATTAGTTTGCAAACTTTGAGCGATCGCCGCTCTCATGTTGGACAATTGGGTATGTTCGTTCATGACGACTACCAAAATAGAGGAATTGGCTCAAAGTTGATGGCAGCAATTATAGATTTGGCGGAAAATTGGTTGAATTTAAAACGTTTAGAATTGCAAGTTAATACAGACAACCCTGCTGCTATCCATCTCTACGAAAAGTTTGGCTTTGAAAAAGAAGGTGTTTTGAGAAAAAATGCTTTTCGTGATGGCGTGTACATCGATGCTTATACGATGGCTAAGGTGAAATAAAAAAGTAGGAATTTATTTATATGACGGCTATTAATATTACTGTTCCCGCTACTACTGCAAACTTAGGGGCGGGTTTTGATTGTATTGGGGCGGCTTTGACTTTGTACAACCAGTTTAAATTTACTCCTAATGAGAGTTTTAAAATATCTGTTACTGGTTTGGAAGCACAAAAAGTAACTACTGATGACAGCAATTTAGCCTACCAGTCCTTTACCAAGTTTTACCAGCATAGAAGCGAACAAACTCCACCTATACATATTGAAATTGCGTTAAACGTACCTCTAGCCAGGGGTTTGGGGAGTTCGGCAACGGCGATTGTGGGGGGCTTAATGGGGGCAAATCACTTAGCGGGATTGCCTTTGAGTTCTGAGGAGATAATGAACTTAGCGATCGCTATTGAAGGACACCCGGATAATGTAGTCCCCGCTTTGCTTGGTGGTTGTAGGTTGGCGGCAAGTGGAGATAATAATTGGGCAATTTGCGATGTACCTTGGCATGAATCTATTGTACCTGTAGTTGCAATTCCCAATTTTGAGCTTTCAACTGCTGAAGCACGGCGGGTTTTGCCGAATCAAGTTAGCCGCGCGGATGCGATTTTTAATACGGCGCATTTGGGTTTACTGATCCGCGCTTTGCAAACTGGACGCGCTGATTGGCTAAAAGTGGCGTTGCAAGACAAGCTGCATCAACCTTATCGTCAAGGGCTGATTCATGGGTTTGAGGCGGTACAATCGGCGGCTATAGAGGCGGGTGCGTTGGGTTTGGTTATTAGTGGTGCAGGCCCGACTTTACTTGCTTTGGTAGATAAAATGCAGGCTACTGGGGTAGAAAGGGCAATTTCTTCTGCTTGGCAAAGTGTGGGAATTAATGCTGATGTGCGATCGCTTTCTCTCGACAATCGAGGCGCTAAAGCTGATATTGAGCCGAAAGCGGGGTAGTTTTTGGCAAGGTGGTCTGATAACGGCTGCTATGGCTAGGTTTTAGCGATTTTAACTGGCTGATTTATCAGACTTGCCGCCCAAAGGTATTTTCCCTACAAACTGAAATCTGATTCTTCCTTATTTTTTACGAGCCATCACTACTTTTTCTCATACTCTTTCAACCTTTGTAATATCTTACTATTCCTTTGTCGTAAAGGTTTTAGCTGTTAACTAGCTTATAGGTTTTCTGAGAAGCTTGTATAGTTTAGTTACAATTTCCTTTATTGGTTAATAAATATTGCGGTTGCTTGATTTAATTGTTAGGTTGTGCATAGAAAACTAACTCATTGTATATCTTTACTATCAGGAGGCTTTATGCTTCTATCTTTTATAACCTTCGCTGCCATGATGTTGTTTGGTGGTTGGATATTCTTAGCGATCGCACCTCTAACTAGAAATAGAAAAAACTTATCTACCCATCCCACCTTATCGAACAAAAAGATTTCTCTCTACTCGCTGATTTTTTTGCTATTTTTCTATCACCTACCAGCACCGCAATCTTCGCAAGAATCCTTTGGTAAGTTGGAATGGTAGTTATTTGACTTGAGAGTAAACATAGCTGCTGGTAGCTATAAACAGTTTCGCCTGCAACTATACTCTACAAACTGGGAATAATAAGTTTGTATTCTTACAGACTACGGAAAATGCCACCTTTTTTGTGCGTGTTAAAGTCGAGCGCGTCTAAGTTGCTCAAAGCAATTCGCCGACAAATGAATTTGTTTGTTAGAGCAAGACAGCAAGTAAATGGATTGAGATATCTAAGTATTGGACACGCTTTAAACAATCAAGGACACTATTATGATGCCTTAAAGCAATTCGATCGCGCCTTAGTTCTGTTTCAAAAGATTAAAGACTTAAAAAACGAAGGTATTACGCTCAATCATTTTGGCACTACCTATCGCAACTTAGGAGAATATACAAAAGCCTTAAAATGCAATCATGCAGCTTTATCTATTCATCGTCAAGTCACAAATCGCAAAAGCGAAACTGATGCTCTTTGTGGTATTGGGACGGTTTATTATTACTTAGGTCAATATTCAGAAGCGTTACATTATTACAATCACTCGCTAATAATTCGTAGAGAAATAGGCGATCGCATAGGTATTGCTGAAACTCTTAATAATACTGCCTTAATTTATGAAAGATTGGGACAAAATCAAGAAGCCTTAAAAAACTATCAACAATCTTTAGAAATCAATAGGAGTTTGAACAATCGAGATGGGGAAGCTGCCAATCTTAATAATTTAGGACATATATATAGTGGGTTAAGTCAGTATGACAAAGCCTTAGAAACCCATCAGCAGTGTTTAAAAATAGAAACAAAATCCAACCATTTAGCAGGTAAAGCTTGCTCTTTAAACAATCTAGGAACTGTTTACCGTAATTTAGGACAGTATGCCCAAGCATTAAAGTATTATCAACCAGCTTTAGAGATATTTGTAAGTATAGGCGATCGCGCAAATATTGCTACAGTTATACACAATTTTGGTGCAGTTTACGACCAGCAAGGGCAATACCAAGAAGCCTTAAATTACTATCACCAAGCTTTAGAAATTCGTCAAGAAATAGGAAATAGAGAGAAGGAAGGTATTACATTAAATAATATCGGAGCAGTGTATCACTTTTTGGGTGAGTTTTCGCAAGCCTTGAAATATTATCAAGAAGCTTTAGAATTAGAGCGAGAAATAGGTAATGTAAAAAAAGTAAGTACTATACTCAATAATATCGGGCAAATATATTGGCGTTGCGAGTATTATGAACTGGCTTTAGAAACTTATCAAGAGGCTTTAGTCATAGCTAGTAAAATGGGCGACCGCGATACAGAAGCTACGGTTTTAAACAACATTGGATTATTTTACTCTAGCCTAGATGACGATCGAAATGCTTTGAGTTATTACGAACTTGCGTTAGGACTCGAACGCGAGATTAAAACTATTTCAAATCAAGGTGAAACTCTCTCTCACTTAGGAGAACTTTATCTTAAAAATGCAGATTACCCAAAAGCAAAAAATTGTCTACAAGAAGCTTTGACTATTAATCAAAAAGTTGGTAATTTCTTGGGTGAATGCAGCACATTGAGAACTTTAGGAGTAATGTATAAAAATTTAAAAATGTACGAGGAAGCTTTAGATTGCTATCAGCGCTCGTTAAAAGTTAGTAGGCAATTGAAAGTTTATTTGAATGAAATTGAAATTCTTGAAGGTATTGGAGAAATGTTTTTTGAACTAGCACAATATTCTCAAGCTTTAGATTATTATCAGCAAGCATTATTTGTTGCAGCAAAAGTTAATGCTCGCGATAGGGAAGCAAAGATTATCCAAATTATTAACGAACTGAATTCAAGAATAAACATTTTCCAAAAGCCTTAACTAAAAAAGCCCAAAAAAATAAATTGTACCCTGCCAACAGTCCAATAACTCTGCTTTAATCAATAAAGATTGCCCCGCTAGTTTTTAACTTTTGGCGTTGCTTATTAGTAATACCAATTCCTACACCAAAATTGCAATTTTTTACTATTGCACCATGCCAGAGAGTTTCGTTTAAAGTAGCACCTTGTAAATTAACATCGCTCAAGTTCGCATTAGTAAAATTAGCAAATATTAAATCTGCATCAACTAAGCTACTATTACTTAAGTTTGCGCCAGATAAATTGCCGCGAATAAAGTTTACACCATCCAAAACCAAATTCGCTAAATCCGCACCTTGTAAGTTAGGAAACTTAGCTTTACTAGGATTAATAAAAAAACGCATTACGCAGGCTATATTAGCTTCTGTAAGAGGCATAATACTTAAAAAGTCTGCATAACGAGCTAATCCGATTTCTTTAAGCACTAGCAAACGTTTTTGGGGTGGCTTTTCTAAAAAGTCTGTGCTAATTTGATAAAGATTTTGAGTTAGCATTTATCTAAAATTCAACTTGCTGCTAATAAATTAAATTCCGCTTCCGCCGTTGCTAAGTGTTTGATCAGCGTAGATTTTGGTAAAGCTATTTGCAAGTGTTCCCAAGGTAATATTTGCTCCATAGACCACGTTTTATAAACATAAAACCCCATAGCAGGAATTTGACCTCGTAACTCCTTAAAAGCACGACGATAACTACCTAAAGAATCTCCATAATGCCGCGTTAATTCTAGCAAATAAGACAATCGGCGATCGCCTCTAGATAATAATGCTTGAATAACTGACCAATTATAGCTCTCTGGGCGAAAATCTATACCTTGAGGTTTCAACTGTTTTTGTAATAGCTGCAAACGTTTCTCCGCTTGAGGATTAACCCCAAACCATTGAAAAGGCGTATGAGCTTTTGGTACAAAAGTGCTGCATCCCAAAGTTAAACGCAAGCCGGGAACAGCTTTTTTAATCGCCCTCATCATCGCTACAGTTTGTTCGACATCCTCTAATTCTTCCCCAGGTACGCCCACCATTCCGTACAGCTTCAAAGCGCTTAATCCGCCTGCTTTCGCATTAATTGCGGCGGTGATAATTTCATCGTTATCTAGTTTTTTATTGATAATTTGGCGAATACGAGGAGATCCACTCTCTACTGCAATTGTAAGCGATCGCGTATCGCGTTTTGCTAGAGTTTGGGCTAACTTTTGGGTAACTGTATTTGTCCGCACCGAAGCAATGCTTAAACGCACAT
>QQTW01000114.1_pt1 | contig 44834 bp, 42 predicted proteins | sample 1904831 | NCBI WGS metagenome assembly QQTW01 (sample SAMN09435610, study PRJNA476489) | Subsurface metagenome, whole genome shotgun sequencing project.
CCCGCTTGAGCAATTCCATTTGGTAATACTAGAAAAGCAGACATTACAGTCACTAAATCTTAAAAGTCTACTCTACCCAATCCACTTTAAATTGGGTAGATGATCCTACAAAACCTTGACAAATTTGTTATTTTGTAGCGTTGACAACACCGATTAGTTTAATAAAAACAGGTTTTGTCGGTTGCCTGAGTGAGAGCTAGAAAAACCGACTTTTTTCAATTTGGGGAGGGTTTAACCCATGATTATCAAGCAATCAATTTCGTTGCTAATTTTGTCTGCTTTTCTAGTATTACCAAATGGAATTGCTCAAGCGGGCAGCGTTGATGTCCAAACTGGCAATATGCGAACAACCATCGATCGCGATCGTCGCGATGTCAAAGTTAAAAATGGCAGTTCGACAGTAATTATCAATCGCGATCGCACATCACCAAACTATCGCCGCGATCGGCTCAATTCTCGTCTCAAGCGTCATCCTTGGACTGTACGGCGCAATCAAAACACTTGCAAAGGCGGCAGTTATAGCAGTCAAAGCACTCAAACAAGTGTTTCCAACAATGGTGTTACCCGCACTCGCAGTTCTGAATCTACCGTTTGTAATTAACATCCTCACACGCGGATTCTCACCAGGAGGTAAAAGTGATTAAATTTTTGTCTTTAGGCTTATTCTCAGTTTCTACTTTATTAGCCTTGGCTACAACCACCACCAAACCAGCTTTTGCTGTATGTACAACCACTGATGTCAACGTTCAAGTTGGTATTTCAAAAGATCCAGCAGAACAAAGCAACGATGTCAATGTAGACAGAGATGAAGATTGCTTTGACAACAATAGCACCAACTCCTCAACCCAAGTTGGCAAAGGCGACAGAGTTAGACAAAGCCGCAGAAGCGAACATCGTCAAGGTGGCGGCGCTAACGACAAACTCCGCGAACTAGGAGTAGAAACTCCCAACATTGATACTGGAGTTGATGTGAGAGTAAACGTACCCAATGCCGCAGGCGCTTTACAACGCCGTTAAAATTAAATTTCAGTTTGTTACAATTTATTACATAATCAGAAAGGCCCCTTTTCTAAAGTGATTTTTAAGAAAAGGGGCTTTTAACGTTAATGCACGTCCTGCATTGCATTTTTTTTTGCAATTTTCGTCATGAGTCATTTGTAATTACAAAGGACAATTCATCTCGGATCGCTCTTTATAAACACAGGAGTATTTTAAAATCAAGGATGTAGGGAATACGAGTGTTCTTATTTCCCTTTCGATCTGCAAAACTTTCCTCAATCAGTTCAAGTCTACTTCAATTACATTGGTAGAGCGACCATTACTTCAGCCCCTAGCCTGAAGAGGAATGAGGTAGCAACATTACTACTTATATGGCAATCACACAAGCCAACTTAACTGAAATTAATATATTTTTTTCACCATAAATAAAATTTATGACTGTTACGGCAATCCTAGCAATTTTATTGGTAGCTTATAATCCTATTGATTCGTTTAAAAACTTTATAGCTATAAATGAAAATAAAATTTGTATTAAATCAACAAACAACAATAAAACAACAATGAATTATTCCAAAAATGCTGTTTATTCTAGTAGTACTACTACTACTCAAGGTCAGACTTCTTATCAGCAGCAAACAACTGGTATTAGTGTTAATTCAAATGCACTGAAATCACCGCATATATTGAGTATTAAAACAACAGACAATACTCAAATCGATGGAGAAGTAAGTGTAGACGGTGTAGTAATTAAAAAATTGCAAGGCAGTCAAACTTCATTTAATTTATCGCCTTATCTGGAGAAACAAACAAAGAAGGTTGAAATTTATGGTACATACAAGCCTGCATCATCTTCGGTAAAAATTGAATTTTCAAGTCCTAATACCAATGTTACTCAGCAGATGAGTGGTAATGGCAGATTAAATCAAACTTTGGTTATTACTGTGCGCTAGCTATCTTGTTCGTTACCCTAAATAAAAAGTAAATTTGGCATCAAAACACTTAAACAAACGTACTTAAAAGTTAAAGGTAGACACACTGATGGCTTTGTGAGAATATAACATTCTATTTTTAACAACAAAAGGGGTTGAAATGGCTAGTTCCGAAAGCAATGACTCCAACTTTTTTAAAATTGTCTATACCAAGGTAAAAACTAACGGACAAACAGAACTAGTGCCGTTGAAACTTTATACGGATGTTCCGGTAGATGAAATTACATTACCAGCCTCTGTGATATCAGAAGTAGCCATACCTATTGGGACACTAATCAGCAACCGCTACCTGATTCAAAAAGTTTTGGGGCAAGGAGGATTTGGTCGTACATATCTAGCATTCGATCAACATTGTTTTAATAAATATTGTGTTTTAAAAGAGTTTTTACCCTACTTAATTCAGGAAAGCTATCAACAAAAATCGCGGGATTTATTTGCTAGAGAAGCGAAAATATTGTATCAAATAGATCATCCGCAAATACCAAAATTCCAAGCTTGTTTTGAAGAAGAGGGACGACTATTTCTAGTGCAGGAGTATGTCGATGGTAAAACATATTCAACTTTATTGAAAGAACGAGTTTCTCAGCAAGGGCAAGCTTTTTCTGAAGCGGAAATAAGTCAGTGGTTGCGGGATCTGCTTCCTGTTTTAGATTATATTCATCGGCACAACATTATTCACCGCGATATTTCTCCTGATAATATCATTCAAGATAGTGGCAAAAATATGCCTGTATTAATCGATTTTGGTGTAGGTAAGCAGAGTATAGAGGAGATACAGCATAACTCGCACCAAACTTATGCTAGGAATAAATCAGTCGTGGGAAAAATTGGCTATGCTCCCCACGAACAAATTTGTCTGGGGCAATGTTACCCTAGCAGTGACCTTTATGCATTAGGTGTTACGACTGTTGTACTGTTAACGGGTAAAGCGCCAGAAATTTTGTTAGATCGGTATTCTTTAGAGTGGCAATGGCAAGAGTATACTCGTGTCAGTAGAGATTTTGCCCAAGTTTTGGATAAGATGCTAGAGGATAAGCCGAAGCATCGCTATCAATCTGCGCAAGATGTCCTGACTGCACTTGGTTGGACATTGCCAGAGGTTTCTGTTGTCAGTCAAGCAGCTAAAGTAACTGTTATTCAAACTCCCAGAGAAACAGCACCGAAAACAACTAAGCAACGACAACCAATTAATTCTGCTTTTGTAGAAATTTGTCAGCAGGAATTAGCTAATTGCATTGGTCCAATTGCAGGTTTTTTGATTCAACAAGTATTGCACCAAAATCCCGAAATATCAGCTTCAGAATTAGTTGAGGAATTAGTAGCGAAAATTCCCAATCCTCAAAAAGCGATCGCATTTCGTCGTCGTGTACTTTAAGCGAAATTTGAATATCTACAACAATGATCAATAAATATTTGCTAATTCTCAATACACCAGTGACAGCATAACCTAGAAAACTATAATCACCACTCCTACTACTGATGAAAATCGGGTGGGATTTAGAGCTAACTCGTTTGAAGAAGTATCAATTAATAATGCCGGAATTGTCGTAATTGAAACTATTTCATCACGGGCGCAAGTTGTTTTTACAGGTGATGGTAGCAATACTCTGCAAATATCAGGCTCTGCTAGTCCACTTTTTAGCGGATTGCAGATTAGCGATCGCGGCAATGTGGTTTTCAGTTATTATATCTGGGTATGAATTATGAATTACAAATTTTCATCCTTCATCCTTCAGTCTTTCTCCTTGTCCCCTTGTCCCCAGATGCTCAAATCCCCTACCCTATTTCTCCCCTGATTTAAACAAACGAGCAGGCTTCAATTTCAAATCCCCTGGTGTGACTTCATAGGGAAAAATTGACCTGACTCGATTTACTACAGCAATTATGTAGTCGTAATTAGGTACTCCACCACTGGGAATATAACCTGCCTCTTGCGCCAAAACTGAAGGAGCCTCACTCATAGCTTGACGAATTTGTTCAGAGCGATTTTGTTCGATCGTAGGCGCAATCAAAACTACTCCAAGAGGAACATTGTGAGGATCGGTGTAAAGTACGCGGAAGTCTGTTTGACTGAATTGCGATTTATATAAATCAAATTCTCTTTGTGACAGCGCTCCCGCCACAGCCTTATCTTCAGCTACCCATTCCAATACAGTTTTGGGTGTAGGTGCTAAGAGGATTTCAGCTAAAGTTAAACCGTAAAGGTTGAAAATAGGTAAATAAAATCCTGTGGCGGAACCTGGTTGACCTAACGCCAGTGTTTTACCTTCTAATTCTTTAAAGTTGCGCAAGGGGCTATTCTGCTGCACAACTAAGATAGAGCGTAAATTGGTTATACCTGCTAAGGGAAAGAGGGGTTGATATTGTTCTTGGGAAATAGCGATCGCAGCTAAGCCAGGGGGAGCAAACACTATTGACCATGAGCGATTCCGAATTCGCTCTAAAGCTTTATTCTCATTAAATGTTGGTTCAAACCTCACCAGCGACCCGGTTTTTTCGCCTAAGTAGCTGATAAAGCGATCGTACTGTTTGAGAGTTTGTTGACCTTCGGAGTAGCTGACCGTGCCCAGAATCAACTCATAAACTTGATTGTCTTTCAGTCTACCTCTACAAGCTGCTAGTAAAAGTAGCTGCGTGAGAAAAAAACGCCGTGAAAATCTGGAATACATTACCACCCTGATGAAGACAGTATTGTTGCTTTATGAGTGCAGCTAGATGGATGGTATCGTCTAGGCACTTTTACCCTCAAGTTCAACGAGCAAAACCGAAGAAGTTAAAACTATTATAAAACTAAGTTGTGAGGTAGTTTTATATACAGTAATCTTCATATATTACTATAAATTTTTCTTGAGGGAAACAAAATGTTAAAAAACCTTAAGCTTACTACTAAATTCAGCATAATACTGATTCTAATATTCATCGGTGCTATTGCAATTAGTGGTGCTGCTTTATCAAAAGCGCTGGAACACAGAGCTGAAAAAGAGATAACTTCTCAGGCGCTGCTACTGATTGATTCGATGACTGCCGTGCGAAGTTATACCAGCGACCACGTAAATCCACTGTTAGCAGGAAGACTCGAAACCGAGCCTGTATTCATCCCGGAAACAGTGCCAGCCTACTCAGCAACAGAGGTGTTTGAAAATTTACGCCAGGACGAAGATTATAAAAACTTCTTTTACAAAGAAGCCACTCTGAATCCAACAAACTTGCGAGATAAAGCCGATGCTTTTGAAACCAAATTAGTAGAGCGTTTTCGCAATGAATCACAGATAAAAGAAATCTCAGGTTTTCGCACTGTACCAGGAGGAGATGTATTTTATATTGCCCGACCTCTCACAATCAAGAAAGAAAGCTGCCTCAGATGCCATTCAACTCCAGAAAATGCGCCAAAAAGTCAGCTAGCAACCTATGGCACAGATTGGGGGTTTGGGTGGAAGATGAATGAAATTGTGGCGGCGCAAGTTATTTCTGTGCCAGCTGCAGAAGTATTTGCCAGCACCAACCGCTCTTTATCTTTGGTGATGGGAATTCTATTTGGCATCTTTGCCATTATTATTCTCTTGATTAATTTTTTCCTGAAACGCGCTGTAATTCAGCCAATTAAGCAGATGTCTAAGGTAGCTCAAAAAGTGAGTACTGGAGAGATGAGCGCTGATTTTGACTCCTCTTCAAATGATGAAATTGGTGTTTTAGCTGCATCTTTTAATCGGATGAAATCTAGCTTGGAAATTGCGATGAAACTCCTACATCAGCAGCAGACACGGTGAATCAACGAAAAATAATAATACTTGACAACTGATAACTCATGAAAGTAGTTTATGGCGAAATTCATCAGCTTTAAATGGATCGGAGATTTCCGCCGCTAGGATTTCTACTAGCTCTGTGTGAGAAAGCGGGCGATGGGATTTTAAAGCTCTTTTCACAGTTTTCTGTACTAAGAAAGTAGCAATAGGGCCAATATAATTAGCTAAAGCTTTCTCACACTGCTGTAAAAAACTTTCAGGAATGGTTAGAGTTTGCTTGTCAGTAGCAATAGAGGACTTGGTTTGAGGTTGAGAGGGGGCGGCTGCTAGCAATAGGGATGACTTTTGCTTGAGTTGACTCTGTTGCTGAGGTGGTAAGTGTTCGAGCAATTTGTCCACCCACATCTGAGGATTAGATGCAGGCGAGGCAATTTTTCGTAGTAAGGTGGGAGCAATCGGCCCAACTAGATCGATGAGAATCTTTTCTAGTTGGCAGTACTGCTGTTGAAAATCGTTGGCGGGAAGACAGGAATTTTCCGCTGTAACACTTGGGAGCAATGAATTAGAAGATTCTGGCTTTTGTTGATGCGCCGAGTCACCCTGATTCGTTTTTACCTTGGTTGGATCAGAAGTTTTGGTGACACTAGGATTAAAGCTAGTTTTGGGCAAAATTTCAATGACACCCTGCACTCCTGATAGCCAAGCATGAAGAGGAATATCTGTGTTTTCTAGCTGCTGCTGTAATCTAGTAATCCATCCAGCAACAGATAATCCGACTTGTTGTTCTTTCGCCTGTAGCGTTGCTAATAAAGCTTGCGTAAATTGCTTCTGTTGGTTATCGGGAGAAGCTGCTGCGATTAAGCACTGTCCTTGCACCGAGTCGAGTTTGAGTTCTTCAATCCAATCGGCGAGTGAAGTAGCTCCAGGGCAATCTAACACAACTATCTGTTGTGCTGTTTCTGTGCGGCGCAACTCTTGTCGCAGCCAGGAACGGCTGAGCTTGACGTTATCGCCTAGTACGATCCAAGCCTCGCCGTCTTCGATTTGCTCAATTTTCCCGCGTAAGTACAATAAAACCGTTGTGGTTTCTTTGAGCGATTGAGAACGATCTGGGGACTCTGAGGTGAAAATAGTGTTTTGGGGTTGCGATCGCAAACTCTTTTGAATCGCGTTTCTCACTTCTGTCCATGCTTTTCCCGACTGAGGCCAGTACTCCAGCTGAAAATCCCCAGACTCGCGTAATACTTCACTTATGGCAAAGGTTGTGTTGCTGTTTGATAAACCATCGATCGCAATTGCGCGGCGATGATTTACTACTGTTGTAATGTTATTGGTTTTTAACCCCAGAACCAGTTCCCCCACTCCTTCTACAATCCGCTTTGGCGTTTGTGGCGGATATTCTGGGTGCAAATCCGATTCACCTCGGCTGCGCTTTTGCTGATTAATCAGACGCAGTTGCTGATTTGTCTTTTCAATGTATTGTAGTGTCTGATGATAAACGTATTTATAAAGCCCATCTGCTTCGATTACGCCTTGAGAATCTGCTGCTTCACCGCGCAGTCCTTGCATCAGGTAGTAGGTAAATAACCCGTGCTTTAGCTCCGGAAACTCCCACGACCGTTGCTTTTGGTCGCAAGATAGCAAGGCATAAAATCCTTTGCTTTGAGCTGCACGTTGTCTTAATACTTGCTCTAATCGATCTGTTGGGTTAAGTACGGCACTTGCTCTAGCTTCTCCCTTAGCTCCTCTAAGAGTTACATCACCGCTATGGCAAGCATCTAGCCATAACATCTGACGGTGAACTTCACTATTACCTAATAGCTGTAATATTTCTGGTAATTTTAGCCCTGTGTTAAGTAGATCGTCTTTATTTGTGTCTGCTAGACATAAAATAACCTGTTCGCTGTCACGGTCTAGCACTCCATGCCCAGAAAAGTAAAGTAGGATAGTATCCTCTGGTTTAGCTGCTGCAACAATCTCCAACAGACTTTCCCGCACTGCTTCTAGAGTGGGTGGGCGAAGGGTAAAATCATGATGCACGATCGCTTCCTTGCGCGGAAACCCCTGAGTTGCTTCTGTCAATGCTTCCCCCAAGCCTTGACAATCAAAAGCTGAGAAGCGCAAAGAAGGCAAATTATCATCCTGATAGGAGTTAACGCCTATCAGCAGACTCCAAAGCTTAGCTTCTCCTGTTTCTAAGGCATGAGTAGAGCGACTTGTACCAACACTTAATGGAGACATTTCTTCAATCGCAAGTTGCTTATCAGCTTTGTTTATCGTCTCACTGCCCGATCCAAAATTGGCGATCGCAGCAGAGCTTTTATTTAAAACCAACGCTTTGGAAGAGCAGTTTTCCCATTGGACGTTCTTTTTATCCAAAAGTATAAATTTTATTTGCCCAGGAGGGACGTTTCATGTCACGTTTGTACATAGAGTCCATACCTGTACTTTTAATAACTACACCTCAAACACCCTGTTTCCCAGAAAAAATCAATTTTTATTAATAATGTATTCCCTAATACTTATATATTAAGTTTTCCTGATTACAAAACCTGGCAGCTAGCAATGATTTGTAATTGATGGTTAGTAATTGGTAATTGTTAATTCTGAGTTCCGCTTGAGTACTGATTGGTTAAAATAAAATGCTGAAACTCGGCTAATAGGGAGAATTGGAATTGCCTACACTGGGAGTTAACATCGATCACATTGCTACTATCCGACAAGCTCGACGCACCGTAGAGCCAGATCCTGTGGCTGCTGCCTCTCTAGCAGAACTGGCGGGTGCAGATGGAATTACGGTACATTTGCGCGAAGATCGGCGGCACATTCAAGACAGGGACGTGCGACTGCTACGGCAAACGGTACGCACTCATTTAAATTTGGAGATGGCGGCTACAGATGAAATGGTAGCGATCGCCCTAGATGTCAAACCAGATTACGTTACCCTAGTACCGGAAAAGCGCGAAGAGGTGACTACAGAAGGCGGTTTGGATATTGCAGGTCAAATCGATCGCCTAGCTCTAGTTGTAGATAAGTTACAAACAGCAAACATTCCCGTCAGTCTGTTTATTGATGCTAATGATTCACAAATTGAAGCATCTGTCAAGGTTAAGGCAAAATTTATTGAGCTACACACTGGGACTTATGCTGAGGCAGCAGATGAAGCAAGTCGAGAGCAAGAATTAGCCGTTTTAGCTAAAGGATGCGAACGAGCTAAAGCTGCTGGATTACGAGTAAATGCTGGTCATGGTCTGACTTACTGGAATGTTTATCCGGTTGCTTGTCTCCCTGGAATGGAAGAACTCAATATTGGTCATACAATTATCAGTCGGGCAGCTTTAGTAGGTCTAGAGCGGGCTGTCCGCGAGATGAAACAAGCAATACGGGGGGAATTATGAATTATGAATTATGAATTATGAATGATAAATTATTAATTCAGCATTCATCATTTCATCAACACAACTAATAATAAAAATGAAGACTTATTACTACATTTTGGCAAGTCAAAAATTTTTACTTGAAGAAGAACCAATTGACGAAGTGCTGCGCGAGCGTACCCGCGATTACCACGAAAAAGAAAAAGAAATTGATTTTTGGTTGGTCAAACAACCTGCCTTCTTGGAAGCACCAGAAATGCAGGCAATTAAAAATCAATGTCCCCAACCATCTGTGGCGATCGTTTCTACCAATTCCCAGTTTATTACTTGGCTGAAATTGCGCTTAGAGTACGTGCTGACAGGACAATTTCAAGCTCCATCTGATTCTATTTCCGACCCGTTAGCATCATTAACGGCAGTTTGACGAATGATGAATTATGAATGATGAATTATGAAATTAAAATTTAAACTTTCTGCATTCATCATTCAACATTCATCATTTATTGATAAGCAGGCGCAGCTAGCCAAGAGTTAGCCAACCAAGAAATAGTGACACCAAGCAAAGAGCCTACAATGACTTGAAAAGGAGTGTGTCCTAACAATTCCTTGAGGCGGTCTTGATTAAATTCGTGTTTGTCACTAAATAATTCGTCAATTATTTGGTTGACGATGCGGGCTTGCTTTCCTGCGGCTTGCCGTACCCCAGCAGCATCATACATGACAATGATCGCAAAGATGGTGGCGATCGCAAACTCCGAGCTTGCCCAACCAGCTGTTTGACCGATCCCAGTAGCTAAGGCTGTGACTAAAGCTGAATGAGCGCTAGGCATTCCTCCAGTCGTCACTAAAGCACGAATATTTAATTTGCGATTTTTCACCAGTTCGACCACAAGTTTTGATGCTTGAGCAATTAGACAAGCTATGACAGCAACCAGCAGCACGCTGTTGTCTAGAATGTCGCCAATGTCCTGCATGGTGTTTTAGAAAAAGGATGAAGGATGAAGGATAAAGGCTGAAGGCTGAAATAGCGAAGGCTGAAGGCTGAAGGATAAAAAATAAATTTCACTTCACACTTCATACTTCACACTTCACACTTCAGTGTTTGCGGTTGGTGATGAAGTCGGCTATAGCCAGTAATGGTTTAGCACTCTCTCCAAAGAAAGCTAGCTCCTCCTTCGCAGCAGCGATCAACTGATGCGCCTGTCGCCGAGATTCCTCTAACCCCCAAAGGCTAGGATACGTTACTTTTTGCGCTTGTAAATCTTTACCAGCTGTTTTGCCTAGTTCGGCTTGAGTGGCGGTGATATCCAAGATATCGTCCACAATTTGAAACGCCAGCCCAATATTTTGGGCATAGCGAGACAGTCGTTGTAATTCTGGTGTGGCTAACCCTGCCAAAAATCCCCCAGACACTACACAAGCTTCTAGCAGGGCAGCTGTTTTGTGAGTATGAATAAAGTCAAGAGTTTCTTGGGACACATCAAGTTTACCTTCCGACTCTAAGTCAACTACTTGACCCCCAACTAATCCAGCAGCTCCCACTGCCCGTCCCAAAAGGGCAATTACCTTTAATACTCGCTCTGGTGCTACATTTTGTGTATGGGCGGCAACATACTCAAACGCATAAGCCAACAAACCATCTCCAGCTAGAATGGCAATATTGTCACCATAGACCTTGTGATTTGTCAGCCGTCCCCGGCGATAATCGTCGTTATCCATCGCTGGGAGATCGTCATGGATCAAGGACATCGTGTGGATCATCTCCAAAGCACAAGCCGTTGGCATTGCCATCTCTATCGTGCCTCCAGCCATTTCACAAGTGGCAAGGCAGAGGATCGGACGCAAACGTTTGCCTCCAGCTAATAGCGAGTAGCGCATCGCCTCATAAATCTTCTCTGGATAAGTAACAGGAATAGCACCATCCAAAGCGGCTTCTACTTGAGCTTGTCGCTCTTGCAGATAAGCTGATAAGTCAAACGGGGTTTGTCCTTGGGACTTCTGTTGGTTATCTGCTGCTACCATCCCTTGTTTCCTCAAGCTGCGGTCATCTCCGTAACAATTTTACGGGCCTTTGGTAAAGGTTGAAGTATGAAGTATGAAGGATAAAGTGAAAAGAGCGAAATTTTCTCCTTTAGCCTTCATCCTTTATCCTTTGGCTTTGGTGTTGTTGGGAATAGCTTAATACTGTATTTTGCAACAGCATGGCTCTAGTCATGGGGCCAATGCCGCCAGGAACGGGGGTGAGAAATGCTGCCACATCCTGAACCGACTGAAAGTCAACATCCCCAACTAAGCGACTTTTGCCGTCGGCATCTGTCACCTGATTAATACCTACATCCACGACAACAGCGCCTGGTTTGACCATTTCGGCAGTGATGATTCCGGGACGGCCTACTGCTACAATGAGAATATCGGCTGATTGAGTAATGGCTGAGAGATTTTGCGATCGCGAGTGGGCGATCGTCACTGTCGCATCAGCTTCGAGTAACATCAAAGCTTGTGGCTTACCCACCAGAATACTACGCCCTAAAACAACAGCTTGTTTTCCCTCGATCGCGATTTGATATTCCTGCAACAGCCGCATTACTCCTGCTGGGGTGCAACTGCGTAACCCAGTTTCGCCGCGCACAAGCCGCCCCAAGTTAGCTGGATGCAGCCCGTCAGCATCTTTATCAGGATCGATTTGATGCAGTAAGGTAACGGCATCTAAACTATCTGGTAACGGCAGTTGAACGAGAATTCCATCAACTCGCTCATCTTGATTCAAAGCTTGAATCGCTTGCTCTAGTTCTGATTGACTAGTGTTAGCTGGGAAATGCTTGCCAAAAGAGGCAATCCCAACTTTAGCGCAGTCTCGTTCTTTATTGCGCACGTAGGCAGCACTAGCAGGATTATCGCCCACCATCAAAACGGCTAAACCTGGTGGTCGTCCAATTTGTGGTTGTAATGTTTGGATGCGCTGTTGCAGTTGTGTCTGAATCTTTTGGGCTAGTGCTTTACCATCCATTAATTGGGCAGTTTTTGTATTCATGACAAGATGAGGGAACTTTCGTTTGCTGTAGCTGTCAGAGGCAACTGTTGCAATGAGTGGAATCTAATAGTTTACGAAAATTAGGTATTGTTAATGGTCAGTTGTTGAAATTAATTGTAAACAACTATTAACAATTGAAAGATTAACAATAAACTTTCACAACATAAAGGCTAGACAAAATCAAACCCTATAGGTTATTCATGCAAGCAGGCAAAAATTGCTCAGTTTTAACTATTTACTGTTTCCTTGGACTTGGGCTGGTTAGTTGTGGCGGAGTACCTTTTGCCATGAACAGAATCGAGCTGAGCCAAGGAGTCAATGTTATCAATATTCGCGATCTTACACGCGAACAAAACAAAGAAGCTAGTGTTTATCTCCGAGGCAAAGCGATCCGCCAAGTTCCCTTAGTTGATTGGCAAATGTATCAACTGCAAGATACAACTGGTAGCATTTGGGTTTTGACGAAAAATACTAACTTGCGGCGTGGAGAACAAGTTTTGATTAAAGGTAAGGTACGCTACCAGGGTATTCCTATTGGTGGCAAGGATTTTGGCGAAGTTTACGTCCAAGAGGAACAGCAGCTAGAACGTAAGCTACAGTAATAAGCTGGTGTGCATACAATTTTTAGTTAGGTAAGAGGTGAGAGGTGAGAGGTATGAGGTATGAGGTATGAGGTAAAGCTTTTTATGCAAGTTAAAAGTGTAATAGCCGATCTAATATGAGTAATCAAGTTGTTGAAGTAGCGATCGCCATCCTCTACCGCGACGACAAATTTCTTTTTCAACTTCGAGATGATATCCCCAACATTGTTTACCCTGGACATTGGGGACTTTTTGGTGGACATCTCGATCCTGGGGAAACTCCCGAAGTAGCAGTAGAACGAGAATTGTTAGAGGAAATTGGTTATACGCTGCCCAGCATATCAAAGTTTGGGTGTTATAACGATGTTAAGGTAATTCGCCACGTTTACCACTCACCTTTAACAGTGGAATTAGATCGGCTAGTTCTCTCTGAAGGCTGGGATATGGATTTATTGACACCAGAACAGATTCGCCAAGGTAGCCGTTATTCAACCAAAGCCGATCGCGTTTTACCTCTAGTACCTGCTGCACAAAGAATCTTGTTAGATTTTATCGACACAAGTGTGGTAGTTACAAATTAATGCATGGATTTACTTGATCGTTGAACACCCAACCAGAAGTGCCATCAGCCAGTCTAATTTTGACAAATTCCTGCTGCTCTCCAATCGAAGTGACTTTGGTACCTTGAGGAATTCTTCTACCGATATAAGCATTTCTTGACGGTTGAGTGAATATTCTTGCACCACTTGCCACAGAAGATGCGATCACAAGGCACTGTTGCGGTTGCTTAGAAATAGAAGCTATTTGCGATCGCGAATCAGATCGTACCTCACAAGGAGATATTTGATCGTTGAACACCCAACCAGAAGTGCTATCAGCTAGTTTAATTTCGACAAATTCACCTCTACCACTAATAAATGAAACTTTGCTGTCTTTTGGGATTCTTTTACCTGTATAAGCGCCTCTTGAAGGTTGAGTAAATACTCTGGCACTATTACCGACTGTAGGCATAAGTATGCGGCACTTTTGCGCTGTCGCAGAAATCGACGCAACTTCCGAACTCGAATCAGACACAGTATAAGGATGCACTTGATCGTTAAACACCCAGCCTTGCGTGTTGTCTGGAAGTTTAATTTCTACAAATTCCTGTTGCTCTCTAAGCAAAGAGACTTTGGTGCCTTGAGGGATTCTTCTGCCAAGATCAGCATTTCTTGACGGTTGAGTAAATATTCTTGCACCTCTGCCCGCCGTAGGAGCAATAATCAGCCTCTGTTGTGGTTGCTCGGAAATAGAGGCTATTTGCGATCGCGAATCAGATCGTATTTTACAAGGATATATGCGATCGCTCAATACCCAACCAGAAGTACCATCAGCCAGTTTGATTTCGACAAATTCACCTCTACCGCCAATAAAGGAGACTTTAGTATCTTTTAGAATTTTTTTACCTGTATAAGCGTCTTTTGAAGGTTGAGTGAATACTCTTACACTATTGCCAACTGTAGGCACAACTACACGGCACTGTTGTGCTGTCACCGAAATTGGCGCAGTTTGTGAGGGAGGAATAGGTTGAGGAGTGAAATTAGGTTGAGTCAGGAGATTATTTTGAGGACGAGAATTATTTTGAGGATTGGAATTATTTAATATTATGTATACCAAAAAAATAACGTTTACCCCGAGCGCTATTGGTATAATGCCATTTAGATATCGGCGTAAATTTGACACGATTGAGTTTCTATTACCCGATGAATTTGCAGACGAATTTGCCGACTGGGAAGAAGTTATAGTTCTGGTACGCGATGAATTCGCAAACGAATTTGCCGCGTTGAAGCGAGCAAACTTTTTTAGCTTTATGTAAGCTTCGGTGATTTTTTTAAATTTTTCCTCTGCCGCTCGTTTTAGCTGAGGATCGCGATCAAATAAGTCTGGATGCTGTGTTTTGGCTAAATTTCGGTAAGCTTGCTTAATCTCCAACAGTGATGCACCCGGCTTAAGTCCAAGAATTTTATAGTATCTATTAAGATCGTTATTACTCATCGTTTTTTATCTACAAGTTTTCTAGAAATAACACCGAGCCAATTGAATATCTAGATCACTACTGACGCATCAAATAATTTTTTGTAGCAAATTTTTAACCTACCAGAATTGATTTTTTTGTTTAAATTAAACGTGCAAAACATCAGCTTTATATCCTGCTTTTTTTGAAAAATTTGCTATATTTAACACTGTGATTTTGAAGTCATTATGTATAAAAATACTCGCCGGGTCAGTGCTAAGTATAAAAATTGATTCAAAAAATACAGAATTAAATTTTAATAAATGAAAGGTTTTAGAACATCTCCCTAGGGTAAAATCGTAACCAACCACTAGGTATAATTTGCAGCATAAGCTTAATCTATCCTAAGCTAGATAAAGCTTGAAGAGAGCGAGTTTCATCAAAATCTCAGATGATGTCCTCGCTCTAATCTGAACAAGGAGAAGATTAACAAGTCTGATTTGCAATTTAGCGTGAAAATAGCCGAGCGGGACACATATAAGAGTAAAAATGACAAGATATAATATGAGCCAAAGTTTCTAAAACTAGTTGATGCTGTTAAGGTTCGCTTTGTTCTCTGAAGCGATCGCCCTTTTCAAAATACTTGCCCAAATTATGGATACATCCATTTTATTCAGATTATATCTAACTTCTATTCGTAAAAAATACACCTGTTAATACTAAACTACCGCCTAATATTAAACTTAAACTAATAGGTTCATGCAACAACACAATTCCTAGCAAAATAGCAGACACTGGCACTAAATTAATAAAAATTGATGCCCTCGCAGCACCAATTGCCATCACTCCTTCATAGTACCAACTGAAGCCAAGGGCAGAACCAAAAAATCCTAAATATAAAATTCCCAGCCAAGCTATTAGGGAAAATTGAGTAAAATCTTGCACCAATCCCTCAAACAAAGCTGGAATAAATAAAGCGATCGCCCCAATTATACAAGCATAAGTACTTGCTACTAAGGGAGAAAGTTCGCGCATAGCTATTTTACCAATCAGTGTATAGGCAACCCAGCTAAAAACACAGCCAAATAAAAATAATTCTCCCCAGCCTAAATTACCAGCAAGTATATGCAACACATCACCTTTGCTAATTACTATTGCAGCACCTAATAAAGAGGTGATAATTCCTAATAATTTTAAATAACTTAGTTTTTCTTTAAAAAATAAAGCCGAACTAAGAGTAATAAATACAGGGTTTAGTGCAACAATTAAAGCAGCACGGCTGGCAGCAATCAATTTAAGACCAAGAAAAAAGAAAGCGTTGTAAGCAAAAACTCCTGTTAAACCTAATAAAATAACTTGTACGATCTGATTTCGTTTCAAAAGGGGTAAACGCCCTTCAATTTTTTGGCTGAGTAGGATCAGGCAAATTGAAGCAACAGCAAAGCGTAAAAAAGCTGCCGAAAATGGTTCCACACTTTGTACTACTAACCTTCCCGCAATGAAAGTGCCGCCCCAGATCAATGCTGTTAATGCCAGCTTGACGTAAACCATCATTAGCATCCTGATGTAGAGATAATAGAAGCTTTAGCTTCAACATTGGGAGCATATAGAGGAAAAAATGCTATAAATATTTTGTTAAAATTATGCATTCATGAATGCGATAGTGTAAGCGAAGTAAGCGCTACGAGTTTACTAGATATTCTAAAACAAGACGCAATTGTATATTTAAATAATTTTAAAGATGACAAAGTAATAATTAAAGTTTTAAACGAATACATTAATAATATTACAAATTAATTAAATAATCTTTAACGAGTGGCAATCGCCTGACACAATTCACTTCATTTATTAATATAATTATTAACGTCAGTTATGTAGATTAAGTCATCTTATGTTGAAATTTAGACAAACATCTTAATATTTAGCAATATATTTCTTTCTATTCATTTTCTCCACACTTAGATAACAAAATATCTTCATGAACATCGATTCGGCAAAAAAGAAACTGGTAGATGGTCGTGCTACGCTTGCAAAAGCTGGGGATGACCCGGACTTATTAGCGGTAGCATTGACAAAAATCCATGCAGCACTAGAAGATGCTTGCCGTTTTTGGCTTTCCGATCCTAATGTGGCTCAATATCATCAGCTTGATGTGCAAAATCGCAATCAAGTTTCGTGGAAAGAGTTATTCGAGTTGATGCCATACTGCCAGTGGAGTTCTGATGATGTTGAGTATGTTCGGCGGTGGAATAGTCTGCGTAACCGTGCAGCGCATGGCGAAGATTTTCCCGCTACGCGCCAAGATATTGAAGAATACGCAAGTTATGTAGAGAATTTACTCAACTCTGATAGCCAACCAATATATCACAAAGAACAGAATCTGCGTCTACAGAGATCTGAAGTTACAGCTACTGAAAAACCGACAGCTAATATTCTAGTAGCTTATGCCCTGTGGGGACTGGGATTATTTGGGCTTAATGGCATCCACCGTTTCTACTTGGGTAAACCAGTCACTGGTTTGATTTGGTTATTCAGCGGTGGTGTTCTTTATCTCGGTCAAATTTGCGATTTATTTTTAATTCCTAGCATGGTTAAAGGACGTAACAGCTATGCTCGGACAATTGGGCGCAACAGATCGATACCACTGCTAAATATCGTACAGCAGGTGCTAAGTAAGCTTGATCGCCTCGATCGCTCTTTGCAGCAGAAGCTATTTAAACCAGCGGAACCAGAAAGTAGCCCTATGCTAAAGCTACTCGAAGCAGCACAAGCAAACGGAAAAGTACTATCTATCGGTCAAGCGGTGATGATAACTGGGTTAGAACCGCGTGAAGTGCAGGATTTGCTCAATGAAGCACTGCGATCGGGGTTAGCACACGTTGATAACGATTTAGAATCGGGAGCAGTACGCTATCACTTTGATATTTAATCATCATAATCATGTTTGAACCTGCGGCGATCGCATGGCATAACGGCAAGTTAGTTGAACGGGAACAAGCCGCACCATCTATTGCTAGTCACTCACTTCACTTGGGTGTTGGTGTGTTTGATGGCATTATGGCTTATTGGAATAGCGATTGCTATTACATTCATCGTCTCGATGCCCATTTTCACCGCCTTTGTCATGGTGCCACAAAAATGGGGCTGCAATTTTCCTGGTCACTTCAAGATCTTAAATCGGGGTTATTATCACTTCTAGATGAAATCCCAGCAACTAATTACTACATCAGACCAATTGTTTACCGTGCAGGCTCATATTTAAACTTTAGCGATGAGATGCCTGTCGATGTAACTCTTTTGGCGGTTAATATTGCCCGCGATGTAGACAAACCTCTTACTTGCCACATCTCACCCTTTGAGCGTGTTTCTGGTCGTGCTATTCCAGTTACATGGAAAATATGCGGCACATACGTCAACAGTTATTTAAGCCGCCGGGAAGCCCAAGTAGATGGATTCAATGATGCCATCATGCTTGACCAAAAAGGTAGAATTACCGAAGCTTCAGCTGCTAATATTTTTTTCCTCCAAAAAGATACAGTTATTACACCTGCACTAACTGAGAATATTTTTCCTGGCATCACCCGTTCTACACTGCTGGATATTGCCTCTAGTGTGGGAATTGAGGTAATTGAACGCGATGTTCTACCAGAAGAACTAGAAGATTTTGATGGTGCTTTCTTAGCTGCCACCATGATGGAATTAAAACCATTATCAGCTATCGATCGCCATCGGTATGATTCGTCAAATCATGTTTTATTTCGCCGATTTTTGCAGGAATTTCAGGAAATTACCCACCAATAGAATCAAAGTCAAAAGTCAAAAATTTAAAATGCCCACACCCTACTAACATCAATCAGCTACCTGCGGTAAAGTCGTTAAAGACACAAGCGTACTACTGACTGTCCATGAAAGTTTCCTCCTCTGCATCTACTCCAGAAGAACAAGATCGACCAATGCAGCCTCACTCGGACACTCGACTGGTAGATCGCAGCAAACTCAGCAAGATGTACCAGCACTATGTCCAGATGAAGGATAAGTATCCTCATGCGCTACTGCTGTATCGAGTGGGAGATTTCTTTGAAACTTTTTTTGAGGATGCTGTAACTGTAGCCAGGGAACTGGAACTTGTCCTCACCAGCAAGCATGGTGGCGAAGTTGGTAGGGTATCAATGACAGGTGTCCCACACCATGCTTGGGAACGCTACACCACGCAGTTAGTGGAAAAAGGCTATGCAGTGGTGATTTGCGATCAAGTGGAAGATGCCTCAGAGGCTGTAGGGTTGGTGCGGCGAGAGGTAACGCGCGTCCTCACCCCCGGTACTTTGCTAGAAGAGGGAATGCTCAAGGCAAGCCGCAATAACTATCTTGCCGCAGTGGTGATTGCTGGCAATCACTGGGGTTTAGCTTATGCAGATATTTCTACGGGTGAATATCTTACCACACAAGCTAGTAATTTAGAGCATCTGACACAAGAATTAATGCGCTTGCAGCCTTCGGAGGTGCTGGTTCCAACCAACGCTCCAGATTTGAGGGCGATGCTGCGTCCAGGAGAAAAATCAGAACATTTACCGGAATGTTTGCCACCATCATTTTGTTATGCCTTGCGATCGCAAATTCCCTTCAGCTCGTCAGAAGCGAGGCAAAGATTGTTGCAAAAGTTTAAAGTGCGATCGCTCGAAGGATTTGGGTGTGAAGACTTATCCCTGGCGGTGCGCGCAGCAGGTGGCTTACTGGAATATTTAGAAGATACCCAAAAAGAAAATCCTGTTGCTCTCCAGTCTCTGCGTACCTATGCGATCGCAGATTACCTGATTGTTGACTACCAAACCCGGCGGAATTTGGAAATTGCCCAAACAGTCAGAGATGGTAGTTTTCATGGTTCTCTGTTATGGGCGGTGGACAAAACCAGTACCGCAATGGGTGGTAGGGCTTTACGGCGGTGGTTCTTGCAACCCCTACTAGACATTAAAGGAATTCGAGCGCGGCTGGATACGATTCAAGAACTGCTAGAAAATAGTTCTCTGCGTCAAGAATTACGGCAGTTGTTACGCCAAATTTACGACTTGGAAAGGTTAACTGGAAGGGCTGGTTCTGGAACGGCAAATGCCAAAGATTTGGTAGCTTTGGCAGATTCGTTGTTGCGCTTACCGCAATTGGCAAGGTTAGTAGAAGAAGTGAAGTCGCCTTATTTACGGGCTTTGCAGAAAGTGTCGCCAATTTTAGAACAACTAGGGCAAAAACTCCGCGAAAATTTAGTCGAGTCGCCGCCAATTCACATCAAAGAAGGGAATTTGATTCGTCCCGGCATCAGCCCGCAGCTAGATGAAAGGCGGCAGTTGCGAAATGAAGATCTGCAATGGATCGCTAATTTTGAAGTCGATGAAAGGGCGAGGACGGGAATCCCCACGCTGAAAGTAGGTCACAATAGCGCTTTTGGTTACTATATCAGTATTTCTCGCGCTAAAGCTGACCAAGTTCCAGATAACTATATTCGCAAGCAAACGCTGAAGAATGAAGAGCGCTACTATACTCCTGAGTTAAAGGAAAGGGAAGCGCGAATTCTCACGGCTGATAAGGATTTGAACCAGTTGGAGTACGATCTTTTTACCCAATTACGGGTGGAAGTGGGAGAACAGGCGGAAGTAATTCGCAATGTGTCTCGTGCTGTGGCAGCGGCAGATGTGTTATGTGGCTTTGCTGAGGTGGCGGTTTATCAAGGATATTGTCGTCCTGAGATCTTGGAGGGGCGGGAAATTACTATTATCGACGGGCGGCATCCTGTAGTTGAGCAGTCTTTGCCTGCTGGGTTTTTTGTGCCTAATTCGACGCGGTTGGGGAGAAAGGAAGAGGAAACGAACCGCAAAGGCGCGAAGGGCGCGAAGATTGAAGAAAGACCAGATTTAATCATCTTGACTGGCCCCAACGCTAGTGGGAAAAGCTGTTATCTGCGGCAGGTGGGTTTGATTCAGTTGATGGCGCAGGTGGGTAGTTTTGTGCCTGCGCGTGAGGCGCGGTTGGGAATATGCGATCGCATTTTCACTCGTGTGGGGGCGGTGGATGATTTGGCAACGGGTCAATCTACTTTTATGGTGGAGATGAATGAAACGGCTAATATTCTCAATCACGCTACTGCCAAATCTTTGGTGCTGTTGGATGAGATTGGTAGGGGAACGGCTACTTTTGATGGGCTTTCGATCGCTTGGGCGGTAGCTGAGTATTTGGCAAAGGAGATTCAAGCTAGGACGATTTTTGCTACCCACTATCACGAACTGAATGAATTGGCTTCAATTTTGTCGAATGTGGCTAATTATCAGGTGACGGTGAAGGAGTTACCCGACCAAATTATTTTCTTGCACTCTGTTCAACCAGGTGGTGCTGATAAGTCCTATGGTATTGAGGCAGGGCGCTTAGCAGGTTTACCAGCAGTGGTAATTCAACGAGCAAAGCAAGTGATGGGGCAAATCGAGCAGCACAGTAAGATCGCCATCGGTTTGCGTGAAGGCGGTTTAACTCCAAGGATGAAGGATGAAGTGTGAAGCGCGTAGCGTTGCCGAAGGCCCTTGTTGAAGTGTGGAGGGTGAAGTGTGAAGTCAAAACACCTCTTACCTCTTACCTCTTACCTCTTACCTCTTACCTCTTACCCATCCCCCCTTCATCCTTCATCCTTCATCCTTCATTCCTTTCCCACAATCAAAATATTTCCCATGTCGTCAACCACCCCAGCTGCACCAACACCATGAACGACGATGCTGTCATTAATGGTTTTACTATAATGCTCGTGGTGATGGCCGTGAAATATTGTTTTGACTCCCATTGTCTTGGCTAGGGTGTCGAGTTCCTTGAAGCCGTAGCGATGGCAAGATGGTGCTTCATGCGTCACTAAAATATCGGCTTGCTTGCCGCACAAAGTGTTGTAATGTTGCCAGAATATACTTGCATGATGTTTGCGGGGAATGCCACCGCGCCAGCGTTCTCCTTTGCGACAAGTTGATAATAAATCTTTCGACGTGCGGAATTTTGGTGGCGCGGGTGGCATCCAAATTTTGGCCCGGAAAACACCACCTAATCCAGCTACTCGCTTGCCATCAATTTCGACTACCCGACCATGTAGGTTACGGTGAGCCAGCTTGGAATGGAACAAATTGTCATACCAGAGGTCTTGGTCGGCATCATGGTTGCCTGGGATAAACCAAATTTTGGTTCTGTCTATTATGGCACCCAACTCATCCTGAAGCGATCGCTCCAAGTCTAAATCCCCCAGCAACACTACTGCTTTGGGAGAGTAGGTTTCTACTGCCTGAACAATCGCTCTGAAATCACCGTGCGGATCTCCACAAAACAAAATCATGAAGTTGAAAATACAACAGCCTATTCACCAGAATCGTTATTGTCCGTACACAAGTATGGAAATGTTACATTTCTCAACCTTTGGCGGTGCTAAGGATTACAGTTTATTGCAGCCCGTAACAATAGCAAACAATGAGTGGTAATTTCTATTCTGGACATACGCCGCCGACTGAAAAAAGGAGAACACTGTAGCAATGCAATTTAAAGTACTACCAACCGATGCAGTCAGGGAAGATTTGAGTGAGTATGTTGCCCACCTTCAGCTACATATGGCTCTACAAGCTCGAAATCTCGTTCCCTCCCTCACTCAAACAGTAGTAGATAGCCGCGAACAGTTACTCCACCAAACCCAGGCGACTTTTGAAAAAATGATTTCTCGCCAATCAATCTAGCTAAGGCGGACTTCCACTCAAGTATTTTCCTTAGCTCAAAGTTAAAGCTTTTTCTTTACAAACATCAAAATTAAATTCTTTGACCTTGTGAGGAAAAAATTATCGCGTCTCCACAAGGTCTTTATTTTTTATTTAGAGTCCCTAGCCCCTAGCCCCTCAACTTACAATCCCTCGCCAGAGGCAACGGCAATCACTAGAAAACCGTTAATATAATGGCAGCGATACCTTTATTTGTTCCCTCAGGCTAAATAGTAGCCCGATGAACCATGACTTCAGAGCTTCCTCAAAACTCCAGCATTGCGATCCGACCAATTCAATACCGGGATCTAGAAGTAATTGAACGGCTTTGTGCTGAGTCGTTTGAGGCAGAGAATCCGGTGGCGAATAATGAAACTCAACGTTCCGCACCAGAAAGCTGGCGCGGCGAGCTACCGCAAGCTCAAAAGCAGCTGCACTGGTTGCGAAACTGGTATTGGCTGTTGAAGTTTTTCCGCGTCTTTCCCAATCCACTTCAATACCGTTTCTGTATCTACGTAGCAGAACAATATCGCCAAGTGCAAGGCTCGATCCACGTAGCACCATTTAACCGCACGCGCAGTACTTGGAGAGTAGAACGGGTGCTGGTTGATACTCAAGCCCGTACCCAAGGAATTGGTTCGCAACTTTTGCGCCACTGTTTTGAAGTAATTGGGGAGGCTCGCACATGGTTATTGGAAGTAAACATTAATGACAAGCAAGGCTTGGCTCTTTACCGCCAGAATGGGTTTCAAAGCCTAGCTCAGTTAACATACTGGGAAATTACGCCAGAATTGTTACAAGAATTAGCAATGGGCGAACCAGATCTGCCGAATCTACTACCTGTAAGTAATGCTGATGCTCAACTCCTCTATCAGCTAGACACGGCATCGATGCCGCCGTTGGTGCGTCAAGTGTTTGACCGCAATGCTGATGATTTCAAAACTAGCTTGATCGGTGGACTCGTACAAGGCATCAAGCAGTGGATGAGTAAAACTGAGGTAGTGAGTGGCTATGTGTTTGAACCCCAGCGTAAGGCAGCTATTGGCTACTTTCAAGTGCGTTTGGATCGCCAAGGGAAACAGTCTCATGTGGCTACTTTGACAGTTCACCCAGCATACACTTGGCTGTATCCAGAACTGCTGTCTCAGTTGGCACGAATTACCTCTGATTTTCCGCCTCAATCCTTACGGTTGGCTTCTGCTGACTACCAACCAGAACGGGAAGAGTATTTACAGCAAATCGGTGCTAATCGAATCGAACATACTCTGATGATGTCTCGTTCGGTTTGGCATAAGCTGCGAGAGTCGAAGTTGGTTGCTCTAGAAGGGCTACAGTGGCCTGAAGTGTTACAAGGTTTACAACCTGCTCGTAAACCTGTCCCAGGCGGTATGTCTTGGAGCGGGCAAGGTGGTGGGACTAAGTCTTTACTTCATCCCAGATCTCATTTAGCTGCTGGACAGCCCCTTCTGCCAGAACCAGCTAAGTATGCCAATAAATGCTCAAAAGAAGCATTACCTCCATCAGAACCATCCACGCCCCAATCAGAAAAGTCTAGTGATTGAATCCGAGCCAAGCCTGCGGCAAGGGCAAAGCCCTACGCAAACTAAGACAAATCGATCGCTACCACTAATTTCCGCTTTGGGTCTAGATCTCGGTCGCAGACGCATTGGCGTAGCAGGCTGCGATCGCACTGGTCTAATTGCCACTGGTCTGACTACAATAGAACGCAAGTCTTTTGCCTTAGATGTGGCACAATTGCAACGGATAGCGCAAGAGCGCGGGGTGCAAATCCTTGTAATCGGTTTACCTTATTCTATGGACGGTTCGATTGGCTTTCAAGCCAAACAAGTTCAGAAGTTAGCGCCAAGGTTCGCCAAAGCTCTCAACCTACCTTTGGTATATGTAGATGAGCGACTAACTTCTTTTCAAGCCGAACAAATGCTGCAAGCAGAAAATATTTCGCCTTCCCGTCATAAAAGTTTAATCGATCGCAAGGCAGCAGCAATAATTCTGCAACAATGGCTAGATGAGCGCCGCTCAAAATTAGCAGATAGCGCTTTGGCGCAATAAATTAATGGCTACTGACAACAGCATGATATTCTGAAATCAATCTGACAGCACGATCTAGTAGGTGAGGACACTTAGCTTTCCTCAAGACGAGGATTAATTTGCATTCTTCAGAATGCTTTTGCGCTGACACATTTAAGGTAATTTGACAGTCTAAATTGGCTATGTTTTCATCTGCATCTTTTGAAGAAAATGAGAATTCCCCATCTGGTTCCGTTACTTTAACGGACGAAACAGGACGTTCTCTTGAGTGTTACGTAGAGCGAACGCTGTTTGTGGAGGATCGAGAGTACCTTTTACTCCTACCAGTTGACGCGGCAATTGAAATTTTCGCTTGGCAAAGTAATGGCGAGGGTGAAGATGGTGTCGAACGCACCTTTTCCACAAGTAATGACGAGGATGAAGAAGCTGTCCCAGTGGAAGATGACCCCACTATTGATCGCATCTTTTCCACCGCTGAAGCTGTTTTAGCCGAGCAAAATCTCATCCTCAAGCGTACTGCCTTTGCTTTGACAGTTGCCGGAGAGTTACCCCCAGTTGAAGACACAGAGTTATTCACCTTGGAAATTGAAGACGAAACAGCACAGTTAGAACCGGAACAATTACAATTACTAGCAAATTTTTACCACGAGGAGCGAGAGTACTCAATTTATACACCTCTTGACCCCCTACTCTTCTTTGCCCGCTTGAATAGCTCGGGTAAACCAGAGTTACTATCTCCAGAAGAGTTTCAAAAAGTACAGCCTCTCTTAGCAGAACAGCTGTTTGATGAACTCGAAGAATAGCATAAACTACTCCCTATCGGTAGTAGTTGTTGACGGCAGGTAGTATAAACGTAATGCAAAAAGTTTTGAAGTTGCGGTTTATATTCGGTCTGCTACCATTAGCCCTAGGAATAGGTGCGGTCTCCGGTTGGGGTTGGTGGAGTCGGGTTAATAGTCCGATCCAACCCCAAGCAACAGCAAATGCGACAGAGCTACAAGTCCGCATTCCCCCAGGAACAGCAACCCAGCAGATCGGACAAAAGCTAGAAACAGCAGGATTGATTCGTTCAACCGCAGCTTGGAGTTTGTGGGCGCGTTGGCTACACTGGCAAGATCCCAAGGGAGGATTTAAAGCGGGAACTTATCAATTATCGCCAAACGAGCCTTTGTCTGAAATTGCCGATAAAATTTGGCACGGTCAAGTTATACAGCAAAGCTTTACCATTCCTGAAGGCTGGTCTTTAAGGCAGATGGCTGCTTATTTTGAACAAATTGGGTTTTTCCCAGCAAGTGAATTCTTAGCAGCAGCCAGTCAGATTCCCCGCGATAAGTATCCTTGGCTACCCGCTGACTTGCCCCATTTGGAAGGATTTTTGTACCCAGATACTTATAAAGTGAATAGCGGTCGTATTACCGCCGTTGCTGTAGTGGATCAAATGCTGAACCAATTTCAGCAGGTAGCACTACCAATTTATCAACAAAGCAAGAATCAAACTCGGCTTGACCTGAAGCAATGGGTAACTCTTGCTAGTATCGTAGAAAAAGAAGCAGTCGTACCACAAGAGCGATCGCTAATTGCTGGAGTATTCACTTCTAGACTGCGCACCGGATTACCCCTAGGTTCCGATCCAACAGTAGAATACGCACTCAACATCCGTCAAACACAAGACCAACCCTTAACTTATGCACAGGTAAACATACCTTCTCCTTACAATACCTATCGTAATGCTGGATTACCACCTACCCCCATCGCTAGTCCTGGGATAGCCAGTCTGAAAGCAGCACTTAATCCAGAAAAAACTCCTTACCTCTATTTCGTGGCACGCTACGATGGCACTCATGTTTTCAGTCGCACCCTAGCCGAACATAGTGCAGCCCAAGCCGCTATCCGCAAACAACAAGCAGCTCGAAAAGAAGGATGAATGCTGAATACTGAATGATGAATGCTGAATTATAAATTTATAATTCCTAATTCATCATTCATAATTTTTACCCCTCGCCCTCTCAACATGACCTGGAATAAACTCTTACAGCCTGACTTAATTTTGGAAGGTTCAATCTTAACTCTGACACCAGATATTATTCAGCAATACCAGATCGAGGGACTAGTGCTGGATGTGGATGAAACACTAGTCCCAATGAAATCAACAGAGGCTTCGGCTGCACTGCGACTCTGGGTTGAGCAAACTAGACTTGTGGTGCAGCATCTGTGGCTAGTCAGTAATAATCTGAGCGATACACGCATTGGCGGTATTGCGCGTTCTCTGGATCTGCCTTATATCCTGGGTGCGGTCAAACCCTCCCGGCGGAAATTAAGGCAGGCAGTACAGGCAATGAATTTGCCTGTAGAGCAGGTAGCAATGGTTGGCGATCGCTTATTTACCGACGTGCTAGCTGGAAATCGTCTAGGTATGTTTACTATTTTGGTTGAACCAATTGTTGACCCTGGTGAAGCTATTCGCTCCTATCCGGTACGTAGTATTGAAGTCTTGCTGTCTCAAGTTCTGGGTGCCTCGATCGCCCCTAAATCAGCAAAAATTAATAAACATTGATGTAACTTTACAAAATAGAAGATTAAGAAATAATTAAAAAACTCTGTCTTTTGGTATAAATCTGAGAATATGATTAAAGTTAAAAGGGGTCGCGCTTATAAAGACCCTCGCTATAAATCTCTATCCATAAACTCGTAAAGCGTCAGCCCTCAAATATATGTGGGCTGGCGTTTTATAATTTAGCGGCTAGAAATAAAAAAGATGAATGCTAAATCCTGAATTGATAATTCATAATTTATAATTCTCCCCTCAGATCCCCCTGCTCTCTTGGTAGATGTCGCAAACGCTCGTTATCAAAATTGGTACTTCCAGCCTGACTCGATCGCAAACAAGTCAATTGGCTCTCTCAACTATTGCTACTTTGGCGGAAACGCTGTGCGATTTGCGTCGGCAGGGTAATAGAGTGATTTTAGTGTCTTCTGGAGCAGTGGGAGTAGGCTGCGCCCGTTTGGGACTAAGCGAAAGACCGCGCGCGATCGCACTCAAACAAGCCGTAGCGGCGGTAGGCCAGGGACGGCTAATCCGCGTCTACGACGATCTATTTAACACCCTGCAACAGCCAATTGCCCAAGTTCTCCTTACCCGCAGCGATCTAGTTCAGCGCAGCCGATATTTAAATGTTTACAACACATTTGAAGCACTGCTGGAACTGGGAGTGATTCCGATCGTGAATGAAAATGATACCGTAGCCGTTGAGGAGTTGAAATTTGGAGACAATGACACCCTCTCAGCCTTAGTTGCCAGTTTAGTAGAAGCAGACTGGCTGTTTTTGTTAACCGATGTAGATCGGCTCTATTCAGCCGATCCGCGTTCTTTCCCTGATGCCCAACCAATTACTTTAGTCAAGCACATCGAGCAATTAGCCCAAATGCAAGTGCAAACAGGCGATCGAGGTTCCCAATGGGGCACTGGGGGTATGATGACAAAAATTTCTGCCGCTCGCATTGCTACTGCTGCTGGCGTTCGTACAGTCATTACTGAAGGCAGATTCCCCCACAACATTGAAAAAATCTTGCAGGGGGAATCTATAGGTACTCAATTTGAACCCCAACTCCAACCAAGTAGCGCCCGTAAACGCTGGATTGCTTACGGTTTAATTCCTGTTGGGAAGCTGTTATTAGACGAAGGCGCAATTGTAGCAATTTGTCAAGCAGGGTCATCCTTGTTAGCTGCCGGAATTACTGCTGTTGAAGGGGAATTCGATACTCAAGAGGCAGTACAGTTGTGTGACAAGAATGGTAAGGAAATCGCCAGAGGAATTGTTAACTACAGCAGTGCTGAATTGAAGCAAATTCGTGGGCGACACTCAAGAGAAATATCTGCCATTTTGGGTTATGCTGGTGCCGAAACTGTCGTCCACCGCGATAACCTTGCCTTAATTTAACTGCACAAATGTTTCGTAGGGGCGGGTTCAGTTAAGATATTTTGTGAAAATAGAAGTTTTTGATAAACCAGCCTCCTACTACACCAACTAAGAAAATAATTGGTTGATTAAGTTAAATAGCTAGTTGTTGTAACGTTTTTTCCTGTCATCAATAATATTGATTCGCAGGCTCATACCTTTCATAAATGAACTTATATAAGATAGCAGCGCGTAGATCAAGATAACGATGCCTAGCATCTCCATAGATTCTTCAGTCGTCGTCAGGATGGAGTAGATCATGCTATCGTTGCTATACATTTGTGCATAGTAACCGTCTAACATTTCTACACCCAGCGCTCCGCTAATGTAAACAGTTCCAGCAATTAGAACTAGTCGCCGTGTTTTGACTGGAAGCGCAGCCAGAAATCGCATAAATGATAGCAGACAAACGAGTACAAAAATCGCCCCAGGAATCACCCAAGTGTAGTAAAACAAGCCGCCAGCCTTCAATGTATGGCGCAGCGGTTCTATTACTTTTTCATGCAGCTCTAGGAATTCATCCAAAGATAGAATCATAAAAATGATTGATAAGGCCCCCCAGTATTGGACATAACGCTCACCAGCTAACTTTTTGGCATAAGCAACAATTGCTAGCAGACTAGAACAAACTAGTAACGCAGACGCTGAATATAGTGTCGGGAAATTTACCTCTTCGTCAACATTCGTTAGCTTTGCAAATAATTCCCTGCCGGGGTAATCGGGCAGAAAGTAATGGTTAAACTGTCCTAAAAGGCTGAGCAAAACGAGAACTGTTACTACTGTAAGTAAGAATCGAGCAGCTTTCCTTGCAGAAACAAAAAATTCAAGTTCGTGGGACGGGGTATTAAGATTTAATAGTGATATCGCGTTAGGAGCTGGCACAATAGCAAAACTTTCTTGTCCAAATTCACTAAAGTTATGATACAGGTTTATTTCTGCATCATCAAATTTGTTCTTTTGTGCCTGTTGCTCTGGCAAAACTATTTTTTCTATTAAGTATTCGATAGTCTGCTGTTCGATCCATCCCCAAGCTGATAGGATTTCTCCTAAGCGTCTTTGAGACAATTGCTGTTCATTTAAGGCTAAATCTATTTGGACTGAGTTAAGAATACCTGCTTCAATTAAATAAGCTCCAAGCGGCTTATACTTCAAATTTACACTTGTCATTTACGTCATTACTAATATTTTTAGGTTTTTGCTAGCGCTGGACAAGCATAAAGCTCACCAGGTAGCTTTGAAATATAATATTGCCATTATTTATACTGAGGTTAATGAAATGTTAAATAAGATTTTATTAAAATTAGATAAAAAAGTTATAAAGTTTAATCTTGGCAAGATTTTGTCTTAGTTGTAAAGCAGATAGTAGTTAGCGACTCAAGCCGAAAAGAGCAATAGTAAACATGGCTACAAACTTGAGGCTAGACAAAAGTTAAAATCAACAAAATAGAAGCCCTTGTTACTAAGTGGAGTTTAGTAAAAAGTTTTCTTTGCTCCTCGCTCATCCTCTAAGTGAAAGGAAATTGAATTACTTAGACGAGCGAGGCGATCGCATCTGTATCAATACTAAAATTCCTCGCTCTTAGAAGAGAACGTAGAAGCCAGAGACGAAATGAGGCGTGTAGAGCATTCAAATCCTCTGTTACTAACCGCACATCCTAGTAACGAGTAAAAAATATCTACTGTGTATCATTACATAGCTAGGCACTTCGGCGTTGTTTTGCGTCAGCAATAATATTGATTCGCAAACTCACGCCTTTCATAAATGAACTTATATAAGATAGCAGCGCGTAGATAAAGATAAGTAGTCCTAGCATCTCAAGGAACTCTTCAACTGTCGTTATGATGGCGTATGTTATGTTGTACTGAGAGTTTAATTCTGCATAGTATCCACCTACTAGTTCCATACCAATTGCACCCCCTAGGTAGACAGTTCCAGCAATCAGAATCAGTCGCCGTGTCTTTGCTGGTAGCGCCGTCAAAAATCCCAGAAACGCAAGTAACAATGTAACGACAAAAATAGCACCAGGAATAACCCAGGCGTAGTAAAGAAAACCGCTCGTATCAAGTTTATCTCGTAGCGGCTCAATCGTTTTTTCATGGAGCATTATTACTTCATCTATGCACATGAACAGAAAAATGATTGACAATGCTCTCCAATGGTTAACATATGGTTGCTCGGCTAGTTGCTTGGCATAAGCAATTATTGCCAAAAGAATAGAACAAATCAGTAATACCAACCCAGCGAATACCACAGGAATATTTAGCTCGGCATCAATATTAAATAGTATTGCGATCGAGTCTCTCAAAGGAAAGTCAGGCAAGTAGTATAGACTGAACTGTCCTACAATGCTGGCAAGAATGAGACATAGGACAGCTACTAGCAGAAATCTGATGCTTCGTTTGGGAGAAAGACAGACTTTCAACTCCTGAAAGGGTAGATCGAAAACCAGTGAAGAATTATGGTTTTTTTGTTCTGCTTGACTAACTCGTTCAATTGAGTTCAGAAGGTTATAGTTACCGTAACTCTCAATTTCATCCGGATGAGATGGTTTTTCTCTAGCTACTCTTCGCTCTGGCAAAACTACCTTTTCCATCAAGTACTCGATAGTTTGCTGTTCAACCCAGCCTCGCGTCACCAGAATTTCTCCCAAGCGTCTGCCAGATTTTTGCTGTTCATCAAGTGCTGCTTCTACTCGATCTGGAGTTAAAATACCAGCTTCAACTAAATACATTCCTAGCGGCTTTGCTTGCCAATTTCTAGTTACCAACTGCATCCTCACTGACTTTTCCTTAATTTCAACCACTGCCGAGCGGTCAAAGGCTAACTAGTTTGCTTTGACGTTTGCTCTCATTAATGATGAGTAGTTAGATTAAGAAAAGTTTAACTAAGAATTGGTTAAATTTAGATTAAAAATAGTGAAGTGTGGCTTGGCAAGGATTTTGTGCTGTATGCAGTGTAGATGGTGTCAAAGTTTAAGCTCCAAGTTTATGGCGATGCCCTAAAAGTGTTAATTTGTTTGTGAAGCCGATCGCTCATTTCTAATAAATCAGTTTGAGCGATCGCGCTTTGCTCTTTCGTTGCCATCCACTTGAGCTTGACAGTTTGGTTTTCTGCCTCTTCATCCCCCAAAATCAAGCAAGCAACTGCACCGCTACGATCTGCACGGGTAAATTGTTTTTTGAAGCCACTACCACTGAGATCTAATTCGACGCTAAATCCAGCCATCCGCAGCTTGTGAGCTAGTATCAATGCTTGAGCTTCAGCCGCGTCGCCTCTAGAAACAACGTAGAAATCTAATGCTGGAAGTGGGAGTTCTTGCAGCTTTTGTAGCAACAAAATCAGCCGTTCTAGACCAATTGCCCAACCAACAGCAGGCGTATCTTGTCCTCCCAATTGAGCCACCAAGCCATCGTAGCGACCGCCACCACACACTGTTGCTTGCGCTCCCAAATCATCAGATTGAATTTCAAAAGCTGTATGGGTGTAGTAGTCTAACCCTCTTACTAATCTAGAATTGATTTGGTATTTAATCCCCAAATCGCTTAATAGCTGCTGTACCTTTTCAAAATGTTGCCCAGAGTAGGAACCGAGATAATCCAAGATACTGGGAGCATTTTCGGCAATTTCTTGCGTGCGTTTGTCCTTACTGTCTAGAATCCGCATGGGATTGCGCGCCAAACGATCCTGAGAATCAGGATCTAATTCATCTTTGTAAGGCGTTAAGTAATCAACTAGTGCTTGGCGATAATTATGCCTGTCTTCTAAATTGCCCACCGAGTTGATATCCAGATGCAGATTTTTTAGCCCTAATGTTTGCAGAATTTCAGTTGCGATCGCAATTACTTCCACATCCGCCCTAGGATCGGCACTACCCAACACCTCTACTCCCAACTGGTGGAATTGTCGCTGTCGTCCTGCTTGGGGACGTTCGTAGCGAAACATGGCTCCGGTATACCACAAGCGCTGTACGCTTCCTTGGGCAGACAAACCGTGTTCGATCAGCGATCGCACTACTCCTGCTGTACCTTCTGGACGTAGAGTAATCGAGCGATCGCCGCGATCGATAAAAGTATACATTTCCTTACCTACCACATCAGTGGCTTCGCCAATACCCCGCTCAAACAGCGCTGTCTGCTCAAAAATTGGAGTGCGAATTTCCCGATATGCTGCCTTAGTCAAAATATCCCGCGCCGTTGCTTCTACCCATTGCCAATAGCCAATTTCATCGGGCAGAATGTCTCGCGTCCCGCGTAATGCCTGAATATCGCCCATTTATAATTTAAACTGAATTGCTAGATCGCTACTTTGCCACAGAATCGCTTAACTTTGAGCCTGAGAATTAATTTCCTCTACAGCACCATAATGGTTTTGATAGTAAGCCAAAATCTGGTCTACTAACTCCCGACTATCCAAGCTAGCTGTTGGAGCGTACTGAATCCACAATCCGCCTACCTGACTTTGATTGTAATCAAACTGCTGGAATGTTGCCGGATATAAACCTGTTTCCACCCCATCTACTTGACATAGATGAGCCGCGATTTCCCTGTACAATGCCAAAGGCAAATTAGGAAACTTGAGTTCATACTTTAACTTACCATCTTGCCGTGTCTGAATTCTGCTCATGGGTTTAAGTAGCCATTCTCCAATTTGTAATTATTAATTGATAATTTGTAATTAATCAACCACAATTCCGAATTACTTAGAATTTGTATCAGTAGCTTACCTTGCGATCGCCTCGTTCTTGTTACCCTACCTTGGTAACGAAATTACAGAAGTAGCTCCCTACAAATTACTGATAAATTCGCTTTCAGATAAAAAAAATCCTCGTTCCACAACTACCGCCTGAAAACGAGGAAATTAACCATAATTATCAAAATTACGAATTATTTGTCAACTGGAGATAGAGCAGATTTTAGCTTACTAATGAGTACAGCCCTAGATATGGCCTTACTAGTAGGCTGTGATGCCACTTCCCGGATAGCGACTGGAGGATAACCTGGTTCTGGTACGCTTGCCAGTTCTGTCCTAGATATGGCCTTACTAGTAGGCTGTGATGCCACTTCCCGGATAGCGACTGGAGGATAGTTTGGCTCTAGTAGGCTTGCGAGTTCTCTCACAGATAATGGGCTGTTGGTGGAAGATGGCCTAGAGCTTGCAATAGTAGTATCTGCGGGTTGCTCGATTTTTACCTCAGTTTTGAGCTGTTCTTGTTTTAAATAATTTTTAAATTCTTTCTCAGATAAAGGTTTATCACTGGGTGGCGGTGGAGGAACTGGAATGTATTGGGAACTATTCAATTGGATCGTGTTAAATCGTCCTGTAGGCGATAAGCCTCTAGATGGTAGCGACCGAGGTGATTGGATTGCAGATGTAGGCCCATTTGTTGGTTTGCCTTGTTGGTCTGGTTGGGCAGGTTCTTGACCCACTGCTCTAGTAACTTCTATGCCATTTTGCTCCAAAATCACTATCGGCTCAGAGCCAGAAGACATTTCAATTCTTTTTACTAATACCTCACCATCTGATAGTCGTTGTCCTTCACTCACATAACGACTTGTCGCCTCATTTGGCACTTTGACAATTGCTTGGTATTGATTAGCAATTTCCACTACCCCCAAAACACTCACACCTTTTGCCAAGTCTGTTTCTGGTGGTTCAACTGGCGCAGGAGGAGTAGGTAGAGGTACTGGTTTGATCACTGGTTGCGGCGCTCGGACAACTGGCGGTTGAGGTAAACGAGGAGTTGGTTTGGGCTTGGCAACGACTACTGGTTTCGGAATTGGCTTCGGAATAGCGAACAGTCCGGCAAACGGATCTGGTCGCCCTTGTTGCACTTGTTTGGTTCGCTGATTAACGTTGGTTGATTGAATTAATCCAGCAGCAGAAGATGCTGTGTTCTCCTTTTTCTCTGTTTTCTCCCGCTCGTTTTGCGGATTTTGTGCTATTGCTATTGGCTTTTCAGGAGTTTCAGGCTTAGTAGGGTTTGGATCTGTGGTTGTAGGTTTAACAGGTGGTTGAACATTAGCAGTATTACTAGTGCTTTGTGCTTCACCCGAACCACATCCAGTTATCGTTAAAGCCAGCATTCCTACTAAGGCGGTGATTGATCTTCGATGCATTGCCCTTCCTTAACAGCTAGATTCAAACTTATTTCAGACCAAGCCCTTATTTACTGCGATCGCGCCCCTGTCGGAATAGTTAGGGATGATATTCCTATAATTGGCATAAATCATTATCATTCATCGTTCCCCACCATTAACCTTTTCAACGAGGCAAGTCCCTTTTTTACACAACGAGAAACAGTTACAACACTGATATCTAATCGTTCTGCCACTTCTTTTTGCGTTAAGTCATATAAAAAGACAAATTCTAAGACTTGGTGGGTTCGCTGTTCTAGCTGCACCAAAGCTTGTTGTAAGCGCATTTGATCTTCTTGAGCCAGTTGAAAACTGCGATACTGGAGGTCGGGAACCATATCTCCTAGAGAAGTTGAGCCATCTTCATCCTGCACGGGAGTGTCTAAGCTTAAAGGTAAGCGATTAGCCCAGGCTAGTTTTATTTCCTGCCATGCGGCTACAGAAATTTCTAATGCTGCTGCTACTTCAGCATCTGTAGGTTGACGATTATGTTTTGTCCGCCACTCTTGGATAAATCCCATCGCTTGTTGCTGTAGGGCAAGCCAGCGTCTGGGCATTCGCACTAAAACACCTTTATCGCGCAAGTAGTGTTGAATTTCCCCACGAATATAGGGAACGGCAAAAGAACTGAAGGCATTACCCTTAGATAGTTCAAACCGTTCAATAGCTCTAATTAAACCCATACAACCGACTTGCAGCAAATCGTCATAGCTTTCGGTACATTGATTGCTCCAGAAGTGTGCTTCTTTCCTCACCAGTCCCATGTTGAGTGTCACTAACTGGTTGCGGATGCCAGCAGAGCGAGTTTGTTCATAGTCTCGCAGCAGTTGAACGCTCTCACGCTTTAATTCAGGGCTAACTGAAGTATAACTTGTTACCATAAATATAATTTAGCAAGTGATATTTTTGAGGGTTACTACTGCGCGGCACAATTGCTCGATCTTCCTTTTTGGGAGAAACAATGAAAGAGCAAAAAAGCGCTTAAACATTTAGAAAATTATCAGCCAACTCAGAATTTTAATTATTCGTTTGAGTGGAATAAAAAAGTCTGAATTGGTTTTTCTGTGTTAACAAAATTAGGATCGTTGTCAACAATCCAGAGTATTAACTTTTCTATAATTGTAGCTACCGAATTTACACTGATCTTTGTTCGGGTTAGTGCTTTTTCTAGAGATAAACCCGTAAAAAAAAGACTTGCAGTGAAAGTAGATTTTTGTTATGGACTTTTGGGAAGTAAAGGCAGAACAGTAACTGCTGTATGGTTTATAGTCACTAAAGACACCAAGACGTGCGAGGCTATAAGTTAGGAATTTCGGTTCTACCGAGCGCCCTTAGACTTGTATGTTTTAATGCTGCCAAAACTTTACTATTGATTCAGATTATGCGATCTGGCCAAAAGTCAGAAGTGAATCCCAGTCTTGACAAGAGTTCAATAAAAAAGGGGCTTGATGCCCCCAATCTAGGTTTTTATTGTAGTTGACAAAGCGTGTAGTTGACAAAGCGCGATCGCAAGCGATTATACCGTTGGTTCAATTCGAGCGTAGAACAGACCGCGAATTCTCACATCCACAGCTTTTTTCGCTCCTAAATCTGTATCAGAGGGCTGAATACTCTGAAACGTACCTGCAATTTCCCCTGTGTTGTTATCAACTTTAGCAATTTGGAGGGAAATTTCACCCTTACCAATATCAGCACTCTTGACGTTAGTCTTGGTAAGTTCTTCACTATCAGCCCCGCCGGGAAGCGCCACCGCATTGTCATAGCCTGATACCACACCACGTCCTTTGGGATCGAGGAAGGCAGCACCACGATAGGAGGGAACTCTAAAAGAACCTTCAAAATCTGTGGAAGTGTTGATACTTGTCAAGCCAGGTTGGGATTGAGCTTGTAAGCCTTTAATGGTGAACAGGAAGGGTACTCGCTCACCACCTGGTAACTGAACGGTAATAGCTTGGAAATCTAAGCCATCTTCTTCCTTGAAGGTCAAGCTGCGATCGCCGTTTACTATCAGTTTGCCTTGAACCTGGTCAATGGTAGAAGTGTAGCGAGTCAACAATTTTCCAGCCACATATTCTGCTTCTTGGCGTTTATTGACTGGTTCTTCTTTAATGAAGAAAGTGGTTGGCTCTAAGCATAGTTCAACCATTTTATATGATTGATCGGGATCGATAGCGATTGAACCGCGAGATGTTTCTGTTAGTTGTGGACATTTGTTAGCAAGACCAGTGCCTCTGATCTGTTCATAAGTCATTATATCCTTACCACCACTAGCAGTTGTTGAACCATCACTACAAGCAGTTATAAACCCGATGCACAAAGCTACGAGTGCAACAATTAATGCGCGATACCTCATGATCAACCTCAATTTTTAACTTCCGTATCTAACCAATAATAATTTTGGCAATTGCAATTGAAAATCGGGCGAATATTAGCTTCCATTACCAAGAGTATAGTTTTTTGTTGAATAGACAAATGTGGACAATTGCCTATAGTGCGGTTTATGTAAGGTTTGAAGCCCTACTAGATTAAAACACTATTCAACCCCTGAAATTTAGCTCATACAGAATGATTCAACCCAGATCTCAATACAGAATTTTACACGGCGATGTCGCCTTTACAACGTACTTTTATTGGGGAGTGAGGATTTAGGAGGGGACAAGGGGACAAGGGGACGGGGGAAAAGAGAGAAAACTTGTCACTCACCCCCGATCGCTCATTACTGTTAAATTTAAACTGTTTAAATTTATAGGCAGTTGTGGCAGGAATATAGGCATGAGTTTGCAGCCAGGACAATTAGAGTTCGAGTTACAAAGTATTGCCACTGCTGTCCGTGCTTTGGCTGGGAGTTACCAGAAAGACACTCAGGCTATTTTGGCATTACTGCGGCAGTTAGAGCAATTGCATCGAGAAATTCGGGATGGAATATTTCAAGCGTCTTTACCGAGTAACCGTCAAGCTTTGCATGCGTTACTCAAAGATATTGAAAGCGAGGGTGGCTGGCCTTACATTGAGCGGATGAGGCTGCAAGCCTTTTTAGCCAACTTAAATTCACAGATGGATGGAGGTGCAACTGCGCCTACAAATGATGGAAACGCCGTCAATGATGCCGACCTCCAATCGGTAAAAGATTAATCCACAACAGCCCTACTAGCTGAAGATCGCTTTGATAGGGAATTTTGATCGATACTGGAATAAGAAGCCAAAAAGCAGAACACAGCGATGGAAATTAGAGCGACTAATACGCCACTTTTAGACTGGGCTGGGGATGGTCTTGCCCTAGGTTTTTTTGAAGACGCAGTAGAGTTAACAGGTGAGCTAGCTGGGCTGAATGAAAAGTTGGCTGGTGTTTTAAACGAACTAATTGCTGAGACAGAATTTAAGGGTAAAGAAGGTAGCAGTATTGTCACCAGAGTGGGCGGCGGTAAATCCGTCCGCAAGGTGATGTTATTCGGATTGGGTAAACCAGATAAATTGAAGTTGGACTCTTGGCGGCGATTGGCTGCGGCTGTGGCGCGGTTAGCCAAAAAGGAAAAGTGCAAAACTTTAGGTATCAGCTTGCCAGTGTGGAACAATGACTCAGCAGCAACGGCTGGGGCAATTGCTGAAGGAGTCCAACTGGCTTTGTTTCAAGACAATCGCTTTAAGTCAGAACCAGAAGAAAAACCCCCGGAGGTAGAACGAGTAGATTTATTCGGATTGGGCGAACAAGAGCAAGCGATTGCTCGTGCTAATCAAATCAGTTCTGGCGTAATTTTGGCACGGGAACTGGTAGCCGCCCCTGCCAATATTGTCAACCCCGTGACAATGGCTGAAAAAGCAGAAGAGATCGCCTCCCAACACGGTCTGCAAGTGAAAATTCTAGAGCGTGAAGAGTGCGAACAATTGGGCATGGGGGCATTTTTAGGTGTGGCCCAAGCTTCTGAATTACCTCCCAAATTTATTCACCTGACTTATAAGCCAGAAGGAACACCTAGAAAAAAGGTGGCAATTGTCGGTAAAGGCTTAACTTTCGATTCTGGCGGTTTGAATATTAAGGGTGCTGGTAGCGGCATTGAAACGATGAAGATGGACATGGGCGGTGCAGCAGCTACTTTGGGAGCAGCTCTTGCGATCGGGCAGTTAAAGCCAGATGTGGAGGTTCATTTCATCAGCGCTGTGACAGAGAACATGATCAGCGGTCGCGCTATGCATCCTGGTGATGTTCTTAAAGCCTCCAACGGTAAGACGATTGAAGTTAATAATACCGATGCGGAAGGACGTTTAACCCTGGCAGATGCGCTAGTATTTGCCGAAAAACTCGGTGTAGATGCGATCGTCGATCTAGCTACTCTTACAGGTGCTTGCATCATCGCTCTAGGGGATGAAATTGCTGCTTTGTTGACTCCCGATGATGACTTAGCTACTCAGTTAGAGAAAGCCGCTTCTTCTGCTGGTGAGAAATTTTGGCGCTTGCCGATGGAAGAAAAATATTTTGAAGGGCTAAAATCTAGTATCGCCGACATGAAGAATACAGGGCCCCGTCCTGGTGGCTCGATCACTGCGGCTCTGTTCTTGAAGCAGTATATCAAGGAAACACCTTGGGCACACCTCGATATTGCAGGGCCCGTGTGGACGGATAAAGAAAACGGTTACAACAGTGCGGGTGCAACTGGCTTTGGTGTCCGGACACTGGTAAATTGGGTGCTTAGCGACAATTAGAGGGGTGCTACAAATAGTTATGAGTTTTAAGTTTTAAGTTTTAAGTTAAAAATCATTTCTAACTTAAAACTTAAAACTTAACATTTAAAACTATTTGTAGCCACTCGCCACTATTTTGGTTTTTGCTGCTCGTCGTCGATCGCCTTTTTAAGGCTGGGATTATCGAGTACTTCCTTAGCCATATCCATAAATTTTAGGCTGTCAGGATGGATAGTCCGACGTTGCAACATAGGGATTTCTTCCGCATCAGCAGGATTTTGATTAGTTGCCTGTCGGCGGTCTTCTTCTGAGTACATATTTCTAAGTTAAACTCGCCTATTAAAGAATTTTATCGGGTTTTACTGTTCAATCAACTCAATCTTGGTTATCTCAAAGGTAATAAATCAGTGCGGGAGTGGCAAGTCCACTCGTGATCGCTTTTGCTTACTGCTGTGGGCATTCTAGTAATAAAGCCTGACTACAATCCGCCTCTTACCGATTTATAGAGCGACTTTCCTGATTTTTTGCCGCATGGTTATCAAGTTGAACCACAGCTAGGGCAATCTGACTCATGCATCTCTTCAGTGGGCTAATTTAACAGGTGCTGAACTTATTCGTGCTGAGTTATTCGGTGCAGATCTATTTCGAGCAAAGTTAAATAAAGCTGTTTTGAGGAGTGCTAACTTAACAAGTGCTGAACTGCAAGGAGCCGATCTGATATATGCCAATTTATCAGGTGCGCTGCCCAATGGAGCTAGATTGACTCATGCCACTATGCCTGATGGTTCAATTCACCCATAAATTAACAGATTAATTTATGGGTGAATAGTACTTCTGTACTAAAATAATAGTAAAGAATATATATGACTCCTAGGGTGAAATCAAACCCGAACTCAAATTAGAATTTTTAGCTTTATTGCCAAAGACTGAGCCAGATTCGGTATTTCATACCCCTATGCGTTCTTTCCTGGCAATAGTAATTGTGAGGCGGTTGAAGGTTAACTGTTAATACTCAGCATCAAGAAGTGCGATCGCAACTGTTATATCCATGAATGCAGTGGCAATTGGCTGTTGAGCTAGCTTGCCGTACCACTGAAGCAGAACAAAAAAGTCCTACCTAGGGTTGATGCTAAAAGGAAACTGAAATGAATGAAACGATAACAAATCCTAAAAAAGAGCTTTACAAAAAGATTTTAGCGGTACAAAAAGTTCTGGAACCCTTGGAAAAGACTGGGTGGAACGACTTTCAAAAATATAACTACAGCACGGCGGGCGACGTTTTGTTACCAGTTCAAAGAGCTTGCAACGAACAAGGCTTAATCGTTATCGCTGACTGTATTGAATCAAAAATTGAGCCAGGACGTGCCTCAGTGGTTGTTCGCTTAACTATTGTTGATACCGAAACGGGTGAATCTTTAAGCGTGACAGCCCCAGGATACTCGGAAGACTTCAGTTACAAGGATAATCGACCGAATGGAGATAAGGCAGTTTACAAAGCGATTACTGGTGCAACTAAGTACGCTGTCCGTTCTTGCTTTTGCCTACCATCAGACGACGATCCAGAACATACGCCTCAAAAGCTAAAGATTGCTGCTAAACCATCTGGAAGGTTTAGTGCTAGTAATAACAAAGTAGATACAGCATTAATTGAACAAACTACTGCTGAATTAAAACGGCTAGGTTGGTCAAGCGATCGCGGACGGATATACTTACAAGATAAATTTGGCAAATCGAGTCGCCAACAATTAACGCCGCAAGAACTACAGCAGTTTTTGATTTATCTGCGTTCTTTACCGCTACCAGAAGAACCTCAATCGGTTATCTAATAGGATGCGATCGCGGCACTATCTTAAAAATAAAATAAGCCTGCTATCCTTTGCTATGCGCGACGAGCGACTAAGCCAGGAGCAGGAAGTAAGGATTATTACAATTACACATTCTGAAAAAATTTCTCCTGCACTTGATGCCTGACAAATACTAGTTTAGGCTGAGAATTTGCCTAGTTTTACCAGTATCGCTGGATATTGGCTCTGTGCAGGAGAGATTTGGCGCAAAATGTTATGAGGAGCGAGCGTTTGATTTACCAGATTTAAGGTTAGGGGGAAGTAGCGGGAGATGGAGATTCAGCGGGCGAAGCACCAGGAGAGGGACTTGCACCACCACCAGCACCACCACCAGCACCACCACCACCTGTACCGCCTTCGCAGGCTACTAATAAGCCACTGAATAAGCTAAGTACTAGAGCTAAACCAACTAATTTTTTGTTCATAACTCCTCTTTCACCAATTGCGGTAAGAATGAACCAGCCGCTCCTTGATTACGATACCGCATTTGTTGACTTTTTTTACATCACTTCGATCGCTGCGGCTAGATTTTGTGGCTTGTATACAGCCTGACTAAGGACTTCTGAGGATTTTGTTTATTTTTGATTTACTTGCAGTCAATAGCTTTAAAAGTAAAGCTTATCCCTTAAGTACTCGCCTCAGTTTCCCTAAAATAAGTTATCTGAGTTATTCAAATACTTACTCAGCCTTTCGAGCTTCCTCCTAAAGATATAGATTTAATTAATAAAATCTGTATATAAGTGCTGAGCCAATACTCTCATCACTAAATAATCAAAAATGGTAACTACAGCCATTCTCTATTAACAAAGTTGACGAGAAAAACTGTTATGGTAACTAGCAATTAAAATTGGGGTGTTCAACCGCCACGTATGCAACCAGTCAAGAGGCGTTTGTAGCGGCGATCGCAAGTCAAACCAGAAATTGAGGCGTTATCTGACGTTCAGCTATCAACAAATTTTAGCCGCGTCATTAAGCCAAAATCGCTCGACTGAAGACTGGTAGCTCAAGCTAACTTTATCGGTGAATAATTATGGGTGCTGCTTCTAAATCGACTGTTCCTACCCACAGACCACCAATTACATCAAAAACCAAAAGTCAAACTGTAAAGTTCCAAGCTCGTTCGCGATCGTTTCCTTTATGGTTAATCCGCTTGTGCTACTTGCAACACCGCTTTTCTGCGTTTACTTGGTTGTTGGTGGTAACAATGCTAACAGTGTATGGCTGGACAGTATATTTTCAACACAGATGGAATCAAGCTTATAACACGCTAGAAACTTTGCAACAAAACGAACGGCAGTTGATGAGTACCAATGAAAGGCTCAAAGACAAGCTGGCCTTGCAAGCTCAGCAACCAGAAATGGGACTTGTACCACCATTACCAGAAGAGGCTATTGTCTTGCAGCCAGCAACCCAAAGTTCTGTACCAGCTAAAAATTCAATCGAACTGACTAGTAAACTATCTGCTCAAAATCACAAATTAACTAATATCCCACTGGGCTACTGAAGAAATGATGAACGATAAAGATAAAGGCTTCGGGCTGCTCAGGATAAAGGCTGGAATTTAGAACTTGATACTGCGAAGATCGCGATCGCAACGCTTACAAACTTCAGACTTCAGACTTCATACTTCATACTTTGAAAGATGCCAAGCTCGGTTCCTCCGTCTTCTGGTGTTGACCGCAAACGACGTGCTTCAACTAACAAAAGAGATACAAAACATCAGGTAAAACATCGTCGCAAAAAAGGAAATCAACCACCCTCTACGCGATCGACACGCTCCTCATTGCCCTTATTTCGGCTAATAATTGTTTGGGGTGTGCTGGTAGCGGCTAGTGTGGGAATGGCTGTAAACTTGTATCGCTTGCAAGTAGTTCGAGCTTCATATCTACTGAAGGAAGCACAAAAATACCAAGTTGTTCGTTTGCGACAGTTTACCCCTCGGCGTGCGATTGTGGATCGCAATAACAGCGTGTTAGCAATGGATCTAGCAGTTTATAATCTGTACGTCCATCCCAAACTATTTAATTTGGGCAACGCGCAGACAGCAGCTAAATTGTCTCCTCTTGTCAATCGTTCACCCGAAGACCTGGTGAAACAATTTAACAGCGGTAAAGAGCGAATTTTAATTAAGAGGGCGATCCCAGAGGAGATTGTCAGCTCTATCAAGAAAGAGAATTTCACAGGCTTAGAGTGGGAGCAAAAAAACTCTCGCTTCTATCCGCAACGGAGTTTAGTTGCAGATGTAGTAGGTTATGTAGATACCGATCGTCAGGGTCAGGCAGGTGTGGAGTATAGCGAACAGAAATTGCTGGAACGCCCGCTCAAAAAAACTCAGTCACGAGGAACAGGCAATGGCAGCATCATTAGCAATTCCGTACCCAAGGAATTTGTCCACGTAGATGACCAGCGGTTGCAACTAACACTTGATATTCGGTTGCAGCGGGCAGCCTCTTTCGCCCTCAAGCAACAACTCGAAAGTTTCAATGCCAAGCGTGGCAGTGTAATTGTGATGGATGCTAGAGATGGGGCAATACTAGCTATGGTAGACGAACCATCCTATGACCCAAATGAATATTACAAGTCTGACATAGGACTGTTCAGAAATTGGTCATTGTCAGACCTTTATGAACCAGGTTCGACATTCAAACCTTTAAATATAGCGATCGCCCTGGAAACAAAAGCAATTACACCCAATGAGACATTCCCCGATCCGGGGATGATTCAGATTGGGGGTCGAGCGATCACAAATGCCGAACACAAAGAACCAGCACAGCTTTCTATAGCTCAGATTCTGCAACGCTCTAGCAATGTAGGAATGGTGCAAATCATGCAAAGACTTCAACCAGCAGAATACTACAACTGGTTGAAAAAGCTAGGGCTTGGGCAATCTGTAGGCGTAGATCTGCCATTTGAGGCAAAAAGTCAAATTAAAAGTCAAAAGCAGTTTGTTACTTACCCGATTGAATCGGCAACTACCTCTTTTGGTCAGGGTTTTTCGATTACACCTATCCAGCTAGCACAACTCCACGCCGCTTTAGCCAATGGCGGTAAACTAGTTACGCCCCACGTAGTACGCGGCTTATTTGACGCTAAAGGTCAGCCCGATTCACAAACCACACTACCAGCACCGCGTCAGATATTCTCACCAGAGACAACAAAGACTGTGTTAGAGATGATGGAAACGGTAGTAACGCAGGGTTCAGGCAAAACAGCAGAAATAGGTGGCTATCGCATAGCAGGAAAAACTGGTACCGCACAAAAGGCTAGTTCCAAGGGTGGCTACTATAAAGATGCTTATATCACCAGTTTTGTTGGCATTCTGCCAGTAGAATCCCCTCAATATGTAGTATTGGCAGTGGTAGACGAGCCGAAGCCAAGGAAGAAAGGAGAATTAATTTTTGGTTCCACCGTCGCCGCCCCAGTTGTGAAGTCAGTGATGGATGCAATTATCTCAATGGAACGGATGCCTCCAACTCAGCCGAGAGTTATGGCAACGCCGAGTTCTAATCAAGAGTCAAGAGAGAGGAGGGGACAAGGAGACAAGGAGACAAGGGAACAAGGGGAAAATAGGCAACTTTAGCATTTTATTTAAGGTATAGTTGCCTGTTAGCTTGTTTACAGGCTAGTAAGTAGCTAGGCAGATTTAAACATAAGACGTTCCAATGTCCATCCCCCTTGTTGACTTCGATTCTTCATGCCTTCG
>QQTW01000115.1_pt1 | contig 44650 bp, 46 predicted proteins | sample 1904831 | NCBI WGS metagenome assembly QQTW01 (sample SAMN09435610, study PRJNA476489) | Subsurface metagenome, whole genome shotgun sequencing project.
CTCCTAGCTCCGTATTGTTGACCTCACGCTCGTATACCTTCAGCGCCTTCTGCGTGGCCGTCTGCAAAACATACTCAAAGGGAGCAAGGGTCTTTGGGAGATTCTCGGCGAATGTCGACGGTATGGTTTCGATCTGGGTGAGCCCAATCTGCGGCACTGTGAGGTCTGATCAACGTCGGTCCTCTGGCATGAAGAGGTCTGCGCACCTGTGCCAGCAGCTGCTTGCGCCGCGGAGACGCCGAAGCTAAGATGACCCGCTTTCCGCGGATCAGATTAAGAGCGGGGAGGTCAAGTGGCAACGGCCCTCTCGGAACTGACGGTCGAGCGACAGTGGTCGTAGCGGTGGATTGAGCTGCAACTTCATAAGCCGGAGGTGGATCCTTGGGAGCTGAATCCTCCGACATGATGCTTAGGCGGGCGCAATTGGTCTTGGGTTCTTGGTATGAACTGGAGGCGCAGAGGTAAATGGCCGCGGGCGGGGCGGCATTTATTGTTGGGAAACGCTCCGCTCCGCAGTCCGCTGAGCGCCAAGGCCGGTCCGACCTCGGTGGTTGGAAAAACCTTCAACGTTCAACAGTTGACTACAGCCGTACATCTGCATGCAGGTTGCAGGCAGAATCACGACCATCTCGCGGCCAGGGGTTGGATTGAGTGCTAAGTTAAGATGCCCCATGTGCAGATAGCCTCCAGGTATATACGCATAATTTCGTGATGGCAACGACCTGAGCTGGACCTCTCTCAAGGAACTCGAGGTAGTTCACTTTCTATCAACCACGGCTTTGGGACGTGATGGTCGTCCTGGCGTCGAACCGGTGCATTGAAGAAGAGTATTTGCGTACTGTCTGATCATGACGTTAGTCATCGTTGTAGTGACAGGTCACATAATCATCTTCACATTGGTAATCTTGTGCTTGGTTCATCCCTCTCCCCAGATTCTGGTATATATAAGAGTTTCTTGACTTCAAAGTCTTCTCCTGAATGATGAGTCTTTTGCTTTCAATGGCTTTGTGTTTTGAAAGCATGTTGCCGACGGTATCACTCTAGGTGACCAAGGTGGTATGACCAGCCCTTTGTTGAAGAACCGCCCATGAACTGGCATATGTTGTGGGTCGTTCGTATTCTTTAAATCCAACGATCACATTTTTCGTTGAACCATAATCATGGCACATCTGGATGCTTCAGAGAGCTGTCTTGCATTTCCAAAATTGCCATACATTTTAGTGATAGGTTTAGCGTCCAGCATCGTCTTTACTTAACTGAAAATCTTCTGAGTACGGTCGAATTCGATCGAAGCCTTATGTCATATCTTAGAAACCATTAACCTCATAGTATCATTAAGACTTTGAGGGAGTCGAAAAGTGACTTAGTACTCATTGAAATGGCTTTTCTCGTTAGTGCGCTGCAGTGGATAGCCTTATTTCGTTACTTGACTAGAGTATGTCTCAAGCTTGTCTGAAATTATGCGAGGCTACTCTTGACCTTCGAATTCCTGATTGTGATTGGGCTCATGAGAATACTATTTATACAAATATCAGCGTCTGCCTTTCACCGAACGAACTGGGGATCCGAGATGGCTGTGTGGCGCCGTTGGTCACCGACCAGCTAGCGCCAATTCACAGACCCATTTCGGGTCGCCAGTTCGAAGTAGGAGGACTCAAAAAATCCACTCGACCCCCCACCGGGGTCGAAGCTGGGTTTGAACCGGTCCACCCTGTGTGAAGTCTTCGGACATCACACAGGGCTTGAGGTTTTGCAATTTTTAACTTTGGAAGTAGAATGTCTTCTTTCTATTTTGCACAATCGTCGTCATCACACGAGCTCGAGGGAGAAGAAACCATCATTCAGGCAAGTGGAGAGCTTCGAGCACATTTTTGGTCTGATTTTAGATGCCTTCGATGCAGCACTGGTTCTCCCCGTACTACAGCTTCCCGCCGATGACATACGGACGAGTGTCAACGCACATGTATAGCAAAGAACTATCATAACAATTCCAACTATCTGCCAACAAATGCTGGATAACATGTACTGTACGCGGCTTCAATAAATTGCACTGGGCAAGCCCCTGAAGGCGCTATACCCCATACCTAAAGCGGAACGGCGCCGTCTTTGAAGTACCTCGTACCGGCAACGACATCAATTATCTTAGACCTCGGGAGCGAACGCACGTAACTTAAATGACGAAACAATCTCGTAGTTGGACGGCGGGGTGTACGCCCGGCCGACGATCACCACCAAAATGCGGGTGAAAGTCAAGAAAGACAGGAAGCCGTTAATTCCGTCCCGAGGTCCTCTCAATGGATTACAAACTCCTTGCCACGTGCTTGACAGAACCGTTCCAAGGTTTTCCATTGATCTCCAACGCTCCTCGTCGGTCTAGCAAGTCCAGTCAAGTCAACCACTCAAGCAATGGTGCAGAACAAAGGTTTAATCTACAAAAAGGTCCCGACGGGCTTGCCCGTCGTCGGCGAACATCTCGTCGTCGAGGACCGTCCCTTCGACCCCGAAACGGAACCGCCGCATAATGGCATCACGACTCGTAACTACTACATCTCTTTCGATCCCTACCAGCGCGGCCGCATGCGCCGCCCTGAGATCAAGTCATACGTTCCTGCGTACTCGCTCAACGAGCCGGTCACCAATGGGGGAATCTGCAAGGTGCTCAAGTCCGCCAACGACAAGTTCAAGCCTGGCGATGTTATCCTTGCGTCGCCAGTTCCTATGGAGGAGTACTCTGTCCTATCTGCAGAGATGTTGCAGATGACTCGGAAGCTGGAGAACCCCTACAAGCTGGATCCGGCGCTTTTCATCGGCCCGCTCGGCATGCCGGGGCTGACGGCGTGGTCGTCGTTCTATGAGATTGGACAGCCGAAGAAAGACGAAGTCATCTTCGTGTCTGCGGCATCTGGAGCGGTCGGTCAGATTGTCGGACAGCTGGCAAAGCATGAGGGCTTGAAGGTCATTGGTAGTGTTGGTGATGACAAGAAGCTTGATTTTATTCTTAACGAGCTTGGCTTCGACGCTGGTTTCAACTACAAGAAAGAGAAACCAGCGGACGCGCTGAAGAGGTTGGCGCCAGAAGGGATCGACATATACTATGAGAATGTCGGAGGAGAGCACCTAGAGGCGGCAATTAATGCGATGAAAAACTTTGGCCGGATCAGTAAGTCAGCAATAGCAATGCATCTATCCTTCAACCGTCCTTACTCTGGCTGGAGCTTTCACGTCATATGCGAGGTATGCCGGAAACTGATAGCATGAGCAGTTTGCTGTGGGATGATCAGTCAATATAATCTCACGCCAGACAAACTGTACCCGATTCGCAACCTGATGCAAGTTGTCGCGAAACGCCTCAAAATGCAGGGCTTCATCGTCGGTGATCCTAACATGGGACCTAAATACTTTCAGGAACACCAGGAAAAGATGCAAAAATGGATAGCGGACGGCTCCGTCAAAGTACGATTGAGTGTCACGGAGGGCATCGACAATGCTGGCGAGGGTCTCGTTGGTATGTTGGAAGGCAAGAACTTTGGCAAGGCGGTACTCAAGATAGCAGACCTCGACCAGGTGAGTTTGCGGTCTTTGACTCCTGATTACTGCAAGAACGTGAAGTGGTTGACATATGCAGTGAGACCAGGGAAAGTAACATGACTAGATCAAAAATTTAGCCGTTCAAAACAGCTAAGAATTAGTCACTCCACCGACTAAATTTTACTATTGAATCAGCACTTGAAAGGCAGCCTTTTCTAAACCGGAACTTATGGCCTCTGTCTGGCTCTTTCTTGCACACCGGATAGTTCTTGTCAGATATGCATGACTTTGACTTAAGTCTTGATCTATGCTCATGAAAAGAGAGCGCCGAGCATCAATTCGCGAAACCCCATTCCCCAGGTCTTTCGTCTGTCTTGAAGACCAATCATCCCCAAGCCCGGCTTGATCTCTAGACCAGCCATCCATATACTCCAACCATCTTCAACCAGAGAATATCTCACTTCGGAAGTAAGATATCAAAACACTCCCCTTTCAAGCCAAAATGCCCTCGCTCAAGCGTATCACTTCCCGGGCTTTCGCCTTGCGTTCCTCAACAATATTCCCAAGGTACTGCAAAACGCCTTTGGCACACTCCTCCTTGGCAGCCTTCTTGCCATACACGTTGCGAACTTCGCCGACCGGTCCACCGGCGCCGATCAGCGGGTCGTTCGGGAAGAAGGCCGCGCCGCTGTGGAAGCCTGGTGCACGCTGGTCCGGGTAGAAGCGGTAGTCCGGTGGGGATACACCGAGAAGAGAACAGATCGCTAAGGACCGTTCTTCAGCAACATTGCTACAGCAAGCGCATTGGAGAGAAAGAGAGTCGTTACAAATGCGGGAGTAGAAGAAGATAGGAGTGAAGAGCCAACATACCGACGACTTGAGCAGCCCAGCTCGACTCCTTCTTCGGAGTTCCGCCGTCAGCCTGCTGTCCTTCGTTGCCTCTTGCTGGTGACGCCGCGCCGTCTCCACCGCTGCTGCTGCTGCTGCTGACATTCGGACTCTGCGTTCCGTTGCTGTTACGCAGGTATCCTGCCTGCCTCAGCCATTCGACAGCCTCTTTGGCTCCATTCTGACGTGCACTCTTCTTGCTGGGAAACACCTTGTCCTTGCCGCCGAAAACGTGACCCGGCCGCTGATGGATTGAAGTCTCGCATGCAAACGCGACGCCAACGGCGTACTCCTGATAGACCGGCGGAGGCGTGGTGGTCTTCTGGCCCAGCTCTGCGAGATACTATTGAGCACGGCACAAGTGACAACGCAAAAAGCCCATACCAGTCAAAATCCCCACCCAATTCTCGACTTTCCCGTCCTGCCCCACCGTGCTCACAACCCCCAACCCACCCTCCAACAGCTCGCAGCCCTTCACAGCAACGGCCTCCTTGGCTTCCTTCTTGCTCGCAAACGGGCCACGGTCCTCAACTTCCCTGCCAGCAACGCTCAGCCGGGCCCCGAACCGCTGCGGGTCCAATTCGAAGAAGTCGAACGCCGGCATCAGTCCGCGTGCCTGGCACAGCTGGTAGAAGCGGCTGACATATTCGGCGGTGCGGGCTCGGCCGAGCGGGATTGGTTCTGGAGGAGCTACGGGTGCCTTGAGTGTCGATGCGATGCTGGTGTTTGCTTTTTTCGAGCTTGTTATCGTGGTTTCTGCGAAGCGCTCGAACTCTTCGATTGTGAGGACGCCGTCGAGACCGGGGATAGTCGTAGTTGATCCATTGGTGGCCTGAGTGGGTGAATTGAGGGTAGTAGTGGGTGTCGCGGTCATGGCGTCGGTCATGGCTTCAAAGGGATTTTCTGGTGATGGAGGGTTGCGGGGTGAGGCAGGAGTGAGTAAAGAGCGGAGTAGATCCATTTTCTTCATTAGGTAGGCAGGCAGGCAAACTAGGTAGTTAAGCGCCCTGCATGCAGAAACGCAAGGCTGAAACGCGACGAACGAGGATGACAGGTGACGACTGTGAGCTCTCCAATGAGTCAAGAACGAGGGAACACGACTTGAGTGAGAAAGCATACACATGAACTCAATGTGATTGAAAGACACGTCAGAGAGCGGATTTTATGTATGTCCTGTTGATTGTTTTGAGAAATTGTCCCGGAAAATTTGAATCGCGCAAACAGACCTTAGTGAACGCGAGGAGTTGTTGGTCCAAACGCGTACAGCATCATGGAGACTCAAACAGACGACGCAGCGCGTCGTCTGGCGCGGAGCCTCCGCATGGGCGCCAGATACTGAGGTTCTTTTGCATGCTTGGGCTGCGCAATTGGCACTGGAAGATCCAGCAGCAGACCTTTCTCAATACAATCTAGTGAATGAAGCAGGCCGGTTGTGATTGAAGAGCATCAAATAGTGAGTCTCGTAGGAGTTTCTCATCACGTTACTTGTTCGTGGGTCGCATAGATTCTCCCAGTTACAGGTCTGGTAGGCTACGGTCACGATTAATGAGGGAGGTCGGTATATACTACAGGATAAGTGCTCAGAATCCCCTAGAAAGACCGATTGACAAATATATAAAACGTCATTATATTTGAGAGGATTCCTTGTCACTATATAGTGCCGCATATCAACCTTATATCCTCCACAATTTATACACATTACCTCCGTTCGAACAACAGATTCTACCACAGCACACCAGACAATCAACCGTTACTGCGCAAACACGGTATCATAGCCCCTGCTATCAGCCTCGAGCCGATCGCTGCGCGCCTGGTTCTGAGCCAAGTACATCTCGTTCATGCGCTCCGTCGACATGCCTTCGGTCGGGCCGGGCACGTCGGCCGGGATGGCGCCGGGCATGCCTTGCGGGGCTGCTGCGGGTGCCGCGGCAGGCGGATGTTGATGGACGGCGTAAGGGCTGCGGGAAAGACGGTGAGAGCACAAGTCAGCCAGGGAGTTCTTGGGGAATGTGAAAGAGGTGAGACATTCAAAGGGGCGCAAGGGATTTGTCCTGTTGCGGAACGCAGGAGGGGCGAATGCACCCAGATGGTTGGAACATATGATTTGGCGAGATGAGTATGTAGGAATTTCTCTCGTGTGACGAATTTTGCAATTTCACTCAGCGCCTGTGGCATGGTATGACACAACGGCCGTCCTCCCAGTTTAAGACGAGCTAGCTACTGCCAAGAAAGCTCATAAGAACCGAACAGCTCCTCGGCCTCAGCCGTTGTTGTACAGGTTTCCTGTAGATCAGGCATAGGGAAAATTGAAAGGGAGATGCAGGGCAATACAGAGGTCATGAAAAGCAACTTTTCGACGTAGCTCGAATGCACCCTAGAAGAAGCCAGACACCCAACGACAAGGTTCCATGTCGGCATGCAATGGAAAAGGTGCTCTCAAGCAAAGTCATGTGCTCAAAGGACATTGAATGCTCCATGTGATGAACTCCTCGCCTGAATGGTTGGAAACATATGGAAGATGCTTACTGCAGGTGGAGTTAGCATCGACTTGCGTCTTGGCAGCTGAGCTCAGAGACACCACGTACCTTCATTGGAGCAAAGTTACCGTAAGGATGAGTAGGAGGCATGCCCATCGAAGGATAGACAGGCGGCGGTGGGGCAGGGCGGTACGGAGTGCCGGCCGGTCCGGAGTTGTTCTGACTGCGACCCCAGCTGAGCCGGACTCGGGAGTTACCGATGGGGTAGCCCTGCATCTGATTGATCGCCATCTCTGCAGCATGGCGTTGTACGAACTGGACGAAGCCGCAGCCTTTGCCCGGGGGAATCTTGACATATGTAATCTCCCCAAACCCTTGAAAGAAGGAGCGCAGCTCGTCTTCCGTGACGTAGCCGGAGAGTCCACCGACGAAGACAGTCGTGTTATTCGGATCCGTGAACTGATTCATCGGCTGGGGCGCACCGTAGTATCCCATTGGAGGCGCGCCCATCGAGTACATGCCGACCGGACCGGCACCAGGCATTCCCATAGCAGGCACAGGTGCGCCGCTCTTGTTCTTGGGAGTAGCAGTAGAGATGCGCATCGGACGATTGCCGCAATAGACGCCTTGCATCTCGCTCAGCGCGCGCTGCTGATCCCCTTCATCGGTGAAGCGAACGAAGCCATAGCCGCGGGAAAGGCCGCTGATTGGGTCTGACATGATCTTTGCCGACTTGCAGGACGGAAACCGGTTCTGGAACAGAGATACCAGGACATACTCGTTCACTTCTGGCCCGAGATCGCCGACAAAGATGGAGTACTCTGGGCCACGGTCGTCACGGCTGCATGGATGGTCAGAAATCGAGCGATATCATGTATCGACGGGGATTGCATTCACTTGCCTTCGGTCCGTCAACCCTCCTCCCGAGGCCCAGTTGAGCTTGAAAGGGCGGTTGGAGTTGGGAATCAAGCTTCCGTTCAGCGTCAGAGCCTTTGCCGCGGCTGCAGGGCTTGCAAAGTCGACGAAGCAATATCCAGCGTTGCTTCTGCCGTAGAACACAGTTAGCCAGACGTCATGCGACGGCAAAGCATCAAGACTGCGCACCCCGAAAACTTGTCACGAATCATTTTGACGTTGACCTGCTCGCCCATGCCGTACCAAACGCTACGAACGAAACCCTCATCAATCCAGGGCTCAAGCTCGCCCATCCTAACAAAAAGCAATCAGTAAAAATGCAAAAAAGCAGGCAACACTTGCGACAAGCTGGTGAACGCAGAGATTGAACAATGACAATTTGCGAAAGCACCAAGCATGATACGCTCCAGAGACGATTCATCGTACCATAGGGTTGTTTTGGAGTCAGGTCCCGGCTGATCACCCCCAGGCGCACCGGGCGCTCCCGCGTTCGGGCCTGGAAACTGGCCAGTAGCGTTTTCCATCGGCTGCCCCATCTGGGGCTGCTGAGGCGGTGGTCCGCCGGCGCCGGGTGCGCCAGCATCCTCGGCAGGCGGTGGGCCTTGGAACGTATCGTAATTCGTAAAACTCATATTGGAGATCTGACTTCAATTTTCGCGTCGATTGACTTTTTCGTTCACGGAGAAGATTGGGAGTCTAACGCCGAGGAAGGACGTAGCGACTCGCTATAAAGCAGTTCGAGGTCCCTGCGTGAAACGAGAGGTGATTAGTGCAAGGACATTGACGAAGAAGCCGTGCAATCTGGTGCCACTGAGCCGGTGGGAACACCTTGAACTCACTTTGGATAGATTGTGGTGAGCAGAACAGGCCACCAAAGTGTCTATTGTGCGGGCGCACGCGATCCTCTGACACGCAGCCGCTGTATGATGGACAACTTGTAGGATCTGTGAAAGTTGATGAGGTTGTTGAGTACAAATCCTCGAAGACGACTCGGACTAGTTATTCGAAACAGAGGGTGCGCAGGGTAACGTGGTATTGACTATGACTCAGTCTGCTCGCGTATAATCGTGAATGAGTGGCTGTTCAATAAACACAGCAGCAGACAAAGTCACTCGCGAACCTGTGAATGCAGATCAGAATGAGATTCGAGTGAGCAGGAACGTGACGAGAGTGCAGCGCGAGGGTAAGGTCCCAGGAACACGTTGATGTATCGCGATCGCAAACCGCTTGTGAGGCCTCGATAGTGATAGAAGGTAACAGCCTTCTCTGACCTCTCGAGTCCCGTTTGTGCGAGATGTCGTATGAAGAAGCGCATAAGGATGATGGAGTTGTATGTTGAGGGCGAAAATACGGGCCCTGCGCTGGCGCCGGCGTCGAGAAACTTCGGACGGAACGAAGCGTCCACGAACACCTCAGACGAATCTAACTTCCGTCGAGAATATCCTTGAACTGCTAGCGCATATGCGAATTCGAACGCCAAAGCCGACCGGAGTATTCGCGATATCGATGCAAGCGTCGCGGGACCGCGGATGACGGGCAAAAGCAGGGTCAAAGGGAAGTGCTCGACTGGCGACTCACCGGATGACGAAGCAGAGGCCGCAAACGCGCGCAAAGCAGAACAAGCTGGAGGGAAGGCTCGTTGTCGCAGGGAACAGCAGCGCCAGGAAGCAGGAAAGGGACAACGAAACAGCCCGACCACACGCGCGCAAAGACACACACACACACAGATAGAGAGAGAGATGGAAAAGAAGATGCTGTGCGGACGAAGTGGTGGATGCGGAAGAGAACGAGAAGGAAAGTCAAGAAGGTAAGAAGTAGTGGGCGAGCCGCGGGTCGCGTTTGTGCTGTGGGGCAGAAGGAAGATTCTTTCCGGGGGCCGCCTTTCATACGCGAGAAGAGAGCAGAATCCAAGCCAAGTCGGACCGAGGGGATTATGTAATGGTTCGGTCTCTCCTCCGTACCACTCAATGGTGATGCCCCTCCAGCTCCTCCGCTAGCAATGTGAACCTCCTCGAAATGCCTTTATCGTTCATCGACGGCTTGGGAGCAACATTGAAGTACTAAATCAGACTGAACAGAATATCTGACCGCTATATCATGTCGACAATCACGACCGAGTAAAGTACAGTACAGTAGTACAGGTGCAGCTCTCTTCCTTTTAGCAACTGACTGATACTGTCGACAACCTGCCGCCAACTGCTTCTTCAATCAACCTGGAAATGCATGGAGGCGCAATCTGAAATTCTGAATCACCCAATGTCACAGCACGCCGTTTGTCTAATCGTGTATGGCCGATGAGATATGTTTATACAAAGCATCCCGGCGCCCCAATCGTCCCGGGAGCGCGTTGTAAGCACTCTAGAGCTCATCATGTCCGCTTGGCTCATCGTCGCCATAATCCGGCATACCTCCGGCTCCGCTGTACATCTTACTCGTGATCGGATACGCGACGTTGCTGAGCTTCTCCTTTTGCTCCTCAAAGTCTTCGGTAGTCGCGGTGGCCGCGTTCTCTTCCAACCAATCTTGAGCTTCTTTGACTGCCTCGAGGATCTATAAGGATGTTTGTCAGAATCTCCGCGAAGCGCACAATAAAGCAGCGGGTGTACTCACGCTTTCTTTTTCTTCCTCATCAATCTTTCCGCCGAGGCCTTCCTCGTCGTTGACCTGGTTCTTCAAGCTGAAAGCGTAGTTCTCAAGCCCGTTGCGAGCCTCAATCTTCTCACGGGTCGCCTTGTCTTCCTCTGCGTACTTCTCCGCTTCTGCCACCATCCGGTCGATTTCTTCTTGAGTAAGGCGTCCCTTGTCGTTATTGATCGTGATGGATTCGGACTTGCCGGTACCCTTGTCGGCGGCCGAGACCTTCAGAATGCCGTTGGCGTCGAGTTCAAAGGAAACTTCAATCTGAGGTACGCCCCGAGGCGCAGGAGGAATGCCCGTAAGCTCGAATTTGCCGAGAAGGTTGTTGTCCTTGGTGAGCGAACGCTCGCCTTCGTATACCTGGATGAGGACGACCGGTTGATTGTCGGCTGCCGTGGAGAAGATCTGGCTCTTGCGCGTTGGGATGGTCGTCTGGCGCTTGATCAGGTGTGTCATCACTCCGCCAGTCGTCTCGATACCGAGGGTCAATGGGTTGACATCGATGAGGATGACGCCACTGGCAGATTCCTCGCCTGCCAAAATGCCACCCTGAACGGCGGCACCATATGCCACAGCCTCATCAGGATTGATATTCTTGCTAGCCTGTGTTCACAGTTAGGATATGAAACCTCTTTCACCATTGGGCTCGCGCTCACCTTTTTACCAAAGAACTCTTCCAGCATTTGCTGGACTTTCGGAATTCGAGTGCTACCACCGACCAGGACAATGTCATCAATGTCGCTCTTCTTCATTTTGGCATCCTTGAGGACCTGTTCGACTGGCTTGAGCGTCTTCTTGAAAAGATCATTGTTGAGCTCTTCAAATTTGGCCCGGGTCAATGTTTCTGAGAAATCCTGGCCGTCATGGAACGACTCGATCTCAATCTTGGTGGACATTTGGGAGGACCTGCGTCTCCATGAGCATCTGGCGAGAATACTTACGACTGTCTTACTCACAGTGTTCGTTTCGCCTTCTCAACCTCACGCTTCAATTTACCCATGGTCTTGGGGTTCTTGGTGATGTCCGTATTGTGCTCCTTGTTGTACTTCTTGGCAAAATAGTTGATCACTCTCTGATCAAAGTCCTCACCACCGAGATGGGTATCACCCGCAGTCGCCTGAACTTCGAAGACGCCTTCGTCCACAGTCAGAATGGAGACATCAAAAGTACCACCACCCAAATCGTAGACGATGATCTGACGCTCCTTGTCCGACTTGTCGAGACCGTACGCTAGAGCGGCCGCAGTGGGCTCGTTGACAACGCGGAGAACGTTCAGACCGGCAATCGTGCCGGCGTCCTTGGTCGCCGCTCTCTGCGCGTCGTTGAAGTAGGCCGGAACCGTTACGATGGCGTTGGTAACCTTTTCTCCAAGGTAGCTCTCTGCGACCTCTTTCATCTTGCCCAAAACCATGGCGCTGATTTCCTCGGGAGTAAAGGTCTTTTCCTCGCTGTTACATTTATTAGACAGGTTTCAACTAAAGGGTGACGGTTTGCTTACCCATGTACATCAACTCTAACACGAGGTTGACCATCCTTGTTGACGACCTTGAACGGAAAGTGTTTCTGCCAATTGTCAGTACAGACCACAGAAACTCAGGGGCTCCACTTTCATACCATGTCAGCTTGAACGTCTTTGTCTGCGAACTTGCGACCGATCAATCGCCTTTCCAATTGTTAGCTACACACACCAAGCGTGATAACGAGGCATGCTCACTTGATGTCGTAGACGGTCCGACCAGGGTTTGACGCGACTGAACCTTGCATCAGTATTGACGACCTCGTAAAGCCAAAGTACCACACGTACATTGATTTTTCGCGGCGTCTCCCACTAACCGCTCCTCGTCGGTGAAGGCCACGTATGAAGGCGTTATTCGATTTCCTTGGTCATTGACCAAGATTTCGACTTTTCCGTCTTTCATTATCCCAACACATCTGATACAGATTAGCCACGTGTTCCCTCGAGTCCTGTGTGCGAGAAGAAGAGCGCAGCACATACGAGTAGGTTGTGCCCAGATCGATACCAATCACTGCAGAAAGTCAAGTCAGTCACATAGCACTGTCGATGGGCGGACACGCTTCAAGACATACCGGGACCGGTTATTTGAGAGTTGTTCTCCGATAGAGGCTCTTGGTCCTCTGCTCGCGCCAACGGGCTGAGCAGACCTGCACTGAAGAGGATGACGAAGAGGTAGAAGACAGTCGACCACGCAAAGCGTGACGATGTCCGGCGCCTAGCCATGGTGCCGGAAACCTCGACTGGAAAGAAGGAAACGGAGAGAAGAGCTCAATAGCTTTGTGAGCACGATCAAAGGACAAGTTCCAACGCGAAAGTAATGAGAAAGGGTTAAGACCTCACAGCCCGGGTCTGTTGTGTGGGAGATTGGGGAGATTGAGAAGTCGTGGAGAGGAAGTCTGGAGCAGTGGGCGTCGAGAGTGTCTTTCTACATTTATCATATGCGCAGTTTAACATCGTGGCCTTTTCGAAAATTCCAGCTCGGACAAAGGATTGATCCGATCCAACCAATCGCAGCTCGCCAAACCCACGCCACAGCCGTCTTGGCGTACTCTGTCCTTTCGAAGGTTTCGGTACCTGACTGCTTGACGGTTGCACCTCCTTTCGCCTCGAGTCCGCATGAGTCAAATGCAGGAGAAGATACGTGGACTTTTCTTCTTCAGAACTTCCCCATCAAGGCATCCTGGTATTCCAGTACCTACCGCAATCGCTTGCGGGGTTTGGGCTGATTACTCCGCAACTGGCTACAGACCGCTAGTATTATGGACACATATTCAAGAATGCGGTTCTTCTCTAACTACACAGTAGTAACTACCAAACGCGGCAGTTCAAGATGCGCCAATCCAACTCACTTCGGCGGTATCCCATTCGCCGCCTTCGCCTCGCCGTAAGCCTCTCTGCCAGTCGCGAACACTCTATCGAAGTCGTATTCACACCACCTGATATCCGGACTCAGACCGGCAAACTTCCAGACTCCGTTGATCTTCCTGTACCAATGCTTGTTGGTACTATGAGCGTGGCCCTTGACCTCCACCGTCTTGAAGGAGTCATCGGTGTATCTCTGGTGCGGCACGCGCAGTTGATGGTAGGCAACAACCTCGTCGTCGGACACCTTTTCCCACTTGGTCCCACCAATGAAGTGCTGAGTCTTCAGCAATGGATCGCCTAAGACGGCCGGGTCTGAGGCCATTGTGACGAACTCGTCTGCTGGCATCGCTTCCCACATCTTGTCCAGGAAGGACCGGTAATCAACCTGTGCGACAGGGGTAAGTCAGACTGGCTGATCGAACACGTTCTTCATGGCATAGTGCGTACACGCATCGTTGGTGCTATGCATTTGCGCAGTCTTTCCCAGTCCTGACATCTGTTATCTCCACTTCTGGGACATGATATGTATGGGTACAAACCTTGCTATCATAGCTGTCGGCCCACTCAAAAAGAGCCTCATTCAGACCAAGATGGTCTAAAATATATGTTCAGTCTTTCTTGTATTCTACGTAATCGGCAGAAAGTGCCCACCGTCAAATGTGATATTTCCGTTGACCATGGTGGGCTCAGGAATTGCTTGGGTATCGTTGTTAGTGAATTGTCCAGCAAGACTCAATAGGAATTGAATTCGAGATTCGAGTAATATATCCGAATTGACGCTTCTACGATGTGCATTATATATTCGAGGACTTACAAAGGCGCATTCGGGTGATGGAGCTGACATCTGAAGTCGGGAGTCAGGCTTCGGCTCCCCAACTTCCACCGCTGCCGGCCCCAATTTCCCTACCGGAACCGACGACCTTGCTCGTGCTGAAATAATGTGCAGAAAGCAGCATCCAAGCAGGGTGAGAATGCCGAGCTGTTGTGTAACGAGGGGACCTAACGTGTCATCAAGGATCAGGTGAAAAGGTCCTAGGCGCGCAGTAAAGGCTACTGAGCACTTTCCGGACCCTTAACTATGAATGAATCGATCAAGTTGATCGACTCGTAGTAGTCCAATTAGATTAGTTCTCCAACAGTCTCCTACAGTGAAATGGAGCAAGTCAACACTGACGACATCAACGAGCAACCGGTCATACACCGTCGTATGAAAAGAAACTTCATCAAGCAGCCTCAAGCAATCCCCGACCACTTCGCAAGCTCGGCAATGCTTCTCCGAAGATCCCATCCGGCGCAAAGAGCACTCCATCATTTCCATAATCACGCCTATTACCGTATTGCTGTGAGGCGTCATGAACTTGCTGAGGATGGTAATGCTGTGGTTCCATCAAGCTGCCGAAGGTAGGCCACATTCGCTCATATGGTTGAAGTTGGTCGTGGTGAAGTTGTGCTGAGTACATTTCGTAGGTTGCTCTTTGAGGGGCGGTCTCGATGGTCATGGCAATGTTGCTCCCTGAATACCCCATGTTATGGCCATGGTAGACATCGGCAGCGTCGGTCGAAACAAGCGCCTCGTCAGGTAGTTGATCGACGACCATTGAGGCAAGATGGGGATTGAGAGACGCTTCATGATACTCGATGGGGGCAAATGCATTGATGTCGAGACCGTGCGGCGCGAAAGACTCTGTTGCCGAGTGCAGCGAAGGTTGCACATCTTCCGAGCCCGCCCTTCCGTCTTCCTTCGGGACATCGTCAATCTGAGAGGTTGTCGGCATGATCAGCTTCCTCCAAGTGGTGATGCCTGGCTCGCCCTGAGTGGTGTGCCTGAACCGCCAATATATGATCAATAAGACTTCGTCCTTGTCCCGGCCAGGGATCGACGCCGAGATTTCCTGAACAGCAGATAAGCTTCCGATGGAGTCTCTGACACGATCGATAGACTCCTCCCAGCATGGCTCGCTTTCAAAGCTGTGGACCCCAGTACTCGAAGCCACGTTCTGCTGCGTCAGCGCTTCCCGCAAAACCTTAACCAAGACTCCGATCCTGCGAGCCCAGAATTTGCTTCCAAACGGAACCTTGTGCAGTCTCTTCGTTACTTCAGCATCATAGGCCACAGGACTGCTACTCGAATCCACACGCAGTTGCCCGTCGTAGATCGTAGTGCAGCAATCAACGTCGATATCCGTCAGATCGTACTCGCTGGTGAGTTCGAATTGGACGCCAAGCTCTGCTCCGTCCGGTAGCGACTCCGTCATGAGCTCAAGAGAGACGTCAAAGTAAAACACAGGTACGTGATCGGAGTCTCTCTGTTGTGATAGCGGAATCATTGACGCTATGTTCTGCCAATCTTGCACCTCATGTAGATGTATTTCAGGCAGGTTGGGCATCTCATGATTCTTTGTGAACGTGTGTAGATGAATTGGTGGCTCTTGAAGTTTGTTTATCACAAACATCTCGAAGCAGAAGGGTTCGACTGTGATGGGTCGCGCCTGGTGATTCGGCGAGAATGAGGCTGGGACATGCAGCTGACCGTTTCTATAATCTAGCTGGCAATGAACTTCTCTTTGGGGATAGTTTGGTCGGGGCCGACTCTTGCTCGCCGAACTTTTGCGTGACGATGTCCCTGACCTGGCATGGGTCCTGCTGGGCTTTTTCTGTTCCTTCTCGTCAGGCAAGTATTGCAGAACTACGACTCGTCAGCTTGAATGGGACTCGCAATGAAGCCGGAAGTTATCCTACTCCTGGGGTTACCCTCGAACATGGGCCTGATGTTTTGGATATGACTTGAGATTTGCTTCCTCTTGCGTATGGCTCCTGTGCCCTTTCGAATCTCGGCGGCAATACACTCGTTCCTACCCTTCTTCACTCCATCTCGAACGAACTTCAACCTGCCAGTCGGCGGCCATCGCACCAAAGCTGATCACGCGGAGATTAGTCTAATTCAGACTCTGGATGATAGATGGACCTACCTCTGAAAAAAGCACGCTCCACGTTGTCGGGCCACACTGGCTCAATTTTCGCGTGCTTGGAGGACTGTCTGCTGCGATACTTTTGATATTGATCACATTCTTGCAACTCCCTCCATAAGGACGCTACTTCTTGCTCCACCCATTGATCGTTCCCGCGATCTGATGATTTGCTCAACTGACCCAAGCCAGCAGGAGCGGAAGATGCGGGCCAGTCAGGAGGTCCTGTTGCCGGGGATGGGCCTGGCTCCCATTGCTCTGGATCTGATTCGCCCTCCAAACCACCGAGTGCACCCTTTGAGACCTTCTTGCGTGAGCTTTTCGCGGTCGATGATTCTCTGATTTGCTGAGCACTTGTGAGTTCAGACAGAACATCATGCTGCTGATTACCAGATCGCTCTCGAAGGGCACGTCTCGTACTGACCCTGTGCTGCTGACTGGGCCCCCAAATGGCTGGAGCATTTGACGGTAGAACTGGGGCCTGTCGCTGAAGTGCCATGTATATTCCGCCCAAAGAATGCTGCGCAAAAGAATGAACGATTAAAAATGATGACGAAAGAGAGAGTAAAGAACGTAGAGAGTTTAGGAAAATGAATGAGCGACTTGTTGTAAAAAAGAATGCCAACGTCGCAGAATGTAAGAGCGGCAGTCTCTTGTTTATAGATCATTCCATAGGATTGTCAACTGATAGCAACAGATGCGGGACCACCTGCTCCGCTAGCTCATGGCTATGCCTCCAACAGGCTTTCCGATTGTGATTCAAGGAATGTGGCGGAATTTGAGCACCTCATTCCAAGCAAGGACAAGCAACGAGACCTACCATAAGTGGGCCAAGTGCCAGCGAGGAAAGGCGGGCGATGGTCAACAATCAGGATCATTACTGCTTTGCGAGGGATGCCCTTAGGGAATGCTGCTGTTGCTGACCCTTACTATTGAGGACTCAGATCCTTAAGACGAGGCTACGATAATGAGCGCGACGCAAGCTTGATCGCCATCATGTGGGTGACGAGTCTGAATTTGCTCGAAGCATGCAGCATGCGAAAGTCTTGCGACGCGCAACTCGACATGATGATGGTCTATGAGCGGAAAGTGGCACGCCTGGGAGTACACCTGACATAATAACACGCTGTTGAATGTTTTCTGTCGAGACTTTCATTGCCAGTATTGGCGCGTATGAAGCAAGGGGTAAGCGCTTATCTGGATCCGGCAAGCAGCAAAGCGAGGAGATACCGGAACCCTTGCGATGTTAAGCGTTCTCCATCTCCTCGTGCTCATCAAGGTTCAACTTCTTTCGGCCAGACCCAGTTAATCTCTGTAATGCCATCTTGTTCACCTGCGATCCCACTTTGCTCTGCATCTTTGCGATTTCTTCCTCGGCGTCCTGCGCTTCTTCTGCCACGAACTGGAGGACCAATCTCCGACCCAAAAAGTGTGTATGTCGCAATGCATTCATAGCATTCTCAGCCTCTCGGGGCGTGGTGAAATCCGCAAAAGCGAAACCTCTGGATGAGCTGTCAAACTTCTTCGGGACACGGACCGAGCGCAGTTGACCGTAGGCACCAAACAATGCTCGCACGTCTTTCTTGGTTGCTTCGAAAGGCAAGTTCTTGATAACAATCTTCGTTCTCAGCTCGGAAGCCTTTTTAGCTCTGTCCTCTTGCCGCCGCTCTTGAGCCGAATCCAAGCCCTTGTGCGATGCTTTTAAGACGAGACTGTGGCCATCCAAGTTGTACCCGTTCATTGCCTTTAGACCAGCTTGCGCTTGTGCTTTGCTACGGAACTCCACAAAGCCAAATCCCATGCTCAGTGGTGTTGAGGGCGTCTTAGGATTTGCTTTCATTTTTACCCGAGCCGACATGAATCCTGCGAGAGGCCGGAAAGTCTCCGCCAGATGCTCGGTTGTGGTGGAGAAATTCAGATTCTTCACAAATAGAGTAGCCGTTTCCACGTCTTCAGGGACGGCTTCGGCTTCCAACAGGTCTGTTGCCGATTTGATTGGTGGCAAATTTTTATCCTTTGCGGAAGAATCGAGAGTCTCATCTGTCTTTCCGTCCCCCTTCTTGAACACATCTTTCGGTGCTCTCTCAAGAAAGAGAATGGAATCCTTGATCTTGCGATAAGCAAGAGCCTTGAAGGCGGTTCTTGCGTGATGCGCCTCTGCGAATTTCGCAATTGCTATTGTACCGCCAGGGGGCATCAGAACCCTGGACACCACTCCATATACCTCGAATATGCCCTTGAGCTCCTCGGCTGTCGTCCCATACGGAAAGTTCTTAACAAGAATGGCATTGTCAGACTTTTCACGTGCCTTGAAAGCATCAAGGTCGACCCCAACAGCTTCGAAATATGCCTTTGTCTCTTGAATAAGGTGCGTCTCTGCTTGAGCCTGCTTCACGGCAGCTTCGGATGACGTGGGATCGATGATTTGGGATTTGTCTAAGCCTAGGCGATCCGAGAGAGAAGACAAAACCGCATCAACCTTGTTCATTGTAAGCATCAACCATGCGACACGTAGAGAGACCCCTTACGCTCATGTAGAGAGAGTTCCAATTAAAAGTCTTCGTCGCAGCTTCAGCCTTTCTCTGAATCTGTTGCTGCTTTTTGTGAGGCATCTGTGAAACGGCAAATTGATCGTAACGGGAAGCTCTCTTTGCAGACGCCGGCAATATGTGAACGAGTCTACCTTGAAAGATTTTGCCGTCCAGGTTTTGCAATGCTGACATAGCGTCATCAGGTCTCAAGTACTGAATGTACGCAAAGCCTTTCGCAGCTCCGGTCTTAGAGTCCACTGGTATTTGTACCTTCGAGACGATCAGCAATAACGAACAGACTCAAGCGACAAGTTTTGGACGGCATCAATGCGGCACTTCAGATAGAAAGCATTTACTACAGGCTTCTTGATCATGACATCATATGCATTGCATAAGCTGTCCCTATCAAATGGTTCATCACGAGGTAAAGGTAAATAGATGGAAAGGGGCACTTTACCTCTCCGATACTGCCAAATGGGCCAAAAGCGCCCACGAGATCTGCTTCGGTGACGGAATAGGGTAGGTTTCGTATGAATAACCTACCATTCTGGTTTATGGAAGCAAGATCGGCGTTGGGACCCTCTTTAGTGGCGTCGGGGCTCGCAGCACGCCCTTCGTTCTCGCTGGATGTTTTGATTCCGTTGCATGTTTTTTCAGGTGAAATCTCCATGTGCGAGTCATCATTGCCCTCTGTGTGTTCCAAATCAAGCAATCTGCTTGTACGAGATCTTAACCAATCCTCATCGGACATGACCGGCGGCTTCCCAGAGATATCGCCCGCTTCGTATCCCGTATGTAGATCTGCCTTGTCCTCGGACGGAGCTACGTTTTCTAAGGGTTTGCCGGAAGCCTCTTCGTCCAGACTCGCGACATTATGAATCGCTCTCTCATTCCTGTTCCGGGTTGGTGCTGTCGCTGCTACGGGTGTAGGATGATCTGCGGCTCTTTGTGACTCCGTTGTTATGAGGTTATCCTTTGACGGCTCGACAGGTTTCCCCTTGGCTATTCCTAGCTCTTCAGCCTCATTTGCCCATGTCTTCCGCTTGGCGCCTGGCAGCATGACATCCAAGTATTCTTTAAGTTTAGGATCATCAGGTTTACTCTCTCTTTTGCGTTTCAGGGAATTGGCTGTGTCGTTGTTGTTCTTCTCAACTGATGGGGCGTTGATACTGTTCGCGGATCGTCGGCCGTCAGCTTTGAGCGACGCATCAGTCACCTAGGGGCATGAGGCCAATCGATTGCTCCAGGACTTTCGAGTACTCACAGGCACAGCAAATTCTACCGCGATCCTAGACAGCCGGATGAAAGTCTTGTTGAAATATTTGACCGCTCTGGCTGCATCCTCTGGTGTTTTGTATCCGATATAGCCTATTCTGCGATGAGGAATGATTTTTGCGTCAGAGATAGGATACTGCTTCGAGAAATGCTCTCTGAACTCTTCTGCAGATAGACTTGGAGGAAGTCCTCGAATGAATATCCGCGAAGAGCTCATGCTGATTTCGGCTCAACGAACAGACTCGATGAGCGGTCCGAATATTGATGGTGCAACCTTGGAACTGAATTGGAAATTTCTATCTTACAATAATGAAGAAAATCATTATCGCTTGGTAGATTGTCCGAAGATTTACCGACCACCAACCACGATCTCTATCGACCCCATCTGCAGCTCTGTTAGCAGCGCAGAAAAGCTTGACCCCGACAGTTTTGGTTAAACGGAATATCGAGGATTGGAGATCGTCATGGCACTAGAAAAATCGGAGAAGCTCGAAGGTACGATGTGCAACACCTGCGTTGACCTGCAAGCCGTGGGATAGGCACATACTGACGGCTTGGGTTCCAGCTCAGATCAAGTCGGCAGACATGGTATATAGAATTATAATTCCTATCATCCATGTGAATCATGCTAATACCAACACAGAGCGAGGATATGCAGCAGGAAGCCATCGAAGTTGGTATGTTCTTCAAGAATGCAATAGCTTAACAATGTCAAGCTGACAGATGGTTCAGCCACAGAAGCTATGAGCAAGTACAATATCGAAAAGGTTGGCCCTACTATAGTTCTAAAATAAGCATGGTATTCATGACTAACTCGAGTTGTAGGACATTGCTCAGTATATCAAGAAAGAGGTCGGTATAGCTGGGTCAAGCATATCAACGCCACTGCCAGAAGTTTTCTAACTTATAACATCAGTTCGACAACAGGAAAGGAACCACGTGGCATTGCATCGTAGGGAGAAACTTTGGGAGCTTTGTGACGCATGGTAAGTTCGCAAGGGAGTCCGTAAATCAAACGTCGTTAACTCTGGGACCAGAAACAAAGCATTTCATATATTTTTATCTTGGTCACTGTGCGATTCTGCTATTCAAAACGCAATAGCGGGTTCCATACATCCCGTCAAGGTGCTCAGATACTTCTTTTATGCTTATACGAAGCGTCCTCGACATTGTCCGAATCAAGATACTCGGGATGTCCAGTGCATGTCATTACGTTGCATGTCATTACGTTGCATGTCATTACGTATCTATCGGCTTCGCACTCAAAAGTCAATCATCGGACCCAACTTCTGAGCCAGATGCTGTGCATCAACTGTGACATTATTTGTGTTATAGGCGAGCGACTTCAAAAGCTGCCAAGTATAATGCCAAGCCACCCTTTCAGCATTTCTCTTCGTGAAGTTGGCGCCAAGGTGAATGTCTGTTTCAGATCTGGTCGAACTGGGACAGAAACATACTCAGATAGTCGTGAGTGCCCGTAAGATCGCATCAGTCATCATTCAAGAAGAGTTTGGATGCCACGACATGTGGATATAGCGGGGAGCAGTCAATTTACGACGAGCAGCCGTCCGAATGAGAAATACAATCAGTGAGTGGCCAGTTTGCCGGCGAGGTCAGTCTCATATCTTGACTGAGGACATGACTCCGATAGTTGCTATTGTTGTTAAGCCCTGCACGTGTTCTTCTACTAAGTACACCTGCCTCATGATCTGCTATATGGCATCAAATATCGGGGAAAGTTATCTCGCGTTTTGCAGCCAAGCATAGCAATTGGCCTCTTCGTCATAGAAAAAGTACGCGTTGGCAGCACCCCGGGCTGGCCAGCATCAGGACTCATGATAATATTTCGGGTTATCGGATGGTGGGCTGAAAGTCAGGTACAAATCTCCGCGCTTGTGTATCGAAAACACCACTAGCACAAATTCATCCCTTTTTCGAAGAGGTTTTCTTCCTCATACTTCATGTGGCCCACGCCTGCAGCGAACATGGCAAGCATGGGTTTGAAACTCTCTTTGCCCTTGTCTCCTCCGCCACTGGTATCACATCGTGCAACGCAGGCCATAATATATTTCCTAACAGCGTGCTCGAAAGCAACATGCTCCAATTGCAATGAAAGCGGAGCGAGAACCTTCTTCTATTGCCCGAGTGCAATAAATAAGCCCATGGCTTCAATGGGCCAGAGAAGTAAAAGTTTTGCCATGAACTCGAACTTGGAATGATATTGACAGGACGCCACTGGAAATCATACTACATTGAGCCTATCATCCATGGATGCTGAATGGAACCCTACCTATACTAAACTATTGGCACAAATGGACTCGGAGTACGGTGGATCGCGAGTGGAGTGCCATCCCTCGCAGTCATCCGAGGTTCTCCATGGATGGAAACGAAGAGAGCGGAGTGGAGCTGAGCTTCTCAGCAACTGATAAGACATCCTTTGTGCGGGTTGTGAAGCGCATTGCGCAATTCAGACGGTGAATACCCAAAAACCTAATATGCTTCGAGAGTTTCTCCATATACTGACCGGAGCTGATGTATGGGATGGGCACAGAAGAAGCGGCCGAGAAGGTTATAGCCTACCTAGGTAGAAGTTCTGATGACAACGAAACTCTAATCATCACAGGCTTTGCGTTTTGCGTTGCGAATCGGGAGTCTGACTTCCTAACTTTTACCGTCCGCTTCATGCCTTTATTGCCAAGTAGATAAGCCGAAGGCCTTTAGGTGAGCGTGCATGAGGTGCTGATAGGAGCAAAGAGTTGTACGGTGATTATCCAAAACCGATGTTGATGCGAAGGCAAGTGAGTCGAGTAGAGCTTCCATATGTCCTCTTGACCCGCATTGCTGTCAGAAGCCTTAACACGTTCATACAAGCCTTGGAAGTGCTGTCTTTACTGGCTGTCTCCAGGACTATTATTGCCACCTGCATGCCCACCTGCAGGTGCCGGTACTGCACGTCGTATGACGCGTGAAAAATGTGGCGTAGCGAGCTTCCTGGGCGGGCGGCCTTCACAAGTGCCGACGTAAACCCAAATATTTGCCTCTGAAATCAAGATTCCATTACGCACCACTCTAACCCTACGGAGTTCTCCGTACAAGCTTCACTTCTAACTCACTCAACACTCTCACACTCTATCTTTGCGATCAAGAACAGCGTATAACCTCTTTCCCTCGATCACCATGTTCTTCTTCTTCACCTGTGGTACTCACAGTAAGTCGTCGCGATCAGACCTGTTGCACCGGGATGGCGTCTACGTCTTGTCCGCTGCTGTTAACGATCTATTAGCCTTCAAATCACCTCTTCCCGGCTACGAGAATGTTACAGTACAGTGCCAGAACTGCGGCAACTTCAGTGCGAAGTGCTATAAACGATGGTGAGTCTCCCCTGTATTCAACGCTCCAGTCAACTCGGCGCTCACAGTTCCAGGGAATGGTTTACCTTCTGCTTCGTCGTAAGTCTATGCTTATGTGACGCCCATACGCTATTCCTAGCTTATCAAGACATTGCGTAGCCGATTGTCCCTTTCTCGCTGAAGCCATGGAAGGTTCGTACCGTCTCAGTCCAGATCCCAATCTCTGGCGATAGCTAACGCGATCGATTAGGATGTTGGATGCCACATCTGTCGATTCCATCAGGATATCAAGTACGCCAAAACTACCCTGCCCATTTCTAACTCTCCACACACGACTACATTAGCATTGGCTTTCGGACGAGATACTTACGGTCTGATAGATATCGTCCGGATGTTCAAAATCAGAATCAACAGCAGCAACAGATCCCCATGCAAGGATACGGCGGTCCGGCTCCTCCAGCTCCAGATGCCCAGCCACAATTCAAATAGTTGAGCTTTGGTGGTTGTGGAGTGAAGCGGAGCTCGGGTCTAGGACTTATGGTCCGACGTGCTGGGGTTTGCCTATCCGTTCAGCTGCTTGGATGCTCTGCGCAAATCCTAAACCCTTTTGAATGTACCGTAATGACGCGGATTACCCCTATAAGCTGAAGGCGTAGGCGGCGTTCTAGGAGAACCTAGACAATTAACAATGACATACAGTAGATTTTAAACTCTCTAGATGTCCTTAAATGCTTTGTGACGATGTCATTGCAGATCCTTAGGAATCTTTCTGACACTCTCATGAGAATCATAACATCTAGGCGAGCCTCAATATAATTTGTGTCTATGATGGTAGCCGACCAGTTCCACCAAGCCCGGTTTAGGACGTCAAGCCCAGACATTGGGAGGGATTTGCGACCCTGATGGGTGGGAATGCGCCGGCAGCAGAGTCGCATTTGACGTGCTGTATAACGCTAGCTACAAGGTCGGAGCGCAGTTGTCGCTTGTAAAAGTTGCCGGATATGTAAGTTCGCGGGAACAGTTATATACATATCGATCACCGGCGCATCATTATTGATCAAATAGCTACACAACAATAAAGCTGCTCTGATGAACGCCCGCGCGGCGGGCCTGCATGTTGGTGCAAAATGATTCTAGGCGCCGAAATGTCCAGGCACGGGCGTGGACGGGTGACATTTTTGGGGGTATGGCTGCCAAGCCTTAGCCAGATGGAACGGCTGCTGTGCCTGTTGAAAGTATTGAGGGCCGCCCGGGCGGGCAGCGCGGTCCGTCAACAAGGCAATGGCAAGCCCGCAGGTGACGGGAGATGATGGAATCATTGAGGGCACATGTGGACGCTTTCCCTATAATTCTGTGTGCCTTCAAAATCCTACCACATTCAACCTAATACAGTTGCAATAACGATCGCGCTCTTATCTCATTACGCGACAATGTCGGGGGCAGTGTAAACAACCTACACCCATGTCGGGGTCCGAAAATCGCGCATGGGGTTCAGAGTGGTCACTGGCCAGTGGTCAACCCACAGGTCCAGGCGACGCTCGGCCCCCTCGCACCTGGGCAGTGTTGGGGCCAGGGTGGCAGACGGGTGCAACCTGGCGTCTTAGGCCGCCTGCTGGGCATCGGGGGGATGGAGGGTCGGCACCACGCCTGTACAGAGGCCGATTCTGGTGCCCTCCCAGGTTATGCCCTGGCAGGCGAGTTTGGCATTCGGCGACACTGATCCCGCAGATGATGAAGAGCTCTCTCTTTTACCATATCCACACCTGAGTAACGTGTGCATCCATGTATCTTAAGACGGTCTCCAAGCTGGCAGCACTAGTTAACTTGAAAAGTACTTGATCAGCAGACATCATGCAGTCGAGGGCCCGATCTCGCGCAGCCAGGTGTGGTGGACACTGGGCCTTCTACAGGAGTGAAGGCGGCGGACGAGGAAAGCGGGCGCTCGCCTTTGGGGAGTCGTGCATGCGGGTGGGAGTCCCGCGCTTTCATTTAGCGCCCAAAACAGCGGGGTTGTGCCGTTGCGGGCTTCTGTTGCTCTCAGACCAGCCTAAAACAACAGGCGAGGAAGGCCAAAGCAGAGGAGCGTGCCGCGGCGCGCCCCCTAATAAAAGCCCCCAGGTGCCCACCCACCTTGCCCGCTCAACCCTTCTCACCTTTCCTCCCGTTACCACCTTCCCCAACGCGTCCCGTCCAAATCCCTTGCGCCTCGTATAAACATTCCTCAACAGCCAAATATGAGCCGCCAAAAGAAGGACGACAAGACCAAGGAGATGGCAACACTCATGATTTCAGTCGAGGATTTCATGCGCACTCGTGACAGTGTAAGTTGCATCGTCTGTTGTTTTGCTAGTTGCCCGAGTACGTTGTCGCGATGAAGCCGCGATGCCAACGCTAAGAGGCGATCCCGCGTTTCTCCTCACAACTGAAGAAGCACTTTTCAAGTACTTCGCGTCGCGGAAAGGCTCATATTCTGCGCTCGTTACTTCACGCAGCTCACATGAGACATTTTGTTTCGTGCGAACCTATATCACCTATGCGAGACTAACAGTACGCGACAGGTTGTCACTGGCTTGACTACCCTCCAAGCCGCGACTGATCACCTGCTGCGTGCCTACATCGCACACACCAGCTCCATCCTCGGTGGTGGCAGTTCCGCCGGCTTTGACACGCTTGCGATCTCCAACCCGCTCGCTAACCCGGCCGATGCAAGCATCGCGGTCGGAATCGGTGCAACTGCTGGCGCCGGTGCTGGCGCTGCAGTCCAGCCTACTTCTGGCCCGACTGACGCGAAGGTCAAAAGGAAACGCACCAAGAGAGAGCGCGAGCCCAATGAGCCACCGCGTCCTCTGACCGCGTACTTCCTCTATGCCAAGCACGCCCGGTCTTTCATCAAGGCCGACCTGGGTGAGAATGTGAAGCCTGGTGATGTTGCGACTGAGGCTACTCGAAGATGGAACGTGATGCCTGAACATGAGAAGGCGGTCCGTCTTACCCTGTGTTTTATGTTTCGTGACTGTCATGCTGATCGTGTTCAGATGTGGAAAGAATCTTACCGCGATAGCTTGGTCAAGTACCAAGCGGCGATGAAGGAGTTCAAAGCAAACAGCGCCAATGCCGCCGCCGGCGCTGCTTCTCCCGAGGAGCTCCACGAGGGTGACGTCGACGATGAACCTCCCGCGGTTGGTGCAGAGATCGACCTGGACGAGGAAGATTCGGGCATTGAGGATCATAGCCACATGGTCCAACAGCGAAAGGCCCCTCTGCCGCCTCAGAAAACTGCTGTCACCCCGAAGGAGCCAACACCGGTCAACACCAAACGCAGACGCACCAAGGACACTGCAGAACGCAACCCTGCTGCCCCAGCTCAAGTCTCCAGTCCTGTCCCAGTGTTGCCACCAGCGAAAGAGACACGCGTTCCTGTGCCCGGGAGCGCGCCCCCGAAGGCTCCTGCGGAGGTCCCAAAGACCACTGAGAAGCGCAAAAAGACCGAAGCAAAGAGTGCCGCTGTCGAGGAGCCCAAGAAGAAGCGCGTTAGAAAGTCACTTGCTGCTGAGGATGAGGAAAGCTCCAAGATGACCTCTGATGCCGTCCCGTCTCCCGAGAAGAAGGAGAAACGTTCTCGCCCACGCAAGAGCGATTCTGGCAGGATCTAAAACTGCGTTATGGTTTCTTGGGCTCGCTTCAGCTTGGAGCTTGAAAATGTGCAAGCGGGCGTCATGAGTCGATGCTCTAGCTGGACAAAATACGAGTTCCCATGGTGCTTCATTACGGTGCTTCATAACCTGTCATGTCATCCAGTCCCTATTCGCCCCACTCTCGGGGTGCAGGTGTCTCGGATTGGTTATCTGGCTTTCATTTCCTTGGGTTGCTCCAAATGACGAAGTGTCACGCGAAGCAGTGAACATGTCTGTTGGCCAGATGTTGAACGGGATAGACTTTCAAATCACAAGCTGCGGGTTTACTACACGCACATGTTTCGTGTAAAAAATTGTGTTAATAGTTTAGACTACATTCAATTGAGCTTACTTGCTCCATCCCTTTCCGAGTCAATGTTCCCTGAAAGAGAGGGTATCACGAGCTTAGAGTCGTTCACGCTGATACATATGTGCGATACCGGCATGATGTTCAGATAAGAAGGCTGGTCGATATCTACGAGTTCCCGTTGTTGATAAACACGGGCGCGACATCGGCGCCTACCGGCTGGGCAGGAAACGCGGGGTTTGTGACAGGCATCTCGTCAACCACAGTGCCGACTTCCGAGGTGATCGATATCCGTACATTGTAGCCATCAACCATTGATCATTGGCAGGGTCGAGGAGGGCTCGCTGATACTTGCAGAGATGCATTTAGTACCGAGAGAGGTATGTAAATGTATTGAATATCTTGTGGTCATATGGCTCATATCAATACCAACCCAACTAGCTGGACAAGCTCGTCATCTCGCAGCTAGGACTTCTCGCGCAGCAAAGGCTTGCTAGAGGCGTCAAGCTTAATCATGCCGAAGCCACTGTAAACACATAAAACTGCATGCCGAGCTCAGACGTATTCGCTGATGGCCTGCAGGCTCTGATTGCGAACAACCTTCAACAAGTGCGCAAGCCGTCTCATTCCATTGCAGAAGTCCGCTCGCGCGTGCTGAGAGCAGGCTGCAGCTAGTACGCGATGGCAGACATACTGTTGCAGACCTCATGTCGATCGGCAAGACGATGCTCGGCCGAAGGCATGTTCTGCCGTCCGTCGTGAGCTCACTGTCGGAGCTTCAGATCGAGGGTACTTTCCCCACGGGCACATATCTGGTGACTGTGCATTATCCAATCTGCACCGATGATGGAGACCTCGAGAAGGTATTCTATGGCAGTTTCCTTCCCATTCCCTCACAGGATCTGTTTCCGACTCCGGATCCGTCAGTGTATGAACCGCAAAATCAACCGGGTGCCGTCATCCCGGCCAAGGGAGAGCGGATCACTCTGAACGAGGGTAGGGATAGAGTCAGGCTCAAAGTTGTCAGCAAGGGCGATAGACCGATCCAGGTTTGACCTCGCTCATGTTCTCTGGGAACAAAGCAGTCTGAATCCTGTGTAGATTGGCTCCCATTATCACTTCATCGAAACCAATCCAATGCTGGAATTCGATCGTATCAAATCACGAGGCTACCGGCTTGACATACCCGCTGGAACCTCTGTCCGGTTCGAGCCAGGAGATACAAAGACAGTAACGCTGGTGAAGATTGCTGGTAATCAGATAATCAAGGGCGGCAATGGCATTGCCACAGGTTCCATCAACGACCCCTCCATATCACATCAGATACTTCAGCGTGTCTTGCTCGGTGGCTTCTCACATGCTCATGATGCTTCTGAGGACGGCGACGTACCCGAGGCAGCGACCATGGACAGACAGGCTTATTGCGCAATGTTTGGTCCAACGACCGGCGACAGAGTACGCTTGGGAGCAACGGAGCTTTGGGTCAGAGTTGAGAAAGACTTCACTCATTACGGCGACGAATGCGCTTTCGGCGGTGGGAAGACGATACGGGACGGCATGGGTCAGGCGGGTGGCCGATCTGACAAAGAGTCTCTGGACACTGTTATCACGAATGCGCTCGTGATCGATTGGACCGGTGTTTTCAAATGTGATATTGGCATCAAGGACGGTGTCATCGTAGGTATTGGCAAAGCTGGCAATCCCGATGTCATGGAAGGGGTGGACCCGACACTCGTTGTTGGGTCTTGCACTGATGTGATAGCTGGAGAGCATGCCATCGTCACCGCAGGTGGTATAGACACTCATATCCACTTCATCTGTCCGCAGCAGGCGTATGAAGCCATTGCGTCCGGAATTACCACCATGCTCGGCGGGGGCACTGGGCCTAGGTATGTTGAGCTTGCGGAGATGTTGTGCATATAGCAAATGAAACTCTAACGATGCATCAGTACGGGTACAAATGCCACAACATGCACGCCAGGCCGGAATCATATGCGACAGATGTTGCAGGCTTGCGACTATCTGCCGCTCAACTTTGGCATCACCGGCAAAGGAAACGACAGCGAGAAGTTACCACTCCAAGAGCAATGCATGGCTGGTGTAGCGGGGTTGAAGCTACACGAAGACTGGGGAAGTACGCCAGCCGCAATCGATGCGTGCTTGAGGTAATTTAAAGCGTCCGAGTACAGCTGGAACGTCTCTAACTCCATCGCAGCGTCTGTGATGAATACGATGTTCAATGTCTCATCCACACAGACACCCTGAACGAATCTGGCTTTGTTGAACAGACGATCAAGGCCTTCAAGGACAGAACCATACACACCTACCATACTGAAGGTGCCGGCGGAGGCCATGCTCCGGACATTATCTCTGTAGTCGAACATCCGAACGTCCTCCCAAGCAGTACGAACCCAACACGTCCGTATACGCGCAACACACTGGACGAGCACTTGGACATGTTGATGGTCTGCCATCATCTGTCCCGCAAGATACCCGAGGACGTTGCGTTCGCAGAGAGCCGGATTCGAGCCGAGACCATTGCCGCCGAAGACGTGCTACACGATCTGGGTGCGATCAGTATGATGTCGTCCGACTCTCAGGCGATGGGCCGTTGCGGAGAAGTCATCCTCAGGACGTGGAACACGGCGCACAAGAACAAAGTCCAGCGAGGCACATTGGAAGAGGACAAAGGTACCGACGCGGACAATTTCCGTGTGAAAAGGTATATCAGCAAATACACGATCAATCCGGCGATAGCACAAGGGATGAGTCACCTGCTCGGCAGCGTGGAAGTGGGCAAGTTGGCAGACCTGGTGTTATGGGATCCTGCGAATTTTGGGGTCAAACCAAAGTTGGTGGTGAAGGGCGGTATGATCTCTCATGCACAAATGGTAGGAAACCACGCAATCAGAGAGATTGTCTTAAGGCTGACTCGCTCTTAGGGTGATCCAAATGCTTCGTAAGAGGATATCATCACATACCTACTTTTGCGGTCTAACGGTTCATAGAATTCCTACCGTTGAGCCGGTGATCATGAGGCCCATGTTTGGAGTACGTGTCTCAAAATGATGATGAACCTGCTCTTCTAACGCCTGCACGCTAGGCATTCGTCCCTTCGACGAGCGTCACGTTCGTTTCCCAGGCTTCAATTGCCTCCGGGCTTGTTGAGGAGTACAATCTTCGTAAGAGAGTCGAAGCGGTTAAGAATTGCCGAAACATTGGCAAGAAGGACATGAAGTTCAACGATGCAATGCCCAAAATGAAGGTGGATCCGGAGCGATATGTAAGACAGTAATGGATTCAGTGGTGTGGTCCAAACGCTGACATTAGTATCTGCCGGCAGACTGTTGAAGCAGATGGAATGATGTGCGAAGCGGAGCCAGCAACGACGTTGCCCTTGACGCAATCCTATTTTGCCTATTAGGTGCTTACACGTGGATCAACGACATCGGTATTGCCACTATGTTAGTTGCTTTTGTGATCTATTCAGCTCCACCACAGCTCTGTTGACCATTTAGCTTGACTCTGTCACCTTGCAGTAAGACGTATAAAGCGAAACAACTTGCACCGTAGTTACGAGGCAAAGTTGCTGAGCAATCGCTACTCATTGCTGTGGACTGCCCTTCTCCCGTGCCTATGTAGTCCCGTAACAATGCTGGCTGTAACGCAAATCCTGACAGCGGTGGGTGTCGAGAGTCTACACATACGTTGTAGAGACGCCAGTAGGCAGCCACCCGAGTTTTCATGCGAGGAGAGACCTTTCCGGAGACTTTTTCTTGAGACTCGACAGATACAAATGGTACGAGTTTTAAGCACTCGGCTCATCGAAATCCTACGCCAGTCGGGAATTGCTATCGCAGGCTTCGCTGCAGGGTTGAATGACACGCATGAGTCGAACATTAGCGGATCCGCCGGCTTCTCGGGCATCACTTGATGCCTTGGTGGCACCATTAGGCACACCCGGCGTGGCAACCTGGATTCTGGAAGCTGCTCCGCTCAGCTGGCCTAAGAGATTCAATATCAACTTCGCACACCTTCATGCAGTCACTATGGTCAAAGCAAGTTTTAATCCTCTGGGACAATAACAAGTAATTGTTCTATTGTTGTGAATCCTATTGACGCAGGTACATAGGTATGAGGTGTCAATAGATTGTATTGTATGTATGTACACTTGTTTCCTCATGATTGTATTCCTTGCTTCATATTCATGTATATACCACAATAAGACGCCCACATGGAGGCAAATCCTAGCCTATATCTAGTACTCCGTCGCCCTTTGCCTCCTTCTCTTCCTCTTTCCCGAGGTGCTGATGAGAGACGTGCCGGCTCTATCTCTTGACTGGTCCCATACACGGGATCCCCCCGGGCTGTACCCCGCCGGCGCAGGTGCTTTGGCCGCTCTGATTGGCCGACATCGACGACCTACCCGGCATGCTCTACACACGACCGACGACCACACATCTTCTCCATCGCGACTGCCACCGTAAGACATCGCGCAAGGCTAAGAAACACGTTGTGGTGTGTGTGTCCTGGACGGCTTGGGCAAGTGCTAATAAGAGAGAGCAACAACGCAACCATGATGACGGCTGTATACCTTTTCTTGACGCCTTCTCCTCGTCGTCTCGAGAACCAGCTCCTTTACCTCCATCCGCCTTGAGCCGCAGCCTGGTCTTTGGCTCTGCTCGTTTCCGTTCTAACTCCAACTCCTTGGCCCTGGCTTTCGTCTCTGCGACTTAGCAGCTCTCCTTGACGCATACATCCACCTCTTTCCTTTGCTGTCACTCTATTCTTGACGACAACGAAAATTACAAATGCCGACGCACCCGTGACCTAAGCGTCAGGGCTGCCTGGAGAGGTCCTGAAGTTGCGATGATAGCATAAAGAGACGTTAGTACATGCCTTGAAGAAACAGTGTCATGCTTGACGCCTTACTGATGGATATACTCTCAGTCACGTTTCAACGAGCCTACTGAATGCAAAGAATCCTTGGCCCTTTATATAAGTGCCAGCCTGATGCTTCGTCAATCTGGGGACGCGACCTTGCGTGGTTCACCGAAGATCAATCCATGAGCGCTGGTATTATGGCAGCTCCGTTGATTAAAGGTTCAAAGCAACTATGGACCGGAAATAAAAGGCGCCGACGGTGGATCATTCGAGCCCGGGAGCGACGTATGAAGTGAAGATGGCGGGCAATGTTCGTTACCGTGTTCGGACTCCGGAAGCTGGTCAATTCATATCTTTCACTTCGGCTCCTGCGACTCCCCCCTTTGCGTCTCCTCCGCACTCGTTAACTTCACACTCGTCGCGCTCACCACAGCATTTGGTCACGCTTCACGACTATCGCAAGCAGCAGTTAACGCCGAGTCCGCCTGCCGTCGAGGCAGCCAGCGGAAGGCGTGTCAAGAAAAGGCGTGCCGTCGTGAACCTTGCTACGGTTAGCAGGATAACATCTCCTCCAACTACACCGCACCAGATCGGCGTCTCCGACTCACCTGAGATTCTCGTCGGGGACTCTTATCCTCTACTTTCTGACATTGGAGAATCTTTTCCTCTACTTTCTGAGAGGTGTGCACATACTAACTCTGGTGGCATCGGAAGGACTGCTAGAACCTCACCGTCGTTCAGGCAGCGACTCCGTACTGCTACTACTGCATTCCAACGATCACACGATCAAGTGAGGTTTGATTTCTCGTCATCAGGCATCCTCGACCGCACAGATTGCAAATCACGATCATTACGTGACTTGAGCAAGTCTTCAGGGCTCATTCAACGGCCATCGAAGAATCTAACCTCAAACGCGTCGTCGCAATCTCGCTCGGAGAATTCGAGTAGTAGCAATCTGCTCTCTACCACAGACGATCACACGAGCTCTTCCGTCTTTTCTCTATCGAGATTTCCTCAACCACCACGTTTCACACAGAACGATCCGACATTTCTCACATCCAATCCGGCCCTTACCGATCTGGCCCCCGATCTGGCCAGTTCATCCACCGCAACCGTCCTTCATTATCGAGGGGCATCTTTTGACGTCGTCAACCCACACAAGTCCCTTTACTTGTCAAACATTGAGACTCCAGCGGACGGAGACGCAGATCTAATCGACTACTTCCAAGGCGTACAGTCAGGTGGCACACCTTTCACTCAAGTCAACATGTCATCTCCTTTTCAGATGCAGGACAACGCGTCCACAACTTCCGTCGATAAACCAATGCGACAGCGTGCTCTGTACAACGATCTCCCTTCCGCGTACGCGTCCATTGCCGTTCGCAACAAGCAGGGATCTTTGCATACCTCGCCGTCCAGCGAAAGCTTGCAGCATCAGCTGCCAGTGCCGCCTGTTCCTGCTTTGCTCACCGCCAAGGCGGCCACTTTTGATGAGCCTGCGAGCGAGACTCCTTTGAAGTCTACGCAGCCGGTTTCTGATTCCGAACAGCACCTTGCTCCACCTAACTTTTTCAGGCGTGTGTCAAAGGCCCTGCTCCGTAAAAAGGAACTGCCCGTCAATGCAGTCAAAGAGGGTCCGGCGGATGACTACGAGAGCCGTAAGCAGGTTCCCGACGCTCACCAACCTGCGCATGCCGGTTACGTGAGTGTCATCAACAGCTTGGATGCCGGAACCCAGGTACAAACGGAATTGCGAGGTGGAGCACGCTCCAGGGATGACCGCGGATATCTGCCGCATGAAGACTCCGAACAGGAATCCTTTGACGTGGAGTCTCTGTACACAACCAGAACTGGAGGCGAGGACTCGTACTCCCTCTATCCGGAGGGCGATGACAAGCGCAGAAGTGTACCTTTCGGGGTCCGTACAGGACAGATGGATTACTCCTCGGAGCTGCAAGTTGACCCATACTATCATCTCAATCGTGCGTCCGTCGAAGGAGTGGAGATCTTGTCGGGGGAACAGACTGCAGGAAGTTTCCAGGAGGGCTTGAATGCCGCCGAGAATCGTCAGGATAGTACGATTGGTAGCATCCTTGATCATTACCAGTGGGGGGATCAGTCGCATGATGCTGTCCCAGTTCTCGCTCGAAAGGAAAAGCCGGAGGGCACTAACAATGACGTGAGCATAGGACATCTTCTGGAGAGCAGTAACGAACCCCCGCGTTCCTCAGGACTTTCTCAATTCGATTTCGGATTGGATGAGGCAGACAAAGATTCTAATCCGGGTAGAGTTCCTGGCTCGAAGGGACACCGTCTCTTTCCAGCAACTGCCGGGGCTCCACCCACGATGCTGGCGCCCTTGCAACCCCGCATGGATCATTTGCCGCCTGGGTCACCGTTTGGTGGACGTGACAATTCAGGTACCTCGGAGATCTTCTCCCATGTCTCATCGTACGGTGATACGAAGAACTTGTTGATGTCATCTCACCAATTTCAGAATGTCGGCCACCTACGTGGTGCATATGCTAGCTCGCCGAGACTCACTAATGAGGGCGAAACTGTCTCGCAGAGATTCACTAATGAGGGCGAAAATGCCCCGCCAAGCCTCCGAAATGCTAGAAACGGGGACTCTGCTCCGCCCAAGAGAGATGGCCTCGAGCTTCCGAAAGTGTCACCCGCTGGCCCTGTGAACGTCAAGCGCGAACCCTTGTCCCTTACTGGCACCCTTGGTCAAGAACTCAAACGTGTGAGCGCAGTCAGCTCAGCTACTCGTCTCAGTGGAAACGTCTTACTGTTGGACAAAGAAACCCTGGCCAAAGAAGTGATCGATACCGAGTCAAAGCCGCTTCAGTCCGCACTCAAGTCGCGCGTCGTCTTGTCGAGCTCGGATGCCAGCGGAGAACTCAACACCGCACAGCAGGAGACCTTGAATGTTCAGACCGATGTTGGGCCCACTCGTGGAAAGAACGACCGCTCTGGCCTTCCGCGGATGTGGAAGAGCCCATCCTTCATCATTACTGATTCAGAGGACAAGGCCAGTGAAGATGAGGACAAGGCTAGTGAAGATGAGGACAGAGCCAGTGAAGATGACTGGGTGACCGTGGTCGGCTCCAGCCGCCCTGACTTGGGTCGCGCCGGCGAAGCCAACGATAGCTTTCCGAGCATTTTGCGCCATGGAGGATTGCGCCACATTCTCAGTGGATCTTTGGCCTCCGGCAGGAACGAAAACGAACATGAGCATGCGCTGACTGAAAACATTGAACTGGCGACTCTCTCTTCTGTTCGTCATGCGCGTCCTGTTCAGGCATCCCCACCGAAAAGTCTCCAATGCTCCATCAGCTCTGGATCGGTTGGCGACGAGGCAGCATCTGCAGACGAACCGCAGGGTGCTTACGATGAAGGCATGCTCAGCACCGAACCCCACGATGAGATCCAATATGAACCGTCTAACAATTTGCCGACCACAACCGGGACGCAACCAGAGCCCGAACTTGAGGCTCTTCCCCAAGTCATGAGCGCTCATGGTGCTCAGAGCCCGGTCTGGTTTGCTGGTGCTAGTTCTAGCACGCCCAAAGTCGTGGCATCGTCTCCTGAGAACTCGTTCAACAAACTCTCTGTACTGGGTCCGAAGGGAAACATCACAGGAACGCCTTTGGGGACTGGAATGAGGGAGGTCGGAAGTAGCCCGGCCATCTCGCCGGCTACGCCCAGCAACGAGTCCCGTAGAAGCCTACCCCTCACACGAGGCCAGCCGGCCTTGGCGGCGTACGACTCCAGCAAGTACGGGATTACTACAGAGCTCGATCGTGGAAAAGGGCGTGTCAACCGCATTCAGGAATCCGCTCCCGTAACTACCGGCGGTCCAGTTCAGGAGGACTTTGCGGCTCGACAGGCCTCAATGTTCCGCAGTTCAGTCCGACCTCGGGAGCCGGCTGTTAAACGTCCCTCTGTTCCGGGGCAAACGCAGCTCATCCAGATGGCGCTTACATCGGATGAGACGCTCACACTCCGCGGAACGCCTGCATCGAATGAGACGCCCACGTCCCGTGGGCCGCATCCATCGCATGAAACGCTGCAATTCAACTATGGAGTCACGGCCAGCCCGGTCAGTACCCGATTCTCTCACTTCGTCAACCAAGCTCACGGCAGCCGTGCTTCGATTTTGCCCCGCAGTGCCCTCGACTGTTACCCCCATCTGGCGCGTCGCAAATCTACCATTTCCCCGGGAATGAAAAAGCAAGAGGAGCAGCTTTCTTGGCTCGTCTTCGCCATCTGCTGTGTGGTCCCGCCGCTGTTGATCTGTTACTCAGTCGGTTGGCTCGACTGTGCCATGGTTCAACTCACTCATGGCCAAATTGAACAGTTTGGCCTGAAGCAGAAGAAGGTCGCGCTGATCGCGGGCACCGTTGCCTGTTTTGTAGTGACTCTTATTGGCATGGCACTCCTAGTGGGCGCCTACTTGGCTTCGGCCAATTAATGGTCGATGATGATGGATGGATTTCTGGAGCATTGCCACAGCTGCATTGCGACGATAATTGGGGAAAGTAAAAGAGGTACCACAGATGCGCCTGCGGACCTGATTTGATTTTACAACTGTGTTACATACCAAATACGAGTGTTTTTCCTTGATACCACCTGCTCCATAAGTTCTCAGTGCTATTGATCTCATTGATGGGCATGATGAAGCCCTTCACCAATAGAGTAGTGAGATCACTCCAGATGGATATCACGTAGCTCAGGTTCAACCCGTTACTTACTCCAATCCTGCCATGATTGACCGTAACGCAAGACCAGTCACGCTTTAACCATCCTTACTCACGTCAGGATATACGTCAAACCTGCGCTGAGTGTAGAGCGGGATCCCCGTTCTCACTTCGTCTATACGCTCACCCCGCAACTCGGCCACGACGATGCTCTCAGTCTCATCTGCTTGAGACAGTATCGCCGCATTCGGATCCACTATCATGCTATGCCCCCAAGCCTGATAATCGGCATCCATGGCCCGCGCCGGGCTGCATAAACCCACATACACCTGGTTATCCATCGCTCTCGCCCTGGCCTGAAGCTCCCAGTGCAGCGGGCCCGTCGTCAGGTTGAACGCGCCGGGATACAGCAACAGGAAGGCGCCACGCCGCGCCGCGATGGTGCCCAGCTCCGGGAACCGCACGTCGTAGCAGATCGCGACCCCGACCTTGCCGTACTCGGGCAGGTCCACGATCGTCACCTGGTCCCCCGGCGACAGCACCTCCGACTCCCTGAACCGGATCTTGCCCGGGATGTCGATGTCGAACAGATGCACCTTGCGGTGCGTCGCCAGCAGCTGGCCCGACGGCGCGAACGTCAGCGACGTGTTGTACAGCTTCTTCGTCGCGGCCTCGTATTCCGGGATGCTGCCGCCGACGAGGTACGCTTTCGACTCCTTGGCCATGGCGGACAGCGCGTGGAATGTCGGCGACTGCGACTCCGACGGCGGCGACGGGAGGAGTGTCTCGGCGTACTGGGGGAAGTACTTCGTTCCGTACGGCGAGTTGAAGCATTCTGGGAGGACGACGATGCCCGCGCCGTGCTTCTGCGTCGCCTCAATGACTTTGGAATGCGCTCGCGCGAGGTTCGCGGCTTTGTCGGGCCCTGTTGCGAGCTGGATGAGCGCGAGCTTCACGGGACGTTTCAACAGCTTGGACATTCTAGATTCTGTGGAGATTGCACGATTGTTTGAGGACTCGCAAGGGTATAGTCGACAGCCGCTCGAGCCGACGTCATTGGCTGGATATTGCCTCAACGGGTAATAATTTAGCGGCCCGTGGAGGCCGCCAAAAACTTCGGCTGCTTGGAAGACACGCCTAGAAATACACAGTAGAGCAGATCTTTACTGGACACCCATGCTTATGACAACAGGCAAGTAAGGGTTTGGATTTTCTTCTATTTCCAGTGCAACTGAAGCGTTCATTTCAGGGGCGTATGGCCGGCTCCACAGGAGTAGATAGGCAGAATCTGCGCAGTGCACAAGGGCATCGAACCCCATTGATCACTTCGCGAGATCTTACATGATCACTCTAGACATTTTCTAAGTCTGACATGCCAACCCGACAAGATCAAATTCATTCCACAAGTCACCTAGGTGCTTTCCTCGGGTTCGCCTTCTTCTTCCTCGGTCTCTTCATTGCAAATGCAATACTCCTGCTTCGTGCAAGCGTCACTGCATGAGTAGCACCCTCTGTCAGCAGTCGCTCATCAGAAGAGACAAAAAGCGCAGCACCCACCAAGGAACGATCCATTGGCTGTTTTCATCGAGACAATCATAGAACCAATGACACCAGCCGCAAGCAAAGACATCATAGTCGGGATGAGAGCATTCTCCGGCTGTGGCTTGCGGGACGGGGACCGCGACGGGGTTCGCGTTGACCGTCAGCAGGCCGAGGAACACGCTGATGAGCGAGGCGCGGATGAGTTGCATGATGATTGCTTTCAAGACGATGATTTGTTGAAGGTGGTGAAGACAAGCAGTGATGTCGAGGAAGCAGGATGACTTGATGGATGGCGAATGGACTGATTTCATGCCTCATTATATGCATGTTCTGCTCGATTGATATCTCTGGTGAGAAAGGTAAGTGTACACAGACGGTGCCTCTTCCTACTCCGTCTTGCTGATGTTTGTCCCTCTGGTGGCACCCAAGCCTTGTTCCACCCGATCCACGTCTGACCTTCATTACACAAAAACATTATGACAAGGCCGTGAAAAGCAACGCTCAAGTCCAGCTCGAGCGCCAGCACATTATATCTTGCGAATTTGCACAACAATTGGACGCTGGTCATCACACATTACACGTCCACAAATCATGATGCTGCTTCTGCTCAGCTCTCGCCCAGCAGCTGTAACGACTACCTCAACGCTCCTCCTGTCGTCCAAGGTGGCCCTTCGACGTCGGCCAAGCCGCACGGTGGCGATTTTGCTCATATGGTCCCTTCGTTTGGTGACATGAGCCGACAAGATGAAACGGTGCTAGAACGCGAGAAGGATTCCCGTAATGCTGTTGTTCACCTCGACTGCACAGGCGGGTTCGTGATCAGTCTAACGTATTGCAACCGCTTCATCCTTCATTTCAGTCGAGCGACCTCATCCGACAAGCCAATAGCGACTGGGAGTGATGGTTTGAGGATACAATTGTTGAGCAAGCAATCGAAACAAGGGTAGACGTTTGTTTGTCACCGCGTGTTTGACTTTCCTTCGGGAGCGGGTGTCGATTTGATGCGGATGCCCGATCCGGGTTGGCGGCAGTTTCGGTCGGGCCAGTAGCTGCAACGGCATCAACCGATCGTACTACGACGCCCATGAGTGAGGCTGCAGGATCATATCCCAGAAAAGCTTCGGACGAATCATCGGCGCCCTGGAGCATCACACAGCTTCAGCTGGCCAGGGATGCGAATGCTTCTCTGCAGGCATCCGCGACGGCTGAAAGGCCGGTTCCGGCAAGGTTGGAGATGATATGGACGGCCATTTACGGTTGAATTCAGAGCTCTGCGTGACCATCTCGACGTCGCTGATGTTGTCATCCTGGTCGACTCCGATCTGGGTTGCAAGCGACAGTTTCCTGTCCAGACGTCTTGTCGGATGCCTCCTCGGAGTCGCGCTTCGTCGATCTGGTGCGCAGAGTAATCTCCGTCTGGCCGACTGGATCATCTTCCCATAATGATGCCGAAGCGGCTTCGTCGTGCCGAAGATGATGAAGATCATCAGACTTGCTGTTGCACCCGGGATGAAGCCTACGATGTCGCTCTTGGTGCCGTCCAAGCTGAGGTCCGGTGCCGTGGCGGCCTTCACTCGCACCGTTTCTTGACTCGCCATAACCTGGAACACGACTATCCACGCCTCGTAGCCGCTGGTTACATGGGAAGATTAGCAACAACCTTTTTCGCGCAACAAGTGGGAGCTAACCTGAGGCAGAAGAAGGCCAGAGAGAATCTGATCACCAGCCATCTGTCATCCATCGACTGTCTGATGCTAGGAGCACCACTGGAACTTCCGTAACTACCATATACGTTACGGGTCAGGAAACGTCTGGTTGAGATGTATTTGCTGAGAGTGAGCACGACAGCGATTCCGCCAAGGGCAAAGTTCATGACCACTTCAAGTTCCAGGTTAGCCACACAAGCGTATCAGGCAGAATATGCGTCAACATACTGGCAAGGTTGGCGAGAACCAAAAACAGCGGCCGGTTCCTCACGATGGCCGGTATTTGAACAAGGCCGACGATGAGCCCCGGCAACAAGATGGCAGCCGCCTTCGCCGTGATGGCGACATATCTCTCCGCCGAGCGCATTAGGGTGATCCGCAGATTCCAGCTGCCGGTGAATAAATCGAATGCCCAAAGCAGGCAAAATAGTGCAAGCACATTGTAACAAAAATACTCTGTCCATATTGTTAATCGTCAACCTTTCGATCAAAACGAAGAAAGCTCCTCACGAATGTAAAAGGGTACAGCTTGGCCGACATGACTGGAACCAAACTTGGCTGCCATTGGGAGGCCCTCGCCGCCTCCTTGAGCGTGGATGAACTGTGCTGTCTTGACATTTCTCCAGTCGGCCGCATAGTGAGCTTGCTGAGCGATGGAAGCCGCAGTACTCAGGGAAACGAAAAAGGCTATAAAGGTGACATCTGCGGCGAAACTGATCAGTCAAAGGCGCATATCGGGCGAGAAGGTTTACACACAGCTCGACCACTCTCTTCGCACCATTAGGACCGAGAAGAGCAAAAGACTCGTCGACAAAGAAAGCAGGCTGTAAATGATGACGCCGATGGAGATGCCCAAGACGGCTCCCGGCACAGCGTTCGCCATCTTATCACCACGTCCGTCTCCGGCCGTACGAGGAAGTTATTCGGAAGGGAAGCGCGACAATGCCCACAGGGCCGCCGGGCGAGGTAGAGTATCCCCTATGGGATGAACTGCTCTGTGCGCGGACGAGCAGTGTATGTTTTGCAACGAGCACGAGGAAGGTTGGGAGCGTTCATGTGTTAAAGCCGATTCGCAACGGCCGCTCGAGAGATCGTCGCCCACGCTGAGTTTCAAAGAAAGGTGCAGCATCTCCCCGTCTCCGTGTACGTCGGCGCCGGCGTCGGTCGAATAAGCAAAATCACTCGACCCTTCCAGTTACTCTGAGGCCACACTAAAACGCTTTCCCGGCAGGGTCGAACCCGTTTAGGGAATGGCCTTGAGGGTGATGGGTGCTGCCAGGACTGATCGGCGCCCGTTCCCGGTCATGATAAGAGAGTTGTTGGCCGACACGCACCTTCTGCCTTTTAGGTTGTCGTCGACAGTGTGGATGCTAAAGTTCAGCTTCGAAATGAAAATCTGCATCAGGCACGAACTCCTCCGATCCGGGCGCCAGCATCTACAGTGCATATCCGTATAGCTGGGACGGTGGATCTGACCATTCAGCAACCAGAGTCTGTTCTCCGTCTGGAGCAGTCACATCATCTACACCGAGCAAGACCGTCATTACTTGCATCTGCTTCCCGCCTCGTGCCGTCTGTCCGGATGGCTGAGCGCCGCCCGCCAACAGCCTCTAGTTTCACGTTTTCCAGAGAAAAATGCCAAAGCTCGTAATCCGGTCTTGACTATTAATAACTGCCACTCATGAAGAACGAGCTGTCAATTAAGATGGACTTATAACTCTCAAAATTGCGATATGGCCTAACGAAAAGCATTCGCGTCAATATCCCGCATCGGCGCGTCGTTACATACGATGATGCCAGCTGGTGTCCCGCGCACCCCCGGATAACGGCACCGGCATATGTATCACAGTATATCTGGGAGTCCGACAACAAAGCTTCCGTCCCGTCGCTGCGCACTCCCCGGTCTCGCGCAGTCCACTTTCCACGATATCCGCACTCGATACTCCGTACACGAAGACACCTTTTTCACTTACAAAAGCAAGATGAATACTAGGAGTCTGTCCATCGTCGAAACCTGCGTACCTGCCAATACTCAAGTTTCGAACGCGAATGACAGCTAGACGAGATGCGGGGATGATCCGCCCCGGTTGCGTGTGTCTCTGTCACTGACACTCCGGTTTGACGCGGCACGGGTCTCAGAAACCGCCACGCTATCTAGGTAGGTAGGCCCCCGGGGCCACCTGGGCAAACGCCCATTGCGAGGCTGGTTGATGGCCCAGGACGCGTAGTCGTCCGCACGTGTCGCCCGCCTCAGCTTGACCTTCACAATAATCATAACTACACCTCATGACTCTCGAGTCGATTTCCATGCAGGTCGGTGCAGATGCCGGAATACCCAGCAAACTCAAGGGCCCCGAAGCGCATTGTCATCCCTTTTCACCAACCATCTGGCCGAGCTCTCTGCCTAGACCTTTCTCTCTTCGACTCTAGCTAGGTAGTCTCAGCAGTACTGCCACAGACGTTGATCCCAAGCTGCTTCAGCGCACCATGGTGGTTTGGTAAAGCCACGCCTGCACTTCTCAGACAAAGTGGAAGAACCTGAGGGGTCCACTTTTCAGGCATCAAGACCGACCCTGTTCCGCAAGGGCTCCCTTGGTGGCTATCCAGGTCTTGAGATACCAGCCATTCTAACGGTACCGAGCCCACAGACATGGTGCCTTGAGCTGAGAGAACTCAGCCCAGGAGGGGTGCAAGGCCAGCTCTTTTCTCCACTAGAACCAGCCCGAATGTGCGTACCATTTTTCCCATGTAGATACTATGTATGTATGATGCTGGATTGTCCCGAGTCCCGACCCCCACCTTTTCTTCCTGTGACAGATGAATCCTCCCGGTCTTGACTGCCCTTTGCATCCAGAGCGGGAACGGCACGTATTGCGCAATCGATCTTCGAGGCTGGCACTTTGTTCTCTCTGGCTTCTTCATTTCCGCATCTATCCAAGCTGCATGACCTATGACCTAGACTGTTGCGGCAATGGTGGTTGCTGAGCTTGTCATCTTTATTCTGTCGTCAAGGACGAAGCAAATAATGTGCGCGAAGATGGTGTACACAAACTCGGAACGCGGATTGCCCTACCAGGATTTGGCCTGCTTGGCGCAAGCTGCTTCGAGGCCTGCATGCCATTCTAACGGTTAATCCTTCAAGCGTTCAAGACGAAGCGAAGTATGGGATTGAGGAATCTCGATACTTAAATCGAACAACAGGGCAACATTGGAGACCACTGCTCATCATCCGGCCAGTCGGAAAGGCGACCTCGGGAGGGACTGCCAACGAGCGCTATATCTATTCGGCTCCAGAAGCTATCCACCGAGTTCAACACAACAGTCAAAGAGGAGTCTTCAACGTAGAACGTAGGCGGACCACTCCCTCGCGCGACTTGTGGCTTCACCACAAGCCGAAGCCCTCAAATGGCCCCCTTCTCGCGCCCGGCTGTGCCATCAGAGGGACAAAGTAAACATGCCGACGCAAATGCTGCTTTACTACAATATCGACGACATGTCTGGAACACTTGGGTTCGGCAACTGTAAACACCAAAGCCCTGGATTTCTATCGAGTTTGACGTCGAGTCGGAGGCTTGCAGGCAGTGCGAAGAACTGCACCGTCCAATTCACATCCCATCTTCGTTGAATGCCACGTCTGGACCTCGCTCATGAACATTTTGAATTGCCGAGACAACGTGATGAAACGGCATATAATGTACAAGGGCCCGCTCTTGTGCAGATTGTCTCCAGATGTCACCCCCTGAACCGATGACTGTTCTGTTGGTAGGCTCAAAGCTTTGAAGGCCGGGATTTCCTTTGCTGTACGGAGTAATAGCGAAAATATCGAACCAGCTCGAACGTAATGGAAGCAATCTGAGCCACCGGACATGCAAGAGGTCTATGATCGATTCATCACTCAATCCACGATGAGGCCTGTCCAGTCGACATTGCGAGAAATCTGGAAGATTGACCTCCGTTGAATGAAGACACGTTGTAAGCGAGATGGAGGTTTTGGCGCGCAGGCGCGTGCGTGTTAGGTCGTGTAAGCGTCATCGATCCGTGCAGTCCATTGGCCACTCGAGTCTCGGGGCCGGAATCCGTGTCGGAGCAGCAGGAGCAGCCGAGAGAGAGCGGTGCTTTAGCGAGAGTTTAAGAGCCCGGATCACGGATGAGAAAGTAGCCGTTGCCAAGTTCGCAGGTACCCCCGTAGTTTTTAAGTGGAGAGCTGTATCAAGCCCTGAAGAGTGTGTAGCGGTTTGGTAGCATGTGTCGCGCCCCGTTCGCCAGGGACCAGCCTGCTACCGACCTTGTACTTGTTTGGACCAAATGAAACGGCAGACATGCGTAATGCACTAAGTGTCATCGTGATGCCTGATGGGCTGAGGACACCTCGTTATCGCTGAAGAG
>QQTW01000116.1_pt1 | contig 44585 bp, 36 predicted proteins | sample 1904831 | NCBI WGS metagenome assembly QQTW01 (sample SAMN09435610, study PRJNA476489) | Subsurface metagenome, whole genome shotgun sequencing project.
CGATCGCTTGCCCGATTAATCAAGTCTGGCTGGCGCACAGCAGCAGAATTTATGCTAATTTTATCTGCTCCGGCTCTTAACAAATTTTTAATTTGTTCTAAGGATTGAATTCCACCACCTACAGTCAGGGGAATAAAAACTTGTTCAGCAGTGCGGTAAACCACATCAAGAATAATGCCTCGGTCTTCATGAGTAGCTGTGATATCCAAAAACACCAACTCATCCGCCCCCGCAGAGTTGTAAACCTTTGCCAGTTCAACGGGATCGCCTGCATCCTGAAGATTAACAAAGTTAACACCTTTAACTACCCGCCCCGCCTTCACATCCAAGCAAGGTAAGATTCTCTTAGCCAGCATGATAATTTGTTGCGCCTGGTGATGACTCCAGAGATTATATCTAAATACTAGGGATTAGGGGCTAGAGACTAGAAAAGGATGAAGTATGAAGTGTGAAGGATGTAGAGACGCGATATATCGCGTCTGTATGATCGTCAGTAGGGTCGGGTTAAACAAGGATATTAGTGTGATGATGTATAAACTAATAAACCTGCCCGTACAAACATTAAAGCATTTAAAAGTCGAACCTCGAACCTCTTACCCTTCATCCTACCCTTCGGGAAGGCTTCGCCTACATCGTTCATCCTTTCCCCACACCCTTGAATCATGGCAATTATCTCTTCTAAAAAACAGCCACAAGAACCCGAACGACCGAAACAGCAAAAAAGCGATCGCCCAGTTCCCCTAGAATCAGATTTGCTGCAACCCCAAGCAGCCCCTGATGAGCAAGGTAAGCAGGAACAAAGCATTCGCCCCCAAAGCTTTGCTGATTACATTGGGCAAAAAGATTTGAAGGATGTGTTAGATATTGCCATCAAAGCAGCTAAAGCCAGAGGCGAAACTTTGGATCATTTGCTGCTATATGGGCCGCCTGGTTTAGGTAAAACCACAATGGCGCTAATTTTGGCATCCTATATGGGTGTAAACTGCAAAATTACTAGTGCGCCAGCCCTGGAACGGCCAAGGGATATTATGGGACTACTGGTGAGTTTAAAGCCAGGAGACATTCTGTTTATCGATGAAATCCATCGCTTGTCTCGGATGACAGAGGAAATTCTCTACCCAGCAATGGAAGATTATCGATTGGATATTACGATTGGCAAGGGTACAAGTGCTAAGACTCGCAGTATACCGCTGCCAAAGTATACTCTAGTAGGAGCAACGACTCGCTTTGGGGCGCTATCTTCACCATTGCGCGATCGCTTTGGTTCAATTCAGCGCTTACGTTTTTATGAACCAGAGGAATTGAGCCTGATTATCCTGCGCACCGCAGCGTTACTGCAAACACCAATTACTGAAGATGGTGCGTTAGAAATTGCCCGTCGTTCCAGAGGAACGCCTCGAATTGCCAATCGACTGTTGAAACGAGTGCGGGACTATACTGAAGTCAAGGCAACAGGAACAATTACTCAGAATGTAGCCGCAGAAGCACTGGAATTATTCCAAGTAGATCCGTGCGGTTTGGATTGGACAGACAGACAAATGCTAGGTGTGATGATTGAACAGTTTGGTGGTGGCCCGGTGGGAATAGAAACAATGGCTGCTGCTACAGGTGAGGATGTCCAAACAATTGAGGAAGTTTATGAACCTTACCTGATGCAAATTGGCTACCTCCAGCGGACACCGCGCGGGCGTGTTGCTACCCCAGCAGCATACAAGCACCTGGGTTTCAATCCTCCCAATCAACAGTTGTCAATCAAGTATGAAGTGTGAAGGATGTAGGCGAAGCCTTCCCGAAGGGTAGGATGAAGTGGGAATGTGATGGTTGGGAAAAAATTATGAATTATGAATTAAAAGATTTCAACATTTAGCATTCATCATTACCCATTACCCTAATACTATGATGCAAGTAATAGTAATTTTATTGAGTGTATTTTTGCTGTTTGGGTGGGTTGAGCCTGCAATAGCACAATCGCCATCGGCTAATCTAACAGCAGAACAGTTACAAGAACTAGATGAATTAGGTAACAAAGCTTTCGATTTAACAAACAAAGGCGATTTTGCTGAAGCTGAAAGCTACTGGTCAAAGATTATTGAACAATATCCTGATAATCCTGCGGTTTGGAGTAACCGGGGTAATGCCAAAGTTAGCCAAAACAAATTAGAGTCGGCGATCGCTGACTATAATAAAGCGATGGAACTTGCCCCTGATGTCACCGATCCTTATTTAAATCGTGGCACGGCTTTGGAGGGATTGGGCAAATGGGATCAGGCGATCGCAGATTACAATCACGTGCTAGAACTTGACCCGAATGACGCAATGGCGTATAATAATCGCGGCAATGCAGCAGCAGGAATGGGAAATTGGGATGCTGCGATTGCAGACTACAAAAAATCGGCAGATATTTCTCCTAACTTCGCCTTTGCCCGTGCTAACTACGCCCTGGCTTTATATCAAACAGATCGAAAAGACGAAGCGATTCGTCAAATGCGCAATATAATTCGTAAATATCCCAAATTTGCCGATATTCGCGCTGCCTTGACTGCTGCTTTGTGGGAACAAGGAAAACGAGGTGAAGCCGAAAGTAATTGGGTAGCAGCAGTTGGACTTGATAACCGTTACAAAGACATCAACTGGGTAGCAAATATCCGCCGCTGGCCTCCCGCTATGGTTGCAGCCTTAGAGAAGTTTCAGAAACTCCAGTAGTTCTAGCACTGCCTCTACATATAATCGAAAATCCAAAGTCACTATTATGACCCATTATGGTATAATCTGTCCGGCGCTAACTGGTCATCTCAACCCAATGACTACCTTGGGGCGCGAACTACAAAGGCGCGGACATCGTGTCACCGTAGTTGGATTTCTCGATGCTCAACCCAATGCTGTAGCAGCAGGATTGGACTTTTTGGCGATCGCAGAGTCTGAATATCCAGAAGGCAAGACGGCGCGAGTGTTTACCCAGTTAGCAAAACTGAGTGGACTGGCTGCATTGCGATATACCATCAGTGTGTTTCAAGAGATAACTACTCTACTTTTGCAGAATACACCAAGAGCGATCGCCCTGTCTGGCATAGAGGCATTGCTAGTAGACCAAACTACATCAGCGGGTGGGACTGTTGCAGAATACCTAGATATTCCCTTCGTTACTGTATGCTCTGCTTTAGTGATTAATCAAGATGATAGCGTTCCACCATATTTCACGCCTTGGAGTTATAATCTGGCATGGTGGGCGCGTTGGCGAAACCGAGCGGGTAACTATCTGTTTCATCGCATCGCGCAACCAGCTATGCAGGTGATAGGCGAGTATCGCCAACAGTGGAATTTGCCCCCAAATTCTCGGATTAGAGCTCTTTTCTCCAAATTGGCAATTGTAAGTCAACAGCCAGCAGAGTTTGAATTCCCGCGCAGTGATTTGCCCCAGTGCTTCCATTTCACCAGCCCCTACCACGACGCTACAGGACGACCGCCTGTTGATTTCTCATTTGAGAAGTTGAACGGTAAACCTCTGATTTACGCTTCTATGGGAACCTTGCAAAATCGCTTAGAGCATACTTTCCGCTGTATTGCTGAAGCTTGTATGGGGTTGGATGCTCAATTAGTGATTTCTCTTGGGGGGTCTGCTAGTCAAGAAATGTCAGAATTCCCCGGAGAACCTCTGATTGTAGAATATGCGCCTCAGATGGAGCTGCTGCAACTCGCCAGCCTGACAATTACTCATGCAGGATTGAATACTACACTGGAATCGCTCAGTAACGGCGTACCAATGGTGGCTATTCCGATTGCTAACGACCAGCCAGGAGTAGCAGCACGTATAGCTTGGACAGGGACGGGGGAATTTATACCGCTGTCTCGTTTGAGTGTACCCAAGTTAAGAGCAGCAATAAAGCGAGTATTAACAGAAGACTCGTATAAACAAAATGCACTTCGGTTACAACAAGCTATTCAAACAGCTGGTGGAGTTAGTCGCGCTGCTGATATTATTGAACAGGCTATCTCGACAGGAAAGCCTGTGATGAGACAAACATGAATGTCATCTTGCACATCACGCAGCGCCAACAATGGGACAAGGCAAAGCTTGCTCAAGTTTATCGCGGCGATACGCTGGAATCCGAAGGATTTATCCACTGTTCTACACCGCTACAAGTTATCCAGGTGGCAAATAGATTTTTCTGGCATCAACAGGGATTAATACTACTTTGTATTGACGGCGATCGCGTTAAGGCTGAGATTAAATATGAAGGATTGGAAACAGAGGAACTATTTCCTCACATTTACGGTGCTTTGAATATTGATGCCGTGTATAAGGTGCTTGACTTTGAACCCGGTGCAGATGGCAAGTTTGACTTACCAAAAGAACTTGCTGATGTTATTTAAGAGAAGGCATCTGGGCATCTTATGAGTAAGATTATAAGATGCCGATGTGCAGGATTGAGGTGAATGTGATATGAACTTAGGTTTACTAGACCAGGTTCGTGCAGCTGCAAAAGAAGTAGTCGCCAAAGCAACTCATGTTCGTATTGACGAGCGTAGCATCCCAGCTTACGTCGCGTCTTTGCCACTGGAACAAACTATCTCACCCCAGCTCGATCCTCGTTATCACTATCTGTCTCATCCCGACGAGACTGTAGCCTACATCCTAACTCTGAGTACGGTTAACTTTGGTTCTGGCTATTTTCCTCACATCCGCAAACGTCCTAACCTCTCAGGCTACTTCACGATCGCTTCCTGCCTGAAAGATCGGTTTGAAACTAAAGGGCCTTTTACTGCATATGAACTAACTCGTCTGACAGATCGTGACTGTGCCACAATATTTGAACAAAATCTCAAGTCAGAACCTGTAAGAAAACTAATGAGTCTTTTCGCCTCAGCTTTGAATGACTTGGGAGAGTACCTGCGCGCTGAATTTAAAGCAGAGTTTGTTGGTTTAGTCAATGCATCTGAGTCATCGGCTGAACGACTCGTGCAATTATTGGCAGAAATGCCCTATTTCAAGGATGTCGAACAGTACGATCGCCAAGAAGTCCCATTTTACAAACGCGCTCAACTGTGTGCTGCCGATCTATCACTCGCACTAGGCAATCAAAGTTATGGCTTCTTCAACGATTTGCATCGCCTGACAATTTTTGCTGACAACCTTATACCCCACGTATTGCGAGTTGATGGCATTCTCCAATATGAAGAAGCACTTGCTTCTCGGATCGACGCTGGCGAATTAATTCCTTCCGGTTCAAAAGAAGAAATTGAGATCCGCGCCTGTGCTATTCATGCGGTGGAACTAATGGGAGAAGAGGCACGTAATTTGGGGCATAAAGTATCATCCCTCAAATTAGACTATTTTCTGTGGAATTGGGGACAAAAACCTGAATATAAAGCACTTCCACGTCACAGAACGCGCACAGTCTTTTACTAGTGACGACAGTTTGAATCCTTGGGGGAATTGGCATTTACTAACTGCGATCGCTTTGAATAATTCCAATTTTCCAGGCTGATATACACTGCGAATGCAGCAATAATAAATTCATCATTGCTGCATTCATCATTGCTGCATTCAGTTAGTGATGGTGATGATGCCCACTATCGTGATGATGCTCGTGGTCGTGGTGATGGTGGTGAGCTTGAGCTACAGCTAGCTGAAGATTGACTGCAACTGCTTGCTCTGATAATAGAGCATTAATATGGTCATCAGCCCATTGGGCTGCCATTTGCAGAAATTCGGGGCGATCGTTTACGCAGGACATTTGTAAGTAACTTACATTTTTATACTTGCGTTGCAGAGCATGAATGATATGGTCTACGTCTAATAAGGTTTCGTGATTTTCTGTTGCAAAACCAATCGGCATAAACACGATCGCTTTCGCACCCAATTCAATCAAATTCTTTGCTGCACCAAAAGCATTGGGCTGCGTCCATTCAATTAAGGGTGTATCGTGGTTGAGCCAACCAACTGAAATCAAAGGATAGCGGTTGATTAGCTTGTCTCGTACTAGATCGTAAAGAGTTTGGCTTTCGGTAATACCAGAAGTGAATCCCTTGGCTTTGTGAGGACAACCGTGATTCATCAGCACAATACCAATTTGAGAAGGTAGGTATGCTGCTGCTAGATCCGAGGCAATTTTTTCTTCAACCAGTTGAGCCATCAAATCGATGTATGCTGGTTCATTATAGAACGAAGGGATGTAGCGCTGTCCTTTAATCCAGTGTTCCTCGCCATCAGCTAGCGTCGCCAGAGCATTATTAACTTGCTCAACAGCAATGCCACTAGTAAAGATAGAATCCACAACTAACAGAGGATAAATAAGCAGCTTATCAAATCCTTGTTGCTTAATTTCTGTCAGTACTTGTTCGGGAAGGAAGGGGGCGCAAAAGTTGAAAGCTTTGAATACTTTAACTCGCTCTCCCCATTTGGCTTGTAAGTGTTTTTCAATTCCTGCCCGTTGCTGTTCAAAGATGGCATTGTGAGGCGACACAAAGTTGTTGTGTTGATGACTCCACTCATGCAAGTCAAACATTGCCAAAAGCTTTGCCAAAGGAGGATAAATCCACGTCGGCACTGGTGCAAACTTGGCTGTGAGTAGATTCAATGCCTGTTCGTTGTAGTTAGCGAAATCTTCGTAACTCTCAACTTCTCCATAGCCCATGAGCAAGACTGCCACTCTGTCTTCGCCAGAAGATTGCGCCGATGCTTGTGTTTGCTGTTTTTCAGGGATGGCTACCAATTTACTTTCCTCACCAGGATAGATGTTATTCGTTAATGCTTTAGGTACTGTGGGTTTTTAATCCCCATACCCCGCTACAGCTCGCAGTACCCATTCTTTAACTAGGTTAGCATCCCCTATGGGGGGATGAGGTAATTGGTAATCCGTAATTCGTAATTCGTAATTTTACTCATCTTCCCCTGTTTCCCCTGCACCTTCAGCTCCCCCTGCTTTAGAAGGGGGCGACTATAACACGATCGCGTCCTTCGTTTTTTGCCCGATACAGTGCCTCATCAGCAGCTTTGATTACCGCTTCTGGATCTAGTCCATAAGTGGGAAAACTAGCCACGCCCATAGACAGGGTGATGGCACCAACTGACTGACCGTTACATTCTACATTTAGCTGCTTAGCTGCTGTCCTAAGAAGCTCGGCGCGCTGTTGGGTTACGTCTGAGGACGCTTCTGGTAAGATCAGCGTGAATTCTTCACCACCGTAACGACAAGCAATATCTGAACCCCGGACATATTTTTGTAATAGCTGTGCTAGTTCGCGCAGTACGGCATCACCAGCATTGTGACCAAAGGTGTCATTAAAGCGCTTAAAGCGATCGACATCGATCGTAATGATCGAGAGGGGTTGCTGTTTGCGATCGCATCGTTGCATCTCCCGTTTTAGGGATTCTTCCATATAACGCCGATTAAACAGTCCAGTCAGAGCATCGCGGACGCTTTGATTTTGTAGTGTCTCTCGTAGTTTTAAATTTGCCATCGCCAAAGCAATATGTTCTGCTACCGTTGTGGCTAGCTGTTGTTTGGCTGGCGTTAAAGTGCCTGTTTCTAGGGAACTCAAGTAAAGCACACCCAACGCTTCCCCTTGTGCCATCATCGGTATGCAGAGAGATTGGGCGGGTAAAGCGTGGTGTAAATGTTTACACAATAAACCATTATCAGGGTCATCCACCCAATGCGGTTTACCCCGCCGCAACGTCCAACAATCAGTTGGTATAAATGATTTCAAATCGGATAACCGGGAAACGCCCCAAGTAGCAACTGGTTCTACCAATTTTTTACCATTAGAAATTAAAAATATTTCTCCACAAGCCCCTGGAAACAGGGGTTCCACGAGTTGAGCCAGTGTAGTGCAAGCTTCTTCTACCGTCAGACAAGCTTGGAGGAAATCATTCATTTCACTGAGTAAAGTAATCTCGCGGTTACGCTGTTTCAGTTCGTTCACCCTGCTGCTGAGTTGATCCAACGCTTGCACTCGTGCTACTTCTGCCTGCTTGCGTTCGGTGACATCAATTCCAGAGGCAATTAGAAAGTTAACTTTGCCTGCCGAGTCAAACATCGGGGTGAGAGCAAAGTCAATATTTATAAATTGATTGTCGCTGACGCGCCCTTCCACCTCATAGCGCACTCTTTCCCCTTGACTTACCCGCTCAATAGCTGTTTGCATTTCAAGTTGTATGCTAGGGGAATAAGACCACCAGTATGTTTGTGTCAAGTGTTTTCCTAATACATCTTTAGGTTTGAGAGCAGCTGCCTCTAAAAGTGCTTGATTCGCTTGAATTAAAATGCCTTCAGGAGTGAGTACGGCAACAAACGTGAATAAACTGTTGATGATATTTCTTAAATGTTGTTCGCTACTTCGGAGTGCTTCTTCGGCGCGAGAGTTTTCTGTAATGTCGGTGCCAAAAGCGATCGCAACCCCCCTTGCGTCCCCCCTACTAGGAGGGAAGAGGGGGGTGCGATCGCGTAGAGTAGTATTAGACCAAGCAATGCGGCGGCGAAAGCCCGATCGCGTCAGCCAATAGTTTTAATAAGAGTTGTCAGACTGATTCGCCAGCAGTTGCTCCCAATGGATTTTCACCGTATCTGCGTCAGTTGGCGTGGGAAATAGCTCCCAAAAATACTTGTCTTTCACCTCGCCAAAACTGTAACCAGTGGTTTGTTCACAAGCTCGATTAAAGCGAATAATTCTCCCTTGTGGATCGAGAACTACTACCAAAGCGCCTACTGTGTCTAGAATCGCACCAGTGAAATCGCGCTCTTGTGATAATGCGGCTTCTGTTTGCTTGCGATCGCTAATCTCTCGATAAGTTAAGTAGTAGACTCCAGCTAGAATCAAAAAATTGAGGCCAATGCCAGCAAAGAAAGTCAAAAATGATTGACGAGTTCGTAATATTTCCTCTTGCGATCGCTCTTGCAGCAGGGCTTTTTCCGTTCGCTCCATCTCACTTAAGATTCCTTCGATTCCATCAGTGAGCTTTTTATCCTGCTGTAATTGCGATACCAGCGATGTTCCCCTGACTTGCTCAGTCTGGCTGAAGTTATAGCGGTTTTGATTGGGAGCGATCGCTACCCCCGAAGGAGAATGTGGTATTCTAACTAAAGAATCTGGGCTTGTTGTGTGTAAATCCCGATTGGGGATTGAAACAGCTATCTGCTGGATCTTGACATTTCGCTCGATTAATAACTTCAAAGTAGCTAGTCGCCTCTGCTGATAAGGATTATTAGCAGTTTGTTGTAGCAGCGCAATCTTTGACTGCATTTCTTTTGCGGCATCGTAAAAAGGTGGCAAATAACTTGTTTGTTTGCTGGCGATGTAGCGATGTTTAGCAATTGTTGCCTTTTGGAGCGCAGAGTGAAGATCTTTCAAATCTTCTAGTACTTGATAGTGCTGGATTTGCCAGTCATTGTTATGAACTAAAGTAGTGAGGCTGCGGTATGAAACCAAACCCACCCCAAGCAAAATTGCTGACGCTAAGCCCAACCCAGCCGCCATGCGAGTGAAGAAATGTTTGCTTTTCTTTCCATGCAACAACAGATTTTTTGGTTCGACAAGAGTTGCTTTTCGCCTCAGATCCAGCAATTTGACAACAGAGCGACTCAATGTTTGCAGTGCTTCAATTTGCTGATAATTGAGTTCTCGCGGTTGGAGATCGATGACGCAAAGCGTTCCAAGAACTAGATTGTCGGATGTAATTAGAGGAACACCAGCATAAAACTGAATATGGGGATCGGTTGTTACCAGTGGATTCTTAGCGAATTTTTCATCGGCTAAAGTGTCGGGAATAATAAAAACATTTTGTTGCTCGATCGCATGAGCGCAAAAACTGATGTGACGAGAAATTGAAACTACGTCCCAACCCACCTTTGCTTTAACCCACACGCGGCGAGCGTCAATCAAGCTAATCAAAGCAATGGGAGTTCCACAAATCAACGCCGCCAATTGCGCGATCTCGTCAAATTCTTTTTCTGCTGGAGTGTCGAGAATCTTACACTGATAAAGAGCTTCCAGCCTTGCTGCGCGATCGCCAAGGCTATTATTGCTGCAAACGGTTTTTGCAGGCGATAAACCGTTTTTTGAGGCATTGGGGCGTTGGCGTGGGACAACGATCATCTAAACTTTAGATACATTGAAAACGAGGTTGTATTCTTCAAAGTTTCGTGTTAACAGGGCAGAAGTCACTACAGTAGGAACACTGAAAGTCTTCTTAAAACTTTCAAAATTAAACTAATGAAAGTCCTTATTTGTCCGGGAATTCACGAGTATGGCTTAACCCAAGAACTTTTGGCAAGTTTAAAATCAAGTTTAGATCGCGACTCAAACTTGAATAACCCAGAGAATCTACTGGTTTTCTCAGCACCAGATCCGTATTTGACTTTATCCGCATTTCACATCTTGAACTTTCTGCGATCGCATCAAGGCAACCCAGCAACTGCAACACCAGTAGTATTCATAGGCTTCAGTGCGGGTGTGGTGGGAGCAATTGGCGCTGCTTGGGGTTGGCAGCTTTTGGGTGGCAAAGTGAAAGCTTTGATTGCGATCGACGGCTGGGGAGTGCCGCTAATGGGAGATTTTGGGCTTCATCGTCTCAGTCACGATTTTTTCACTCATTGGAGTTCATCACTGCTTGGTAGCGGACAAGATAGTTTTTATGCCGATCCAGCAGTAGAGCATTTGACACTGTGGCGATCGCCCCAAACAGTAACAGGATGGTGGCTTGGCTCAAACGAAGAAAAATTACAATCCCAAAAGCGCATGACTGCTGCTGAGTTTTTGATTATGCTTTTAAAACGTTACGCTCAAAATTGAGTGCTGAATGCTGAATGCTAAATTCATCATTCATAATTCATAATTTATAATTTTGCGATGTTTCCCACAGAACCACCATCTACTGGTAGCGGATTTCGAGCTTTACTGAAAAACCGTCCTTTCCTCATCCTGTGGATTGGACAAATTTTGTCACAGGTTGCAGATAAAATCTTTTTCGTTTTGCTGATTTCTCTGCTTTCCAAGTACCAAACGGTTGGGGGGATGGAAAACTCCATGCGCTCAACGCTGATGCTGACTTTTACGCTACCTGCAATTCTGTTTGGTTCAGCGGGCGGTATTTTCGTAGATCACTATAGCAAAAAACAAGTTCTGGTTGTCTCCAATCTGATTCGCGCCTTGCTGACGCTAGCAATTCCCTGGTTGCCAAGAGAATTCTTCATTTTATTGTTCTTGACATTTGTGATCTCGACAGTGACGCAGTTTTTCGCACCAGCCGAACAAGCTGCTATCCCAATTTTGGTCAGAAAAAACAATTTGATGGCAGCTAATGCACTGTTTACTACCACAATGATGGGAGCATTAATTATTGGCTTTGCAGTCGGAGAGCCAATGTTGAGCATAGCCAGAACGTGGAGCGATCGATATGGTGAAGAAACTGTAGTAGGTGGATTATACCTTTTAGCTGCGGTGCTGATGCAGTTAATTGCTATCAAAGAACAGAAGTTAGATGCTGCTCAACTAGCTAAAATGAATCCTTGGAATGACTTAAAGTCGGGATTGCTTTATCTGCGGCGAAACCGTCTGGTGTCGAATGCGATGGTACAAATCACGATTCTGTACTCAGTCTTTGCCGCATTAACAGTGCTAACAATTGATTTAGCAGCAGAAATTGGGCTGAAATCTACGCAATTTGGCTTTTTGTTGGCAGCATCTGGGGTAGGGATGGTATTCGGAGCAGCAATTTTGGGGCATAGTGGCGATCGCTTCCACAATAAACCCTTACCCTTAATTGGGTTTTTGAGTATGGCATTTGTCCTCGGCGTGTTTACCTTCGTCAACCAACTTTGGCTGGGTTTATTACTAAGTGCTTTATTGGGTGCAGGAGCGTCACTGATCGGCGTACCAATGCAAACCTTGATTCAACAGCAAACCCCGCCAGAGATGCACGGCAAAGTTTTTGGATTTCAAAACAATGCTGTCAACATCGCCTTGAGTGCGCCTTTAGCAATTGCTGGCCCCCTTACCGATGCGATCGGCTTGCGCAGCGTTCTAGTTAGCATGAGTGTTATAGTCGCCGTCGTTGGTGTGTGGGCGTGGCAAAATACCCGCCGCGTTTTACGCGATGTCATTTAACGTAGAGACGTAATACATTACGTCTCTGTAATACATTACGTCTCATAAGCCCGCCCAGAAAGAAGAGATCGTAGGAGAAGGTTATAAAGTTATCAAATGGTGACTTTATAACGTTAAAACTGTTTTACGGGGAAAAAATGCCCAAAAAATCACAATAAAATAAAATATTAATTCAAAAAGCAATTTAAAATACAAAAAGATTCCCCTGTAAAACTAGCCAACTGCGTGAGGTTTGCCGTGCGTGCATCGCGTACCCAAAGTACTTCGTTAAAACACTCTGCCAAAATCAATTCAGAAGTTTCAGGTTCGCCAATAGTGTCACCGAGACGTGCAACTGGCGGTTTTGCTCTAATTGACAGTCTCAGGCGGCATGGAGTCGAGCATATTTTTGGTTATCCAGGTGGGGCGATTTTACCGCTGTACGATGAACTATACCGCGCAGAAGCCGCAGGCGGAATTCAGCATATTCTGGTAAGACACGAACAAGGCGCAGCTCATGCGGCTGACGGTTATGCCCGTGCCACTGGTAAGGTGGGTGTCTGCTTCGCCACTTCAGGGCCTGGAGCAACTAATTTGGTAACGGGAATTGCTACGGCTCAGATGGATTCGATCCCGATGGTAATTGTTACCGGGCAGGTAGCGCGTAAAGCAATTGGTACTGATGCGTTTCAGGAAACTGATATTTATGGCATTACGCTGCCGATTGTCAAGCATTCCTATGTGGTGCGCGAACCCGAAGACATGGCGCGGATCGTGGCAGAAGCATTTTACATTGCCAGCACGGGGCGACCAGGGCCAGTGTTGATTGATGTGCCAAAAGATGTTGGTTTAGAAGAATTTGACTATATTCCAGTAGAACCGGGAACGGTGAAGTTACCGGGATATCGTCCCACAGTTAAAGGGAATCCTCGCCAGTTTGCGCAAGCAGTGCAGTTGCTGGCAGAAAGCCGCCGTCCTCTGCTTTATGTGGGTGGAGGTGCGATCTCTTCTAGCGCTCATGCAGAAATTCAGCAGCTAGCAGAGTTATTCAACATCCCCGTCACTACCACGTTGATGGGTAAGGGCGCGTTTGATGAAAACCATCCCTTGGCTTTGGGAATGTTGGGAATGCACGGCACAGCTTATGCTAACTTTGCCGTCAGTGAGTGCGACTTGCTAATTGCCGTTGGGGCAAGATTTGACGATCGCGTCACAGGGAAGTTAGATGAATTTGCTTCCCGTGCCAAAGTCATTCACATCGATATCGATCCGGCTGAGGTTGGCAAAAACCGCACTCCAGAAGTGCCAATTGTTGGCGATGTCCGTCAAGTTTTGATTGAATTGCTGCATCGGTGTGAAGAAAAAGGTGGTGGAGCGGCTCCCAACCAAACGCAAGAGTGGCTAAATAGAATTAGCCGTTGGCGTGAAGACTATCCTTTGGCTGTGCCTCACCATGCCGATAGTATTTCACCACAAGAGGCGATCGTCGAACTGAGTCGCCAAGCGCCCCAAGCATACTACACCACCGATGTAGGTCAGCATCAAATGTGGTCGGCACAATTCTTGAAGAACGGGCCGCGTCGTTGGATTTCCAGTGCGGGGTTAGGCACGATGGGTTACGGCTTACCTGCGGCAATGGGTGCAAAGGTAGCGCTGCCGAATGAGGAAGTTATCTGTATCAGCGGCGATGCTAGTTTCCAAATGAATTTACAGGAACTAGGAACCTTAGCACATTATGGCATTAATGTCAAGATAGTAGTGATAAATAATGGCTGGCAGGGAATGGTGCGCCAGTGGCAGCAGGCTTTCTATGGGGAACGCTATTCATCCTCAAACATGGAACCAGCAATGCCAGATTTTGAGTTGCTGGCACAAGCCTATGGCATTAAGGGCATGGTAATTCGCAATCGGGATGAATTAGAGGGTGCGATCGCTCAAATGCTAGCTCATAATGGCCCTGTCTTGGTTGATGTCCGCGTTACCAAAGACGAGAACTGTTACCCAATGGTAGCCCCAGGCAAGAGCAACTCTCAAATGATCGGCTTACCAAAACAGATCAGGGAAGAAAAAGCCGTAGAAACTACGTACTGCAGCAACTGCGGTGCTAAAAACACCTCAAACAACAACTTCTGCCCTGAATGCGGTACTAAACTCTAGTACTACTTATTTTCGCTCCTAGGCTGCTGCTTGGGAGCGATCTTTAGAAGGTTATAGCTCAAAGGCGTGCCAACAAAGAAAAAGTAGTTAATATGCAACTTTTGTGAGTACGCCCCTAGCTTAAGATAGCGATCGCGCCTCTATGCAAATCACAAAAAAGCAAAGACGCGATCTAGCTCCATCTCTACTTATGCTTTGAGTAAAGATTCCCCACCATCAATCCACATCTCAGTTCCAGTAATGTGGCTAGAAGCGTCTGAGGCGAGGAACAGCACTAATTGTGCCACTTGTTCTGATGTTCCTGGCTTACCATCAGTTAAAGGAATTTTGCCTTCGGGAAACTCCACTGGTTCTTGAATTTCCTCTAAATTCCGCCGTTCAGTATTTTCATCAATATTTGTGTCAATTGCACCCGGACAGATAACATTGACACGAATGTCATGTTCTGCTAGTTCTAGGGCAATCATCTTAGTGAAGGCAACTTGAGCTGCTTTGGTACAAGAATAAGCAGTTGCACCAGTGTTACTGAAGACGCGCGTACCATTTACCGATGAGGTAATAATTACAGAGCCACCTTGACGTTTCAAGTAAGGTACGGCATACTTAACCGTCAAAAACGTACCTGTGAGATTGATGTTTATAGTTTTGTTCCACTCTTCAGGTGCTAATTCCTCTAAAGATGCCCAAACACCGTTGATACCAGCATTAGCGAAGACAATATCCAAGCGTCCCCACTTGTCAAAAATTTTTTGAGTTGCTTGCTGCATTTGTTCCGGTTGGGAAATATCAGCAAGAAGGGGAATTGCTTCACCACCATTAGCTTCGATCTGAGCCAGGGTTTTTTGCAATTCATCCTCAGATCTTCCCAGCAAAGCGACTTTTGCCCCAACTTTCGCCATTAACTCTGCTGCTGCCTTACCAATACCAGAACCTGCACCCGTCACCAGTGCTACCTTGTCTGTTAGTTGCATAACTATTCCTTTCCTTGCTCTGCCAGATGTCTATCACAAAGCAAAGTAAATAGTCATACCACTGACGGGTGAAAGCGGATAAATAGTGGTGAGGGAAAGTATGAAGTATGAATTGTAAGTAGAGACATAGCAGTGCTACGTCTTTCCGGAGAAAGTGGGGAGCGCGCGTTACCGCAGGTGCGCAGATGTTGTCTGAAGTGTGTAGAGACGCGATATATCGCGTCTGTACAGAGAAAGTCTGAAACGGTTAACAGTGATAACTGATAACTGATTACCTTCAGCCTTCAGCCTTCATCCTTGATAACCTTCAATCTTATAACCAGCAGCAACGATTGACTGTTTGATTGTCTCTTCAGAAGCGGCTGATTCTACTGTAACTGTCTTAGCTTGTACATCCACATCCACCTTGGCATCTGGTTCCATCGTGTGGATAGATTCAGTAATCGTTTCTGCACAACCATCGCAAGAAATATCGGGTACTTTGAGTTTGAGCGCCATAGTAAAACTTAGTCAGTGTACTTATTCAGTCCTTCATTGTACCGATCGCGCGCGCGACTTCTCATGCCACCCCAGCTAGATTATGGTAAGCAAATTTGTTTAAGTAGCTATAACTCGAAGCAAAATGCAAAAATATAGTAAGAAGGCTGAAGACTGAAGGCTGAAGAAGTATAAATGAATATTTCTCCCCCAGCCTCCCCAGCCTCCCCAGCCTCCCCAGCTCTCTTAAGCGCCCCTAGTTCATATGCAGTATCTCAGCGGTAACGAAGTTCGGCAAAAATTCCTTGATTTTTATGCTCAAAGAGGACATCAAGTTCTCCCCAGTGCCTCGCTTGTGCCTGAAGATCCTACCGTACTATTGACAATTGCCGGGATGCTGCCATTTAAGCCGATCTTTTTAGGGCAGCGATCGCCGGAATTTAACCGCGCTACTACTTCCCAAAAGTGCATTCGCACTAATGATATTGAAAATGTAGGACGCACGGCAAGGCATCACACCTTTTTCGAGATGCTGGGTAATTTCAGCTTTGGCGATTATTTCAAAGAACAAGCGATCGCTTGGGGATGGGAACTATCAACAGAAGTGTTTGGCTTACCACCAGAACGCCTCGTCGTCAGCGTGTTCGAGGATGATGACGAAGCATATGCAATCTGGCGAGACAAAATTGGTTTTCCCGAAGCCAGAATCAAGCGCATGGGAGAAGCTGATAACTTTTGGGTATCTGGGCCTACTGGCCCTTGTGGCCCTTGCTCAGAAATATACTACGACTTCCACCCCGAACGCGGCGAAGAAAATATCGACTTAGAAGATGACACCCGGTTTATTGAGTTTTATAACTTGGTGTTCATGCAATATAACCGGGATGCGGAAGGCAATTTGACACCCCTCGCTAACAAAAATATTGATACTGGCTTGGGGTTGGAACGGATGGCGCAAATTCTTCAGAAAGTGCCGAATAACTACGAAACCGATTTAATTTTCCCGATTATCAAAACGGCGGCTGAAATTGCTGGTATTGACTACGCCGCGAGTGACGAGAAAACTAAAGTCTCTCTGAAAGTGATTGGCGATCACGTGCGGGCGATCGTTCACATGATAGCTGACGAAATCCGCGCTTCCAACGAGGGACGTGGTTATGTGCTGCGGCGGTTAATTCGTCGCGTCGTTCGTCATGGAAGACTGATTGGGATTTCTGGTGAATTTACACCTCAAGTAGCAGAAAGTGCGATCGCGCTTTCAGAATCAGCATACTCCAATGTGCGTCAACGGGAAGCACAAATTAAAGCTGAACTGCAACGAGAAGAAGCTCAATTTCTCAAAACTCTAGAAAGAGGCGAGAAACTGCTAGAAGAAATTATCCAACAGGTGAAACAGCAGGATAAAACTCAGATTAGCGGTGAAAGTGCCTTTACCCTCTACGACACCTACGGTTTCCCTTTGGAACTAACTCAGGAAATTGCTGAGGAAAACAACCTCACAGTCGATGAGGCTAGTTTTGAGGCGGAAATGGAAAAGCAGAGAAAACGCGCCAGGGAAGCACACGAAACTATCGATTTAACGGTACAAGGTTCCCTAGACACTCTAGCAGAACATATCAATGTTACAGAGTTCGTTGGTTATACCCAACCTGCGGCGACTTCAATTGTCGAAGTGCTACTAGTGAGTGGAGAATCGCAAGCAGCAGCAGAAGCAGGCACAGAAGTACAAATAGTACTTGACAAAACACCATTTTATGCTGAGTCAGGCGGACAAATCGGCGATCGCGGTTATATCTCTGGCGAGGCTGTATTAGTTCAGGTTGAAGATGTGAAGAAAGAATCGGATTTCTTCGTGCATTTCGGACGCATCGAACGCGGTACGCTGCGAGTTGGAGATACTGTAACCGCACAAATCGATCGCGCTTGTCGTCGTCGCGCCCAAGCTAATCATACCGCTACTCATTTATTACAAGCGGCGTTGAGGAAAATTGTTGATGACTCGATCTCGCAAGCAGGCTCCCTCGTTGCTTTCGATCGCCTGCGGTTTGACTTCAACTGTCCTCGTTCTCTCACATCAGAGGAAATACAACAAGTTGAATCACAGGTAAATACTTGGATTGCTGAAGCTCATGATGCCCAAATTTCTATCATGCTATTAGCGGAAGCTAAGGCAAAGGGTGCTACCGCCATGTTCGGGGAAAAATATGGTGAAGAAGTGCGAGTGCTAGATTTTCCAGGTGTCTCGATGGAACTGTGCGGTGGTACTCATGTCAGCAACACGGCTGAAATTGGCGTGTTTAAAATCATTTCTGAAGCTGGTGTGGCTGCGGGAGTGCGACGGATTGAAGCTGTCGCAGGCCCAGCTGTATTAGACTACTTGAATGTTAGGGATAAAGTTGTCAAGGAATTGAGCGATCGCTTTAAGGTAAAACCTGAAGAGTTGCCTGAAAGAATTACCAGTTTGCAAAACGAACTCAAAACCAGCCAAAAACAACTCGAAACCACTAAAGCACAACTCGCTTTGGCAAAATCTGAATCGCTACTAAGTCAAGCTGAATCAGTTAGCGATTATCAGATCTTAATTGCTGAAATGGGAGAAGTCGATCCAGAATCACTCAAGACAGCAGCAGAACGGTTACTGCAAAAACTTGGTAATGGTGCTGTAGTTTTAGGATCTATTCCTGAAGCAGATAAGGTCAGCATAGTAGCAGCTTTTAGTCCAGAAGTAAATAAGCGCGGATTGCAAGCCGGGAAATTTATTGGGGCGATCGCGAAAATCTGTGGTGGTGGTGGCGGCGGACGACCAAACCTAGCCCAAGCTGGGGGAAGGGATGCAAGTAAGCTACCAGAAGCCTTGGAAAGCGCGCGGTGGGAGTTGCGATCGGCTTTGAGTTAATCTTGAATTATGTAGGGTGGGCTTGCGTTGTGGTACTCCACCACAACGGAGAGGTTGCCCACCTTACCAATTAAATAATATGAATGCAACACCTAAAGAAATTAGAATATATGAAACAGCGGATGGTAAAAGACCTTTTATAGAATGGTTAAAATATTTAAGAGATATTAATGCTAAAGCTAAAATCCTCAGAAGAATTGAACGGATAAAAATAGGCAACTTGGGAGATTGTAAAAGCGTCGGTAAAGGTGTTTGCGAACTGCGAATAGATGGTGGCGCTGGAAATAGAATATATTTTGGGCAAGTAGGTAACGCCATAGTAATTATTTTATGTGGTGGCGAGAAGAATACTCAGGATAAAGACATCATTGCGGCACAGGAATATTGGGAAGATTACAGCAGGTAATGTGATGGGAAAAAGTATTAGTTTTGATACTTACTTAATTGAAGAGTTTTTAAAAGATAACCAGCAAGCAGAAGCTTATTTGAAAGAGGCAATTACTGAAGGTGATTTAGAATTATTGCAAATGTCGGTAGAAAATTTAATCAAAGCTGGATACGAAAGTTTTAAAATTTATCCGGAAAAAGCGTTTGATAATAGTAACATTCAATTAAATTAGCATTAGGGTGGGCAATGCCCACCTAATTAATATCGCTCAAAATCAGAAAGCTTTAAAATTTATCCGGAAGCGCTGTACGCTCGTACTAACATTCAATTAAAATAAAGCGATTTGAAACATACAAATATTAAGTAGAGAGTAAACTATGCCTCGATTTAATCCTTACACGCTACAGATGCAAGTTAGCCGAATGTTTGAGCAAGGGCAGTCACTCTTTGCCACCATGAAGGTACAGGATTGGTTGAAAGAGCGTAACGAAAATCCGGCAGACTATGATATAATTTTTAATCAAAAACCCGCGCCTCCAGGGTCAAATCAAGTAATTGCAGTTGACATTGAACTGCGGCGTAAAGATGGACAACCAGTAGATCCTTGGTTGCAAGAACAAGCTAATCAGCATGGGTGAAAATAAAGGGTAAAGGGTAAGGGTAAGTGGAGGCAAAATATGACTGTGGAAAAGCCCTCTATAGAATCTCCAAGTCAAAATGGTGCAGGTTGGTATAAGCAGTTATTCGCCTGGATGATGGCTAATGCCAACGCTGAGTACGAACAAGCAGTGAGCGATCGCAAGCAAGCTTTATTTTCCGACATACATGGAGATGTATTAGAAATAGGTGCTGGTACAGGCCCTAACCTACGCTATTATCCAAAAGATATACATTGGATCGGGATCGAGCCTAATCCCTATATGCATTCATATCTGCAAACAGAAGCAGAGAAGTTAGGGTTAAACATCGACATTCACACAGGTACTGCGGAACGACTGGAATTCGAGGATAATAGCTTAGATGCAGTTGTCAGCACTCTAGTCTTGTGTTCTATCCCTAATTTACCCAGTACTTTACAAGAAATTCGGCGAGTACTCAAGCCAGGTGGGCGTTTATTTTTTTTGGAACACGTCGCCGCCCCACAAGGTACTTTGTTACGAAATATCCAAAGTGGTATTAAACCAATTTGGAAAGCTTTGGCTGATGGTTGTCATCCGGATGGGGAAACTTGGGTAGCACTAGAGAATGCTGGTTTTGAAAGTGTAAATTACGAACATTTTCGCGCTCCAATGCCAATTGTCAGTCCGCAAATTATCGGTGTGGCGACTAAGTAAGGGGTGAGAAAAGTATGAAGTATGAAGTATGAAGTATGAAGTATGAAGTATGAAGTATGAAGTATGAAGTGGAAATTGGTAGTTGGTAGGTGATAATTGGTTTTTTAATTACGAATTACGAGTTACGAATTACGAATTATTATTGGGTCTAGCTAGGTTGCCTAGTACAGTGGCTAATTGGGATGGGTTTACTGGCTTAGGAAGGTGTACTTGGAAGCCTGCTGATAGAGTTTGTCTTTGGTCTTGAACTCCAGCATAGGCTGTCAGCGCCACAGCAGGAATTTTTCCTCCCTGGTTGGGATCGATCGCCCTGATTTTACGAATTAAGCTGTAGCCATCTTCTCCAGGCATTCCAATATCACTCACCAACACATCCAACTGAGATTTTTTTATCGCCTCTAGTGCCTCGCCTGCTGTTGCTACAGCTGTTACCTCAGCTCCATACTGTGTCAATATCGTCGTCAGTAACTCTCGTGCATCAGCTTCATCATCAACGACGAGTACCCGCAAACGCTCAAGCGATAACGCACAACTCTGAGGTTCGCTTGTAACCTTTGGTTGAAGCTGCTCTGGTTCACTTGCTTGGATGCGAACAGCCCTAATTGGAAGATCGACAATAAACGTCGCTCCTTTTCCTTCTCCCTGACTTTCTGCCCGGACTGTTCCACCGTGCAATTCAACTAAATGGCGTACAATAGCTAAACCTAAACCGAGTCCACCGTGCGATCGCGTACTCGAACTATCAGCCTGACGGAAGCGATCGAAGACATACGGGAGAAACTCAGGAGCAATACCCTGGCCCGTGTCACTAACGCGAACTTGAATTCGAGAGTTGATGCGATCGAGTCGCACCTCGACACGGCCCCCCTTGGGAGTGAACTTAACTGCGTTGGAAAGTAAATTCCAAAAGACTTGCTGCAAGCGGTTGGCATCCGCCAAGATCGCCCCTACTGACGCATCTAAGCCCAAATCGATCTGAATGTTTTTAGCCTCAGCTGCTGGTTGCACTGTTTCAATCGCTGCCTCAATTATTGGCACAATTTCTACCGGACAAATATTCAGCCGGAGCTTGCCTGTAATAATTCGTGACACATCTAGTACATCTTCGATCAGCTGTTGCAGCGATTTTGTATTGCGATCGATTGTCTCTAGGGCGCGAGCCGTTGTAGCTTCGTTAAACTTGCGGGTGCGCAGCAGCTGCGTCCATCCCAACATGGCATTTAAAGGAGTACGAAGTTCATGGGAAAGTGTGGCGAGAAATTCATCTTTCATTCGGTTTGCCGCTTCCGCCTCAGCCCTTGCCTCCTGTTCGCGCTTCAGCAGTTGTTCGCGTTCTGACTCCGCTTGCTTGCGATCGGTTATGTCCGTTACTATTCCCATCAGCCGAATTGGGTTGCTATCTGGATCTCGATAGATGCTTCCTTTTGCCCAGATCCAACGAATACTTCGATCTAAGCGAATTATTCGGCACTCAAAGTCCCAATCTTCACCTGTTGCTAGAGTATTTTGAAACGAACAATCTACAAACTCACGGTCTTCAGGATATACATGGTTTAAGAATATCTCGTAGCTCCAATTCGCTAGAGGTGAGTCGTATCCAAAAATGCGATCGTGTCTGAGAGATCGACGTGCTGTTTTTGTTGCCAGATCCAAATCCCAATCCCCTAGCTGCCCAGCTTCAAGCGTAAATTGAAGACGGGTGTTGCTTTCGCGCAATGCTTCTTCTGCCTGCTTGCGATCGGTGATGTCACGCATTATCTTCGCAAAGCCTTGTAGCTGTCCGGTTTGATCTCGTAAAGGTGTCATAATGCCACTTGCCCAGAAAAGGGTGCCATCCTTACGCACGTGCCATCGTTCGTCCTCTGCCTGCCCTTGAGTCACTGCCGTGTTTAGTTCTTCCTTGTCCGCACCCGCTCGGAGGTCTTCTGGTGTAAAAATTATAGATCCCGATTGACCCAGGATTTCTGGTTCCCGATAACCTAAAATGTCTTCTGCCCCTACGCTCCAACGAACAATACGAGCGTCAGTGTCGAGTAGAAAAATTGCGTAATCCTTGACGTTTTCCAACAACATCCGAAAGCGCTCTTCGCTTAAGCGCAGAGCCGTATCCGCTTGTTTGCGCTCTGTGATGTCGATTTGCGTTCCCCAAGCTCTGACTAAAAAGCCATTTTCAACAATGCCTACAAGATTATTTAAAAAGTATTTGAACTTACCGTCCTTATCAACCTCATAAGATTCAGCTGAATTCAGTTTGTATCCAGAACGAATAAAGCTACGCAAGTATTCAATATTAAGTGGCTCGGATTGAACGAGCAGATCCGCCAGCTTTACCCCGACAATTTCTTTGGCGTGGGAAAAGCCATACATCTTTGCCATGACTTGATTGCATTCAGCTAGGTAGCCGTATTGATAAAAATATTGAATTTGCTCGGATTCTGAAAGCTTTGTTGACAAAGGCTGTTCGAGTTCAAACCGCCAAATTCCTTCGGAACTCTGTTCTATAAAAGCGCGGTAACGTTCCTCGCTTTGGCGCAGCGCCTCTTCGGAGGAGCGTGTTAAAGCGGCTGATCGCTCTGCTGCATCGCGGGCGCGAACTTGCGATCGCGTAATTCCAAACAGCACGAGAGCGATCGCGCAGCCACCCAAGGCAATATAAGGCACTAAACTACTCTCGGAAGTGCGATCGAATTGCGGTCTAGAAGCAAAAACTATGCTCCAAGGTTGTCCCGCAACATCGATGGTTGTGGTATCTGTAAAGCGGGGTTTGTCAGATGCACCGTTGACTGTGTGGGAAGAGTAGAGCAAATTTGCCGCGATCGGATTCCTACCCTGATAGATCTGAAAGTTAATGGATGGATATTTCTCGCTGCCAAAGATTCCTGCCATCAAGTCATTGGCACGAAAAGGGCTGTAGACAAAGCCTTTTAACTTGGCTCGACGCTCTGCTACTGTATTCGGTATCTCACCATTGCGGTAAACCGGAACGTAGATCAAGAAGCCAACCTGCTTTTGCTTGTCGATTTCCTGTATCAATCTGACTTTACCTGAAGCTGCGGGTGCGGCAGTGTCACGCGCGCGTTCCATCGCCGCACGACGGGTAGACTCAGAGAACATATCGAACCCGATCGCCGTTTTGTTACGTCGATCCTGGGGTTCGAGGTAAATAATTGAGTGATACTCGCTGCGCTTAAAATTCGGTCGAATGCTAAAATTTTCCACACCCTGCCTTTTCATCTGTGCCACAAGCGCGTCTTTTTCTTGGGGCATCACCCGCACTGAAAAACCTATTCCTTGTACTCCCGGATACTGCTGTCGCAAGTTGAGGCGATTGACAAAAGCACCGAATTGTGAGTTGCTAACTGAATCGTTGGCGGCAAATAATCCGCTTCCTCCACGCAGTAAAGTGATATAAGTATTCAAACGCTGTTGAATGTCGTCTTGGCTACGCCCAACTGCATTCTCAAACCGTAACTTGTCTTTAGCTTTAGCCGTAATTGTCACATAGATTGTAGCTTCAGCAGTCAGCATCAGCGCGATCGCGCTAACAAAATAGGGAATCCATTTACGACGTGGTTGAGTGGATTTCAAGGGTAAGTCTGGTTGCATTCAAATCTTTTTAGCGCAGATCAAAGCATGGTGACAAAAGTTAGCTGACAATCCAAAGACGTGCAAAGGTCTATTGAAGGTATTACTAAATAAATATTGTGGCTCGGTAAAATACTTGATTAGTAGCTTATTGTCACCAAATCTACCTAAAGTAGTAAGCATAGTTACCAAATGAGCGAATTGTCAGGCAAAAACCTTCATAAAATTAACAGGATAAGCAAAGAATAATTACAAATTACAAAATGGCTCGTAACCCTATTTTATTATTTGACCGAGGCACTCTAGTTTTACATCCTCCCCCAAAGGGAAAATCTTGGGTAGATTACGCCACATGGGATGACAGAGTAGAAAAGTTTCGGATTCGGGCAATTCACTATCGCTCTTTAGTAGAAGCACTGCAAGCCGAAGGCAGTAACTTTAGCGACGAGGCAAAGGCTTTTGAGCCACTGGAACTTATCCCTAGCATGGAGATGGAACCCTATCCCCATCAAAGCGAAGCTTTAACAGCTTGGAAACAGGCGGGACGAAAAGGGGTGGTAGTGCTACCAACAGCTGCTGGGAAAACTTATTTGGCACAGCTAGCGATGCAAGCCACGCCTCGCAGTACTTTGATCGTAGTACCGACTTTGGATTTAATGCATCAGTGGTACGCTCACCTCAAGGCAGCTTTTCCTGATGTGGAGGTGGGGTTACTGGGTGGAGGTTCGCGCGATCGCACTCCAATTTTAATTTCCACCTACGACAGTGCGGCAATTCATGCCGAGTCACTGGGCAACCGTTATGCTCTATTAATTTTTGATGAGTGCCACCATCTACCGACAGATTTTAATCGGGTAATCGCTGAATATGCGATCGCTCCCTATCGTCTCGGACTAACTGCAACTCCTGAACGGACAGATGGGAAACACGCCGATTTAAATATTTTAATTGGCGCAGAAGTATATCGCAAAACTGCGGAAGAGTTGGCAGGAAAGGCGTTAGCAGAGCATCAAGTCGTGCAAATTAAGGTGAAGCTGTCGCAACACGAACGCGATCGCTATAACCAATTAATTCAAACTCGCAACGAATTTTTACAGCAGTCGAAAATAACCCTTGGAAGTATCAAAGGTTGGCAATTGTTCGTGCAAGCAAGTGCGCGATCGCAAGCAGGACGTAGAGCAATGCTTGCTCATCGCGGGGCGAAAGAAATTGCTCTGGGAACAGATGGGAAGCTGAGAATTCTATTAGATTTGATTGCCGAACATTACCCTGAAAGAATTCTGATTTTTACTGCTGATAATGCTACCGTTTATCGGATTTCGCAAGAGTTTCTGATTCCCGCAATTACTCATCAAACTCCGGTAAAGGAACGCCACGAGATTTTAACCAGATTTCGGGAGGGAGAATATAAAACTCTGGTGGCTTCTCATGTGTTGAATGAAGGGGTTGATGTGCCAGCTGCGAGTATTGCGATTATTCTATCTGGCACGGGTTCGGCGCGGGAATATATTCAGCGGTTGGGGCGGGTGTTGAGGAAGGGGAAGGATAAGGATAAGTTTGCTCTGCTTTATGAGGTAGTGGCTGAGGATACGAGTGAGGAGGGTACTTCTGTTAGAAGGCGGGGAGGGGAGAAGAAGAGAGACGAACCGCCAAGTCGCCAAGGTCGCGAAGATAGAGAAAAGAAGGTTAGGCCGTTGGAGATTGTGCCGTCACCGCAGAAGGTTAGTTATGGCGGTGGGGAGGGAGTTAGTTACCGGGCTGCTGATTCAGAGGTAAAATACTCAATCCAAAATCACGCCAGTTCGCACAACGGGGGGAACCCCCGCAAGCGACTGGCTCCAAAATCTAAAATCCAAAATCAAGAAGATGTTACCAAGCGATCTGCTGATGCACCGTCAGAGCGGGGAGGAGATAATTCCGAAGCGGTTGAAGATTGATGAGAAGAGTTTGGAGGTGGCGACTGAGTTAATTTGTTGTTTTCGGGAGGCGCTGGGTTGTACTCAGGGATATTTGGATCGTCAGTTGCTGGAGTTGGAGGGTGATAGTCCTGATTATCGTCTGAAGCGGGGGTTGGCTCATCTGTTGAAGGGTTTGTGTGAGTTTGAGGTGGTGAGTCCGTTGGAGCCGCAGTTGTTGCGAGAGCGGGTGTTTGCTCTTTCGGCTCAGTCTGTTCCTAGTTACCAGCAAAGCGATCGCGTTTTGGATAGTTTGGCGGCGCAGTTGAGTCAGGAGCTTGAGCGTGAGGTGTTCCCAGATCAAATTCGCGCTGGGTTATATGCAGATTTGGCTGAAAATCGAGTTTTAACTCGGTTTGATCCGCTGACACCCCAGGAGTTGTTGCATCGATATAATTTGTCGCAGGTGCAGGGGGTTTTTTATCGAGCCAGTCAAATTACTTTGAATGCTCATCGAAATGTGCCTGGGGAATATAAGTTGTTATTTCGCTATCTGAAGCTGTTTCAGCTAATGGCTTATATTGAGGGGGATGCAGATCATGGATTTACGATTACGATTGACGGGCCGACGAGTTTGTTTAGTTCAAGTACGAGGTATGGGCTGGCGATCGCTAAACTGATCCCAGCTTTACTGCACGTTACTAAATGGAGTCTCGCCGCTACGCTACAAACGCGCGATTTCTATACAAATAATTGGAAAACAGGTCGTTTTACTCTTGACTCTAACTGCGGTTTAGTATCTCATTATCCGCCAGGTAAGCCTTATGATAGTATGTTGGAGGAGGCGTTTGTCGATCGCTGGAATTCTTTGAAAACAGAGTGGGTGTTGGAGCGAGAAGTCGATTTGATTCCAATTCCAGGTAGCGTGATGATTCCTGACTTTCGCTTAGTCCATCCCGATGGACGCACGTTCTTATTGGAAATTGTCGGCTACTGGCGACCGGAATATTTACAAAAGAAGTTCTCTCAAGTTCGTCAGTCTCAGCGTGACAACTTAATTTTAGCGATTTCCGAACGGCTGAATTTGGAAAAAGCAGGAGTGAAAATGAATGATGTCCCGGCGCGGATAGTTTGGTTTAAAGACAAGTTGTTGCCTAAATCTGTGTTAGCAGTGATGGATTAATCTAAAATTAAGACAAATTGTCTAATATCCCAGGCGATAGCCTAGAAACTATAAATAGCCCAACCCCCATAAGTCCCTCCTAGAAGGGGGGACAGCATGTGTTCTCTCCCCGTACAGGGGAGAGCTAGAGAGGGGTGGGTTTATTTCTTCGGTGAAATCAGCATCATCATATTTCGCCCTTCTTTTTTGGGCGCTTGCTGCACTTCTCCCAATTCTTTTAAATCCTTTGCCATGCGGTTGAGCAGCGTTTCTGCGAGGTCGCTGTGTTGAATCTCACGTCCCCGGAACATAACGGTTGCTTTTACCTTGTCGCCATCTTTGAGGAAGCGCTCGGCTTGATTGACTCGCACTTGATAGTCATGCTCCTCAATCTTATAGCGCATTTTAACTTCTTTGACATCAGCGGTATGCTGTTTTTTCCGGGCTTCCCGCGCCTTCTTTTCCTGCTCGAACTTATACTTGCCGTAGTCCATGATCCGGCAGACAGGCGGGTCAGCTTTATCGCTGATTAGAACTAAGTCTAGTTCTTTTTCCTCTGCTAGGCGCAGGGCTTCCTGGGGAGTAATAATCCCCAGTTGCGCTCCGTCAGTATCAATCACCCGAATCTTCGGGAAACGAATTCGTTCGTTTATTTGGGGTAAATCGCGAGGGGGTCTTCTTTTCTCTATCACAGGCGTATAATTATCGGGGGCAACTGTTTGTAGACAAACTGGCTTTTATCCCAGCTTGAGCAAGTAAGTGATGACATCAACTACCATTATCTTCAAGCAAGCTGGTATGCTTTACTGGAAGAATAGGGTCTATGTCTTTAATCGATAGCAAACAGAAGGCTTTCTTTGCACTTGCAATTCACAATAGCATTTTTTTTTCAGCATCAGGGGTGGGGAAATTCCTCTATTTGCGAACAGTGATAGTTTTATGCTATTTGCGAACTGTCTTGTTCTTCCAGCATAATCACAAATTCAGCCCAGATATACATCTCAATCGTTAAAATAAAATAGAGATTCTGTTAAAGTTTTTTAAAGCAAGGCAAACGTGATAACTTCCCAGCACTGGCAACAACGAGTTGGTAGTCAAAGAGACTGGGTTTGGCGAGGCTGGCAAACTCGCTACACTTTCATTCGTCCGGAAGGGGCGGGGCAAAAAACTACACCAATGGTATTGTTGCACGGTTTTGGCACGTCTATCGGACATTGGCGACACAATCTATCAGTATTAGCAGAGTATCACACTGTCTATGCCTTGGATATGTTGGGTTTTGGTGCTTCTGAGAAAGCCCCAGTTAACTATCGGGTGGATTTGTGGGTAGAACAGGTTTATGATTTTTGGCGCACTTTTATCCGCCATCCTGTAATATTAGTCGGTAATTCAATTGGATCGCTGGTGGCGATCGCAGCCGCTGCCAAATATCCAGAGATGGTGCAGGGAATCACTATGCTTAGCTTACCCGATCCTTCATTAGAGGCAGAAGCTATTCCAGCGTTTCTCAGACCAGCAGTCGCGTCAATCAAATCTCTGATTCTTTCTCCACTTATACTCAAAACTCTGTTTAAGTGGGCGCGTCAACCAGCAGGGGCGCGTCGTTGGGCATCATTTGCCTACGCTAATAAATCTGCCGTCACTGATGAACTATTGGAAATTTTAGTTGCTCCAGCTGAGGATCGAGGTTCGGCACAAGCCTTTTACGCTACGTTCAAAGCTGCAACTATCGGTATACCAGGCTTTAGTGTCAAGACAGTGCTGCCAAATTTGGATATTCCCATACTCTTGATTTGGGGACAACAAGATCGGATGGTTCCCCCTGCGATCGCCCGTCAATTTGCGGCATACAATCCTAAAGTGGAACTTCTCACCCTAGAAAATGCTGGTCATTGTCCCCATGATGAATGTCCAGAGGTTGTGAATCAGGCTATTCTGGCATGGATCGATCGCTTTCTTAACAGCCCTAATGACTCGGCTGAATCAATCCAAACCAGCGTAATTTAAAGGATGAAGGATGAAGGATGAAGTTTGTTGGCGTAGCGTTGCCGCAGGCGCTTGATGAAATTTGTTGATAGTTAATTGTTAAGTATAAACGCTGCTTTACACTACCTGCGCACGGGGAAGCAGGCTAGTGTTAACATCACCGCCTTAACACTTCACCCTTCACCCTTCATCGTTTATTCCTATCCAACCTGTACCTGCTCACTTTCAACACCTGTTGCGCCACTGACGCTTCGCGCTACAGAAACCATCTTTTGTAAGATGTCTTGACTGGGAACTCTGCCCTTCAAAACTACTGTGCTACCTGTTTGAGCAACGTAGAGAGTATCAACATCATCTAAGGCAGGATCTTGGTCGAATGCTAAGGCTACACGCTTTGCCAGTCCACTTTGGTCATATTCCCCATTTAAGCCCATGCGTTCTAAAGGAACTGACTCAGTAGTAGCAGCAGGCGCTTGCGCCGTACTAGGATTGACTTGTGCGTTTTGAGGTTTTTCCAAACCAAAAAGTCTTTTTAACCAACCCATAGATGTTTTTCCCTGTTATTTTTAACAATTCATACTTTAAAACTCGTATTGCGATCGCAACACCTATCTATCAGAAGATTTATTGATAAATAATTAACAATTTGAAACTCTTAATGCTTTTATCGCTATTTAATCCATATTTCAGATTTTTTTAGTCTTTTTTTAATATTCTCTCTCAGTTGAATTCCTCACCATCTGACTATGCTTCCAAAATCTATAGCTTTTCTCTTCAGTCAGTAAAAAACTTGTGCTGGAACCGTTAACTGATGAAAAAGCCAGAATTGCTGGATTGCTGAACCCAGAAAAATTGAATCCAAAATTAAAAACAACTTTGTTTCTCCCTCAGATCTGTTCTGACTCGAAGGCTCCAGCAATTGCGAAGTATTCGCCAATAAAGCAGTAAAAATGATATAATAAAGGGCTAAAATAGAAAAGCTTTGTAGTACTATATGCTTCATAGATAATAGCGCCCTAGCCCCGGTTGGCAAAGATGAAACATACCCTTTCAGTTTTAGTGGAAGATGAAGCGGGAGTTCTCACCCGCATTGCAGGTTTATTTGCCCGTCGTGGCTTCAATATTGAAAGTCTCGCTGTTGGTCAAGCGGAGCAAGATGGAGTCTCCCGGATTACAATGGTTGTTCCTGGTGACGATCGCGTAATTGAACAACTGACTAAGCAACTTTACAAGTTAGTCAACGTTTTGAAAATACAAGACATCACAGAAATTCCTTGTGTCGAACGCGAATTGATGTTGCTGAAGGTAAATGCAACTAGCTCGACTCGTTCGGAAATTGTAGAACTTGCTGGGATATTCCGGGCGCGAGTCGTAGATGTAGCAGAAGATTCACTTACCCTAGAAGTAGTAGGCGATCCTGGGAAAATGGTGGCGATCGTGCAGGTATTGCAAAAATTTGGGCTGCGCGAAGTCGCTCGTACTGGCAAAATCGCCCTGACGCGCGAGTCTGGTGTGAACACTGAGTCTCTTAAGTCTCAAGTAGAAGCAAAAGTTTAAACTCTTCTCGATGGCTAACAATTCAGAAAATAAAGAGCAACAGCATCCGCTGTATAACCGCGATCGCGCCATTATCAATAACCTATTGACATCAGCAGTGACTGATTACAACTTAGCGGAACTGGCGCGTCTACGCATTCGTTATCAAGGCTTTCCGGGTGCTAGGGATATTCAAGCTGACTTGGACAAAGTGATGGAATCGTGGGGTTTGACTGAAACTGAGCTTTACGAACAGACGCGCCAAATTCATACCACGCGATCGGTTTATAAAGGTAGAGGTAGCAAGGCAGACGCGGAAGATTGGAGCTAGGGGAGAATGATGAATGATGAATTATGAATTATGAAATAAGCATTCAACATTCAGCATTAATTATTCATCATTTTGTCTTTTGCTACTGCTTTGCTTCAACTTGAGTAGCCACTGCGGAGTTTGGGAATCCCTGCTTAAAGGTTTCGCTATTTTTGTCTCCTGTCTTCTATCTAAAGTTGGAACTTTAGTAACTGCGGCAGAATTTGGGTTAAAGTTCAAAGTTCCAGTTTGTGGTTGCTTGACCGCAGCTTTTACCGAGTCTAAAGTTTGAGCTACCTGGACTTGTTGTTGTATCTGCTGAGTAGTTGAGACTAAACCACTCAAACCATTGACTAATTCACGAAGATTATCCCGGAAGGCGGGATCTCCTGTCAGTTCATCCAAATCAGATGTGATTTTCTGGGCGTTCTGAAACGTCACTCTGGCAGAATCTAGGGTTTGTTGCAGCGTCGCTACGTTAGAGGGACTATTCAAAGCGTTAGAAACATCACGCAAGTTCGCTGACGCTTGTGCAGCATTTGCTGTCAGGGTTTCTAAATTCTCAATCAGTTTTCCTTGATTAACGCGGTTAACTGTAGGTGTGAGACTGTTAACTGTGGTGCGCAACTGCTGGCTGGTTTGGGAGAGGTTGTTTAAGGAAGTCACCAGCGAGGAGCGGTTTGAACTTACTAAACTGTCGAGGTTATTGACTAGACGACTCACATCAGCAGCAGTCGAGCGAAATTGTGTTGCTGTCTTGTCAGTTGAGGTGGAGAGTTGATTCACCGCTCTTTGAACTGAATTTGTGGTCGCAGAAAAGCCGCTCACTTGTTGTCGTGTAACTTTTGTCAAACTCGAAAGTTCGCGGGTGAGTTGAGATACTTCTGCTGCTGCTGTGGATGCGTTTTTTGCTGCTGAATTGATGCTGCTGTATAGTTGTTCGTTGCTGTAGACATCGAGAAAGCGAGTTGAGGCGCGAATAAATTCATCTGTGCTAATCCCGATTTGACCTCGCAGCAAAGAGCCATTACAAACTATGAGGCTGCGATCGCAATTTGGTTCGAGTGGCAAAGCTGCAACTGCTTCAGTTTCTAGTTGCTGCCGGGGAGTAATGTCAACACTGACTTCGCTGATGATACCAGACTGGTTGGCTTCAACGATCGCATCACGCGGGATGATTTGATCGGCTGGGGAAATTTCTACCTCAACTTCCACGCCATTTGGTCTAGGTGTGATAGATGAAATCTTGCCTACTTGAACACCACGAAATCGTACGGGTGCGCCTGGTTGCAGCCCGTTAACTCTGGGAAACTCTATCAAGAAGTTGTATTTGCGTTCGCCAAGAGTTACGCCACGCAACCACAAAAACAGACCCCCAATTAACCCTATTCCTAACAGAACTAATAAACCAACGGAGCCTTCTCGCACTGCGCGTGTTCGCATCTATTTTCCTCTCCTACCTCTCTCCTCTTACCCAAGCACCTAAGCGCCGCTAATTTAACCAACCACATGAATTGGCCCTTCTACACTGCCTTTAAAGAATTGTCTAACTAACGGGTTGTTTGTGGTATCAATTTCATCTACGGTTCCTTGCCAATGAAATTTACCTTGATAGAGAAACACGACGCGATCGGCAGTGCGGCGGATAGTACTATCTTGGTGAGTTACGATCGCGTATGTATTACAAACCCCTTCCATACAGTGCAGTCGTCGGATCAAATCCTCAATTACAGTCGAAGCAATTGGATCGAGTCCAGCGGTGGGTTCATCGTACAGTAAAACTTCACTTCTGTCTTTGGGATTGTCTGGGTTATTCATGACTGCTCGTGCAAAACTGACTCTTTTGCGCATTCCGCCCGACAACTCCGCTGGGTAGCGATTGGCAATTCCTGGTAAGCCTACCATTTCTAATCGATGATTTACCAGTTCGCGGATGCGCGATCGCGATAGATTTGAGTGTTGATACAAGGAAAAGCCTACATTTTCCTCTACCGTTAGCGAGTCAAACAAAGCCGCTTGTTGAAACACCATCCCAATCCCAACCGGATCTGAATTATCTTCAATTAAGCCCGATCGCATCTGTCCTTGTATGTACACTTCCCCACTATCCGGAGCCAGCAATCCTGCAATCACCCGTAAGATAGTTGACTTTCCAGTACCAGAAGGTCCAATGATAGCTAGGGCTTCTCCCTGATAGATAGTCAGATCGACATCATCCAAAACTAAATTGCTACCAAAGGATTTACTTACGCCTTTTAGTTCAATCAAGGGTTCAGCCATGATGAAAGTTTAACTAGGGGCGGGTTTAACTAGATTCTTTATCCTTCCACAGTTTAGTCTTTTAAACCCACCCACGTCCGAGCTTTGAGTTTTGACTTGAACGCATTAGTTATACAAGTCTGGCAATAACACCAAGCTTTTTGAGCTTTTGACAAGTTGACATTATAGTATAATTTGAAACCAAGGCAGCGAAAACTCTTTAAACCGCCAGAAAGTCTCAAAACTCCGCAAAAACTTTGATTGTCTCCAGTTCAATTCAAAAGTCCCTGTCTTTTTTGCCAAGGCAAAGCTTTGTGCGGGGAAGAGTGAGCAGCAAAATTTTTGCACAAAATCGCTACAAAAGGTAGGGCGATCGTTAAAAGCCGGAAGTCAGGATAAGGATGAAGGCTGAATGCTGAATGCTGAATGAAAAAATACTTCATAATTCACACTTCACTAAAGACGTAGCAGTGCTACGTCTCTACTCACACTTCATACTTCATCCTTTCTTATTACCGTTACAATTCTCAATATTGCTGCTTTTGCTAGCTAACTATATGCACGATCGCGACATTATTGTCATTGGTAGCGGGATTGGTGGCTTAACAGCTGCTGCTTTGTTGTCCCGTTACGGCAAACGAGTAATTGTGTGTGAAAGCCATACAATTGCTGGGGGCGCGGCTCATGGCTTCTCACGGCGGGGTTTTAAATTTGATTCTGGGCCTTCATTCTACTGTGGTTTGATTGACCCGCAAAGCCGCAATCCGTTGCGACAAGTGCTTGAGGTACTGGGAGAATCACTTGCTGTCGTACCTTACGATCCTTTGGGATACTACCACTTTTCCGAAGCTACTTTTCCCGTTTATAGTCAACAGGAGCGCTATCTCGAAACAGTAGCTGAAATTACGCCAGCAGGTGCTAAGGAACTAAAGCGATTTATTCAACGCTTGTTACCACTGTACGACGCTTTACAAGGGATTCCTACTCTAGCGTTGCGATCGGATTGGCAACTAATTCCGGTTTTACTGCGGTACTTACCTAGCTTGGCGAAAATGCTACCACATCTGAGTTCGATTCAAAGTTCTGTCGGACAAGTGATGGATCGGGAAGTGCGCGATCCTTGGGTACGACGATTGATCGATTTAGAATGCTTCCTACTTTCTGGTTTGAAAGCTCACGGTACAATTGCGCCCGAAGTGGCTTTTATGTTGGGCGAACGTTCCCGCGCTGGGGTGGAATATCCAGTCGGAGGAAGTGAGGCGATTGTGGATGCGCTGGTACGGGGTTTAAAACGCTGGGGTGGTGAGTTGCGATTAAATGCTCATGTAGAGCAAATTTTGGTAGAATCCGGCAAGGTGGCTGGTGTCAAGTTGCGTCAGGGCGAAATCTTGAAAGCACCTGTAGTAATTTCTAATGCCACGATTTGGGATACCTATAACCATTTGTTGCGCCCGGAAGATTTGCCCAGCTCGTATAGACAAGATGCTCTAGCTACACCTGCTGTTGACAGTTTTATGCATCTACATTTAGGTATTAGGGCAGAAGGTTTAGAAAATCTCAAGGGACATCATGTGGTAGTGCATGACGCACAGCTCGATATTACCGAACCTGGTAACACTTGCATGATTTCCATTCCTTCAGTGTGGGATAGCTCACTTGCGCCACCCGAACATCATGTGGTTCACGCCTACACTCTAGAACCATACAGCAACTGGCAACGAAGTGAGGGGTATGAGGAGAAGAAACAAGAGCGATCGCAATCCCTCTATCGTGCCTTAGAACGCATTATCCCAGATATTCGGCAGCGGGCGGTGTTGGAATTAATTGGTACACCGCTTACTCATGCAGGTTATTTGCGACGTTATCAAGGGACATATGGCCCTGGTATTGCAGCTGGTAAAGGAATGTTTCCCAGTACGCACACGCCCATTTCTGGTTTATATAGAGTTGGTGATAGTACTATGCCAGGAATTGGGGTTCCTGCGGTGGCTGCGTCGGGTATTTTGTGTGCAAATACTTTGGTGAAACCGCAGCAAACAGCAAAGTTGTTGAATTTTTGAGCTACCAATTTAACACCACAAGCGATCCTTAGCAATAGTCCAATCAAATTTCAGTTTGACCTGTCAGACGCTCTGGCTCTCCCACTTTTCTACTGTCGGCTTATATAACCAAAAATCCAGCTTAGTTTGATCTATATACCCTCTCAGTTCAGGAGCGGGCCAAATATGAAGGCGATCGATGCATCCAACGCTGATTGCTGCGGCTTCAATTTCTTGCCATTGCCTGTTAAAGCATTCCGCCCATGCGCCTTTAGTCATAATAGAACTAGCAAACTCTAACCCTGCTGCCAACATCCTTTTTCCATTAGTACCACGAGCATTGATAGGTTCCCAAAAAATCACTTCTGGATTAACAGACATAATTTTGTCTAAATGTCGTTTGAAATCATCTAAAGTCATATTAGGAGGAGTAGGAGCAACTGCAACATACAACCGACATCCAGCTTGATGACCTTCGAGCAATGCTTTATAACGAACAGTTGGTGGAGGTGCAGATGGTTCAATCTTGCGACTTAGTTCGTCATCCAGATAAGGAAGGCTCATGCCAACTATGACATTAGAATTTTTGAGAACATCAATATCATTTACCCATAAAGGGCTACGGGTAAGAATTCTAACTCGTTTATGATGTTTTAATAAAGCTTTGACAGCACCAAGGGTGACACTTGCAGTCTGCTTATTTTGGTAGGGATCGGTTCCAGAACAAAGTAGTACCACACCTTTACCTTCATCTGTCTCACGCCAAGACTTTTTACGCCTTAAAATTTTCTCTAATAACTCTGGAATCTCTTCGCGAACAAAGAGATACTGCCCCCAACCCATTTGAGGATCTTGTACTCCTTTTTCTTGTAACTGTGCTTGCCTTGTCCGAATAGTAGGGGTTGAAGGTACATAACAAAAGGTACACCCGTGTAGGCATCCTGATGCTACATTTACAACATAATCGCATAGCCCCTTTTTATTAAGCGCGCTCTCCTGAAGTGGATTAACGATTTTTTCACTGCCTTGGACTATAGACATAACCCATATTTAAAGGTATTAGGTTTTAAACAGTTTCATAAAACCAAAATGTTTAATTTATTTAGAATTACATTCAGTGTTAAAAAAGCCAAATTTGCTTGTAGTTAGTTAATTTAATTATATCAGTTTTTTGTAAATCTAATTTACTTTTTGTTACTAACTTACCTTTTCTCCAAATTTCTATTTCTTTATCTTTCATGAGATTTTTTATGTAACTAGTATAATGCTGTCTACTAGCTGGATTAAGTTGCATGGTTTGTTCGCAAAGTTTGCGAAATTGAATTCCTTCGTTATTCTTGCGTATAAGCCTTCCCAAATCGTTGTCTAGCCGTTTTACACAAAAGTCGTGGTTATCTTGATTAATATCAAATTTAAATGAAAGTTGTCCTTCTTCGTAAAATTCAGCACTTCTAAATACATAGCCATATATTTCAAAATAGTACTGATAATCTAAGTTATTTTCTTGCCAAAAGCTTTCTTTTATTACCTCTAAAGCGGCCAAATTTTGTGAAAAATGAATTAAATAATATAAAACTTCTGTTTCTCCTCTGGGAATTAGAGAAAAAGTAAATACATATTTTGCATTACCTTTATCTCTAAATAATCTCAAAGATTCATTTCTGAGATGAAGTTGTTGATGTATTTTTTCTAAATGATTCAAATTGACTGATTCATAATAGCCATTAGCTTCAAGAATTTTATTAAAGTTTTTTTATCTTTTCCATGCTTTCCAGCAATAAATCTTTTGAGTTGTTGAATCATGTATGTATAAACAATTTCTGATCCTCTTAAAGAATTTATTTTTTTAATGCTTTCCATAGAAACATCATCCCAGCCACAGGGATCTAACAGAAAGAATGAGTGACCTTTACGAATATATACTTTGAAGACATACTCGTTTACTAAATCCTCAAACTTCCCGCATCTAAATTCACACTGTTCTACTAAACAACCAAATTCACCTTTAAATTCATGTGGTTTTTCGTCAATTAACTGTCCTAAACCAGCTTTTGGCATTGCATAATTCTTCAGGCAGTCCAAATGGTCTTGGTTACTGTCTAGAAAAATAAACTTTACATTTAGTGAATATTTTCTTCTTGAATTCTTATAACCTCTTCTCACAGCCTGAATAATTTTTATGGGAGAACCTTCCCACTCAGTATCATTATCGGAGTCCTCATACATACCACCGCCACAAAATCCATCAATAAAAGTAAATGTTGTTTCTCCACGCCTGCCTTTTGCATAAAGGGTAACAATTAGATTTTCAATGTATTATCTCAATAATTTGATGCTTGGCTTTAGTATGGGGGTCTATCACAGGAATGTCACTGCCATCAGCACTCCATTCTGGTTTGCTCAATTTCAATACCTCCAAATAAAATACTAGGATCAATATTAATTAAATTTCTGGAGAGATAGAAAGGGGATAAAAAATAACTCTTTATTCTTTAGTATTCCCACTGTCCGCTGCAATATCATATTTAGCCACACCATAATTACCAGATGTTTAACCACCCAGGCGCTAGGCATCTACCACTTTGCGATACTAATATCGAGATTAGAATCTTCTAAAGATTCCTGTAATCTCCGTAACTTTGGTTGCAGCCCCCGGATCAGTTCCCGAACCACGTCCGACTTGGTGCGATCGCACAACTTACAGTATTGTTCCAGTAACTCTTTTTCACTGGCTGAAACTTCGATATATAAACCATTTCCTGTTTTTCTTGGCATATGCTATATTTTTTTTATTGTCGCCCATGTAAAAGGCTTTGGGCAATGGCATTGTACAAGTCGATTAAAACTAAGCTTCAGGCAAACTATAGCTTACAAACCCTGTTTGCTAGATACGCAGGTACTGCAAGATGGGCTTGGAACTGGGCGCTGGAAATCTGCAACTAAGCCCTAAATTCACAGCAAAAGCTAGCTACAGCAATTGACTTGCACAAGCAATTAGTAGCAGCAGTCAAGCCAGAAAACCCTTGGTTGTACCATGTGTCAAAATCGGTTACTCAGAACGCATTGCGCCAGTTAGAACGAGCTTTTAGAGACTGGAGGCACGTTTTTCGTACCTAGGCTAAGCCTGGGTACGAGATCTAGGAGGTTCTACCTCATTTGAGTGCAGCTTTGAGTATACTCAACTCCTCAATTGGTAGTAACTATTAGGTTGGGGCTGTTTTAGGCTTTGTTGTTTCTTAACTATATAGACTGCTTCCTGAGCATTTCGCAAATTCTGCTTATAGCTTTGTGCGATCGCCCATTACTGGTGGGAACAATAACAATACATGGCTTTATCGCCATTTACCTACCAAAATCACCCAACAACCCAACAATGGCTTATCAAAACATCACCGCCACCCTCTCACAAAAGGATATCCAAGAAATCAAAGCAGCATTGCAAACAATTCAACAAAAGTTACCCTTTCTCATTACCCTGAGTGTCGAAGAACGCCGCAAGTTATTTAAAATGGGCGATAAAAGTCTTGCCTTTGTCAAAAATAGTTTAACTGCTGCTCAATCTAACCGCGATATTCTACCAGCTAGTTTTGACTTAGATGAATTTGTACGAGATTATCAATTAGCTGCTACACTGACTGAACTTTTACTAGGACTGCGGCAACTGACAGAACAGGTAGATGATACCTTAATGGCAGTTGGTAGCGAAGCTATGGGTAGCAGTTTAACAGTTTATGATTACGTGAAAACGGCTGCTAAAAAGACTCCAGGGTTAAAAACTCTTGCCGAACAGTTGGGAGAACGCTTTAAGGCAATTAGAACTAAATCCGCCAAAGCTGCTTCTAGCTCTTAGGCTTCTAATAGGCTCGTGAATGAGTATTATACTCTCATCAACGAGTCTTTAACACTCATACATGGCGATCGCTATCTCGTGAATCAGTTTCTAACAGTCGTGCGTGAGTATTAGAATTTTGTCAATCAGTTTAAAAAACTCGCAAGTAAGTATAAAAATCTCATCAACGAGTCTTTGAGTTTGGTGGATGAGTATCTGAACTTCGTCGTTGAGTGTTTGCAACTCGTGCGCGAGTATCGAAGGTAGACTAAGGTGCGATCGCAACTGATAAATAAATTTGGTTACAAAGTTGTATCAAATTTATCAAATATCTAATTTACTCAACTATCTACTACAGTTTTCAATAAATTATCCTAGTACAGTTAATATAATTATCTGGAAAACTTGACTTTATAAAGTTAAGTTTTTTTCTAAAACAAATTGCAATAAAAATAGTTTTTTGTTCAAGGAAAAGTGTTACTTAAGAGACAACTTGCCCACATAGATACTTGTATTGTTTGAAACACTAAGAACCAAATCTGTTGGTGGCAGCAGATTTGCACTAGTAAAAATAATTTCTGTCAAAGGTGGATGTTTATACTTTGCATCTTCCTGAGATAAATCTGCGCTCTTTCTTGGCAAGAGCAATTATGAAGCGGTTGATAGTAAAAATTAACCGTCAATAGCACTTGCGAATTTTGTCTTGATGAACGCAGTTTCAGCTCGAACAAATAATTTATGGGGGTGAATGTGAAGAGAAGAGACTTCATCACAACGGTTGCTGCGTCTGCAGGTGCAGCCTATGCTGCAATGCAAGCTTTAGATTTGGTAGAAAAACCAGCAGCTGCACAAAGACCACCGTTTCAGCTACAACCCAAGGGTGGAGGCAAAAGCGTCATAATCCTTGGTGCAGGGTTAGCAGGAATGACATCAGCCTATGAATTAGGCAAAGTTGGTTATAACTGCAAGATATTAGAAGCTCGTTCCCGTGCTGGTGGTCGATGCTGGACACTGCGAGGAGGAGATGAATTTACTGATACTCAAGGACAAACTCAGAAGATTCAATTCGATCCGGGTTTATACTTCAATCCGGGGCCTGCAAGGATTCCCTATCATCACGTTACTCTAGACTACTGCAAAGAACTTGGTGTGCCGATAGAGATTATTGCTAATCTCAGCCGCCAACAATATATATACAGGGAAAACGCAGGCCCTTTATCTGGTCAGAAAATTCATTTCCGCGAAGCTGTGACTGATATGCGGGGATACATATCAGAATTACTCGCTAAGTCGGTTGACCAAGATGCAGTTAATGCGACTTTGACAGCTGAAGACAAAGAAAAAATGATTGAGTTTCTCAGGACTTATGGAGGGTTAAATCCAGATCTATTTTATAAAGGTTCGAGCCGACGGGGTTTTGTTGCACCGGAGGGGGGTGGTGATAACCCAGGTGAAGTTGGAGATCCATATGACTTGAGTGCATTGCTGCAACTGGGATTCGCTGGCGACGAGTCGTTTGAATGGGGATACAACCAGCAAATGACGATGTTCCAGCCTGTTGGCGGTATCGACCAAATAGCTAAGGCTTTTGAACGTGAAGTTGGGCGGCTGATTACTTATCAAGCACAAGTCAATGAGATTCGCAAAACACCAGAAGGGGTGAGGATTGTATATACAGATAATTCAGGTAATACCCAACAAGAAACAGCTGACTACTGTATCTGCACCATTCCCCTACCTGTGTTAAAAGATATCCCGTCTGACTTTTCCCCTGACTTGAAGGAAGCGATCGCAGCTGTTGAATATGCAGTTACGGGTAAAGGCGGCTTGCAGTTCAACCGCCGTTTCTGGGAGGAAGATGAGGATATCTTCGGTGGGATTACTCAGACGAACCAGGACATCGATCAGATTTGGTATCCGTCGTCCGGTTATCTTTCTAATAAAGGAGTTTTGTTAGGCTACTACAACTTTGGTGCAACTGCGGCTAAAGTCGGAAATCTGCCACTATCAGAGCGTCTATCTTTAACCTTAGCACAAGGTAGCAAAATCCACCCGCAATATAACAACCATTTTGAGAACGGGATGACAATTTTTTGGTCAACAATCCCATATAACCTAGGCGGATGGGCAGAATACACAACAGCAGTCAGACAACAGTATTATCCCAGACTAAATCAGCCTGATGGCAATATCTACTTGTGTGGAGAGCATCTGAGCTATCTGACAGGATGGATGGCTGGGGCGTTTGAATCAGCCCGCTTGGTAACTGCACAAATAGCTGCACTCTAAAGGGTAATTTCTTTGCCCTATTGTTTCTACTCACTTGCTATAAAGGATAAAACTATGAAAGGATACATCAGCCAATTTATTAGAGTTAGTCGTTGGCTATTATTGACCGTTTGTATCAGTTTGTTAGTAATTAATTTTGTTGGTGTCGATATCAAAGCAGCTGTTGGAGCAGAAGCACCAAAGACTGTCACCTTTTATGGTGGAGGTACATCACCAATTTCATCGGCTGTTGCCGTACCCTCCGATCAAGCGTATTATTGGACGAGTGGCACAGTACCACCAGTAATAGACTCAGACGCACCACCACAGACGCGCGATCGCTATGGCGATACGAAAACTCAAGCTATCGGCATTCTGGAACGATTTGAGACTTTGTTGCACGAAACTGGTCTTACTCTAGCTGATGTGGTTTATCTACGTGCTTATTTAGTAGCAGATCCGGTTTTAGATAATCGAGTTGACTTCCAAGGTTGGTTTGATGCTTATGCCCAATTTTTCAATAACGAAAATAACCCCACAAAGGTGGCGCGTTCAACTGTTGCTGTCGCCGGGCTTGTCGATCCAGGTTGGCTAATCGAAATTGAGGCTGTCGCTGTTTATCCAAAAAGCAGTAGTTAGATAATTGTCAGAGAGATTTTGGTTTTTGGTAGTTTTGATTGAGAGTTATAAGCGGGAGATGGGACTCGAACCCACGACATTCAGCATGGGAAGCTGACGTTCTACCACTGAACTACACCCGCAACATCGCTTTTAGTGATTATAGTCGATCCAAAAACTAACCAACATTACACTATATAACAAATTTGCCGATGGGAAATTGGGATTGAGTAGCCCGGCATTGCCCACCTTTTGCAGGGGGAAGTGGGATTGAGTATTATTAGTGGATGGAAATTGGGATTGAGTAGGTGGGCATTGCCCACCCTACTATTTATGGAAATTGGGATTGAGTAGGTGGGCATTGCCCACCCTACTATTTACGGATGGGGAATTGGGATTCAGTCTCATCAGGGGAATGATGCCCATTTGTACTGTTACCTTCCATTCCAATTAACTGACTTCCTTGCTGTCTGCCAAACCAACGCTGCATCAACTTCGTAAACCGATTTTGGCAGTTATCGACATAGGTAAACAACACTGGCACTACTACCAAGGTTAATAAGGTGGAGGTGGTAAAGCCGCCCATAATTGCAATTCCCATTGGTTGGCGAACTTCAGCCCCTGCACCAATTCCTAAAGCTAGTGGTATTGTACCTGCAACCGAAGCCAGAGAAGTCATCAAAATCGGTCGCAGGCGAGACACTCCAGCTTCGAGCAAAGCTTCTCGTCGTGACTTACCTTCTGCCAAATTAATTAATGTATAGTCCACTAACAAAATGGAGTTTTTCGTTACAATTCCCATCAACAGCACAATTCCAATCAGCGCATATATACCTAAAGCTTTTTGAGCAATCATCAAGCCCAGCAGTGCGCCACCAAGGGAAAAAGGCAAAGCCGCCATAATTGTCAGGGGATGGAGAAAGCTGTTGTATAGCAGCACGAGTACTGTATAAATGCTCATCACTCCCAGAGCAAAAGCGCCACCAAAGCGACCAAAAATTTCTTGCATAATCTTGGCATCGCCAGAGGATTGCTGCACTACTCCTGCTGGTAAAGGATTCATGGCTGGAAGTTTCTGCACGGCGTTGAAGGCTTCACCCAGCGCGATTCCTTGTAGGTTGGCTTCGACGGAAACCTGACGAGAGCGATCGTAGCGATCGATACGCGCCGGCCCGCTGCCAAAACGAATATTCGCAACTGCTTCTAGCGGTACGAGGGTGTTATTTTTTCCCGGTACTTGGAGATTTCTAATCGTGTCGATATTATTCCTGGCTTCTGGTTCTATTTGGATGCGAATCGGAATTTGACGATCTGGGAGATTAAATTTAGCTAGATTTGCCTCGATGTCGCCAATGGTAGCAAGAGATGCTGTACGCGCGATCGCCTGCACCGTTACCCCTAAATCTGCCGCCCTTGCTGGATCGGGTTGAATCAAAATTTCTGGCTTGGCAAGACTCGCAGTCGAAGCAATTTCCACTAAACCAGGTATCGTTCTCATCTGCTGTTCCAAAGCATTTGCAGCCTGAATCAGATTTGTAGGATTTTCACTCTTGAGGACGATTGACAAATCTTTACTATCCCCACCAGCCCCTTGACTTTGGAAACTGATTCTCGCACCTGGAATTTGGGTAAATTTTGGTCGCAGTTGCTGTTCAAACTGCGCCTGAGAAATATCTCTTTCTGTTTTCGGCTTAAGTTTGATAGTCAAGCTAGCTGTATTGATTCCTTCAGTTGTACCACTTCCGCCTTGGGTTGCCAATATACTATCTACTACCGGACTTTGGCGGATTAACCCAGTTGCTTGTTGAGATACTTTTTCAGTATCTTGCAGTGTGGCACCAGGAGGCAGTTCGATATTTACAATTGAAATACCCTGATCGCCATTATCAACAAATCCCTTGGGAATTAAGGGAATCAACATCAAACTGGCAATGAAAAAAGCCAGGGCGATCGCAACTGTTGTCAGTCTGTGGCGTAATGCCCAGGAAAGCAACTGACGATAAGGCTGAATTCTTTTTGAAGGGTGAGTGGTAACGGGTGAGTGAGAAGTAGAATTCTTCTTACCTCTTACCTCTTGCCTCTTACCTCTTACCTCTTGCCTCTTACCTTTTTCCTTCAACAAATATGCCCCCATCAATGGCGTTACCATCCGCGCCACTAGGGTAGAGAATACGGTTGAAATAGCAACTGTAAAACCAAACGGTTGAAAAAATTGCCCTGGAATGCCGCCCATAAAAGCAACGGGCAAAAAGACACCGATAATCGTCGCCGAAGAAGCTATTACTGCTAAACCGACTTCTGCTGAAGAATCAAAAGCAGCTTGAAAGGGATTTTTGCCCATTTCCAAGTGACGCTCCATGTTCTCGATTTCCACGACAGCATCATCAACTAAGTTCCCTACTGCTAGCGCCAATGCTAGCAAAGTCATGTTGTTGAGGGTGTATCCCAGTAGCTGTTGGACGGCAAAGGTGGGAATAATAGATAGTGGTAACGCTACAGCCGCAATAATAGTCGCTCGCCAGTTGCGTAAAAATAGCAGAATTGTCACCACTGCTAGCACGGATGCCAAAATCAGATCGTCAATCGTGTTGTGGTAAGATTCCCGAATGAAGTCAGCGCGGGTAAAGATTAATTGCAGTCTGACATCTGCTGGCAGAGTTTTTTGCAGTTGCTCAACGGCTTCTGTTACTCCTTCTTCTACGGTAACGAGAGTACTGCCAGTGCTGCGCAAAACTTCAAAAGCTACCACTGGTTTACCATTGAGCAGTGCTGTTTGCCGCACTTCCCCAAA
>QQTW01000117.1_pt1 | contig 44293 bp, 44 predicted proteins | sample 1904831 | NCBI WGS metagenome assembly QQTW01 (sample SAMN09435610, study PRJNA476489) | Subsurface metagenome, whole genome shotgun sequencing project.
TTGCTGTCCGGCGCACTCAGGAATGCGGTGACTGTATGCGCGGCTTCGTATGTACTACTGTAGGGCGGAGAGTAGAATCGGTAGGACAGTAAGAATGGAAAGATGGGACGGTCGGAACCGGACTCATGTTGAATGGGACTCTTTGCGAAGGGTAAATTTCTTTTCAACTCTTCCAGCATGCTGTCTCTAATTCTTGGTATGTATAGGATCTGGAACTATGGTATCCACAAGGCGACTGCCTCGTGTACCTCTACGAAGAAGGACACTCTCAGCGAGGTGCCTCGTTTTGTGTTTCATCTCACGCTATTCGACAAAGGCAGTGTGGTGCGCTTCTCGACCGCCGTCTCGACCGTTCAGTCGCAGTGCCAATTGCACTTCCAACTCAAGAAAATGTCTTTGAGCTGGAGGATGCCGGCAACTCTCCCCCATCAAAAAGCTATGACTTACATCTCCCGGTTCCGCAAGGATACGCTCGGGACCAAGCCTTTCTTTGGCATGTTACAACCCGTAACCTGTTCGCTTGGATTTGTGGCAAGCCTCTCGTAGGGGTCTACCTCGGAACAGCTTTGGTCGAGCTCCGGACAAGGCTGGAGTCGCTTCGCGGTGGCGGGGTCGATAACGCGAAGGACTTCCAAAACTACATGGCAGACATGGGCTATTTGAGGTTCACCAACTGTCCCGAATACGCCATTGCGGCGCTCTATTATGCAGAACGGTTCGAAGACCGCGAACTGTGGGCCGATGCGTTTGCTCACTGCGTAGGGATGAATGATCTCCTATATATGGCTTCCGGCTTCGAGGTAAGCTCGCGTCTTGAGTGTGTTAGGCCAATAAGCTGACCTGTCTTCAAGCTTATTTCCGAACGCTCCAAAGTTCTGATCACTCGCGCCTACCTGGAAATGGAAGTCCACCTCAGTCATGTGTCCAAAGCTCTCAGCAATTTTCTGGAAGATGATCTGTCGGACTCTCATTTCGGATTACCTCGTGGCGCCCGTCAGCATCTCGAGAGCTTTAGGTCTTTCGTTACTAGTTACTACGTGGCTAAGCTCGGATACTGGCCACCATCCGCAGACTCTGGATTTTCGAAACCACTATACCGATCAATGTACTCGGAATTCCGCAATCTGTACGATTTTCTTGTCGACGCGGACTCAACCAATTCCCTAGACACTCAGAAACTTCCCAGTGGGGGTATTTGTGTGCTTCAAAACGTGCAAGCATTCGATCGCCGGCATAGATTCGTTGCACTTCCGCATCCATTACCGCTTGTTCCAGAGCCGCCGAAGGTCCCTGCTCGTAACACCTCCCAACGCGCGTTGCTATCATTGAGAGTCGGCACGAAGCAGGCGAAGTCAGAGCACCGAAAGAGCATTCGTGCGACTCTGGCGAAAGCTTCGAATGCCTACGACCGCTGTTTGACTACCTGTCCTCTGGTCAGATCTTACGTCAGGTTTGAGCGCGATTGGTCCTACAAACCGGAAGAAAAGGTCTCGCTTCAGGATGCGCGGAAAGTTCGATGGGTTCTGATCTACGCGGTCCTTCAGATGCTGGTATCGGTGGTTCGGGCGCCAAAGGAGGTTCGCACCGCCGATGACCCGAATTACCCGCTGTGCTGTCTTATTCCCGAGATGCCCAAGGGCTACAATTGGACAAACTTACACAGCTCCATGCAGTTCGCATCTAAGCCCTCGCCAACTTTACAACGTGAGGCGCTGTCGGCAAGTATGCCAGTGGGCACCGATGACTCTGAGTCGAGGCCTCCGTCGATTCACCCCGACTGTGAGAATGACGAGGACTTCCTTCAGAGCATCTTCGTCAGCAAGAGCGGCTCATCCACCCCTTCATCCAAATCAGCTTCTGGAAGTCAGATGAAAAAGTCATCCAGCTCAAGTTCACTCACTCTTCGCGATCTCCGGCGTCTTTCCTTGCCAGTCTTGTCTCGGAGGAGCGGGATCTCGAAACAAAAGATTCCGACGCGCTCGTCCACGTTCAGCGAGATCTTTATCCATGGCTATGGCAATGGACTTAATCCCGCAAAAGTCATTCACTCTGAGAGCGCCAGTTCCAGCGGCCGTCCGAATTCGATGGCTACTACCGATTATCAAACCTTTCAATCCTACTTTCAGCCCTCAACCGACGCCCATCCTTCCGATTGCTCTACGTATCCTATTTCCGCCACGCAGTCAGAAACTCATGCATTCCCCAATCTTGACGACTTAGCTGAACTCGAAGCGATATCTCTCTCTACCCCCGCAGACGCCGACAAAAGAGCGTCGAAGATTCCGGACCGAAGCAACAGCATCACAAGCAGCAGACATAGCGGCGCCTCCGACCAGCATCCGTCGTGGAGCTCTCGCGCCAGCTCGGCCAGCTCGGCCACTTCCGGTGGTGGGGATAGCGAAAGCGAGGCTGTCGCCAACAGTCCTCGTATACTCCCGCGGAACCCAAAGCGCAAAAGCGGCCTCGGTTTCGAACAGAAGATAGTCCAAGCGCCGTTAGCGGAGCTTGCCTCTTGAGGCATAGCTGCAGATGATACGTGGTCATTCTAACAACGTTTGATGACGTTGGTTTCTTCTATCCTTTAGCTTCGTATTCACCAAGGCTTCCGTCCTGCGAAGCCGTATCGCGCAACGCGATTTCTCTTTCGTTGTGTTCTTTTAGTGACAAGCGTAGCGAGCGTTCTTTGACGACTTTCCTAGATACCAAATTTACTTTTTCGTCCTATGAGAAGCCACTAGCGATAATGATAGTATTATTGGCGTGCGTCCGAGTTGGAGGAGACTGTGCCTTCAGATTGTTGCATCGTGAAAACTTGACTTGCAGTGTCATCAACTGCTTCATAGCGTATTGATATAACTGAGAGTAGCATCGACTCGAATCCATGATTTTGATCTCTCATGGCTTTAAGTACAGCTGACTCATATTGGAAAAACGGCTTATCAAATGCTGGGACAACTTTCTTCGAGAACATTCATTGTATTAAAGTGACACTACGAATCCGTTATCTAAGCCCTCGTTTCCCTGACATTATTCTGCAAGACCTCATGTGGCAACACGAGCCATTTTTGAGTCCACCCGAACCGTTCCAACGAAGAGATACAAAACTGAATGCAATGCAGTGGCGCGCAGAAAATAAATAATCGATGCAAACAGGGAACAGCATCAGGCATGCTATCATTGTATGGGCAGAAATCAGTGATGGTACACCCTTTCAACTCTTTCCATCCCAAGATGCCGAAACATGAGAGCGAGAACTTAGCTGCCTCAAGGAGCAACGACGGGCGTCGCAGTCACGGTGACAGTGACCGGGGCAGGACACGTTGAAGCGGTTGTTGACGGAGCTTCGGTGGTGCTGGGCGAGGGGAGGGACGAAGACGGGTCTATGGTGGAGGACGGTTCAGAGGTAGGGCTTGACGAGCTTGAAGCCGAGGTTGAGGTAATGAGCGTAGATGGAGTCATGGTCATGCTCTCGGAAGTAGTCATGCTCTCGGAAGTAGTCATGCTCTCGGAAGTAGTTGTGCTTTCGGAAGTAGTCATCGTCATGCTCTCGGAAGTGGTTGCGCTCGCGGAGGTAGTCATCGTCATGCTCTCGGAAGTAGTCGTGCTCTCGGATGTAGTCATGCTCATGGATGAGGAGTCAGAGACAGTCGATGTTGGACTGGCAGATGTCTCGACCGCGCTGCTCGAAGGAGACGGATCGGAGGAGGATGAGCTTGAAGCCGTTGGCTCGACCGACGATGACGTAGAAGTCGAAGAGTCGGTGATTGACAGCGAAGATGATGAGGACAGACTGGCGCTCGTGGAAGTCGACGATGCCACAGCAGAGGAGCTGGTTGAGGTCGCTCTCGCGGGACCTGCTACGCGTAGAGCGCCATTGACGAGACCATTGAAGACGGGTTCTCCAGCCTCACTCTTCAGATAGCATGGCCCAAGGGTTCCGGGGATGTATGACAGGGCCACACAGTCAACATTAGCCTCGCATGCCTCTACGCAGAGCGCCAAATCGTCAACGAAGACGGTTGCCAAGTCTCCGCCGATGCGGTCTTGATAACATTCAACCTGGTAAGTGGCGCCATCTGTTGATGTGTAGTTTGTACCATCCGAGGCAGGACATGACACGATCGTGGCAGTAGGCGACACTGAGACGCTGCTTGAAGTGCTTGACGTGGTTATGATATCAGACTCTGTTGCGGTACTGGAGAGGCTGGCGCTGGATGATACCGTGGTCGAGTCAACACTTGATGAAGACGAGACCGTCGCTTCAGAGATGGTCGAACTCGACACATCCGTGGTGAGAGCAGTGGAGGACGAGGACGAGGACGAGATCACCTCGGATGAGCTGGACTCTGCGCTGGAAGTCGACGAGGACGGTCCTTCAGACGAGGAGAGTAGCGAGGAGGTTGGTGTGATCACACTGGAAGTTGTTGAGGATGCATCAGTAGTCACGGTAGAGTTCGTTGTCGGCGCCACCGTGGACGAGGCTACCGATGAAGAGTCGGTGGACGAGGAGGTCACGAGTGCAGTCGACGAAGATGAAGTCTCGATATCGGATGAAAGTGCCGACGATGAAGAAAGTGCGGTGGAGGAAGTCGCATCGGTTGAAGAGATAGATGAGGTGCTGGGCGAGACCGTCGCACTTTCGCTGGAGGAACTAGCACTCGTGACGCTAGAGGAAAGCAGGTCCGAAGACGACGCTGGGCTAGAACTGGTTTCCTCAGCAGATGACGAGAGGCTAGTAGTGCTTGACGTTACCGGTGGAACACTTTCGCAAATTGTTTCGGTATCCCGGAGATAACATGTGGACACCACAGCCGTTGTTGCCGTGACGGTCTCCACTATCTCAGTCGTTGCCGTGGCGGTGACAGTGCCGACCAGAGATGTTGTCTCTGTTGCTGTCACAGTTCCCACGATTGATGTGGTGGCCGTTGCTGTCACGGTCCCTTCGATAGACGTCGTTGCAGTAGCAGTTGCCGTCACGGTCGGGCCCTCGGAGACTGTAGTTGCAGTAACTGTCGGGCCAGCTGCTGTGGAGACAACTGTTGTGGGTTGCAGTGTCGTGAAGGTAACAGCCTCGCCGCTAATGGTCGTCGTCACTGTGGCCACTCCGAGGCCAGAGGTCGAGACATCGACCGAAGAAGAGGGGATTGATAGCGAGCCGATATCTGACGTGGTCGACAGCACTGCTGAGCTAGAGTCTACCGAAGACAAGCTGGCCGAGGACGAACTGTCAACAGTTGATGTCGACAATGGAAGGCTAGTGGCATCGGGGGTCGAGCTCGCGGAAGCTGATTCAGAGGCGCTCGAAGCCGAGGATGAAATGTCTGCAGAGCTGATGGTCGAGGTGTCTGAAGAGGAAGCCGCAACGCTTGAGCTCGCGGAAAATGATTCTGAGGCGCTCGAGGCTGACGATGAAACGCCGGCAGAGCTGACAGTCAAGATGTCTGAAGAGGAGACGTCGATGCTTGAGCTCGAAACAGAGGTCGTGGAGATGAGGATTTCGCTGTCCGAAGACGAGGGAGTCGCACTCGTGACCACCGAAGAGATACTTGAAGATGTCGGCGTCGCGCTGGTAGAGGTCGAGCCTTGCCCGTCGCCAATTCTAGCGGCGCCATAGACGTTCGCATTCGGGACAGGTTCACCGATCGAGCTCTTCAAGTAGCAAGGGCTGCTCACTCCAGGCACGTAGGAGACAGCCACACAGCCAGCAGTAGCCCCGCAAGCATCGATACACTCGTTGAGCGAATCGACAAACACTGGTGGAGGTATATCACCACCGAGGCGATCAGTGAAGCACTCGACACGATAGGTAGAGCCACTGCCCGCCGTGTATGCGGTGCCATCATCGACAGGGCAAGCCAGTGGGGTAGCACTGGCCGTTGCCGATGTAGTCGTTGACTGCGCCGTAGAGGAGGCAACATCGGACGATGGGAGGACTGAGGAGGCAATCGACTGACTGATCTCAGTATTTGATGGCACAACAGTGCTGGTAGGAGCCGAAGATGATAGCTCGGTACTTGAAAGGACCGAGGTTGTAAGGGGTGTAGATGATGCAATCGAGCTCGATTCCGGGCCACTGGTGGGTGATTGCGTAACGTCAGGAACCGACGATGAAGGAGGCGTGACCGATGCAAGTGAGCTCAACTCGGAGCTGCTGGTAGATAGTTCCGTGACGGAGGGACTTAACGGCGGTGAAGATGAAGGCTCAGACGAAGAGACGACTGAGCTGGAAGGAGCGCTACTTGTAGGTGCGCTTGAGGTTGAGGCAGCTCCACCACCGATGCGAAGCGCGCCATAGACGTTTTGGTTCGTGAAAGCCTGACCGACTGTGCTCTTCAGATAGCAGGGACCAGGTGTTCCAGGCACGAAAGCAACGTTCACGCATCCGGCTGCGGCTTCGCAAGCCTCGATGCACTGATCAAGTGTGTTGACGTTAACAGGTGGAGGGATATCGAAGCCATTCCTGTCCACGAAGCATTCCACCTGGTAAGTTGCGCCGTTACTAGCGGTGAAAACAGCGTTATCTGAGCCAGGGCAGGAGAGCGAGGAAGCACTTGCTGAAGGAGCCGCAGAGGTTGGCTGGACGGATGAAGAAGTCGGGGTGACCGTGGGCGATGGGACTGAGGTCCCGGCGACAGTGTCGACTACAGCACCGAAGACATTTGGATCGCTGACTGGATCGCCAACGGCATCCTTTTGGTAACAGGCCGTTCCCACATAAGCCACACCTTGACAGTCGGGCAGCGCTCCGCATGAGTCAACGCAAGCGGTGAATGTATCCGTGAATACCAACCCGATGTCGCGGCCCGGGCGGTCGACGTAACACTCAATGTTGTAATTCTTTCCGCCAGAGGTGTAAGTATCTCCGTCAGAAGCGGGACAGGACAGGACGGTCTCATTCTCCACCAGCAGTCTCGCTCCGTAGACGTTGGCATTGTTGCTCGGCGCTCCGGCCACGCTCTTGAGATAACAAGGGCCGGGGGTTCCAGGTACGTATGCCAAATCAACACAGCCAGCTGTTGCGTCGCATGCAGCTATGCACTCGTTGAGGTTGTTGACCAACACAGGTCCTCCGATTGAAGCACCGCTGCGATCTATGAAACATTCGACGAGATACGATCTGCCTTGGGCAGTAACAAACGTCTGGCCGTCCGAAGCGGGGCAACTGAGCGCCGTCGATGATGGCGTCGGCGTGCTCGATGTCGATGATGGCGTCGGCGTGCTCGATGTCGTTGATGCAGGGGCGCTCAGCCTGCTCGCTCCGTAAACATTTTGATTTGTGGCACCGGGACCGATTGATCCCTTCAGATAACATGGTCCTGGTGTCCCTGGGACGTAGGCAACGTTCACACACCCTGCTGTTCGGTCGCATGCGGCGATGCAAGAGTTGAGATCGTTTGCATCGACTAATCCGATATCGCTACCGGCTCGGTCAAGGAAACACTCCACCGTATATTGATTTCCCGTGCCAGGTACAGTGTAAACCTGATTGTCGGATGCTGGGCAAGTCAGGGTTGACGGTGCTGTTGGGGTTGGGGTTGGAGTTGGACTCGCGACCGATGGTCGGGCTGATGTCAAGACTGCGCCATAGACACCGGAGTCAGGCTGCGCAACACCAAGTGCTCCCTTGAAGTAGCACACTTGGTTGCCGAAGGCGTATGAGACGCCCACGCATCCATCAAAGGACGTGCACAGGTTGATACAATCGGAAAACGAAGGGGAAACACTGTCGCCAATGTCGTTGCCGACGCGATCCTCGAAGCACTCGATCGTATAGCTCGCTCCGTTGCCATCGACAAAAGATTGACCGTCAGATCCAGGACACGTCGGGGCTACGGTCGACGTTGCAATTGTACCGGAACCAGTAGACGTGGCCGTGATCGGCCCTTGATAGGTGGATCCGCTTGTGGGACCGGGAACATTGGGAGCAAAGCAGCCCTGGAGTTCAGGATTGACATAGGCGACGGCCCTGAGGTCACCTCCGCATTTCTGGGTCCTGTTCGTTCAATTAGCAAATCTATCAAGCAGGCGAGGTCTCAATTCCTCAGAGTATATATGCCCCTCGACTCACGTGCTGGCTGTTGCATTGCAGACCGGGCATTCCGACTCGGGCAGCTGGAAATTTGATTGAATCTCGGTGCCGCAACCACAGTTCTGGGAGTTTCCATCGGGCTGCAGGAAAAAGCTGTACGGCCAACGGCTCGCAGCACAGAAGTCGAGGCACTGAGCCGAAGTGTCGGTAGTAGCTGTGACATATGAGATGCCGGGATTGAAATTCTGATAACAGCCCAGATAGTCATAGTTTGCTATCGCGGCGGCAGTAGTGAGATCCGAGAATGAAGGATCTGCGTAGACATCGTTGGCTGTCGCACTACCACAGTACTGGTTTCTGTTTCCAGTACATCCATTTGTCGAAGCCGGGGAGAGATGACACGCATTCAAAGTCTGATTGTTCGTTGGATCACTGCCTTGAACCTGTGTCGATGCCGGGGGCGAGAGAGAACAGTAGCATGTCTGTCCCGTGGTGGGGTCTCCGCCGATGAGCGCATATCTGAAACCGTGTCCGCGGCATCCAGTGAGGCAAAGATCGAGAGTGATATCGGTGTCTTGGGTATAGCCAGGATAGTCTCGAGGAGGTCCTTCGCTCTCCAATGTCCACGTGTAGCCTCCATTGTCGACGGGAGTATCCGAGAAACAGCCTTGGTAAACCTGCGCATCGGTCTGGGCGCACGATGTCTGTGGATTTCCAAGATTGCCCTGAGCGGATGCGAAAGCTGCAAAGAGAATATTCACAAGGATGCTCGAGTAGTCCATCCTGAGAGGCGCCCTGAAGGACGAGGCTTTTCTGTGACGCATAATGCAGTGCCAGACCCTGCACAATTGCCAGAGGAACCTTGACTTTCTGACGCCGGAGCTGTTGAAGTTGTGGGAGAATGAACGAGAGGTAATTGATCACGGCTAAAGCCAATGTATAGCAAACAGAACGAGGGAACTGGTGGATGAAACTGAACGAATGATGCTTCTTCCAAAGCAGCAAAGGAGAAGCTGTGAACCAAAGAGTTGACAGGATGGGATCTACGAGGTGGAGCTCTTAAGCTTCTTTGGCCTCCCTCACGCGTGAACCTTGGCGCTTCGTTTGTTGACGCGGCACGGTATGCGGAAGTCGCCATTTGATGATGGAATGTATGAACGACATTGGAAAAGGCCGGAATGTGTTCCAGACCCGTGAAATCATCCTGACTAGGATCGCACAGCAAAAGTAGTCGCTCGTAGCTACTGTCTTCCCCAAAATTCCCTGCAGCATATTCTTCTTCTCTTCTTGTCATGATGCCATGCAATATGAGAAGTTTTGAAGTTGTACGAGAAAGGAGACCCAAAAGTCTCAACCATGGAGCCCAAAGAACCCACATCCGGGTTAATGCAATTGCAGACACTGCCTCTGGTACGATTAGTGAAGCAGCCAAGCTAGGAGCTTCGTTTGCATTCCAATGGTGAATGGAGCCATCAAGGGGTTCCAAAGTATCCATCGCGGCATATATCGGGATGCAAGAACGGCTCTGCGTAAGGGATAAGAAATTGACATTCTTCGAAGCCCTGTTATTTACATGGTCTTCTCTTCAGCTCACATAAAAAGTTCTTCGATCCTAGCCTCTTGTTGCCACAGAAACCCATACATCACCCAGCATGATCAGCGGAGTCTGACCGGCTGATTGACCATGATCACCGGTAAACTCAAACGCACGGGATCCGGCTGCTGGTCACCGTATGGCGTGAACCAAGTTTTTGATTTCGCAGCTAAGAAATGGCATTCCTCGAACGTGTGACACTGTTGATCTTGATCGTGAGTAGGATAATGATTGAGAATACGCAAGCTTCGCATGTTCAGTCTGGTCTTTCGAAATTCGTTTGCAGTGACAAGACTTGGAAGAATAAATATCCAAGCATATAAAACTGGCATGTGTGCCTGACTTCAAAATGGACATAGTGTCCTGCTCGTGAATTGAAAGTCTCCATGAGAAAAGATTCCATAAGATATACTTCGAAGACTTCCCAAGGTCATTGTGCTGTGGGATTGGTGTTGTTCTGGACAGGCGTGACAGTGTCACTAAATAGGATACCGACGAACCTCGGTACCTCGGGACAGATTACTGATCGCCAGGTCCTTATTTGCGTTGCTAGACGCCCACAGTCGCAAAGAATCATCCATGGTTACGACAATCCATCTTGCCTCCAGTAAATATCGAGATTGATTTCGAGAGTGACTTGCCCCACGAAGCTGAGATTAGCATACTGAAGATGGTCGGCAAGATAGATGCTTTCATAGATTGTGGTAAGTAGTCGCGGATCTGCCGATTCCACCAAGAGCTAACTCTAAATATTATCCGCATAGTCTCGATTTATTCGTACTTTGCGTTTGTTTATCTATCCCAAAATCGGCAACGCCTCGCATCTCATGGTGTTGATATCGAGTTCGTCTCAGTCTGCTCATAATATTCGGATGCCTTGCTAAGACCTATCAGATTTCATCCAGTGTGGCTCGCTGGGATCTTGGGAGGCAGCGGTACTACATGATGGAATTGCTATCGTTCCGCATCACTGACCTGTTGCCAGGCAACAAGCCACCTTGGGTCGTACCCGCCAAAGGTAGATACTTGACGCTGGATACCAAGCGGGCCATGAAGTATTTCGGGCTCCCGAACGTTAGCATACCAGACTTCTTTCCCATGTCGACGTTGCTTGTAAGTACTTCGAAGCCTGTAGCAAATCCTGAGCTGTGCTGATCGTCAGCCCCAACGATGTATGACCTTCGTCAAAGACAAGTTTCCTCGCGAGCGATATGAGCAAACATGTCGCGAACTGTGGATTGCGATATTTGAGCAGGGAGTGAATATAAGCGAGCCCAAGAAATTGGCCCAGGTGCTCGCTCACCACTTTGAGCCAGATGATGTCCTAAACATCATGGACTCGGCCCAGACGCCGGAGACCAAGCAGAAATTAGCCGACACGACTCGAAAGGCCCTTGATCACGGTGCTTTTGGAGCTCCCTTCTTCTGGGTTAGGAACGCAAAAGGCGGGGAAGAGCCATTCTTCGGAAGCGACAGGTAAGCGTGTTGGCTGATGAGCTATCGACTGTTACACGAGACGTGAACCTTGACAATTGAATGCAGGTTCCATTTCATGTGGGAATATCTCGGCATCCCGTGGAGTGATATCTCAATACCGTTACAGGCGAAGATCTGAGCGTAGCGCACTTTCTCGTCGTCGCCTGTCAATCATTATTCACGGAAGACACCAGTAACGTTCACTCGTGTCCGGACACTCTATGAAAAGTATCACAAGAGAACCTAGGTCTGACATGATGTTGCGCTACACGATAACACGGCGGGCCTCGCCAATATTGTAAGGGATGTTATGCTAGGCATGGCTTGATGAGAGCTTTGTATCTCTCCCTGCTTTCATACAAGATTCAATGTGCATCCGGCCGGCGGGCGGAGGGGAATTCGACGAACCGAGCGCTCTGAGCCGACCCGTACAATAATATCCTGGCAATTCGCATATTGCTGAACTCTGTACATGATCCACGGCTGCAAGAAGATGGAACAAAAAGAGTGTTCCAGATTTGACAACCAAGGTTGCCGCGGCAAAAAACATCGTGCCGCCAGTCAATTTGCGGAGCAACGGCCACCCGACCAAATCCTCCGCTTTCCGCGTCGGCCGGTACTCGATAACGACCATAGCAACTACGCATAACGGTTATCCAGACTATGTCTCGCAGTCCTTTTCGAAAGATCCTGTCTTAGCGAGATGCCCCACCGGACGGCCAGCTGCTCCAGAATCTCACGTACGTTGGCGATCACGCCGTTTAATGTCACTGCGATGAGTTCTGGTAACTAGCAAAGAGTGGCCCACACGGTATCAACGACCTCAGCCATTTAGGATCATTTCCAGTTTTGCCCTTGACCACTTTTAAAGCCGGAACAGCACACGATCCTCTTATCGAGCATACTTTCAAGCTGTCGTCCGAAGGCGATATCAGATATAAGCATACTGCGAATCGTACATGTGGGGTTGGCATGTGCGATGCAGGGCAAAGCCTATGCTGGCCATGTCAGTGTTTGTGCCTTTGCAATTCAATGCTCGGGCCGTATCCGAAATTTTGCGTACAGGGCCGATGCATATGCACGACCGGTAATCGCGGAAGCTTTTCGGGGCGTCGGGATGAGTTCCCACTGCAAGAGCGCGCACCTTTCTGCAGAAGGCCTATCCGGGAGTGCTTTGACACTTTGATGGCACGCAAGCTCCCGCTGTTATCCACCTTCAGTGTCGGCTAAAACTTGCGGTCGTGTTGATCCTGTAGAAGAATTGAGCTCGTTCAACTTTGGTACGGCTCTATTCAGACCGCAGAAAGTAGCTATCCATGTTTATTTCATGGCTCTCATCGGTGAACGCAACGGTAAGAGCGTCCGGTCTTCATTCTGCTCCACAAGTGACCTTTCACGCACGACACCTGATTCAGACAGGCTTCCTTACGGTATCTCAGTTCTTGGAAGTGATCTTGTCCGTTTCTTCCTTAAATCTCCGAATCCGTATCGGCTCGCCCCAAGAAGCCTGTCAGGACCATGGAAGCGAACCCTTCGGGAAGAGCAGCTAGTGGCAATCCACCCGTTCAAACGGTGCTCGAAACGGCTTCTCCGCAGCAGAGCCGATACTCTTCGTGATCTACGTCAAAGTTGCGGTATGGTGTATGCGGACGTCAACAAGCAGGCCTTCCTTCTTTCCATATGTCAAGTATCCGGATACCAGATCCGAGCAGGTACTCGGCACCCTCACACCTTCATCAAGCTCCCAGACCCCCAGGCAGCGTTTCTCACTCCCAACTTGGAAGCAATATATCTTCTGACTCGTTCCTGAAGACACACCCCCTTTCATCATGCAATCACGACACAGCCATTGTATGCCAGTAAGCACTCCGATCAGGTTCATATACAAGTCAACGATGTCCATGAGGTTGATTGTCCCATTGACAAGCTTGAAAGCGCACCGAAAAGACCTACAGTGAGGACGAGCTTGAAATGCTCGCAGCGCCCGACATATCATTCCATCGACAAGACAATACGTTTTGCGTCTAGAGCAACACAACTTACATTGACTCTGAAGCGATTGCAGCAGGCCCGACTCTTTCCGAAACCCAGTCCAGAACGAGAAGCCCCGTTGGGGACTTTTGTGGTTGTTCTCTTGCATGTTCAAATCACACCGTTCACAGGTCCGAGCCCTTCAAGCAAAGCATATCGCTGAATTGCTGCAGTATCCCTAGCTTACCGGTATCTGCAGGTTCTTCACTCCACCAAGGCAGATCTGGGCGGCTGCATACTGTTGATAGCGTTTCTCTCTGACCAGCGGTGAAGCTTATGTCGCAGGCACATATCTGGTCAGGCCCGCTTTTGCACAACTGTGAATAACAGTAATCGCTCCACAATGTTTACGACCGGGAAATACGAGACCTGTCAAAATTCCTACCATAGTCACATCTTTGCCTATGAAGACGTTCTGTTCCCGTGCAACGACGAATATGGCGATTACGCTTGTGTGCCAGATGAGATGCTAGATCAAGACTGTACCGAACCCCTCTCATCTGAGCATTATTTGGTGAGCGTATCAGGTGTGAATTGCTGAGATTGTTCTAACGCGCCCAAAAGCAATGGACACACAATAACGTCAAATCCAACTGCGACTCAGGTCACGGACTACCATTGCCTCCTGATCAAGCCATTAATACTCTGGACACTTTCATGATGAACCAAACCGCCAGGTTACAGTTACGGTCAAGCGCTCCCCATTCTGACGCTTTAAGATCTGCGGGTCTCGTGGATCGCGGAAATGGACAAGGATCCAGTCCAGAAACGTGTTCAAGCGATCAATACTCTCTCGGTTCGTCCTTGCGCAGCTCCGGTCGCCCGGCCTTTGGTAAAGGGATCAAGATGCACCAGGACCTCGGTGCTTATGGATGTTATGAATCGTACAACGAAATGCCGGATGCAAAATGTCTCGATGCCTTTTCTGATATCCGACTTTCCCCTCAACACCCAAACGAGTGTCACTGCAGCAACCCTAGTGTGGCATCGGAGGCGTTTGGCAACCTAGACGTTGATGTGGCAGCGGGACACTTGTTTGACTGTCTTCGCGCTGATTCTTGTGAAACGGATTTTCCCCCGGAAACGATTACTGCGGCCTATCTCAGTAACGGCTCGGAACATACAAGCCCCATACACCAGATTCCAGCTGAGAGTCTTGACACTATGACACCATATCACCCATTTGTGAGCCCCTTCATGCTTGGAGAGCTCGCTGGTCCACGCGAAATCCCACGCAGCAAGCAGCCTAGGTTGCAAGCTGGCTTGTCAGAACCACGGAGTTTCGAGAGGCCTCATGACCGTTTCCCCGACCTTGTTGGCCGCGATCAGAGGGTGCGCAATTCCAATGGTGCAACAAAGTTGCAGCGACGAGCATCGCGGGACGAGTTCCTGGTCAGGTCGAAACTTGCTGGCATGTCGTACAAGGAGATCAGGGAAAGGGGAGGGTTCAGTGAGGCAGAGTCAACTCTTCGAGGACGTTTCAGAGCATTGACGAAGGAAAAGCATGATCGAGTACGAAAGCCAACGTGGAGAGCTAATGACGTGAGCCATTCTACCCTGAGTGATATGCAAATCTGACCACTATGTCCTACAGATCAGGTTACTCAAGAGAGCCGTCAAGGAATGTCTCAGGGATTCCGACATATCAGGATCTCGGCCGGCTCAAGGTTCACGAGTGTCCTGGAAAAGAGTCGCAGAGTACATTACATTCCACGGAGGTTCCTATCGCTTTGGTAATGCAACATGTAAGAAGAAATGGATGGAGATCCAGAGCGGCAGCGCACATTGATCATGGGAGTTGCATTTGCTTTCAATGGTGTGGGTGATTTAACGTTATCCTGTCTTTCGAAGATCTGTCGAGACTTTTCATGAGATATCTCAGCGCATCCCAAAGCATGTATGCGAGCTATCCGCTATCACAGTTGGCAGTCTGGTTTTCATCATCAGGAATATTGCAAGAAGTTGCTGCCGGCTTCAGGAGACAGCAAGAGTTCCGGCAAATGCTCAAGTTAAAGGTCCAGTAGTCGTTAAGATAACCCATACTTCGAAGTATTCCCGTTGGCTAATATCTTGCTTACAAGCTTCCAGCTGTTATCTAATGCCTTTCAAAAGTTGTCTCTATGCTAGCGTAAACTGACGACTTAAGAATTTTGCCTACGTAGCATTCGACATGAGCACCTTTCATCTTCCAGCACCATGGTTGAGCGGTAAATTGCCAAAGTGCTTTAAGATTTAATTCACACGGGATGACAAGGTTCCTAAGCATCATCATCACACTATCTCGTCGAAGCAATACTTTCCCATTCAACTGTTAGCGGACATATACCTTAACGTCTGGAGTGAATTCCTAGAGGTTCCGATACATAAGTCCAGTGAGGTCTACGTGTAACTCTTACCTCCTGTGACCCTGGGCACCCTCATCGTCCTTCTGCTCAGAATGTATCTTATAGGTAGATTGTGCTTGCGTAGATTTACCGATTACTCTATTACTATTGGGGTTTCCCTGACAATGATGGAAGCTCTTTCTGAAAAAGAATGCTCGTGAGTGCATTTTCGATGAGGTAGGCTGTCTGGAAATGAAGCCGTCAATGCAGCAGCGAGAGACACTGGACGTTGCATACGTGTCGTCATTATTGACGTTCGCTAGGAGCGATCTGGTTGCGGAATGCGTTAAAGCACCATTCTCTCAACTTCCAAGGTTCGTCCAAAAACAGGCATCATCAAACCTCCGTAAGCCGGGCAAATATCGACAATCAATATTGAGTGAGCACTCATGTCGAAAGTGTGATTGGTATGTGTTTTTAGAACCACATTGCTCACATGCATGCCTACCTATGTAGTCTACCAGTGGGAGTAGGTGTAGCATGAAAGCTCGTTCTTCGATTGGTCAGGGGTTTGAAGTTGGATTATTTCTCTTAGCGTGGAAAAGTGGGAACCAGGATGCGCGTGCATGTGGGGGCCGTTGTGTAACGGCTGAGACGTTTATAAATAAATATCCTAGCATCACCCAGCTGTCACGGTTCTCCCGAACTTGGCCATGGATCTTGGATTATCTCGAGCCCTATCGGACCTTGTGGAGTCAAAGTTTCACAGTGCCAAAGCTGGAGGATGTCTGACCTTTTCGTCGACCCAGCTCGATTACATCCAAACCACTTCCAGGATTCCGGTGAGCATACCTAGGTAACATCAATGTTCTTACTTGTGTCAGTCTGATAAAGTCTCTCCCCAGTACCAGCTCCGGTATTGCCCAGCATTGGCCAAAAAGCCACAATCAAATCAGACGGCCAAGAAGGATCCCTTCAATAACCCGTCGATCGACCTTCTGATTGCGTCGGTGCCAACAGCCAATCCTTCTCATCTCCTGGTCTTGAACAAGTACCCAGTCATTGCGAACCATTTCATACTGGCCACAAAAGAATACAAAGAACAGACGTGCTTACTGGAGAAAGAGGACGTGGCCTTGACGTATTCTTGCTTAACAGCGTGGGACGGGTCAAGCGCACCTGAGCAACCTGGCAAGCTCTTCGCATTCTTCAATTCAGGCAGTCACAGCGGAGGTATGGATAACCACAAGCGCCTCTTGATTGGAAGTTGAAAGCCTCGCGCTCTAGCCAGCCAGCCTCACCGTCATGTTCAATTTTTACCAGTTGAACAAATGGCAGGAGACGTTCACACATCCGCGTGGGCTCTCCTATGCGAGGATGATACCGTCTCGGCTCAGTCACAGCACCCAGACCTTTTGACAAATCGCCGACTGCCATTCATACAATATCTTGTCAGGATTCCTTCGAACCCAACTGAAGAGAAACTGCACGAGTTGTACCTCAGGCTGTTCGACGCAGCCTCCCAAGCAGTCCGTCGATTCAATGAGGTTAGTCCGCAACCGCTCGCGCTGCATGCAACGAACGGAGGGTCCTCTCCAATTAGCTACAATCTCGCCATGACTACCTCAGTGATGATGATATGTCCGAGGCGAAAGGAAGGGTCTGTACTTTATCGTACAGATGGATCCGAGGCGGGCTTCGTGGCACTCAACGGCACCGTTCTGGCAGGAACTCTGATGGTGAAAGAGGAAGAGCAGTGGAATATCTTAAGACAAGAGGCCTCGAACCTCGACTCCTTGCTTCAAGCTGCTGGTATACCGGTGTCATAAGAATGATGCGCTTGATATCAAGGAGTTGCAGGGACAAAGGCGAGGCCGCCTCCCCTTCATCGATATCGAGGTACGGGACGGAGGACGGGTTAATGGACGAGCACGCAAATTCAAGAGTGTTTTTTTGAAGCCATGAGCCATAACAAAGGTATGAAGATAGAGCAACCGCAAGTTCGGCTTGCGCACAAAGAAACGGAGGGAGAATCTACAGATTCGCAACGTCTTCTATCCAGCCCCTACCTTTCGAAGAAGGATCGGAAAGTTTGCTCATACCAGACGCCTCGCATATTCTAATAATAACCTCTCTTGCGGCTCTCACTTGCTCGACCGTCGCACCGTTGTTCAAGGCGCCCTTCAGGTGCCCTTTCACCTGCGGGTTGACCTATAAATCGAGTCAGCGAAATCAGTTCAAGCAAGATGAACCGCGACAGACATCCTGTGGTATGAGGCCCGCAAGTAGCACGAAGCTAGTCTCCGCCGCGGTCAAGATATTCAGATTACTCAACAGGTAACCGTACATCAAGCGTGCAACTAGACCAAGATCCTCGGCGGACCGATCCATTTGACCCATGACCCTGGAACTAATTCGTCCGTAGACGTTGTCGAAGAACGCCTCGCCTCGCCGCAATATCTGCGATGGTGCTGTATGATACAACTCTGCAGCTCTTGCGCTTGGCGAATGTCCCGACGGCTCGTCGATGACGGCCGACGCGGCAGTCTTCAGGGCCATCAACCCATTGATAGTCTTTTGAAGAGACATTTTAGTGCTCCTATTTTTATCTGTACTTGGTATGTGGAGGACTCGTGCTCACTTTGGGCAATCCCACAACCGCAACCGACTTGATTAGCCCTTCCCGCAACCTCCTTGCAATCTTGAGCCGTTCAGCCTGGCTCTGCCGTGTGTCCTTCCTCGGATCAACGTCATGTGCAGTCGCATAATGGAGGACGTGGGGTATTTCTTCAGGCCGGTTGATCGTCGATAGAGTGACGCCTGTGATAAGATACCATGTATGAGGCGCTAGTTGCTTGTGACCGTGAATGAATGAGAGCAACGCGTTGGTCAGGACCGGTGTCTGCTGTTTCAAACTCATCCTCCTGTTGCATCTTTCATCGAGATGCCCACGTCGTCACAACGGTTCCCTTGGCGCTGTAAGGAAGGAAGGTCAAGCCGCATGCTACTCTCGATGACTTTATGTATCTCTTGCGTCACTTATGCGCGCCGTGCCGAGTGCCTGCTATATTTAGTTTAGACGTCTGCACCCGCAAGATGGACGTTTGTTTTTAGAGTCAGGCACACGCGGAGTTCTCAGGATGTTATCTGCACTCCGCAGATCTGAGCCGTAGCGCGGGCTTTGTGCGAGCCATGTGGGGTTCGGCAGGATTCCATCGCACCTACAAGGCACACTCGAGATTTCCCAGGCCGTTGCAGACTCACATCTGTACTACGAACAAGGACCTACCATGTCATCCTCAACCGAGATCGTCATTGCCCTTGAACACCGGACGTGGGATGCTCTCATGAGCTCGGGCTCTACGCTTATCCCGTTCCTGTCATCAGACTGCAGCATGTTATTTCCAGGCGGCATGACGCTGCACGCCGCTTCCTCGCCCTCGCTTCGAGAGTCTCTTGCAGACGGGGGATTCAAACCGTGGGACAACTTTTCGTTGACGGAAGTCCGTGCTGTCGAGATCAACGCGGAGGCCGTGGCAGTCATGTACCAAGCGAAGGCGATCAGAGACGGCACCGAATACAAGGCGCTCATCTCGAGCGTGTGGAAGCGAGAAGCAGGAGAGTGGAAGATGGTCTTGCATCAACAGACTCCCATGTAGGAAATCGAGCCAGCCCTGGCGTCGCTGGCACCAGAGATCAGGCCGGTGTCCATCATTCGTTTCACACTTCCAGCACGGAATCGAGCGGATTGTGTTTGCAGAAGATGATCAAGTATTGTGCATAGAAGTGCCTGTGCATCATGTCAGGTTGCCTGGTTGCCACGTTAACTATCGTCGGGTTCTCACAAGCGGACGCTATACATAGCCGACAATGGATGCTGATACACTGTGCATTTCCGAAGTAAGATTCTAGATCGTAGGATTTCAACAGTCGCAGTTACCAAAATACATAGCACCTACCCCTACACTTCCCTAGATCAACACGCAAAATGTCCCACGATCACTGGACGCAGGTAGACGATTACATCACTGATCGACTTGTCCCGTCCGATGCAGCCCTCGAGCACACGCTGAAAGCAAACGCTGAGGCCGGCCTGCCGCCTCATGATGTCTCTGCAACCCAAGCGAAGTTCCTGATGCTGATCGCCCAGCTCCGAGGCGCGAAGCGGATCCTTGAAATCGGCACGTTAGGCGGCTACAGCACGATTTGGTTTGCGCGCGCCGTGGGCCCCGAAGGTCTCGTCGTCACGCTCGAAAGCAACGAGAAGCATGCGGAGGTGGCCCGGTCGAACATCGCAGGAGCTGGATTGTCTGACAGGGTCGAAGTCCGCCTTGGGAAGGCCATGGACTCACTCGCGCAGTTGCATGCGGGCGGAAAGGGCCCCTTCGACATGATCTTCATCGATGCAGACAAACCCAACAATCCTGGGTATCTGGAGTGGTCGCTGAAGCTATCGAGACCTGGGACGGTCATTGTGGCAGACAACGTCATCCGTGACGGGGCAATCACCGACCAGACCTCTACTGATGACCGAGTTCAGGGAGTACAGCGGTTCTTTGATATGCTGTCCTCTGAGCCCCGACTTTCTTCTACTGCGCTCCAGACCGTTGGCTCAAAAGGCTACGACGGATTCAGTCTTTCGATGGTCATAGACGTGTGACGATGTGACAGCCGTCGAGCCGGTCCTAAAAGATTGCCTATGGAACTCATCCCGTTACGTAGAGCTACCAATTTGTCGACATCGAAAGTCGCCTAACATATGCGCCTATGTTATTTCCAGACTGATACAGATCTCCAATCAGGAAGGGTAACCGATGTTTTCCTTCTTCTGCATCCTTGGCTTCTCTCCAGATGTCGGGTCAAGCATAAACAGCAAAAATAGTGCAAGATATAAAAAGCAACGATTGCTCACTGCTTTCAGTGCAATCATACCTTAAACAATCTTGAGATTTGAACGGTTGGTGCGTTATCAGCTGAACGAGACTCAACGCTGTCTCCAGAACTGTCCACGGGTATGTCGTTGATTCGATCAGCAGAGCAGCTAGTTTAAAAATGGAACTCTAACATGCTAGTCTGCCAACGGACTACGGAGTGAGTGCGTCGTCAATCAGTCTCCTAAGAAAGCAGTTGCCTAATTTTTCAAACGTTTCTACTGCAGAAGATCGGGTTTAGAACGAGAGTTCTCTCATCGGATGGTGAAGCTGCAAGAGTACTTCGTGCTTGTATCGTGCCTCACTGCAGCAGCCTCCTGACTCCACGCAACCTTCCATGCAGCTTTTGAGAAATCTCGGCATTCCCGGCTTTCGGTTTATGCTCACAGGTGGCTGCACGGGCCGGGGGCCAAGCACACGGGTTAAGAGATGGGTGTGCTGACCCACAATCTGCCGCTTCCTGCACCTCGTCGATTCTGGCGAGCCGGTGTGTGGAGTCTTCTTTCACAGGGGACCCGGAACGGTGCCCTGTGTACTCCGTACCTGAAAACTCATCATTAGGTGTCTGTCCGACTTCACAGGTATGTGATAACGGCGGTCACAGTCTCGCTGTCATTGGCGTCAAGTCGCTGAGCGATAGAGATCCTAGGGCTGCGATGGCACATTGCGTTTCTCCTTCTACGTGTTGCGGTCTCGAAGGCTCTCAGACACACCAATGCTCCCATCGAGTCCGATTGTGCATGTGTCATCGAGTTGTCAACTACGTGCTGTATGTACATGGTTCTCCATGAGGGCTCGTGATACAGAAAGAAGTCTCCGCGGACGGGATCCGACTCGGCCGGGCTTTTCGTTCGCGCTTCGCACGCCGTCTCGAATATCTTCCGGCGATCCTTCTTCCAAAAAGACCGTACATATGACAACGAGAGTACAGATTTCCACAGCGTAGAAGACGCACGTCCTCCCGCATTCCTTATTATTAGGGGCGGGTCGGTATTTCTGCCGAAGCCGGGCGTGCCTCCACCTTTTCCGGGGAAGGAAGGTCTCCACGGTCAACGGAATGTGGCTTCGGCGGTCGCCGATATCGCTAGCGCTTCCACGCCTGGGCACGCATGCCGCGCTCCAATACTTGTGCGAGTTCTCATCGGTACCGAATACGTACTTCCGATCTTATTAAACTCCAAACAGTCACATTGCCGCCATTGCAGCTTCCCCAGCTGGACAAGCATGGCGGCCTATTTTAGCAGACCCAGTGAAAGGCGAGCGTCTGATGCCGCTAACATGACTCTGCGCCGATAGAAACTAAGCCCTACGGCACGACAAGGGCACGGCTTGCAAGAACTGGCGGTCTCTCGTCAGCCCTATCCAATCCGACGGGTCCGCCAACGAACCCCCTTGCAGGAGGAGAGAAGGATGACCCGACTCTGACAGCTGTGCGGGCGAACAGCGCGGCCGCATCGCGAATGAGCCAATCTCCGTGGTCCACCGAGTTATCGTCGAGGGCTGGAAATGCAGACGGATTCCAAAGCGAAATTGACATGTTGGACACAGCCTGCCGTGCGCTGGACTTCAGAATGTGCCTCTGCACATATCGTGCATACGGCACTCCGTAATCCGAACGGCAGAATCGAGGGGCCGCCAACCGATTGACGGGTCTGTAGATCACCCGTGGTAAACCTCATTGGTGGGAACTGGCCTTGCAACGGAGGGGGTTAGATTCGCCGACCAGAAAAAGCCGCGTTGGACCAATACAAGCCGCGACAAGAGTTGTCGTCGAATGGGAGTTAATTTACGGCAGCAGCCGAGTGAGCCACCTCCTTCTGATTCGACGAGAGAACCAAAGTTCCATGACCCCGCAGGAAAAGGCACGAGAAAACGTTGCCCGGAAGTCGGACGACGCTGCATGGGGCCACGGTGAGAGGGTTCGGCCTCGTCCGACCATCGATCAGATGTTTGCACCACATACTTGCACACTCGCTGACTAACAGCGTCACTGGAACGCCAGAAACCTGACTCCTCCGGTAGACGGTAGTTTCACACGCTCACGGAAGAGTCTAGTGATGAGCGCATGCCAGTCTCAAACATTTGTCTTATATCGGCAGGAGGAAAAGTTGAAAGGATTTATTTTTGGTTCTGCCGGGAGGGGTGCAGGTGCGGCAGGAGGCTTAGGAAAAAAGCTTAAACCCCTTCCAGCAAGGGTTGGCTTCTTCTACAGGCCCACCGCCTGCATCGCGACCTGCCTTCTTCGGCGTATGCACAGCCACGGCAAGAAAAACCGAAAGCGGTCATTCCCACGCTATCGAGACGGTCACTCCACCAACGCTCAAACTCTGCGAGCGACAGGACGACGACGAGACACATCAAACATCCTGGGTACTCCGTACCGGAAAGACGGGAGACGGCGAACGGGTTGATTACTGTACTTGCAAGGCTGCCTTACGACCCCCCATTCTTCGGTCAACCCCCTTTTTCCGACTTCCCACGCTCTTTGGCGGGCCCGGCACTGCGGGCCCTGAGATACCAAAGATATCGCGGACCGCTTTGGGATGCAGCCATTGGCCCCGACCGGAAATCCCAAGGTCGAGAGGGCGCACCCTCACGTTGACGACTCACAAGGTACCGGTCAGGGCTCGCATGCACGAGACCATGCCCGCTTAAGCTTGACTACGGACCTCCACCGAGTCCAGATTCAGCCATGTCTCGGTCCCATTCCGGTAGCAAGTTGCGCCCTTTCAACGATGGAGGGCGGTCCCGATGTTGTATTATTGGGGGTCGAGGAGGCGTCCCGGCAGCAGCGTATGGTCCCGGAAGCGGCCAACAAACGCGTCCAGGGTTGCAAAGCGTCGTGCAGGTGCAGAGAAGGGCCACAGGGCCACAGGGCCACAGCGCGCCGGCAACCACACCGCATCCTTTGGGTGGGCCTTCCCGCGTTTACACTTCGGAGACCGCGATTATGGCGGACCTGGGAGTTTTGGGAAGTTCTGATCGAAAGTCATCAACGGTCTCTGACCGCGGTGAATTTGTTTTTCTCCCTCCCCGAAGTATCCCCCCCCAACGCACGGCGTCGCGGGGGATACACCGTCTCGTCCGTGCGGCGGCAGCCCCTATGCGACGTACGTTGGCGAGGGGGCCGTAGGGCAGCACAAGCGTCCCGGGGTTCTTCTCGCTTCGTGCTGCTGCGGACGCCCAGTCGGCATTAGGGTGTCATGGTGTCGTGGTGAATCTCGGGGTGAGATATCTTTATAACAGAGCTTGACTTCGCCCCCTTTGACCTAAACCTTTTGAGAAGACAGAGGATCGATAAATAAAAACGGCGTCACCGGCCCCCGGAAATATCTGAATGTCGTCAGGACGATCCCTCTCGTTGAATCCTCAATCGCTCCGGTACATCCAAGACATACCCGCATGATCTTGCACGATGCTAACAGATCCCAGGTCAAGCCTCACCGCGTCGAGTAATTGACCGCGTCGCTGGTTCGTCGTTGACGCCGACGAAAAATATCGACCTCAGTCCAAGATAATTAATTGCGCGCTCCTTGCGGTTCATTCCTTGGTCGGGTTCCTTGCATCCTTTACTGTCGTGCTTTCGGACAGACCGACAATCGAAGGAGGAATTATTGAACCTTAGCCCAAACGGGCATTTATTGGCAACCGAACTTCACTCAGGTACGCTCACCACAAACCCATTAGCTTCCGAGACTTTCTTTTTGAGGCCGTATTGATTCATAAATGGTTGCTGATCATTGCTCAATCATAGTTAAATCCGAGCCCCACATTACCAAGGCCTCTAGAACTCGTCGCGTCTACCATGGCCTCCTTCGCAGAGTACCCGCCAAACATGCCTTCGCATGACTTTGATCTCTATCCATCTCAAGATACGTTGGATTACCTAGCAGCGTCGAGCGGCTCCTTCATCCCGGCCAGCACCATCTTCGATCCCACCTATACCATGGCAACAACGTTCGACACGTATCCGCCAGGCCCAGCTTTTTCGACGTTGTCACGGTCTGTTGATTACGGTGTCGGCGCGCCGCACGAAGTGCAGCCCAGCTACAGCCCCAACGCCGCGCCGGCAAACACCATGTCTCAAGCTTTTGATGTCCTCCATTCTCATCTGACCACAACTTCAGAGTCGGGATCCTCGTTGCAGAACACAGCCTCTTCCCTTCCCTCTCCGCATCTCCACCAGACCTTTGGAGGCAGTCATGGTGTCTCATATCCACAGAGCGCCGAATATCCCAGCGTCACAGGTGGTTTCGGCCAGGAACGCTACAAGCCGATGACCTTGGGGCCTGCGGACACGATCCCAGCCGAGAGGACATCGGATTTTGTGGGTGAGTTCGCAACCGTTCCTTCATCTCGTCATCACAGCACCTCCCTTTCGCTTTCTCCTAAAACAATCAAATCATCCACCGGCAAAAGAGTCGATTCTATCGTCGGGACGTCCCCAAAGCCGTTCACGAGATGGATCCACACTCCCGATACCGACTTCAGCACGGCGACCTTCAAAGAGCCAAAGAAGGTCAAACGGCAGCGGATCTCCTTGGACACCTCGTGCTCCGCCGCCAAGCCAGGGCTCTCGCAGACCTCTCCGTCAAAGCTGAATGCTCTGTCACACTTCCACCAACAGAGGCCGTCGTTGAGTGTGGTGGGATCCTCGATGCCCGGCAGCCAGGCGCTCTCGTCTCGAGTGGGAAGATCGATAGGATCGCCCGCCTCTGCCCGCTCGGCACAAGCTCTCTGTTCTTCTCCATCAAACCAGTCATTCTTTTCTCAAACTAGCGGCTTTTTCGTCCCACCGCTGCAGTCTTCCTGTTGGTTTCCTTATCCCTCTCTTTGCCATTGAGACTTTGATTTCTCTCTTTTGCACATCCTCTGGTCTCATGAACTGTGACTGACCGTGATCAACAGATCCGCATCTCATTCAGCCCTTCGCATCGCCAGCGGGGTTCGCAAATCTCCCGTACTCGGAAGTCCAGGATCCGACCTCAACCGAGATCTCCTTCGGCGAGCAAGCAGCGTCTCCCGTTCCCTCAGACTCCTCGTCGAGGGGTCGCCCATACTCCGGCTCAAATCGGCTGAAGAGTCCAGGCAACAGATCGCCTTTCCTTCATGCTTCTTCCTTCCAGCCATATCCGCACTATGACGGCGGACGAAGGCTCTCCGCGTCGTCCATTCACTCCCGCCATTCCCAGACCAGCCGAAAGAGCGGCAGCAGCATCGAGTTCGACGACGAGACGAGAGAGAAGGGACTTTGTCCATTGCCTGAATGTGGCCGTGTCTTTAAGGACCTCAAGGCCCATATGCTTACTCATTTGAACGAAAGACCCGAGAAATGTCCTATCGTTACGTGCGAGTTCCATCGGAAGGGCTTCGCGCGCAAATACGACAAGAATCGGCACACCCTGACGCACTACAAAGGCACCATGGTATGCGGTTTCTGCCCCGGAACGGGCTCTTCTGCGGAGAAGAGCTTCAACCGCGCGGATGTCTTCAAGCGGCACCTCACCTCGGTCCATGGAGTCGAGCAGACACCGCCAAACAGCCGCAAGAAGTCTCCGACAGGCAGTAAAAAGTCCGCATATCCCAGCAGCCAAGGGTCCACGGCAACCTGCTCGACGTGTTCGGTGACCTTTGCGAACGCGCAGGAGTTTTACGAGCATCTGGACGACTGCGTGCTCCGCGTCGTGCAACAAGCCGAGCCCAGCGAGGCCATCAATCAGATGTTGCTCGGAAGCGTGGCCGAAGACCGTAACGTCAAAGAGACCATGGAAAAGCATTATCTGCCCACAAACATGGATCTTTCGGCGCCTGCCACTTTCGAGGACGAAGAAGACGATGATGAGGATGATTTTGAAGGAGACGACCGCCGTGAGACTCACGGTCGCCGCTCGAGCTCCCGGCAGGGCAAGGGCGCGATCAAATCGCGAAGGAACGGTCCGCATTGACAATCAACACATCCCCGGGGTGTCGTCGGTTCGCACGTCGGGGGTGGCAACATCTCCAAGAAGCCTGCCGGGGGCAAGAAAGCTCGTGTGGGGCTCACCTACTCAGCGGGCGGGGTGGCGCTCGTCAACAGCAGCGCTCGGAAACGACGGCGCGCCTACCCGGTCAGCTGGGGATGCCCTCCGGACAAGATGAAGATGAAGAAGCGTGTGCTCTGCGTCTATGACGGGCAGAGGCGCCTGTGGAAGGATGACATGATGCTCGACTCCGAGCTCGAGGTCCGCGTCAAGCTGGCGGATGGCAAGAGCTATGTCACCGATCTCGATGTTGAGACGATGAAGAGGGCCGAAGCGCTGCACAACATGACTGAGGAAGAAAAGGGTCCCTGGATCCAAGAAGATGCCGGTGCATCGTTTAACGAATAGTGACGGCTGGATGATGATTTGAGCGCGACAAAAGCTTATGCCTGACGGGTTAATGTCTTTTTATGTACTTCTACTGGTGTTCCATTTACTCTTCGTAATTGCGGACTGTCTGGCGCAAAGGCTGCGAGAGGGGGATACCACTGCTGCGAGTTGGGTTCTTTCGATCGACCTTGTCTTCTTCCTTGCATGATCGGTAGTTTGTGGGCAATGCTTTGGTCTGATGGCGGCGTAATGTCAAGGCTCAATGCTCCTGGATGAGTTTATTGCTGATAGCTACTGCGCTTTGAATCGAAGATGAAGTACGGAGTATCTAAACGAAGTCGCGAACGATGTGATGTTGTGCGCACTTAATGACGCGGAGGGGCCCGACCGGGCATCCTAATGATTTGATAAGCCCGATGTTATCAGATCAACAGATCTTCTTGTTAACTTCCCTTCATCGATGCCTACATTCACCAGTAGCAATTGCCCTGTCCACGTCTTGCGCTACGCGTTCACCTCCCTCATCTCGCCATGGTGAACACCGCCGAACATTCTGCATTCTTTCAGAAGCAGGCAGCTGACGGCAAAATTGTGGTCAAAGGTAGTATCCTCCCCGCCGTTGCATGCGAAACTTCCATTGACCAAACGTTAAAGATCCACCAAAATTCGATCTTGAAACGTATATCGCCAATTACGAAGGTTAGAATACACTCAAACGCCTTTCCTACAGCTTCCTCGAGCTTCAATCCACTGATTACCGGTGTCATGAAGGCAGGACCCGTTTGGACAGGTTAATCCTAATCGGAAACACCTCCACCTACCTCGCGGTCGATGCATTCAGGCTCGCCATCGCCGAAGCTAAGAACAGCAAAGATGTAGATCGATATCTCCAGGCAGTGGAATGCCTGCACCAGATCTCGCCGGACGACTCTCAGGGCATCCCGGACTTGGGGTCGGCTGACACTCGGATGAAGCAAGTTAAAGCGGAGACGGACAGGTTAGAGCACGAGCTGAAAGGCTACAAGAACAACTTGATCAAGGAGAGCATACGGGTACGATGGAACCTCAGGTCTGGCTCACGTACATGCCGTATGGATCGCTAACGAGCTCCTCCGATTTTAGATGGGAAATGAGGACTTGGGCGCGCATTACTACAACATAGGCGACATGGCCAGCGCCCACCGCTCATACTCGCGCATGCGCGAGTTCTGCACTTTGCCCAAGCACATTGCCGAGATCGCAATCAAGATCATCCTCGTGGCCGTCGCGCAGCGCAACTGGATGCTGCTCCACTCGCAGGTGCAAAAGATCCAGCAGCTGAACTTGAAGAGCGAAGAGAGCGCCAAGCTCGAGCCCGCTCTGGACGCCTGCCACGGCCTCGCTCACATGTCATCGCATCGATACCGCGACGCAGCCGAATTCTTCCTGAAGACTAAGCCCTCTTACATCACACTCGAGCCCATCGGTGGCGTCATGTTCCAGAGGGAGGTGCTATCGGCAAACGACGTCGCGGTATATGGCGGCCTGTGTGCGCTGGCATCGATGAATCGTGCAGACCTGCAGTCGCTCGTGTTGGCGAAGTCTGAGTTTCGCCAGTTTCTCGAACTGGAGCCGCACATTCGCCGCGCCGTATCGCTCTTCTGTTCCTCGAAATATGCTGCCTGTCTCGAAACCTTGGAAGCGTATCGATCAGACTGGCTGCTGGATATATATCTGCAACCACTTATCGGCGAGCTATTCCATCTGGTGCGCACCAAATGCATCGTTCAATACCTGAAGCCTTTCAGCTGTGTCAGTCTGGACGAGATGACCAAGGCTTTTGCCGCAAGCAGCAATGGGAATATTGAGGAGGAGCTTGTGGAAATGATCCAAAACCGTCACCTCGAGGCAAAAGTGGACCTAGTTGAGCGTGTATGTTCGGCCCCTGTACCGTCTCGTGCAACTGCCCCTTCCAGAGCTTCGACTCGTTGCGTTTCTGCTTTATGGTGTCCCCGCTAACATAGACACCGAACAGCTTCTGATCTCACCTCCCGAGAACTTACGACAAACTCTCCATACCACCGTCCTGACCGACGCCCGCTCGTACGAAAAAAGCCTCCGCCTCCGACTCATCCGGCTCAACATGCAGTACGCAGGCTTGGAGCTCACACAACCAAGATCCTCGCAACGCGCCGGTCCCGGACGTCCGTCAGCTGGAGATGCGGGAACTATATTCTTGCCAGACATAGGTTCGTCGGGTTACTATGAAGATGTCGTTGGCGGAAGTGGGAAGGCTGCATATGGTGGTGAGCCGATGACTTGGAGTTAGACCAGGGCAATAACGGTGGCCATGCCGCTATGGTTAATGACAGCTCATGTCGGCGTTGAGGGTATAAGCATAGCGTCGGGACTAAGGGTCGTTGCAAATCGTCGTGGAGCGCCGATTGGTTTGCGATGAAATGGTTTCATTGCTTAGCTCAGGACAGAACACCACTCCGCCTGCAGAACTTGCTTATGCGGAAAGGCGTCACAGCTCAGGTCTTGAGCTGCCATTGTTTCACTACCATTGGCGTGAACTCGTCCGCAAAGGGTAACCTTCACTGAGTGGGCTTTCTTGAGGAAGTAGCTCTTACTAGATATCTAGACGAGTCAAGTTGTAAATGGCAGGCAACATTCAGTGCTAGTTTCGAGAACAAGTAACAAGAACGTTGCATGTCACAGGAAATCTCTCAGCGATCTAAACCCTTCCAGACCCGTCTTTCGCAACTGACAAAAGATACCGAATGTGCACCTCAGACTTTACCCCAACCCAGCTCACCACCCTCTTCCCAATATACCTTGGCGTCCCTGAATTCGCCATTCTTCTGCTTAGCCAGGAACTCGGTCTTGACATGCTCGGCACGGGCCCGGCTGCGAATCGTCAAGTCGAAAGAGAACGGTTCTGGCTTCGCAATCAAGAGCTTGGTGTACTGCAGCGTGGGGTCAGTAGCAGGGTCATTGGTCAACGGCACGGCAGGCTTGGCAGCTTCTTGCGACAGTAACGGTAGAAACCTGTTAAGCGTGGGTAGGTTTGCGAAGTCTTTCGAATCGTTGCAAGCAGCATCGCTTTTGTCGTCCACTGCCGGAAAATCTTGCTTCTCGCATGTTGCCGGCGATTGTGCGTTGAACTCCGTGTTCGTCTCGGAAACTGCTTCCTGAACCGGGGTCACGAAGACAGAAGGCTCAGAAAGCCCGTCTGGCGCGCACATGGCGGGCGCTGACTTCGTCGGTGCCTGAGTGTCAGGCTTGGAGAACTCCGATAGATCTTTGCTCAGATAGAACAACCATGCCACGCCACCAATGCCGACGAACAGATCCGCTTCTGTGACGCCCTGACCCTGGCATACGCGGCGGCCGTAACCAAACTGTGAATAGCCGGTGATCGTAGGGTACTTTGACAGGGGCTCAGCGTAAGTGGGGAACGACGGGTGGAGCCATCGCAGCGGGTTGAACGTCTCCGGATCTGGGAACATTGCAGGGTCGCGAGAAATCGACCTGACAAATCAAGTGTCAATGAGTACAGTATACAGAAGGAGACGAGATACACACCATTCTAAGGGATGGAAAACACTCCCCGCAGGGATATGATAGCCGTTCCACTCATCGTCCTGAGCAAGTGCGTGCGGTATCCCTTTGCGGACAATGAGCACGAGGTAAAAGATCGATGCACTAGGTACACTTACCAGTGGGAACGGGAGGACGCCATCGCAAGACTTCTCTTATGACAGCACGCAGCACGGGCATGTCCGGCATGTCCGAAAAGCACGGCATCCGGTCGCCACAAACACGGTCAATCTCCTCGTGCACAATGGCCTGATACTGGGGATAGAAGCACATCGCGAGACAGAAAGACTGCATCGGCGCCGCGATGGTGAGAGCTCCCGCGATGCCGTGCATGCCAACAGCGTAAGCGCCTTCAAGCTCACTCTTGAAGCGCCACGACGGCTGACATTCGAGAAACGTCCGCATCCAGGAGGGGCCTGCGTGCTTGCTGCTCATGTCGGCTTTGACTTCGTTGCGCATTATTTCAAAGAAGCGCTGCTCCGTGTTGGCACGACGGCGTTCCCACGCTTTAGCTGGCGACAGCCAGTCGGGCAGAGACATGATGAAGCTGAGCTTGTTGCCCAGCGCGCCTGTTGGCGACACGCCGATGAGAAGCTCGCGGGCACGCTGCTTGAGCTCATCGCTGGGCTCGCTCTGACCCCATGCCAGTCTGCATGTGATTCTTGCGATGTACGACTCAAGAGCGTGGTTGTATCGAGCAGGATTCTCCATGAGTTCGGCCAACAGGCGGATGCACTCCACTTCGGGGTAGTGGTAATACGATGCCTTTTCCGACTGGTCCATGATATATTTTGCGAACTTTCTCTGGCGAGTCCATGCGTCTACAGAGCCGTTAGCGTACGATGACAGTACTCTGGGTCTCAACGTGCCATTCTTGCTGAGCAGCGGCAGATATTGCGCGCTGGTCCGGTTATCAGATATCAAAGCAGGTATATGCGGTCTGTCTGAGTAGATGGATCCTTTCTTTGACAGGAGCTCGTGTGCTATCTGGTCGGACGAGATCCACACATGGTTGCTTCCTGCAAGGTTGACTTGGTATATCGGTCCATATTGCTTTCCCCACTGAGCAAATTTCAGCCAGGAGCAGGCCTCGGGCACTTCATGAACGGAACCGATTATTGGCAATCCTACACCTACAATGAGCCATTCTGATAGTTTAGGGGGAGTTTGAAGACATCAAGATGGAAATACGGAGAGAGCTATGCGAGACAGGATTCTGAGCAGTCACCTTTGGGCCCGGGAAGACTCTGAAGACCGCGAGGGACCGAAGTTTTTCGAGCTGGTTTATATTTTAGGAACACCACAATCGTGACAATAGAGAAGAATATCGCAATAGACCAGAAAGCCATGATAGGCAGAAAGCGATCTTGTTCTACTATATTTCTGCGAACAGTAAGGAGCATATGAAAACGAGGACAGATAGCCAAATTATAGGAGTGTAGAGGATAGAACACAGACTCCGTCCGGACTTGCCGTTCGGGAATTAGGTGGAGACAAAGCGAGTCGAGGCCTTGAAATGCTGCTGTCGTAGACACCCTCATGGACTGCCATACAGATGCGCCGCCAAGGCGCCGGTCTCATGTTCGAAGAGAATGCTTCTGGCACAGACTAACAAGTAGAAAACGACCGGAGTTGCAACCCTACCTCTTGAGCACATCGATTGGACCAGGAACATTGAGAATGGCTTTTGGTGCAACCAAAGCACCGCCAGTGACGGCTTTCGAGTGCATATCGAGAGCCGGTCGAGAGATCAACAGCAGAACAGTGAGTCCGCATACGAAATTCTAGCTGAGTAACTGATACCTCAATCTGGAGAGCAACACCATTCCAACACTGGAACGATAACTCAGATACTGCAGGAAATTTGAATATCTACCAAGATAGCAGTGATTCTGATGGTTTCAAAAGTGAGCCCCATACGAGAGGATGTCGCAACTGCAGAGCGGACCAAGATGTTGGCTGCGCTCCATACAGACCTGCTGGACCCGATGAAGTGGTTGTAGATAGATCAATGACGGGAAAGGAATCTGAAGTCGATCCGCGATGCATATCCGGGTGTTGTGCATGCCAAGACTTTTGCGGATGATCGGAGATAGTTTGGACATAGTGGGGAGCCGACGCGGACAGTTCGAAAGCCATCACAGTTAATGCAGAAGCTTGCTCGCCGGACTGGATATCACTCTTCTGTATGAATATTGTGCGAATCCTGACCTTGGCCGACCGACAGAGTCGCCACCCGTTTGAAGAGGTAAGGGATGGGTGTATTGGGCCTGAAGCTCGGTCATAGACTGTTCTTAGTATGCGTTCCGATTGCACCTTTGAATTCTCGTGTGAGCACAGCCGGGGACTAGGGACGTCTGCGCTTACAGGCATTCCCGAAAGATTGGAAGTGGGCTATGTGTTCCGCAAGACAGAAGACTCAAATGGAAAAGTAGCCGAACTTCAGCTCAGAGCCTTTCAAATGACTGCGATTCGATGCGGGTGGCTTTAAAAGATATGACCGCCTCCAAGCACTATCGGAAGCCATTCGTATATTCGTTATCAATACTCTTTCTGGGGCGGAAAAGCCTTGTCTCGGTGGTCATGCCTCATGTCTGTTCGTTAGTTGAATGGGGAAAATCTCATCAATGATATTGCGGCTTCGGGATCATGCAACATCACGAGAACAAAAGAAATCTCATGCCTCATTCATCATTTCACCAACAGCCTAACGCCCTTGGAGTCGAGTTTCGGAGACGGATTGAAAAAGTCATGCGCCACATCCACATCTGACCGATCCGTCTGATACAGCTCAAAGTCGAACTTCCTGAACAGCTTGGCTATAGCAAGATGAATCTCTGCCTGGGCGAGATTGATGCCGAGACAAGACCTGGGGCCCTTGCCAAAATTCACGAGATACCGCTCCAGGTTCTTCTTCTCGTTGTGCGCGCCTAGCCAACGCTCGGGATCGTAGCGCTTGGGGTCGGGAAACAGGTCCTCATTCTCGTAGATGATGACCGACGTCATGCCCACGGCCGCGCCGGGCGGGATCGTCCACCCCTTGTAGTAGATCGGCTCCCTGGGCGATATGCGCGGGAGCCGGTGCGTGAGGCCGTAGGAGAGCCGATAGCCTTCCTTCATGACCGCCTGCAGATACGGCAGCGCTTCGATCTCGTGGAGGGCCGGGAGGTTCTCCGGGTCCGGGATTGCGGCGCTGAGCTCGGCTTTCAGCTTGGCGAGCACGTCCGGGTTGGCGAGGATGTGGTATGTGGTCGTCTTGAGGAAGAAGGCGGTCGTGAGCGTGCCTGCGGCTGTCATGTTGACGCCTTCGATCACGAGGCGGTCCAGCGTCTTTTCTTCCGGGGGAAGAGTGCTCTTCAGCATGGCGTGGAACATGGTTGGAGGGATTAGCTCCTTGTCGACTTCATCCCGAGTCTCCATGATGCGCTCCATCTGAGAAACCAGGACCTGAGCGAATCATTAGCCATGACGAAACGAGCTGTCTCACTGCTCTCTAAAGCACTATCAACAGTGCAGCCTACCTTTCTATAAACCAAAAAAGCCATGATATTAGGATTCATCTTCGCAACCAACCACTCCGGCAGCGCCATCATAACCGGCATCAGCCACCCAAACTGCTTATTCACATGCGACGCTTCCGACGCCTCGATCAGCGCCCTCGGCCACTGCGGCATGAACGCCGGATCATCCAAGCAGCCATACGGCTCCTTGAAGCAATACTCGGTAATGACATCCATCGTCAACGCCGAATACGCATCGTCCATCTTCACCGGCCGGCCCGTCCCCCTCATCTCCTCGAGCCGCTCACACAGCCTCGTCACCCTCGACAGGATCGACGGCAGCAGCCGCTGGATGGCCTGGCGCGAGAAGAACGGATTCAGCGGGGCGCGCCGCATGCGGTGCACGTCGTGCGTCACCGACCCGAACACGCTCGGCTCGTTGCTGAACATGCGCACGAAGCGCGGGCACTTGTCCCGCGCGGCGCTCTTGCTGCTGTACAGCTCATCGTAGAAATCTGGGTCTGAGACGTGCAGCTCGGTTGGGCTGATGCGGATTATTGGGCCTGGAGGAGGACGTGAGAGTCTGCTGAGGATGGAGGGGATATCGTGAGGCTTACCATACTGCTGGTGCATCCGCTGAATCTCGAAGGTGTACTGGCCTCTTTTCACCACGTCGTAGTAGAATTCATACCAAAGCGTCAGGGCAGCCAGTTTCCTTCCGGGGAACTTGGCAAGAGGGCCGAAATATACGCGGTAAATGCCTCCAGCGAGGAGTAGAAGCAGCGAGCCGATCACAGCCAGCTGCCACGATGCCATCCTTGTGGAATCTCAGTTCCTCAATAGTAAGCCGCTTCGAAGCTATGTCGATTTTGGAGCAGGCAGACATTGTGGGCATGAATGCAGCTGATTTGTCGCAAAGCTGCACGGATCTACCGTGCATGGGATAGTCGCCTAAATACGAACTTGAGGCCATTCAATGTTGATGGAAGCCTATGAGAACAAGTTATTTGGCTTTGGAGGATGAGAGAACATGTCTATGACTGCGTGCGTCAATTGTACAGCTACATTCGAGCAAAATTCTAGGGAAAGTGGGAAGGAGTGAGTGATTGGGGTTGGAACACGATACTTAAGTACATACACAGGTGACAGCAGCCAACTTTGAGAAAAGGATCCGTCGAAGCAAAATATAACCAAGGCTCACCATTGTAGCCCCACTGGCAAGCTACCCGTGTTCGAAACTGGTAATCAAACCATTCTTGATAGACGCTCTACCATCCTAGGTCTGACCTCTCCGAGAGCTAAACGCGCCCGGCCTGTACTTGCCATCACCTCCCTCCGCCCGGGGCGGAGGAGGCAACCGGGCTCCGTCCGACGCACTCGCATCTCGCTCTTTCCGCTCGCCGCGCAGGGCGGGAGGAACAAACTTTCCGTTGGATGCCGATGGAGCAGGACTGCCGTGATCCCCGTCGCGGACGCTGCCACTCCTCGGAGCCGCGTACCGCCCAGAAGCGGAGTCGGCGGGACTGTCGTCTCTGCCCGGACCGTCCCGACCCCGTCCGCTGGGACGCCACCTGTCGGGCGCACCTCCGGCTTCGCCGCGCAGAGCGGGCGGAACGTAGCCTGTGCGCTTGGGCGGTTCCGCCTCGGAAGTAGGGTCATCGGTGGATGGAGCGGCAGCTGGTCCTGAGGTGTCGCCGTCCTTTCTGGCCGCTTCCCGCTCGCGCCACGTAGGTTTGTTGCCGCCGAGAGCGAGGCGCGGAGGCCCGCCTTCTGCGGGGGCTGCTTGAGCGGCAGCGGCAGGTGGTTCGACAGGCGCTGCTGCGGAGCGTTCGGGAATGCGTGCGCTGGGTCCTGGAGCGGTGGTCGTGGCTTTGCGGGCTTTTGCGCGCTCCTCGGCTTCGAGCTCGCGCTGTCGTTGGCGCGCAACCTGTTCCTCCAATTTCCTGCGTGGAAAGGTTAGCATTTGTTCCACATTGGGAGAATATGACCCAGTAACGTACTTCCGCTCTTCCTCTCGCTGAGCCTTCTTCTCCGCCAAGAGACGCTTCTCTTCCGCCTCCTTTGCTGCCTTCTCTTCCTCCTCTCGTTGAATTCGCTCTTCTTCCTCGCGCTCCAGCCGCTCGCGTTCTTCGCGCTCTCGCCTCTCGCGAGCGTTTTTCTCACGCACCTCTTTGCGCCTCGCCTCCATCTTCTGCTGAAGCTCGCGCTCAGCTACTTTCTTGCGCTTGTCGAACTCGGCCTTGCGCTGCTCGCGCACATTGTCCCGGAACTTCTCATAGATCGGGACCAGTCTACTGAGGCGATGCTTGAGCGCCACGTCTTCTTTGTGCTTCAGCTCGGAAACTCTGAGGGTCTCCGATTTGGTCTTCTCGTATGCGTCAAGATCGCGCTCTCTCTGAGCGGCCCAATCTTCCGGAAGATGCTTGGCCTCCTCGATGCGACAAGCGCGCTCGAGATGGTCGATTCGCCTGCCAGTAACCTTGAGACGCTCTCCGAGCTCATTCTTCTCTCGTTCGAGCGCCGCAAGTTTCAGGGCTCTGATGCGGGCGCTGTTCATGTCCGCAATGTCCCCCAAGGCATTAATGTCGAGACCCTTCATGCCACTCTTGAGCTCCTCGATCTGTTTCTCCATTTCCGCCCTCTGAATGCGCTCTTGTTCCGCCTTCTGCCGCTTCTGCTCCCGCTCACGCTGCTCGTCTTCGAGGCGCTTGCTCTCGGCATCCTGCAGCTGCTGGGCGCGAATGCGCTTCCGGGTCGCCTCCTCCTTCTCCTTCTGCGCAAGCGCGGCAGAAGCAGCTTGTTTCTTGCGCTCTATGATCTCGCGCCTGGCCAGAGTCTCGTTGTGTTCCGCCTCTGACCCGACCTTGGCACGAGCCAACGCTGCTTCTTTTGCCTTGACTCGCTCTTCGTTGAAGGTGGGATCGACGTATTGGCAGGTGACGTAGAGGCATTTGGCTAGACGCGTGAGCTGGGAACGCACAATCTCCGCGGGAGTGCTTTGAAGTCGCTGGACGGAGCTCGTTTCGTTGTCGGCCGAGCCGGCGCTGGCACTCGGGTGCGATGCCTTTGCGGACGAGAAGACGTCCGAGTCAAAGGTGAGCACGCCGCTGGCATGATTCATCCGGATGGCCAGATCACCCTTCTTGCAGCCGTTCATGATGAATTTCTCAATGGTACCGCTGCTCACTTCGAAGGGTTCGGGAAACTGAGCGAGGCCGAGGACGAACTTGAGCTCGACCGACTCGTAGACTTGAGAGAGCTGTTGAAACAGGCGAGTGAGGATGACCTGTTGCAGCGGCGCCACATACTTCTCCATGTCCGCGTCCGCGCCGATCTGCGAGAGGATGGGAGATATCTTCTTGCAGATCGATAGGGGATGAAAGTCGACCTCGAGTATGTTGTACAGTTCCCGTATCTCCGGTCTGGCGCGTTTCAAAAGTCCTTTGCTGAGGGCGTCTTTGAAGAGGATGGCTCGAGTGGGTGCCTGAGACATGCCGAGGAGGTTCGTGAGTCGAACGTTCTTGTTCTTCTTGGCCTCGTCAACGTCGACGAGGGCGCCGCGTGATCGCGATGTGCTGATCACTGGGATGGACAAGGCAGAGAGCAGAACGAACGAGGCCGCCTTTGTCATGTCCGCCTCGGTGACCGCCGGGTTGTCCTTCTTCGAACCCTGACCGGCGGCCACAGCTGTAGCAGACTGACGGAGGAGATTGAAGTAGCGGCTCCAGGCAGCCGCGTGGAACAGATAATTCTCGCTCACAAGGAAGATGCGAGTGAGTTTCTCAAAGTAGTTGGCCATCATGACGTTCTTAGCCGGGCGTTTGCTCAGGCTGAGCAAGGTATGGATGTCTTCGACACTTCGAAAAGCCTCCTGCCAGAGTTCAAGTTCGACTGCGACGTTGAGCTGTTGGAAGCGCGTATCGAGATGCCGTTGGAGGGTATCAGGATCGCTGAGGTTGATCGCGTGCATCTGGGAGGAGAACTTTGCCGCATTCTGGAGATGGTTGCGCAAGAGCTCGCAGAGTCGCCTGAACTCGGTCTTGCGAGCATATTTGGAGCAGAATTGGAAGGCCTGATGAGCGGTGGTCTGGTACATGACCTCGAGACGAGCATTGTTCTTGAAGATATCCAGCACCGTCCTGTACGTCTCCCACAGGAACTTGAGCCAAGGTGTCACGATCGCCCTGTCCGTCCTGTCTCGAGACTGCTCGCCGGACACGGTCGACAGGAGGATCGATTCAGGTGTCTCCGAGGCTTCCAGGTCTTCGACATTGGCGGTCGTGGTGGTGGATTCCAGACTCGACTGCACTTCATCGGCCTTTGCTTGGGCCTCTGTGACTTTTGTTTCTGCAAGTTCGATGAATTTTTTGAAGACAAGCTTGATGGGGTGTCAGTTGTTAGCTGATGAATAACTTGAGCCTCATAACAGAGACTTACTTCGATGGTGCCGACGTTGGTGTTCTGTGCTGTGTTCTTGTACTGATAAAGGCCATCCTTGGCGAGCTTTCCCTTCCTCAGATCGACGCAGAGCTCGACGAACAAAAGCATCACCGGCTCGAGGGATGCGATCGGACTGTTTCGGGTCCTTTTGGAGACGACATGCTCGTGGAGAAGGGACAGCGCTGCCTGCGACTGTCCGACTCCGATGAGCTCTTGCGCCCTCTATACAGTGGCAAGTCAGCATTGCAGAAAAGTAATCTTGATGATCACCTCGTCGAAAGTCTACATGTTATTGAGGAAGAACGACGCTTTCGACGCGCGAGACAAGGGATGACGACTTGCCTTGAGCTGGTTCTCAGGTCTCGAGTGCGGTGGAGGAGGCATGCTGGGCAGCTTTGTGTTACACGTTCAATCACCAAGACTTCTTCAGCCTGTCTGAGTGAGATCGGCCGGCAGAACAAGCGGTGGTGATGGAACTGGGTTTTGAAGGTGGAAGCCGTTTGAGCAAGACGTCGATGTGCAGTTTTGCGCGTTAGGGTTCGTGGGCGCCATCCGGAACGGGATTAGCGGGTCGGCCTCGCAGGACGGGCCGGGCATGGCTGCGACGGAGTGTTTGAGGCCTCGGGAGGCAGACTCTCGGGAGTTCCAGATGTCCAAAGTTACCTCCAGAACAAGGAGATGAAGGGTTCGAGGCAGCAGAGAACATGTAGTCGACTTCTTCTACCGTCTGCAGGGAAAAGCCTCGCTATATACTCCGGACCCCGTTCATGCATACACGTTCAATGCGGTCTACTTTGCAAGCTCACCGCCAGCAACATCTTTCCCTTGCGGTGAGGGAATTTGTCTCTGGTGTCGCACACTAGACCCGAACGAGCGGAGCTGTTTGCTTCCGTTAGGCTTTAGCGAGAGGTCGACGCCGCCCCGGCGGCCACAATCTGCCCCCATCGTCCCATCTCGCCTGTTCTGTCCCCCAAACCGCTCGTTCTCTCCCTTTGCACCCGCGAGTCGTCACGAGCAACCGGAGTCCCATCTCCATCTCCATCTCCACTTCCACTCTCTCCATCCAAAACCCATCATCGAGACAACCACCATTCGACACCGTTCCCCGGGCTCAAGCAAGACCCTTCTCAACGGTAGCGCCGGCTCTCGTTCGTCTAGCTCTCCCTGGACCCTCCCGCTCGCCCGAGCCATCTCGTCTCCCTTGCCTGATTACGTCCGCCGCCGCATCGACGCCGGTCTCACGCTCATCGACACCGACTGCGTGTGCAGCGGGCTCCTTTCTCGGTTTTCCGCATCGCGGAGAGTCTCAAACTCAGCTCCAATGTCTGCGCCCCACGAGATCAGACCCGGTGGGGATGGGAGAAACAGGAGGCAGACGATGGCGGAGCTCAAGCTTCGACGGCTCACGGAGCTCAATGCCCGGCTGAAGGAGGACCTGGAGCGTCGCAGGATACCAGTCTCTGAAGCTGCGATGGAGTATGTTTGCTCCGAATCCTATCTTTCGGAAGATCTAGTGATCCGTGGTTCTTCGCGGGGCTGACCGATGTGCGCGCCAACTTTCTAGCCTTATCGCATTCACGGACAAAGAACCAAAAGACTTCATGGTCCCCTCTCGCTGGGGAACGGTATGTGCAACACCCGGAGTCTCTCCTGCGCACGTCATCGCCTTGCCGCATGCTGACCATCAATGCTGTTCAGGTCGACAAACGCGAAGACCCATATGCGCCTCAGCAATCAACCGGCTGCTGTGTCATCATGTAACGGGTGTCGGTGGATAATCTTTTGCGGCTTTGGGCGTTAACAACACGGGCTTCGAGGCTTATTCCCTTCGATACGCCGCTAATACCCGCAGCGATAGCATTCTGGATTGTGGTTTCACGGTTCCTAACTGCGTGCCTGCTCACTCTGTATGATATGAAGATAAAGCGCTGTTCGCGTCCGGGAACCAAAACCTTGCAAGCTTCGGTTTGATGTTCTGGCTGGGTGTGGGTCACGAGTCCTATCAAAAAGCGTGTCGGTCGTCCCTCGATTCTCCCATGCGATTGAGGACCGGCAACGTCTTCTAGTCACAGTCGCTCGGCTTTCATCTTCTCATCCACATTCTACTGTGTATGCAGAAGACAACCATGCACATTTCTCTCCCCGATTGCACACTTCTTGCTCCTGGAATTGGTTTGAGATCTTCGGTTCGGCTCGTGGATTCTGGTACATAGTGAGAGTAGGGAACATGGGCCTCTCATTGCGCCTGTTGTACGAGAGTCTTGATCTACTTCCATACTGAGTCCTCTTTACTCCGGTTGTTGCAAACACAACTTGTGTTCTGTCCTGGGATCCAAAGACTCCGTAGGTCAGAAGCGAGTACCGCCGACGCCGAAACAACATATTTTTCTTGAGGTCAGTTCAGATATGTGTGCCATATCCTAGTCTTTCCGGGTGTTACGCCCTACGAGCGCAATCTCTCAAATTACCCGCTTCGAGAAGGTGGACTTAGATGCTAACCACCATTTCAAGGCCAGGGCAAGACGCTGCGTCACTCCACTTCTGCTCTGCTGCACTGTAGCGTGAAGGCCAAGCTATACCCCATTGCCAACAGCAATAGAGTGGCACAGTGGCAACTCCTCGTAACGGTAGGCAACAAGGCATCTCACTGGCTGATTCATTGCATTTGGCCTCTTCGGACCGATATCAGACGTGATCACATTGAACGACATCACCATTGAGTCCTCCAAGAACAGCGAGAAGGTGAATACTCGCAGACTATAAGCTCGAACACACATGCTGCCACCGTGCGCCTGAATACGACTCGCCTGCTCGTCTGATCCTATATCTTGAACACATGTCTGAAATTGCGTGACTCTTCGCCACAACAATCTTTACCACGCACTACCAACGCAACGCAGGCAGCCACGCAGCCTGGGAACTCTCTATGCATACCACGTCAACCTGAGAGTACTGGGCCCAGCGGACCCACCTTCGTCCTTGCGTGCTTGCGCATGCCTTGTTGTGAGGGTACCCCGTCCTATCAAGTCTTCACTTTCGCGGTGAGGGTCCATGCTGAGACGCTAAGGGGAGGTTCGAGCGTCAAGTTAATTCTCTAGAGTCTAGACTCGTACAGGCAGCACCACCTGGGCAGACAAGAGCGGCGAGCCCGATCTGGAGTCGCACGGGCGCGCGACTCGCAGATGGGTGTGAGATATTCTTAGAAGGTGTTGCATGGTATGCATGTGGTGAGGTTCTTCTCAAACCACAGATGCGTGGTGCATATTAATTGGCAGAGAGGTGTTTCGAAGTGTCGGATTCTGATGTGTAGAAAAGTAGGCAATGGGGAGTCTCCTATTTCTTACATGAATCGCGAAACAACACTTGCAGATCTTGCCGAGATTCCAAACTGCCTCCCATTTTTGACGTTCAGTGGCTACTCTTACAGCTTTCCTACCTACTCTTATGGACCAATACTGACCACCCTCCTATCATGTCGATTCAGTGAAGATGGAAGATGAAACCAGCGTGATGCTGCGCCCTCTACGCCGTTCAAGGCTGATTGCTGCATCTCTTGGATTATAGCACGTTGCGAAATGTTGGAGGACGATGATAGAGCCGTCAGCTCCTCCTGTGGTGGCCCACGATGCGATCATCCAAGGCATATGTGCAAGTCATCGAGCTCCATATCGGGCAACTCACGTTCTGACGATGATATGCAGATATCCGAAGAGGTAAATCGAAAAAGGAAGACCGTACCGGCCTTATTACTCCGCAGAACCGCCGGAACGGTCTTGACTCTTGAGTAGAGTGCATGTTTTGGACTGTTTGGCTAGTCCCTTAAAGATCTCGAAAAGCATCACGGACCAACACCACAGTACGGCGATTGCGACGCTTAGCCACCAATGGAAAGTAACAACCTAAAGGAGCCTGCTCAAAGGAGTCTACCACAGTACTATCGAGAGATGAAAAGCAACTTAAATAGTCCAGCCGAACCTTCTTTCGAGATGATCTAAACTAGGACCTACACCGGACCATCCCTGCGACAATCCGCCCACTTCGAAGACACCACTAGGCGTCCAAAGTGCACATCTAGCGGCCATGAATCTCTTTCTACTCATCTTCTCGCTGTTCGTCACCTCCATCCTCGCCGCCCCTCAGGCTCCCAAGCGACCAGCCCCAGCGCCAGGCGGAAGAGCCGTCGCTTGGTTCGTCTCGGCGAAGGGTGACGACTTCGTCAAGGATGTACGGCTTGGGTACGGAAAGTGGGAGAGAAACGTACTGACGAGTATGTGTGCTCCGATCACGTCGTCCTTCTGACGCCCATGCTGATCAGATTGTCGACATCTAGCACAAGACAAGCCCTTCCGGTTATCCATGTTCGGGCTCATCAAGATCTATCCGGGCGCGAAGCCGGGCTATAAAGTCTGTGCGACGGCGAATCCCGCCATTCCGGCCCAGAAAGGCGAGGAGCGCTACTACGTCTATTACTCCCCAGACGGCTTGTTACGCTTACGAAGCTGGCCAAGAGAGGAGGCTCCGGAGTCGCCCCCGGTGACTGAATTGTACTGCGGCGTCTTCGCGAAACTTCCACCTTTTGGCCAGCAGAAGACGGTCGCCGCACCTGCCGCCACCGCCGCCGAGGACGAGATTGACTGGGATGACGATGCCGGCGGCGACGCGACTGCGAAGCCAGCGACGGAACCTGCGACTGCAACGGCGGCTCCGACTACGACTGCGACTGCGACTGCGACTGCGACCACGGCTCCCGCGGCTGCGGCCGTCGCTGCCGGCGGAAAGGGTCAGCCGGCAAACCCTCAAGCTGTCCCGAACCAAGCAGCAGCCATCGATCCCTCCGCGACGCACGACCTGACTGTCAAGAAGCCGGCCGCCAGCCCTACCAAGTCGCGTGCGGCTCCAAGCGCTACGAACGGGACCGCCAAGGCTACTGCCACCACTGCTCCATCTACCACCACCACTGCCACCACGGAAGCGAAGCCGGCCGCCAAAGAGACAAACACGGAAGGCGACGACGCCACTCCAGCGGCAGCACCAGAACCGAAGAAGGAGCCGGTGGACTTCACCCGAGGCCTAGCGACCACGACGCTGGACGAAGAGCTGGAAAAGCGAAAGGCACGGGCGCGCAAGTTCGGCGTGACGGACACGAGCGCCGAGGACGCGCTGAAGGCGTTGGAGCGGGCGAAGCGCTTTGGCGAGACGGCCGGTCCGCGTGGGCTGAACGAGGCGTTGCCCGAGCGAGGGCGCGGCAAGAGGGGCAGAGATGGCGAGGATGAGAAGAGAGGCGATGAGAAGAGGGGGCGCAGCAGGAGAGCGGAGGGCCAGAGGAAGGGAGGGAATGGCGTGAGGAGCGAGCGCAATGAGCGCAATGAGCGGTCTGGTGCCGGAAAGAGCAGTGGTGGTGGTGGTGGTGGTGCCAGTGCCAGTGGGACCTGGATGAATGAGTCTGAACGCGCAAAGGCGGAGAAAAGGAAGGCGAGGTTCGCGGCAGCATAAGGTCGTTTATTGTCCTGGATGATGAGTCTGGGATTTCATTTGCGCTGCATGATCAGGCTTTCAGAGAGCATGTTCGGCGCTGCTTAGGTATGGGCGTTGGTTACTTTCGTTTCGGATGTAGTTCATTCAGGGTATCAGTCCAATGAATCAAGTCTGCATTGAAAAGCCTGTCACGCCTTCTTACGGGCGGATGAGATCGCTTCTCAATTCGCATAGTGAAGACATCTTACAGAGCGCAATCGCTAGATGTTCGCTCCCTTTGAATTCCTTGCGTACAAGCAGTCCAGATATCGTATCGAGAATACCAACCAACCTTGCACCATGCCAGCTACATACTGACAACCATCTAAGCTGGATAAGGCGAACTATACATACACTGAGCGCTCAACGGCGCCCAGACTCCAACTACCAACGTATCCGTATCCACCGTGTCGATGAGTGATCTAAGACCATCAAGGCTGGACAAAAGGTGGAAGTTTCGCGAAGACGCCGCAGTACAATTCAGTCACCGGGGGCGACTCCGGAGCCTCCTCTCTTGGCCAG
>QQTW01000118.1_pt1 | contig 44133 bp, 36 predicted proteins | sample 1904831 | NCBI WGS metagenome assembly QQTW01 (sample SAMN09435610, study PRJNA476489) | Subsurface metagenome, whole genome shotgun sequencing project.
TGCAAGGACTTCGACAGTGACTATGTGGAGGTCAACAAACAGTTGGATCGAATGGGCTACAACATCGGCTTGCGCTTGATTGAAGACTTTCTTGCAAAGTCTAATACCGGCTCATGTGCAAACTTCAAGGAGACGGCGGAGATGATATCGAAGGTGCGGTTGGGATGACCTATCACAAAGACACTGCCGTATCTCATCCGTAGGGCAGGTCGGCTTCAAGATATTTCTCAACATCACGCCCACGATAGCCAACTGGACAAGCGACAACAAGCAATTCTCCTTGCTGTTTGACGAGAATCCACTCGCGGATTTTGTTGAGTTGCCGGACGATGGCCGAGCCCAGGATGAGCTATGGTACTCAAATATACTTTGCGGAGTCTTGCGAGGTGCTCTCGAAATGGTAGAACAGGTCGCCCCAAAGGAATGTTGAACCGAATGGCAAACTAACAATATATATGACGGCGTAGGTACAAATGCAGGTCGAAGCGCACTTCATCAGGGATACTCTTCGGGGCAACGACAGCACAGAAATGAGGATATCGCTTGTTCGCTTTATCGAAGATGAAATGCCGCCGGATGATGACTGATCGCAAGCTGGACGTTCCTTTGCAGCCTCACCCTCGATAACCAGGACGGACTGATCATCAATCCTCCTGGCATCTCAGGATGGTCAGAATTACGGAGTACATGAACCTCAGATGTATCAGCTCTTGAACAGCATGATTTCCAATTGAGCGTCGAGAGAATCCGCATTGGTGAGGACAGCTGGTTGCAATTGCCAGATAAGCGTTTCGGCGATGCTTTAGGGGGACCCCTGAAACAGGGCCCCTTATCGGGATAACTTCGCCAAGCCCGGGGTCACGTGACTTAAAGATTCTTCCGTAAGAGTTCAAGTCATGGAGAGTCTAGATGAAATGAAAAGACGAAATAGAAGTAATAAACGCCTTTAAAGCGACGAGTGGCTCACAGCTTCACCGGGCGTTGCTGTTACGAGGGAGAACTGCGACTGCACGTCAAAGAGAAGGTTGGACAAAAATTTGCACAAAGTCACGTGAGGGTGCCGCGACCGGGAGGTCATGCCGATCCTGCTCGCTCCCAGTTGCGACACAACCTCACTCATCCGGCCAAACCCAACCCCCCGCCAGCTTTTGCTGTTACTCCCCGTCGTCCTTGACGCCCAGCCTGTATTCGCGCCCTCTGCTTTCTTTACGCCTCTGCTGGTGGCTTCGACCCTCTTCTCGATAAACCTGTCGATATCGTCCTCTTAATCGCCAGTGTCCAGTCGCTTCGTCGGGCTCGAGGGTGTCTCATCGCGGCCCTGGGAACATCGCCCGCGCAGGCAACTTCGGCACTATATTTCACCGTCTACGTATCGTCGCCGCGTTCTGCTCATCGACAGCTTGCTTGAAAAATATTCATAATCACATCCCGGCGTCCTTTGATCCATCATTCATTCACTCTCACCTTCATTCACCAAGACATCGCTCAGACTAGCCACCAGAGTGCCACCTGGACGGCGGCTTCGTGGCGCATCAGCCAAGGCCGTACAGGATTGCGCTGCTGCCGCGCATCCTTTCGCTCTCTTGGTGCCTCTTGAGTGCGAATCGTCTCGACACTGATGCTCGTTGAGCGCGTCGCCTAAATCCAGGTCTGTTCCCAGCCTATCGTTGCTTTGTCGCGGCCGAATTACCTGGCGCACGGTCATATCGCCCAACTGCCGGTTTCGACGGTGTGGAAGCATCCTCCGCATACAAACCACAATCTTCCTACGTATGATCAAATAGTCGATATGAATCAACAGATGAATATGGCGGGCATGAACGCGACGGGCGCTCCTGGCGGTGGCACGCCGTTGATGAATAGCGGAGGTCCACGCGGAGAACCCAACTCGAACAGGACGCAGCTCAACACCTACATTTACGATTACTTTCTTAAGAACCACCACTACGAACTCGCACGAGCCGTTTCAAGAGAGCTGCCCATAAGTGCTACCCCCCAGGCCAAGACAAGTCCCGGTGGTCGGGACGTCAACGGTGTGGATGAGTCCATGGACACGGACTCGAAAGACGACGGCCCGAAGCGACCAAGTGATCTTCCTGTGCCGACCATACTGGATCATACCGAGGGCTCTTTTCTCTTCGACTGGTGGTGTCAGTTCTGGGACATCTGGAGCGCTCACCGGAGGAAGGTCCCACCGGCTGCCACGGCTTCGCAATATCTCGCACATGCGCAGGTAGGATGGACTGGTTACCTTTTGAGCGGCGAATGCTGATGTATGTCTGGCAGCAAACTTCGCGGATGCGGCAGGATGTTCAACGGCGCATGCTCCAAGATCAGAGTCTAGGACCCCAGTACCGCAACATGATGCAGCAGAACGGCATGGTCATGCAGAACGAGTTGGCAAAGCGGGCCATGGTCAACAATAGAAACGCGTAAGTGATGTATTCCAGCGTGATAGCTAGGATGCAGCATTCCAAGAGTGACCGCATCTCTAACACATTGTCTTGTCCATAGGAACCCTCAGTTGCAGCAGTACAAGAACATGCAGCAACATACTATGATGCAGGCCAACATGCAGAGAGACGGATCAGGTATGGATATGGTTGGCCAACGACCGCAGTCGCCGGTCGATAGCGCACCTTCACCCAAACGACAACGTCTCGAGGGCAATGCCTTCAACGGACAGGCGATGGGCCCGGCCGGTAGAGGCCAGCCACCGAACATGCAAGGCCAGCCAATGCCGAATCCAGGCGGTCAAGGCGGCAATCCCAACCAGCTTCTGCTTCAGAATGGCTTGAACCAGGGGCAAATCCCACAGAATCAATTTGAAGCGTTCCAGGCATCAACACCCCATGTACAGGCAAAGTCTTTAGAGGTATGATTTCTGGTCTTACTGTCTCCTTCGTGACGATCTCTGACTCGAGCCTTCTCTTCACAGGGTATGAACGGGGGTGGAATGCCTCAAGCCTCTCCAATGGGACAGCCGGGTCCGGACGGCCAGATGGAGTTCTACAGTGGCAACGGACAAATGCGAGGCATGCCTGGTGCGCCGGGCCAAGCTGGAGGCGGCACGCACGCACTGCAGGATTATCAGATGCAGCTCATGCTGCTTGAGCAGCAGAACAAGAAGCGACTGCTGATGGCGAGGCAAGAGCAAGACAATCAACAAGCTCACGGCATACCCGGCTCCGCGCCTCAAGCTGGCTTTGCACCGACGATGTCTCCTCAAGGAAGCAGAGCGGGCGGTCCTTCTCCCAACCCCAGCGAGCAGATGAAGCGTGGCACACCGAAGATGGGCCAGTCCGGACTTCCACCTTCGCCCCTCCCTGATCAAAATCGCGGCTCTCCCGCTCCCAACTTTGATCCAAGCCAAATGCCACCCGGCAGCATCCCTCCTCAGTTTTACCCGCAAATGGCCGCTAACGGAGCAATGATGAGACCGCCGAGCTCACACCCTGGCTTCGCCGCTCAGATGAATCATGCACAGATGGAGGCCATCGCACGTCAGAATGGTGGCCGCATGCCGAACGGGATCTGGCCTCAGGGACCGCCACAGCCGATGATGCAGCAGCCTCAAGGGCAGCAGCCCGCTCAAGTGGGAACCCCACAACAACGCAACAGTGCTATGCCACCGCCGCCAGCGCCGCCGGCGGGCGTAGAGCCAGGCCGAACCCAGCCACCGTCCCCGTCTCAACAACCCGCTCAACCTCCTACCCCGTCACAGACTACCAAACCGGCCCCGAAAACCAAGAAGGACGCCAAGGATAACAGAAAGGTAAATCGAAGAAATCCTCAATCCTGGGAACGTCGAAAGTTGACTTTCTCCTTGCAGAAACCTCCCAAGAAAGCAGCAGCAACCACTGGTGCAACCCCCGCATCCGAAGCGGAACCACCGACCCCCACTCCATCGACTCCCATCACACCCATGCATCCGAACTCGTTCAACACCCAAAAGAATGGCGCAACCCAGCCGGCTAACGTGCAGCCCCCGGCGCCAGCACCCGTGTCAGCGCCACCCGTTGCTCCACCGCAGATGGATGCAAATGCGGGCGCTCCATTTGCGGGACTGGATGCTTCCGACGTAAGCAATCCTGGCGGTAAAGCCTCTAATGTTAGACCAGGCGCTAACATCAAGCAGAACGCTCAGTTCGGTCTAGAGTTTGCTGGGCTGGATAGTCAGGACGTCCTGGAAAACTTTGACTTCGACTCCTTCCTCCACACCGACGACAACACTAACACCGCACACTGGGACCTGATGAACTTTGGAGGCACCGACGCCGTCGAAGCTGGCACAGGCGACGTCTAGCCCAGTTGAGCCATTGGCAGCACGCCATAATATCAGTCTGCACCTGCACATCTTCGAAATTCTGGGCCACCCCTTTTGCACGTACTCTGCCGTTGGCTACCGCTTTTTGCTCGCTGAAGGAAGTCAGTACGGAAGCTTGAGCAGCTCGGTGTGCCTTGGTTGTCTGTACAAGCCAAGCTGTCCCATTATTCCAAGGAGTGTAACGGTGTCTGAGCATTGTGAACGGCATTCCCTAATCGTCTCTAATTTGCCGCCCTCACACATTTGCATGTTTCTGTAACTGAAAGCTTCATATTTCCCCTTTTCATTGGGTATTCCAGTTTCAGTCCTTACTTCCGCACCTGTCTCTACCAACTCTACATAGCGGACGCTATCATATTCCCATTCTTCAGGTGAAGCGGGCGGGGATCGTCAGACCGGTTCTCAGTTATGGCGCTGGCGGTTTTATTGCTGGAAAGGCTTTTCGACTCAACGAGACTCAATCCATTTCTCTACTGGGGCTTCGCGCGTGTTTTCTGCTTATTGCTCATATATTTCCTCTTCCACAAAATCATCCCTCTGCTTTCACAAAAGGCGCGATGTCTCGCGTTTCGGGAGTTGCTCGGTATGACGGCTGCCTCATGGCTGACGTCGGGTTTCAATGGTTCTGTCGCTGTTGAGTAAATGGTTATGGTCTTATTCTCCAATCCAGATGACTAAATCTCTCGTGTTGATGATTGACTTCGTGACGTTTGCTGAGCGCTCACAGAGCGGGCTGGGCCAGGTGCTTCACCATAACACTTGTGTTTCCAAGGCTTCAATACACACACCATCGTACCACGTTTTGGATTTGAGCTCTTGCGGTGGTAGAGTATGAAGCTGAAGTGCGTCAACAGTGCGCTTACGATCACTTGTTTGGTCCATTGTTACCTTAGACTATGAAAACTCTCGGCGGGGAAGGATAGTCCACCAAGAGCTCTTCAAAAATGGCCCCAGACGTCAGATATGGATGGAAGCACGGCCCCAGAAGCTCAACATCAGCCCTCTCTTTCATGACAGTCGAGCCTGCTTCATCATCAGCGCAGTCATCCCAAGATCGAGGTCTGATGACGAAAGGCAAACGCCCTCCGCACATGAGTACTACGAGATCGCCTTCCTGAGCCGCAGCCGGTGCCAGACAGTGCGAGATGCCTTCAGTCGCACAGAATCTCCGGACGTCTTTCCCCGGAACAAACGGCTTCGTCTCCGCTCCAATCTTGTCTTCGTCCTCGCCCGCAAAATGAGCGATGTTGATCGCATTGCAGACGTCCCCGGTCACGTCGAGGGGAACTGTAATTCGGTCGAGTATGAGCAGCCGCACCGCGAGCCTGCCGCCGCCGTCTTGCTCCTGGAGCTCAGCCGGAGCTGCAATCGCGGCGGCATGCTTCATGCCGATGTAGTCCCAGCAGTCGGTCAAATGGATCTCCTCCTTGGGAACGCGCCAGTCCGGGACCCAGCTCGGCAGGTCAGCGGATCCGAGTCCACGGTGGGTGCTGAGGATGCAGAGCACGTCGAGGTTGCGGTCTCTATTGATCAGATACTTGGCGACGTGCTGGTAGACCTGCGAGACAGTCTGCGAGTAGTCGACCACGAACCGTGCAGCTTGCTTCTCCGAATCTGGCAGAGCAGTCGTGTCTGTTGTCGAGCCTCCCTCGATAGGCTCGCGCGAGAGGCCTAACACCCCATAGACTTTGTCTCGCGGGTCTGTGGCATCGTAGGCCCGGCTGATCATGAGTAATTCGAGCAGTCCGCCGCCATGGTAGTAATACAAACTGCCGGTCTCACTCAAGAAGCCCATCGCGGATTGGCCATATCGCCAACCTCTCTTGAGGCACTCCAAGTATTCGATGCTGTTCCGGTCTATGGGAGCCAGGTCCGTAACGCCCCATGCTGTGAGTCTTTGTTGTATAAAGGGAAGTCTCTTGGCAGCCTTTTTGACCGTATACCAAGAGATAGTGTCCTGTCCACACTGAACGATGACCTTCCTCGCGACTGTGAGTTCCTGCCGGACCCATGTCCGACGAAACCATGGACGGCGGTAAAATTCCAGCAAAGATTCATATAGCATCCTCAGCCGCTTGTGGCATTCTGTCTCATGTTTCTGATGGAACAGCTTCTTACGATTATTCTCCATATCCAGATACTTCATCCCTGCGATAGCCAGCTCGCTGTGATTGGCATGCTCGCCCATCCAAACAACCACCCGCGTAGCATTTCTGTAGATGCTGGTCATCATGGGAATTTGTAAGCTTTTCTCGGCCGGGGATTCCTGGTTGATACAAAGGGCATCAACCCATAGCCACCGTGGCTGATCCGATCGCCGAAGGTACATGAGTGCTTGATATAACGTTTCGGTGATGACAAACAATCGACCGTTCAGAAGGCTGATCTTAGATGGTTTCGATGAACCCCAGGTGTAGGAGAGTGCCTCATACGACCCTGAGTCGTGCTTGTTCATGGGGAGGATCTGCATCGTTAGGGGCTCCTCGACAGTGCCAGGTGCAAGACAGAGAATCCGTGTTTGTCCTGGCTGTATAGGCTTGTACCGGAAGAACGGATCCTCGAAAAAGGGTATGGAGTATTTTCCTCCGACGATAGGCTCGCAGACAGGCAATCCGTCCCGCAGCCAGCACTCTGGTCCGCAAATGCTCTCTGCGCCGGCGGAACTTGGCTTCGAATGGTCCTCTTGCACGGAGATTGTCGACACAGACGATATTGAGCAGCTCAACTTCCGCAGCTCGTCATCAAGTTCGGCACCTAAATATCCTCGAAACTTCTCTAAAGCGCGCCGCCGCGATTTCCTGTCCTGAGATGCTATCTCGAACTGATTCGAGTACGCAAGGTGTAACGTCTGGACAAGACGGCCGCTTGCTTTGGGGTCGATATGGGGCTCTTCCTCCGTAGGTTCGAGATTCGTCGAGGGAAGATGTGTCACCTTTCCCTCCACGAACTGCACTTGTCCCCCTAGTGTGACAGGGTCTCCTCTGGCCAACTGCTCTATCGTAGCAGTTGGCAGTTCGATTGAGTTTTCTTGAGGAGCTGCAGAGTCTGGCGGAAGTTCATCGCTACTATTCTCGTCCTTGAAGTCTTCAATATCAGAGTCTGCCAGATTCATCCGCTCGAGGTTCGAAAGACTTCCAATTCCGGTGTCGCCAGATGGTGCGCTCGAACTTGCCTTTGGCCTAACACAAATTCAGCGACTAGTTCGGCAACTCATGATCCAGCGCAACAGTAGTGACAGTATAGCCTATTATGGAACTCTAAGCAAACGTGCAAGCCTACATTTCCATACCACCGCGCAGGCCGAGGGCCTATCGATCTCACCCGTACGGGGTAATATACGGCTTGCAATGCGTGCGAGGGAGAGCTTCGGTATTGCTATACCTCCATGGGAACGAAAAAAGTGCCGCTGAACATGCTGAGTTTGAGTACGCTGTATCCAGCGGGTTTTTAATCGGCAAGGCTGAGCGTCCGTTAGGCTTTGACGCGGGCATTGGCGCCGACGCCACTGAGGCCGCCATATGTCGTTCGATGTCTCAGCTAGGCGCACTTCAGCTCAAATGCAATCTCGAGCGACTGGTGCTCCAGGACCATTATGATGCGTGAGAGTTCAACAGATGCTTAGATCCTAATCAACGGCATCGACTCTTGGTCTGCGGTGCCTGCGGTGCCTTGATAGCCTCGGCTCGGTCCGTGTTTCTTTCCAGGGGTAATAAATCGCTTTGACGAGGACCGTGAACATGTAGGAAAGTATTCCGACGATGTCAGAACCCACTGTGACCAACCCTGGGACTGACAGTGGGACGCGTTATGAACTTCTAGCAAATATGTCACTCACGACGGACGAGGAACGATGTATTCGACGCCACCCACGCTTAGCGCCGTGACGCCTCATCCAGAGTGCAGCTGCAGAGTCGCGAGGCTATGCGTCGATTGGCGTCTGCAGATCGCAGATGGAGCAAGCCTTGTGCTCGTCAGCCTCGCGCACCATGTTTCCCTCCCCGTCGACCCTGGGCCGGCTCAAAAACCTCGCCGATAATAGGCAACTTCTTTTTGATCTCGATATATATGACCTACTTGCCCAGAGATCAAGCACGTCGTGGGCCAGAACAGCTTGACGTTCGCACGTATGGCTGCTCAAGATGCGAAGATCATCGACGACGTTTTCCACATGCAACAAATTGTCTCCTGAGGTGCGTGATAGCTTTGCAACTGCGCTCGGATGCGTATCGGACTCTGGGAAGGGCAAGGACGCCCCTTACGCCGGGTACATCCTTGCCCAGTGGCCCGGCAAAGGAACACTGGACGACTACGCTCGCCTGATAGTGAGGGTTGTCGAACACTTTACCGGTACATCCTTCCTTGCCATATGGTTGAGCTGCCGTCCAGGTACTGAATTATCCTGAATAGTAACGGATGAGGTTCATGACACGAAAGGTCTTACTCAACGGCATCCAAAGTCGACATCAGGAAGCATCAAGCAGTACATCGACACTTTAGTCGCCGACTCGACGCAGGCGTACTTTCAAGACACTCCCGCTTCGGGCGAAGTCCGCGAAATCGCTGTTACGGATACTGTGCTTCTCATCTTAGGTTCATTGACCCTGATGCAGAGCTACTTTGTTCCTTTACGAGGCGACAACCGACGCATACTGCTGGCATATTGTAGTAACAACAAGAAGGACTTTTCGGATTCGTCAGGCCTGGCAGAGACGCTTCCTAATCTAATAACTAAGAGCGGGCTGCTTCCTAGCTCACTGGAAACCGTGGGCGTCAGAGAAAGCAAAAGCGATGAGATCAAAACGACTCCACAATTCGCACTGCACCCGTCACTTGGTACAGTCGAATCGCTCGAGATTGCAACTACCGTGCTGAACGCATTCAAACTTTCCAATTTGGGGGCTGTTCGAATTCTTTGGACGAACAATATTTCCCGCCATATGTTATTATCCGTCCATGCGCAGAAATATTATCTCGAGCTGTTTGCCTTACCCAGTGCTCTCGAAGGCGGATCAGGCGACATTCTTCGAGGTGCTGGTATCTCGAGTGACCTAATGGAGGAAATTCAGTCCTCGTATGCCAACCTTTTCAACCCAAGGAGACCATCTCCACTACACAGGTATTTTGGTTTATTTTGTGGCCTCAGGTATTGGTGTTGGTGTCTTTCCTGCTCGTCGGCTCGCCTTATGAACCAGCAAATCAAGATGCTGAAAATGGAGTCACCATCTGCATCTGGACCGCGAGAGGCCAGACTAGCCGACTCCGCGCGTCCAAAGTATGACCCCGCTCTGAAGAAGCTCATGAGGAAAGATCCATCTTGGTGGGATCAGACAGAGTTTGAGAATCTTTGGCCCCGTATCGTGGCTCTTGATGCCCACCTTTCTGGTTCAAAGCCGTGGAGCTTTTGGGTCATTTTTCGAGATCGCAGAGATTCAGTACAATTCTGGACATTTCTGTGAGTCATGCATCGGAGTCCGAGTATGAATTTGCTGACGAGCAGCTAGTTTTGGGACTGTCATCCTTCTACTAACTTTAATTCAAGTGTTCTTGGGAATCGCACAGGTGGCTGCATCCTTCCTATGAGATTTTGTCCAGAACAGTCACACCTCGGACTTTGACCCCTGGGTTGAGAGATTGCCTTCAAAGGATACCTGCACGCTTTCAATCGAGCGTGAAGCCGAGTTTCATTGGACAATGCTATGTTCATCTCTCAGTTTTGCCGGAGCCTCAAACGCTCCGTAAAACGCCACGCGACCCTCTTGTAACCTGGTATACAGTCTTGCTCCTTCCAGATCAAACCTCTGGACATCAGACACGTGTTGCGCAAAGGAAGAGAAACCCGCCACCCTGGCTCGCAATGAACCGTCTTCTAGCTCTTCCTGCATGCATACTGCGGTTCCACTGTGTGCTCCTGGCGCACCACCATTAGAATTGATCCTGTACAGAATAGATCGCGAAACGAGACGGGTCCAAGTCTCTACGTTATTCTTCGATTCGAGCTTCCTTGAGCTGAAGAAGAATTTGAACCGTGTTTTCTTCTCCGTTATCTCTCTCACTTTGAAGATACCTTGGCCAACCATCTGCTCATACGTAAGGCTCAATGATTGTGATAAGTTGGGACTGGCATCACATACCTGACATTGGCTGCCCAAAATTTTGATGCTCTTTGCCTCTATCTCTGGGCTGTCTAAAAGGAACAGATTCTGGGTCTTGAATTTGATATCACCCCACCCTGTCTGAGACAGCCACTCAGCCGGCATTGGTGATTTGAGTTCGGAGATTAGGTGCGTTTGAGCATAAGTCAAGTCGACCAAACTAACGTCATGCAGGAACCCATCAGGAAATTTCCTCGCATGAGGATCAAAGGTTTCGGCGATGTTTCCAAGCTAAATGGCGATTAGTCACTCTTCTCGGTGTAAATTGTCTTCGCGGTATACGTACATGTGTTCTTCCGTTGCTTGAGACCACTGCGACGTCCTTTGTCCATGCGTGGCCGGGGAACGAATCGGACTTGGCTCCGAGCAACGCCTGTGTCAGCATGTGTGTCGAGACGATCATATATCTTCGGTCATTGCAAGTTGTCACCAGGCCGATCTTGCCTGAGAATCTCTCCTTCGCCTTCGATTTCTTCACTTCTGCTTGAACCGTGCTACCTAATTTGAGTTTCGTCGACTCCGTCGCCGAGTGGGGCATAAGGGAGCTCTCCGTCATGCTGGACCTCGCTCGGCTATAAACTGAACTGAAAGACGACCTCGCCTCAGTCGGCTGTGTGAAAATCGTTGACGCGGAAGGCCCCGTGTTCACGGATGTTGTAGAGCCAAGGTCGTCTCCGGGCTCTTTCACTGTTGGCACCATGTCTTGATTTATGTAACTTACCCTGAGGCCACCAAATACATTGGGTCGATGTGAAAGAGCGTATTCCATGTCAAAATCTTCCGGGACCATGATTTGCAACATGCCATTGATGAGCAGATAGAATCCCAGTGCATCTTCGAACGTGTCAAAAATCTTATTTACCGTCTCTTCATCGACAGCGGTAGAGGGGTCGATAAAGTGGGGATGAGGATCCGGAGGAGGAATTGTTGCCGTGACCAGAGGGTACTGGTATGCGACCGGGACAACGACTGGAACTCCAGCTATGGTCAGCGGTATTTTATCGACGGTATAGTTTCCAGGAGGCGTGCATGTCCAACATGGACCGGATCCGAAAACATTATGTAACATGAGATTTTCATGTAGTTGCCTCGGTAGTTTGCGTATCATTGTCTTCCAGTTGGCAAGATTGATGGTTTCGGAATGCTTCGTAAGTGAATGCACTTCAAAAGCGTGTTCCTCGGAGAAGGAGCCCCAATCATCATCCGCTGTTGTAAATGACTCAGTTGACGGCATTTTCTCGACTTCTGCCGGCGCTCCAGGTATAGAAACATCCGTCGATAGAGTCACAGGAGCTGCGGCAGTTGTAATCTCAGTGACTGAAATTCGGGATTCGGGATACCAGTCATCACGGTCGGACTCAATCCGGACGAAAGGCATAATTCCTAGTTGATAATGAGTTCGGCGAAGAGCCCGTATAAGTGCGACAAACCCACCTGAGACATCATCCTCGTGATGCGTGGTAACGTGGCCAACCTTGTCTTGGGCCTGTTGCCGGAGCGCCCACCCCAAACATATGCACGCATCCGCAATCTGATCAAACTCAGCCTTTCCGTCTCTTGCCAACCCAAGCTCATTGAAGAATTTATCTTCGCAGCCTGGAGCGAAGGCGTAGCCCATCTCCTTCAAAACGCCATTGAGGTCTGCAAGAAAGATGTACCCATCTCCATCTTCGATGTTCCGACGAAGGCAAGAACTCAACAGGTAGAGGATTCCGTACAGTGTGCCGACCGCCTTGAACTGGTCTAACTGTGCCAGTGTCAAAAGTCCCGTCTTCTCTTTGTCCGGACCTGCGAAGAATTCAAGCAAAGTGCTGTACTGTAGCGGAAAAGCCGGAGAAGATGAGTCGCTCATTGATGCAGGTGCGTCTATCTCAGGGCCGCGTGTGGTCGAGCTTGTTGGGTCATTTTGGGTGTCTGACACGTCCTGCGAGCACACAGATGGTGGACGAGAAAATGCGTCCTTCATTGATGCAGGTGCGTCATTCCCAGGGCCGCGTGTGATCGAGCTTATCGGATCATTTGGGATGTTCGAGACTTCCTGCGGATCCACAGGTGGTGGACTCGGCATTGATGGTCGACCGACCTCTGGGGCTGTCTGGTGCTTCCGAATGGCATCTTTCTTGCCAGTGCCTGCTTTGCTCTTCTTGCCGGATCTTGCAAATGTTTGGGAGGATGGCGGCAATGACATCTTATTTTGACGCTCTATCTCAAGCTCCCTTTCGAGTAGTCTTCTTTTTCGGCTCTCGCGCTCAATCTCACTCTCCAGTGCCTCTAACTCTGCCTGCTTCTCGTCTAGCTCTACTTGCTTTCGCTCAAGCTCTTCTCGCTCAACGTCATCTTTGAGCCTCCCAAGCTCATTCTTGAGAGTCTTGCTAAGCATCTTCTTGAGCTTCTTAGTCCACTTTTCTTCTCGCTCTTCTCTCTCCTTTTCCTCCCGCTCTTTCCTTTCCTTTTCCTCCGCCTCTTTCCTATGCTTTTCCACCACCTCTCTTTTGTACCTTTCCTCCTCTTCTCTTTGCTTTTCCTCCATCTTCTTCGTTTTTTCCTCCAGCTCTTTCCTGTAACTCTCCTCCAGTTTCCTTTGCTTTTCCTGCACCTCTTTCCTTTGCTTTTCCAGAGCCTCTCTCCTCTCCTCTTCCTCAATCTCTCTTCTCAGTTTGTTCACGACTTCCTCACGCTCTCTCTTCAGCTTCTCCTCGAGCTCATGCCTGCTCTGCTCCCGTGCCTTTTGCTCACGTACAGCTCGCTGCAAATACAGGTCCTCATCTTGAACCACGCGATTCGGGGTTCGATCGAAGAAATTTTCCGTTATGGACTCGGATGCAACTCCGCGCCCTCCTTCATTATACCGTCGCTTTGTGTTCCTCGTAAAGTACAGTGGATTGTTCAGAGATCCACGGGGCGGACTAGAACCTCGGTAGGACGAATCTGAGTCGTATTCCATACTCCGTTCATCCACTTTCCGACGACTACGTTGGCGATCCCGCCGCAGACGCTCCCTTCTTTGCTCAGTGTAACCTTCTGCGGTCGCCAGAAATCGCCGACGGTTGTAATCTGGACTGTAGCTCCGAAACCCGAACTCTCGCTCACGGTTACCGGCCCCATCTGGATCTCTTTCGTAATGACCTCTTCTGATATAGTCGGTATAGTCTCGGTCAGGCTCCCGACGGCTCCGGAAATCAAAGCTTCGCTCACGATTACCGGCCCGGTCTGACCTTCTTTCAACATGTTCTCTTTTACTACGTCCAGGATAGTCTCGGTCAAGCTCAAAGGATCGACGCTCCTCACGCCGGCGCCGGCGCTCGTAACTTGGCTCAGCATCGTAGGGTTCAACAATGACATAATCAGGGCTCCGAGAGCCGCGTCCTCGTTCATAGTTGTCGGGCCCAGAACGCGTTCGTCCACGATTTGTGAACTCGTTTCTTTCGCGCCTACTCTTCCTGATTTCCCTAGTCAGGTTTATCAACAACTGGATTTCGAGCCTGGTCAATGCTTCCCAGACTACAATGTGGTCCCCACGCTCATCAAATGGCAACGTGGTTTCTCTAAGAGCCTCGGGACTGACTATGCGAAGGGGAAGTTCGGTCCGAGAAGTAGAGGTTTTTTCTGCAAACTGAGACACAGGCTCGGACGTCAAGTTTCCATCCCGGAGAGGAGACGGTCCCAAAGGAAATCTCTCAGGCTGCGGCCTTAGAATACTCTTCGGCCTGCCGGGTGGAGCAACTCCGGTCCGTGTGGGCGGCGACTACAGTGATATTGGTAACCGTCTTCAGATAGCAGTTGACTACTTACATGCAGCTCAGAGCCAAGGGCAGAATCGGCGAAGCTGATTCGATTTCGGCTCGATCCTGTCCGAGACCTGGTGATGTGACGACCTCTTCGTGTGTCGGACAGTTCGTCGCCAAGAGCAGAATCGTAATCGCCTCGGTATCTATCGCTTCTGGCGACGCTTGACCTCCTAGATCGAAGTGGAGATCTATGGGGTCTGGCGATGTACCAAGAATCGGAATCCCCAGTGTCGACGTCGGAGACCTCCTCCGACAACCACGGGTACTTGCGAAGAAGACCACCGAGTCGGTGCGGCTCTTCAATGTACTCCATAGATGGCCGTGGCATGGCAAAGAGCCCTTCGTCCAATGGCTCTGATTCAGTATGGAGAGGACAAAGACGGAGGTGGTGATCTGGGGCCTATGCCCTTCAAATGTCGGCAGACCTTGGCAGTCGCGGCATGTCGACGGCGCCAAATAAACCTAGTATCCAAATGTGAACGCCGTGGCTGAGCCATGGTGGTGTACCGAGTCCGCTGTTGCAGCAAGGCTGAGCTTGCAGCTTCCGAGCTTGACGGTGAGTGGTCAATGGAGCCCGACTTGGCCTGTAGCTGAGCGGTAAATTTTATCAAGTCGAGTCCTTCATGCAATAATTATCAATAATAAGACAAGGGGTAATGATCGGCGCGATTACACTCAATTATGTACTGATATGTGTGTGATGGAAAAGCTGCCCCCGACGTTGGCTTTCTCTCATCTCTCTGCTTCGGCGACCTCGGCTCGGTCCGTCTTGCCGTTGCTGAAATAACACAGGCGTAGATTCGGATACGTCTTTTCACTCTCCTGAGGTCTGGTCCGAGATATTGATTCTGTAGGCGGAAGTAGGGCCGAATAACTCGCTCTTCCGATTTCGTGACTTGCCTCGGCTAGTACCGGTCCTGGGTCCTTCTCCGTGCAGTATGACGCAGTACATATAAGCTCTACGCGCCTGAGCAAGTAGGAGTTGAAGTCTGCTTCACTCTTACGATGGCTTCCCGCCGAGCTGGAGATTCGTCAAATTCACCTGTTGCGATCAAGCCGGCACCATGGACCACCAAGTGCGAAACCTACTGGTTGCTTCACTGGTTGGGCAAGACTCTTCCCGACGGAGTCTACGATCGCTTGGAAGCTTCATCGTCACAAGTGACTGACAAGAAAGAAGCTGGCGAGTTCCTTGGAGGTCTGGGTACTGTCCAGATCGTTAGATATGAGGACACTCCAACGGGTAATAATGCCTTCTTATACCTTTCCAAGGTTCAGTCTTGAAATGCCGTATGAGGTGCACTAAACTTGTGTAGGGCCGTATGACGAATTGCTTCTGATACCCGGGGTTTTTAGTGTACCGGGCAGAGGAAGTCATCGTCGTATCACGAGAATATACGTGAGTCAAAGAGAGACGTGCTTGAACGGTGAGCAAGGCGCTCCTTTATGTCGCAGGTGCATGCCGTGGTTCTTGACGTTTCTCAGGCCGTTATAGCTGGAATATTCCCAAGCACATGGCTCGCTTTGAGTTCTCACATGCACCAAACACCAAAGGTGGTTCACTCCCCCAAGTCCTTCAGGTCTCGGTCTATGCCCCAGATCCAAAGATAACAACACCATTCTTCTCTGCAAAACTCACTCCCTTCCGATATCTTCCTGCGACACCTTTTTCGACCGCCTACCTGCCACTTTCCAGCAGTCTGGCACAGCCTCCGCTGCCTGCGGGCGGCCAGACAGAAGCCGAAAAAGGAGAAGAAGTTGCGCTGCTCTGCGCGACCGAAGCCTGGCGTAGCATGACCATCAGTGCGACCGCCAAGCGGGCGCGTGGCATGTGGGTTGATGTTGCGAAACTGGCTGCGGACGAGCAGCGTGAGGCGGGAACTTGGTGGCCGCAAATAAGCCCTTTCAGCGTGGGACTCTGGCTTGAGGATGCCACCATCGTGATACCCTCACCGAAGGAGTTCAAGCTGTGATATAAGCTCGTGCATCCCGGCGAGAGACATATTGCCACCTAGCAGGTGAGACTGAGCAAAGCTGATGATTGCCACAAATTGCGGGTCGTTATCCTTATCACTCATTTGAAATGCTCGTTCCTCAAAGCAGAAACGGTATCATGATGGTCTTGAAATATGATTTAGTCCCATCAAGGAGCCACTGGAAGAACTGATGTCGCACGTTTGTAACTCTTGACGCCGGCTGACTTGGACGAGAACTTGATGTTAAGCGGAACGTTACCATCTCACGAGATAAATCCTGACTACCGAGTCAAGTTGTCAACCTTGGAAGTTGCTGTGCTCACAGCTTTCACAGAAATCTCGACCAGCTAGCGGCAGCCTCTAAGCAGCGCGGCAATCCCGTGATATGTGCCAGGGTATAATCGTTCGGATCTGGCCCTTGGAGGCAGTTGAATTCCCCTTGGCCATCAACGAAGATCCGGCCATAGTGTTCTTCAGGAGCCGTGGGTAAATCCGATGTGAGAGTAATCAAGGGTAGGAAGGAACCTAGTCATATCCGGCCCATGCTCGCTTCAAATGGTCAGCATTGTCTTTCAAAGTGCAATAATGGGACAGACGATGGAACGTACGCAGCGGTCTCCCTGAATTCTTCCTCTGCTCTTGATACCAAGGTCTCCGTCAAGAGGGGTTTCACACAAGAGCACTCCCTCGACACACTTCACGGAGGAGTCTTTGACTCGCATGAAAAAGTACCAGTAGTCGGGCGTAGTGTCGGAAATAGCATCGTCAGCATCCTCCGCGTCTCCTTTGCAAACATCCATCAGCGTCTTGATGAAATTTTCCAAGTTCACGATCATCCATCCATCATCTGCATATAGCTGTACTTGCACGCTCTGCCCTCCCGCTTGTGATGCGGTCCTCGGACTTGCCTCACAACTGGATTTGATATAGCGACTTCCCGAGTCTAGATTGAGTTTGTTGGGGGCATCGAGGCCGATTCGTATCGACGAGTTGCTTGTCACCGTGCCAAACAAGAACGCAATGCAAACGAGGAATAGAGATATGACCTTCGGCGTCATGCTCTTGCTCTATTGACAACCCGGGACCATTGGTAATAACTAAAGCTGGGGCAGTCGAATGTAATCATCCTGCATATAATGCTGACAAGTCTAGACCCCTTTATCATGTTGAGTATGAACCGCTTATCGATCTTCGCGGAAAGGGAAGGTGAAGAATAACTTTGGACCCGTGTGTAATCCTTTAGAGATACTGAAGCCCCTCGAACCTCGAGTGGGTCCCAGTGTGTATTCCGGCCCCATATATATCATCTGGACCCTACAAGGGTGATGAGGCTCTTTCAGGCAGTTCCTCAGTCCCTAGGCCCAGGATCCTTTAGACTTACGGTGAAACACTGCTAAGCTCGTTTGTATTATTCAATCACTTGGGGCCATACGCATGGTGGCATGATAGTGATGCTGCATGGAAGTTTCCGGGTAACTGATATTTGACTGATATCATTTAGAAACCAGGACGCGAGCAAAGTACTGCAAACGTGAGGTCCATGGCTTGTTGAAGTTGATATGATCGAGTGGTGACAATTTAAGCGCGCCGGGCAGAAAACCCTCTGGCGCATTCGCGCGCCAAAAGCTTCCACTTCATGGGGTCGCGTTTGTGTACTTCAATCATACAAACTTTCTTGACCAACCTCAGAATTGCTGTCCGCCTAGAGAAACGAAATGAATACTAGGGCGACGAACAGTTCATAGCAACCTACATATGCCTGCCGCACAGGTTAGCCATCTCCCAAGGCGCAATTACGATTAGAGCACCTCAGTCTTCTCACCCGCTTCCTGCAGCGATGTATCGCGTACCAGATTCCTCAACACCTCCATCAACTCCAGCTTCACGCCGAAGTGCTGCGAACAACCCCTCGACCACCCCTGCTGGACCACCCCCCACTGCTCTGACCGGCGCCTCCTTCACTCCCGCTGGCCCTCCTCCATCCTCAGCTTTCGGTAGCTCACAGCTTCATACTGGGTACACGGCGGCCTCGAGAGGTCGAGCTCAGAGGGGGCCCCCACAAGGTCTTTTTGATGCTGCATCCAGTTATCGCGTACCTGGGAGCAGTCCGCCTTTGCTGCCAGCTGCCACTCCGGGCCAGGATTACTCAGACGACGAGAGCGATGAACTAGGGCCAGCTAGCGATCGGGAAGGCAGCGATGTTTCGATGGACAATGGGTCAGAGATGAGCGATGCGTCTGGAGGAGAGGACGAACAGGGATACAATCTACCCGATGGATTGATGAACAGCTACGGTGCTCTGGCGGAATCCTCAGGTCCTTCACGAGGCATCAAAAGATTCCGGAATGGAGCATCCCTGAATAACTCTATGTTTGAGAGCAGGGGCGCGGGTAGCCTACAGTCGACCAAAGACTCCGCGATGGCCTCTATCGCCAGAGGCCTCGCTTCGGCAGCGAAGCCGGCGGCTTTGCACGAACCTGACGACCTGATTCTGTCTACCGAGAGAATCATGAGCCAGACTTATAACATTCTCAACTCCGAGGATGCCATCGACGTCGCAGTACCCATTGCTGCAGCCGTACAAGAGCTGACGGCACTCCTAAGGAATCATCCCGACGTCCAAAACAACGCTACCACCGGGATCGGACCTGGCGATCAGGCGTCACCCGTCAGCAAAGCGAATTTCTTGGTTAGCTTGCTTCTCGAGTTACACTATCCGGCCCAAAGTATACACGAGCCTAGACTGTCCTCTACCAGCAGAGGGCGACTATCGGCGTCCTTACAGTCACAGCATGTCAAACAAAAGCCCATTCCGAGAGTTCTCGTCGACTGGATGGCAACGTATCATGATCCGGATAAAGGCCTTATGAAGGGAGTGCGGAATCACAAGCCTGCAAGTACAGCGCACCCTGATTTCTGGGAGACAGTCATTGGGTTAGTCTTTCATGGACGAATCGGAGACGCAACCAACTTGCTCGAGACTGCAGACTTCCGTTACGCCCACACAGCCATCGATGATGGGCACAACGATATAGGGTACAGCGGCAAGCGGCTAGGCAATATCCAGCTCGCAATCGGCTCCGCAGTACATCTGCTCAGGGACTGCCCGATCGTCAGGTCTGACGACTGGGATGTCAAGGGAGCAGACTGGTCACTCTTCCGCCATCGGATCGGTCAGGCCATGACAGAACTTCGGGACTTTGCAGAAGGAGCTAGGCAGGATGACGAAGGCTCAGACCCCTTTGAGGCGGAGAACTTTGGTATCTCAGATAGTGGTGCTCATCCCATGAGTATCAGCAGGGCAAGTCGGAAGGCGGAGAGCAGGGTACCTTGGACAATATACGAGAACCTGCTGCAGCTCTTCAATCTCCTCATCGGTGACCCTGACACGCTGATCAAGTGCGCCATCGATTGGGTCGATGCTGTTATAGGGCTGACCGTGTGGTGGGATGGAGAGGACGAAGACATGCCCAAAGGAAGTCTAGCCTTGAGTCGCAGGTCTCTGATGCGGTCTCAACATATACGAGCTGCGGATGTCACACCCGCATTGGCATATCGGAGGAAACTCGCCACATCTTTTGCTCGAATATTCGAAGACGATGATGCTGAGTTGGCCGTCAACACGGCAAACCCAGTCGAAGTCGGTCTAGCGTCCATCTTTGAAGGCAACGTGGAGAACGCTGTTGGCATCATACGCGGCTGGTCGATGACTGTCGCTGCGGCGGTGATTGAGTTGGCAAGCGCCGGCAACTGGCTAAAGAATGACCACAGCAAAGCGAGGGATGTGATGAGAAATCTTGACCAGAGCGATCTCATGGTCCTCAGCTATGGTCAAGTTCCCCAGGAAGGCATTGACAAGGATGGCGTCCTTGTTCATTACGCAGAGCTTCTTCAAGGCAGACACACTTTGCGCATGCCGAACGCGAAAGCTTCACAGGAGGGCTGGGAGATAGCCATTCAAGTTTTGAGCCGTCTGGATCATGCTGAAAATGCGGGCCTGAGAATTGGAGAGCTACTGGATCGCCTGTCGCTCAAATCAGCGGAGCGAGTCGACAAAATACTTGCGTTATGTCATAACCTCGATCTGAGCGAACACGCAAGTCGAACAGCAGAGGTGAGATGACGTCCCAATTCTTTGCTATGATGGCTAACGGGACGTGCGTAGAGATATGCCGATTCGTTGGCCGAGAATACGTACGAGTACGGAACTGCTCTGCTATATTATGCTAGAGCGCACAACTCCAAGAAGATGAAGGACGTCTTGGATTTGTTGGTGTCTTTATGCCTTGTCCAATCCATGGCGTACCCGCCGGAATCGGACCTGGATGCCAGACTGAAGGAGTTCATACTCTCACCAAAGGAGACTTTGACACAGCTGGCTCGAATAGATCACGAGGCGGCGCGACTGCTCTCGACTTATCTGAGTGGATATGCTACACTTCGTCGGTTCTACGACCTACGGGATGAAGGCCTCAATGTTAGAGAGACAGAAAAGCCTAGGCGTCGTCCGCTGACGCGGAAGAAAGAAGCGGCATCAACATTAATGGCCGTGATCAACAGTGCTTCCGACTGCATCCGTGGCGGGTTGTTCGACCCAACTGTTGACGTCGTTATTCAAGTAGACGGTCTTCTCGCTTTGTTGGGTGAGGTGTTACCGTTCATCAATCGTAAGTCCTAGCATGTCATGATTGTCGACGAACGCTGACGAAGTCGCTTAGAATCCTATCGATTTTTCAGCACAACCGAAATCTTCGATCTATCAAGGGTGATAGAAGACTTGCAAACTGTGGCGTCCCGGGTCTATGCCCAATGTGAAGAATGTCTACAATCTGCAATTGCCAACGTACATGGGGCAGAAGCTCCGTCGCCGCGAGCGATGCTCAAGAAATCCATGTCCGCAATGACGGCCTCGACCCAGTTTTCCCTCGTCGGTAGCTCCATGCTTGGGTCGCAGCCAAGCGACTCGATAGAGAGCAGCGGGGTGTTGGTAAGCGCCAAGATACGGCGTGGGTGGGACTGGCGAAAGGGCCTTCCAAAAGAAACCAGTGGAGCGGATATCCTTAGGATCTTGAGACTTGGACTGGCAAAAGATATGGCCAGAAGCTGGGCGGAAGGCAATGAGTGAAGCTGAATCGACCTAGGTTCTTGGCTTCCCGCAACTTAAATCTTGGCTTCAGGGGCAGCCCTGTGCGAACTGCAAGTCCGGACGCCTTGTGCTGGCGTTTACTTGTGATCACATATCTCACACCGGTATTATGCGCCATGTGCGAAGGCACGCCCGACCATTCTCATTCGTGTTGAAGTGCGACTTGTCATGCTTTCTACAACCATTCCGGACCGGACTTGTGTCGAGAATGCAGCACAGTCTTGGACTTCGGTTGGATTCCAGCAGCAGCGGGATATTGTGCACTGCATGGCCAAAATTGTCCAAACTAGCTCACGTCCTCGCGCGGCGAAAGTGTTGCAGATTAGTCGCTGGGACCTTCAATGAGAATCTTTATACCCTTTCCAGCCTTCACATCTTCGAACGCAGTCTCCGCATCCTCAAACCTGACCCGTCCGGTAACCAAGCTCTTGACGTCAATCTTGCCGCTGCTGATAAGGTCAACAGCGAGCTTGTAATCGCCACTTCCATACCTGAAGCTCCCCTTGACCTGCAGCTCTTTCACGCACACTGCCATAATGGGGAATGCAACGTCAGATTTACCCATCCCACCTTGGACATAAGTCCCACCCACCCTGAGCGCGTGAATGCCTGTCTGCATACACGGCTCGGCACCGCTCGCCTCGATCACAACGTCCGCACCGACGCCCAAGCCGCTCTGCTCAACCAGCCTTTTCGCGCTCTGCTCAGCAGCCTCTCGCTGCGGGAGAAACACGTCAGTCGCCGCGAACCGCTTTGCTGCCTGAAGACGCTCCTCGTTGATATCGACGGCAACAATCTTGATCGCTCCGAAAGCCCTCGCCACGGCGCAGCACAGCATCCCCACAGGCCCAGCGCCGAACACGATGACCGAGTCTCCCGGCTTGACACCCGCCTGCTTGACGATATGCACTGCGACGCTTGTAGGCTCCGCCAGCGCTCCCTCCTCCAGCGTGACATGCTCCGGCAGCTTGAAGCAGAAGTCCTCCGGCAGACAGTAGAACCGCGCGAGGGTGCCGTCGTACGGCGGAGTCGCGGCAAACACCATGTCGACGCACAGGTTGTACTTGCCCTTCTTGCATTGCTCGCAACGTCGGCAAGGGACTCCGGGCTCGAGAGCTACGGCATCGCCGGGCTGAAGAGTCGTCACTGACGATCCAATGCGCTCTATAATTCCGGATGACTCGTGGCCCAGAACCATTGGGCTCTCGACCTTGTAGGAACCGATGCCTCCATCGACCCAATAATGTACCTACAGAGCTTTTTAAAAGGAAGCTCACTGAAACCTAGCTGCAATGACTTACATCGCTGCCGCATATACCTGTGTATCTAATTCTGACGAGGACATCGTAAGGGGATCTTAGCTCTGGGATTGGTCGATCCTCGTATCTAACCTTCCCTGGAGCTTCCAACACGAAAGATGGATTCTGCGGAGCATCATCAGTAAAGCCCGCAGCACATCACAGGTTTAAGTAGGCGATCCGATCAGCTTCGGTTTGCACATTGGGCATGTTTGTTAGGTTTGCTTACAGTTCGCGCCATAGCTATATCGCAGCGACTATGATCAGCCTATTTCGGGGCCAGTTTTAGTTCTCGAGCAGGTAAAATGCGTGAGAATTTTTATTGAGATCAGTAGTAACAGTTGAATCGGTTGCCAAAGGTAAGGAAACGTTTGGGTACTGCCCAAAGCACAGTTCCCAAATGGCTCCTCTCTACAAGACCCGCGACGATGTTGTTGCATCATCGGCTCGGTTACATCACCACATCAATAGTCCAAGTGATCCGCCCTCTGCGGAACGAATTTACCTTATAAAGGCTTATATATAGCAACGAATGGTATGCCTCGGTCTCTGTCCTGATCTGCTAGAGCTCAACCAACAGCATCAGTCAAGCTGTGCAGACAGGACTTGTGAAAAGCCCGCAGGATCGCCTGACTCTTTCAGCATCTTTTCTGGCCGTCGATGACGGCCCTAGCAAACGCTTGCTCTCCAGAGAGCTCGGGAGAGATGCAGTTCTGTATCTTCACATGCCAGTGATTGCCGCTGCAGCTGCCAATTTTTTCTAAATAATCTGTTAGAGAACTTCGTGTCGGAGCCTTCACCGCGACTTGGGCCCTCAGCCCGGGGTATAAAAGCAGAGGGGAGATTAAAGTCTTGACTTTCTCCAGTACTATGAGGTTGAGACTGCAGACTGTCATAGGGCCTTTGAAGAGCCGTGGTACCAACCGTGTAAACAGCATTGGCTGCGATCGACGCAGTGCCGAGAGCCTAGAGTCGTGATCATTCAAGCGTCGTCTTGAACCCTGAATATGCTCGCTCCATATCGAACTGCAGTTCTCTCGCTTGCTCTTGCGTGAGCTCATCCGCAGCCCGCATTTGATTGAGTGTGATCAGCCACTGAACGATTTTGCCCTTGCTCTCAAAATCGACGTCCGTAACTTTGTTGACAGCTTGAATCGTCTCCACAAGAATGGGATGTAGCGTGTCCTTTGATACGAGGCCAATCTTGATCGCATCGAGAAGGGTTATGAAGTTCTCCGATGCTGTCACAATCAAGGTGGCTGCCGCGCCCTGCGAAGGAGCCGGCTTGCTCGAACCTTGCTCCACAGTCACTGGTATTCCGACCCGTATTCGTTCCGCAGCCCGCGGGCACTCCATCTGCCGCCCGATTCAGTTGACCACCAGACCGAGTTGTACAGCGTGCGTACATACGTCCCATTCGCGCATGAAGCTGTCGAGGTCCGCAAACGTAGCGGCGACAGTCTTGTCTGCAAGATTGGACCTGTACTGCTTGAGAAGTCGGTTACATGTTTCCGTATAGTCGGCTTCCTTAACCGAATCTTTGAGATATGCCTTTTCGAGGGCCTCTAGTGTAGTAATGATGCTGTATATCTCGGCAAGCGACTCGTAGAGGTCTCGTTCGGCTGTGCTGCTGGAAAGCTTGACTTCCTGGATTTAGTTCAGTTTCACACTCAGCCAGCCGTGTAGTTGAGTGAGGGACCTCATCGAGACTGATTGTAGCAGACAGTCCGGACGTTGGTATGTATTTGTAAGGCGTTGGCGCGTACGACAACTGCCGGGGCGGATACATGTCGATTTGCGAGTGAGATTCGGAGCTTCAACCACCGGCATAATTCAAGAGCTCCGGGAACCGAAGTTTTGCCGCTAGTCGACCGCTCGACATCTAGAACTAAGAAAATTTATGGTAGAGCCAAAAGCTCTCATTCTCTAACAACACGCTTCATCAATGGCTCAGACTAAAGCTACGAAGAAGTTTGAGAAGAAGCATCTGAAGGATGTGCTCAAGCGTAGGAAGGAGTTTGCCAAGGTCAAGCAGAGACATCAAGTCCGAGAGAATAAAAGAGCTAGGACCGCGAAGAGTAGCGTGGGAGACAATGAGCTTGCTGAAGGCCAAGATCACAACCAGGGACTCAATGGAAACGGGGAGAAAGATGCACTGGCACATATGAGCGTGGATGACTTTTTCCAAACCGGAGTCGATATACCGACCAAACCAAAACCAATCCGCAAAAGGAAAGGCAAAACTGCCGATGCCAGCAACGGAAGTTCCAAGAGAAAGCTCGAAGACGTAGAGAATGAAGAGGATTCCGACAAATCTTCGGCACATTCGGTCGAGCAAAATCCCATCTTGCCAGGAAGCAGTCCGGAGCCTGACTCGGGAGATGACGAACCTGAACATAGGGAGCAGCTGGAGGCCCTGGCGGAGAAGGACCCTAGTTTCTATGACTTTTTAAAAGAGAACGATGCGGAGTTGCTTGACTTTGCCAATGACGCGGATCTGGCGGAATTGGATCGATTAAGTGGGAGTGACGTGGATACTTCCGCGCAAAAGAAGCCATCACGCAGAGCGCAGAAAACGAAGATATCAGACGTTGACTCCGACGAGAACGAGGAAGCTCGAGGCCGCAACAAAGTGACTAGCTCAATGGTGAAGAAATGGCAGGTCGCCATGACGGAGAAGCACTCTCTTACAGCAACGAAGGAAGTGGTATTGGCGTTTCGTGCGGCCGCTCACATGGGCAATGACGAAAGCAAAGAATTTAAGTACCATATCACGAATCCCGACGGTAAGTGTCTGGTTACATAGGACAAGAACCTTCACCTGACAGCATTAGTGTACCATGAACTGCTCATTGTGGCTCTCAACCACTTCCCAGAAGTAATGCAGCATCATCTACCAGCAAAGGAGGCTAGCTCAGGAAAGATGTATGCCTCCGTCCTCACATATCGTAGGACCTGCTGATGATTTTCAGCCGAATTGCTACGGAGTCCAAAAAGTTTCACACCCTTGCGCCTCTTCTCAAGACCTATACTACTTCTCTCCATCGCCTCCTTGAAAACTTGTCGGACGCAGCAACGCTCAAGCTGACGCTGGCCTCCTTGCTTCCCGTGATGCCGTATACTCTGACTTTCAAGAAACTCGTCCGAGATCTCCTAGGGTCCGTTGCAGCAATATGGTCGGACTCGGCAAATGCGGAGGCAACGAGAATAGGAGCATTCCTTGTCTTGCGCAAGCTCACCGTCATTGGGGACCCGGGCATCAGAGAGGACGTGCTGAGAACCACGTATCAGGGTCTCGTCAAGGGCAGCCGAAACACTACTCCGCATACGATCCAGGGGGTGAACTTGATGAAGAACTCTGCCGCTGAGCTTTGGGGAATCGATGCAAGCGTAGGATACACGACAGGCTTCACGTTCATACGACAGCTGGCAATCCACTTGCGGTCCAGCATCAAGAATAATTCCAACGAATCCTACAAGGCAATTTACAATTGGCAATACATCCACTCACTCGACTTCTGGTCCCGTGTCGTTGCCTCGCATTGTGACGCAGTCCGGGAGGCCGAGGCGGGCAAAGAGTCCCCGTTGCGCCAGCTAATATACCCCACAGTCCAGGTCACCCTAGGCGCTATGCGGCTGATTCCCACGGCTCAATACTTCCCGCTACGGTTCCAGCTGATTCGTGCTCTCCTGCGCATCTCCCTCGCCACTTCGACCTACATCCCCCTTGCGCCGGCGCTGTACGAGGTCCTGACTTCAGCAGAGATGAGAAAGTCGCCAAAGCCGAGCACGATGAAAGCTCTGGACTTCAGCACATCCATCAGGGCGGCAAAGGCCTACCTGCGCACGCGTGTCTACCAGGACGGCGTCGGCGAGCAAGTGGCTGAGCTTTACTCCGAGTTCTTCGTGCTATGGTCGAAGAACATCGCCTTTCCTGAGCTCGCCCTGCCCGTCATCGTCATGCTCAAGAGGTGGCTGAAGGAAGTGTCCAGCAAGTCCACCGGAAACAAGAACGGCAAAGTCGACTCCCTCATTGCGCTGCTAGTGCAGAAGCTCGAGGCCAATTCGAAATGGATCGAAGAGAGGAGAGCCAAGGTTGAGTTTGCGCCGAATGACAGGGCGGGAGTGGAAGGCTTCTTGAAAGATGTTGACTGGGAGAAGAGTCCGCTTGGAGCGTATGTCGTCGGCCAAAGAAAGGCATCGGAAGAGAGAGCCAGGCTTTTGGAGGAGAGCAAAAGGGACGAACAGCGAAAGGAGCACAGAAAAGAACAATCAGAGGGTGACGACGAGGATGGCTTCCAAGGAGTAGATGGAAGTCAGGCGGAAGAAGACGAGATCGACGACGATGATGTATCTAGCGTGGATGAGGCCTGATCCCCGGGCTTACAATGATGAGGCACAGTGTACGCCATGGCTTCCATGCAGTCCACCTGCTCTTTCCTGCCCTCATCCGGATTATATTGCGTCCTTTTCACTGTTGCTAGCGCTTTCTCTAGCGCGTCATTTATATTGCACACAAAGTCTCCTCTTACTTGTTTTCCTCTTTCATAGATCCATCTCACTGTTGTTAAAGACATAACAACCGACGAGACCATACCGACCTGAGTCCGCGTCTATCAAGAGAAAGATGTAAGTCAAAGGAAAATATACCGTCTACTATTACCATCATGTCGTCCTTGTCAGCTACCATGTTAACATGAGATCGCGGATTAGGTCTAACAACAACGGCGTGAACAACGGTGTGAACAACGGCGCGAACGGCGTGCTCCACCACGGGAATGATGGTGTGATCAACGGTGTTCAACACGACGAGAATGATAGTGCGATCAATGGTGTTCACCACGACGAGAATGATAGTGTGATCAATGGTGTCTACCACGACAACGAGAATGATGCCAACGACGGTCCCGTCTACGATACGGAAGCCATGCGCGCAATCCGACTGGCCCACCTCTATGAGCAGTTCACTCATTGTATCCAACATATGGAGATCTCCACCAACATCTTTCATCTACAAATGACGGAGTTGGCGCGCCTCCTAAACGCGTTGTTAGTAACCACCCGATGATCATACAAGAGCGTAGCTGACACTCAAACAATTCAGGATGGCCGAGATCGGCTTCTTAACGAACGAAGTTCCTCCACCGCCGCCTGTCTACCGCACCCGTGTTCGTACCCAGTCTGGGCCGACACCAGCACCTCAGACGAATGGAAATCGCGACCCTCGCCGTCGCCGTGGCTAAAGACTTTGCTCGTACTCGACGTCAGTTGAGCTGGCTGTCTCGATGCGACGTAAGGTAAGACCCATCACTGCTCCTGGGTGTTGCCTTGGTTAAATTCTCTCAGATGGCATGATGATCCTGTTTGACGGCCATGGCACGCGTTGGCGGAGGTGCAGAAGCGTTGGGCCATAATTCTCTCTCTTTTTTCCCGTGAGCACAGCACGGCATATGTAGTAATAAGCTACGTTGCGTCGTCAACCTTACACTCACCGCTTAAGACTTGATCTTCTCTCGTCCACTATGTGCAACTTGCCTAATCGTGAGATATAACTTACTGGTGACATTAAGATAAGCCTTGTTCACGTCACGATGTTACGGACCCAACGTCGCCTTGCCTGTACCCTGAATAAGAAAAGCATTTCTGGGTAAGATAACTACAAACCTTCATAACGCTTAATTGGATCGTGACTCCAACTAAATAGTCCCACACAAATCCATCGCAGACCCTCTTTATCCGCGGACCCCATTATACCTCAGACCCTGAATTTCACTACGCGATCTAGTGCTACAGGACGTATTCAGAGGCATTAATAGCATGTGTCATAGAATTGACATGACTAGGCTCTCAAGGAGACGATGCAAGAGTCTTTTCCCAAATGTAATCAACATAAGAAATGTTCCTTACGAAATCTGAGAACATTTAGTTTCAACTTTACATTGCCTTTTTGATGCTCGCAGTCTTTGTGTCCTTATTGCCGCCTAACTCCGCAGGCGTCGCAGCCACCCGCTATCCTACCGTTATCGTTATCGCGCATGATAAACATGGGCTCCACCTGACAGCTGCAAAGAAGTTCGTCTGCTAATGAAGCCTCCATACTCAATCTCGACTTCACGATGCTGCGATGGTGGGTTTCCAAGTCCACACATGCTACAAGCCCCATTGGACCCTGAAAATAACCCGTTCCTGCTGTGGGTCCAACATGCAGGTACCAGAGGAAGCTCGCGCAACGTCCGATATTGACGCAGAGCGTGACAACATCGGTTGGTGATGTTCCTTCGAGTTCTTTCCTTTTATAGTAATCATGAATGGGGTGTCAATTGTATTTCTCGCACGCAGTAAATACCATAGCTGATATTGGTATCACAACACGCAGTTCCTCTTCGCAACAGGCGACACCCTCGCCCAGCAAGCCGTCGAGCGCGCCGGCACGGAGAACCATGATCTCGCGAGGACTGGTCGGATGGCCCTATACGGCGGCGGTATGTCTCAGCTCCTCCCTCCACCCAAAAACCCCCTAACCCTCCCTCCCCCTCCGCAGCAATATTCGGGCCCCTCGCAACAACATGGTTCTCCCTCCTCTCCCGGCACGTAGTCGTCCCCCGCCGTCCGTCCCTCACGATCCCCGCACGCGTGGCCGCCGACCAGCTGCTCTTCGCGCCGACGCACCTGGTGCTGTTCCTGTCGAGCATGGCCTGGCTCGAGGGCGGATCGGCGCGGCGCAAACTCGCGGACACGTATACGACGGCGCTGTCACGTGGCTGGTTGGTCTGGCCCGCTGTGCAGGTGGTGAATTTTGCGTTCGTGCCGTTGCAGCATCGCGTGTTGGTTGTGAATGTGGTTAGTTTGGGTGAGTCGGGGAAGAGGGAGGGAGGGGAGGGGAAATGTAGAAAAGTGCGGTAGTGCTGACGATGGATTCTAGGTTGGAATTGTTACTTGAGCTATCTCAACAGCCAAGGTGGCAAGGACGTTGCGTCGATACCGCAGAAGGTCGAGTGAGCAGGAGTCAGATCCTGAAGACATGGCTTTGGCCGTCTCTGGGCCGGTTGCGAAATGCTGCTTGACTTGAGCTGGACGATGCCCAGGTAGACATTTCATCACGGTCCGGAGTTCCCATTTTTCGACGAATCATGTACGGTGATGCATACAGTCGGCGTTGGCGTTTCGACATTAAGAGCTACTGCTAATGAGCATCTCACTGACTGCACGGCGTTCCTGACACGGCGTACGACAAGACATCAAGGGCAACGAGCTCTTGCGGAAAAAGAAGAACCATATGCATGTGAGATGTTAAGAGACCCGAGCATAGGCTGGTCTTCTTGTTGGTAGGTATCCAACTTGAGATGCGTTCGAAGGTCGCTGGGTTCAGGTTGAATTCGGTTAATGTTCTGATAGAGAACAGATTATCAGCGTTGCGTCCTCACTTTAGATCTTCTCATTTGTCGACCAAATGACTCGACAATAGATTACACAAGGCCGCCTGAAAATGCTGGGAAAGGAGTGTTCATGAGTATAATCACTTCCAAAATCAGTGACTGAAGACCACATTCGACAACCAAATACCCATCCATGGATGGCTACACACGCGACGCCAGACTCCACGCCTTCCAAACACTACGCCATGAGTATGAACACAGCAAACAGATCAAAGCGCTCCCTTCCGCATGATGCTCCAATCCTTCTACATTTCACGCTCCGACCGTTTCACATGTCCTCAACATCCTGATACACCCCTTAATCAATCGTCATGCGGCTCGGCGCCGGTCCGGCCAACACCGGCAGCTCGTTCGTGTCCGCCTTGTCGTCATGGTGGCCCCCTTTCTTGCGGCCTCCGGCGGCGCCGTTGCCGAGCAGGTGCGGCTTGAGGCCCTTGTTGAAGTTTGTGGTGCACCAGATGGCGTTGATGATGGTGATGACGACGAAGATGAGGGTGATGACGGCGAAGCCGCTGAGCAGGCGGCGCGCCGGCCGGTAGACTTCGCGCCGACTCTCGTCCGTGTACATGCGGATGAGTTTGAAGAGGAAGTAGGCGAGCGCGCCAAAGTAGACGATCTATAGTAGTTAAGGTTTAGCGGTTGAGCTGACTTAGAGACGCTGCGGTTAGCAGTTGGATGAGACGAGGAATAACTTACGATGACGGCGACCATCCCGAGAACCATTTCTCTTCGTGTGAACCATCCGGCGAGCACCAGAATGGCGATGGTGATGGGTATGGCGGCGATGGTGAGGTAGAACTCGGAGTCATTCTTGTCGGTGACAACGACGATGAATTGAACAGTGAAGCCGAGGAAGAAGAAGAAATCGAATTTAAGCAGGGTCATGTAAATCTGTTGCGATGGGCAGATGCGTCAGCTTTCCCGATCGAACAGTCGCGTCCCACACCGGCATGGCATCCCGCACCTGATATGTCAACAGTCTCCTCTTCAGACGCAAATCGGCACTGATGTTCTTGTATATGGTCCAAGCGAACTCGCCATACAGCTTCCAGGCGATGAATCCGAGCAGCAGCGTCACAAACGCGACGATGCACGGCACGGCGATCAAGTAAGGCTCAAGCTCCTTCCACAGAGTTGGCGGGAGCTGCCCCAATGTGACGAGCTTGAAGAGTGCGTCGTTGAGCTGGTCGATCTGGATCGCAGCGTAGATCATCAACGCAAGGTTGAAGATGCACAGGCCGATGACCTGGATGGTGTTGCGCAGTCGCAGAGCATCGTATGCGAGGACGACTTCGTACAGGAAGCCGAAGATGAAGAGGGAGAGGTATGTCGGCACCGTTCGGGACTGGCTGGTCGCGCCCGTGCCTTTCTTGAGGGCAAACTGAAACTCGGCAAACACCTTTCTGCATAGGAAGAGGGTCAGCCGCTTGGTTTTCAGCCTGCATGGGTGCAATCCCAGGGCCGTCTAATCGCGATAGATTGAACGTACGCTTCACAGAACAAGGCCAGAATGGCCTGCACGACGATGACGATGAGGAAGGACCATGTCCAGACTGAAGTGGGCCTGTACATGCCGGAAGTCGCCTGCCTGCCGCCGGCGGCAGACCGGGGAGGCTGATAGCCCTCACGATGGTGGTAGCCGCCGAGGGGCACGTACGAGCCGTTGACGTCCTGTCCCGCGAGCAGGGAGGCACGAGACTCGTGGTTGCGAATGTTGGCGGTGGATGAGCCGCTGCTGTCGCGGCGAGTGAGGACGATGTGCTCGCGTGAGTGTTGGTGTGAATGTGGCTGCGGCTTTGTGGTGGGGTCTATCGAGCCTCGGAGCGGAAAAGTGATGAGAAAGTGTGAAAGTGTCTTGTCAGAGAGAGTGTCTCTGTTTGACGCTCTCCGCGCTGCTGAATTGGGTAACGTGACAGGGCAAGGCTGGAGGTCGAGGGGAGTTGTCAATAATGTGATACTGAAGCGGGCGCGGCGTCACAGCCGAAGCCCCCGAACAAGTCGCACCACTCCCTGAGAAGTGCTGGAGCTGACCGGAACAGGGAGTTGGCTAAAGGCAAGGGGTGATTCCCTCGGAGGACCGGGACCAGTCGAGGTCGTGATGAATTGATAGAAGATGAAGTTGAAAGTGTAGCGAGCGTATGCAGTCGGTTCGATGTCACCTTTTTTCCAGCTGAAGAGCAACTCGAAGGTTATTAGAAGATGGGAAGAGAATAGACAAGAAGACGTCGGCTTTGACTTCTGACCCGACGAGGCCGAAGCTGGAAAAGTGTGGAGTTTGGGGATGACGCTAGCTCCAGTTGAGGCTAGCGTTGTCTCGCCTGCGCCTCCACGTCAGGTCTTCAGGCTTGCAAGGCTCGACTTTTTCCAATAAAAGGCGTGGCTTGGTGATCGCCTGCCCTGATGTTGAAGCCTTCCAAGGTTGAAGGACTTCACAGCCGTGCCCAAGGAACCAGGATCAGAACTCTTGCTCAGCACTGTCAGATCCATCACGACACGACCTGGCTCTCGACCGACTAGCCTTGAAGGAGCTCTGTTGGCTCTGTGCGTAAATGCGTAGGAGGCACAAGATTCTGGCCTTCAAAAGCAGACCAACCGCCTGAGCAAGTCATCATTCGTGGATTTGAGCACTTGCAGGATCAGACGGCCAATTGCGGCTCCGATTGGTTGACCTAAGACAGAAGAATCACCGTTTTCCCACATGGATCATGTTGAACTCGATATTCGGCCGGTGTATATCAGGAATGAAGATTATATACGGACTGTACAGTCTGTGGCCTTAGCAGCTCTGAATAATGGACTACAAATTACATCAACAAGAGAGACGTCGGTGCACAATCTCAATCTCTACGATAGCTCTGGCTTCCACCACCTCCCATCTCACTCACCAGTCCAAAAAACGCTATCAAACATTGATGCTCTTAAACCCCAACGCGTTGAAGTAGGTAATAAAGTCCTGAGCCGAGTCGATCACGTCGATGAGGCCGGTCTCCTCGTTGATATACAGCACATCGGTGCCGTTGTAGCCGACATGAGTGCCAGCCGGCACGGTGCTAAACGAGACAACGTCGTCAGCAAGCAAGCAATCACTCTCCCACACCTCATACAACAACTCACACCCCCGGAAGCGCCAGCTGCGGATCGACCAGCGTCGCGTCGAGCGTCCACCTGACGACAGCCTTGTCGCCCTGGCGCAAGTCGTACAGCCTCGTGAAGCGGTACGGGTCGTAGCCCTCGCGCGACAGGCGCCACCACTCGCCGTAGGCCTCTCTGGTGAAGAGCGGGTACGTGGCCGAGCCGTTGGCGGTCGGCAGCCGGTCCTGATAGACGGTCAGGCCCGGGCTGAAGATCTCGTTGAGCAAGCTGCCGTTGCCGTCCCAGAACTCAAAGTACTTGTCCACGATGGTGAGGTCGTCGTCGGATCCGCAGTGTTTGCCGCCTTTGGGTTTGTACTTTCCGTGGGAGGGGCTGGGGGAGCAGAGGATGGGGGTGAGGGAGAGTGCTGCGATGAAGACAGAGCGGAATAGCATGTTGGGGTATGAATGGTAAGTTTTCACAACGATAGAAAGTTGGATAATCGATAAGTCGTAATGAAGACCGAAGACGATGAGGAAACAAATCAACAGAAACGCATACTTTATATACCTTAATTGAAGGCCTACACCGATACCCAAAAACCATGCGTACGCGTCGCAGAGCATGTTCAATAGGTAGACAACGTACAATTGTGCGGAGCGATCATCCCGTACTCATCTCGAAGATTCACAACCGAACGGTAATCGTCATCGACACAGCCAAACCCTCATCTTGCGTGCGTATGAAGGTGCATGGCGTCCGCTGCTCTTGGGCCGAGCTCATACTGGACGATCGTGGCGGACGTTGCCGCGACTCGTCGTAACGTTACGACGCCTTTCTCGGCCGAGCGTTGTTGTGTACGGCCGTAGTCCTGGGTGATCAGATGGGGCCATCACCATGCTACAAGCAGGGAGGACCGCTACAATCACGGCCAAACAAGATTCATTGTATCTTCTGCATAACAGCAATGACTGGACGGTATCTCCGCACCGTATCTGCGATCATTGCACAAAGCTCTCGATCGTAGTTGCTTGACTGCCTGGTTTAGTCGAGATTAGAATTGAACTCATCAGGGCTATAAGATGTAGCCTATACAGCCTCATACAGGAGTTCCCAGAGTTTCCGCCAGAGGAACTATGTCATTGCTGTGCTAGCTTAGATTACTGTGCAAAACAGTACGCGTAAATAGCCTCTACCCTTAATATTCATCTACCGCTGCCATGGAGCCAGCCGGGCAACAACCTCCTTGTTTGGACGGTCAAAAAAGTACGTCGAAAGCTTTCACGCCACAACCAAGCTACTAGCGAAGAATAAATCAGGAAAGGAATTTGGGATAAATATAAGCCAAGAAACATAGCACCAAAGATACGGCCAATATCCTTCTTCCAATCCTCGCCGACGATAGCTGCGAGGCAGAGGGTACTGACAAATGGAACTAAAGCTATACAGCAAGCGTCCACGAGCAACAGCGTTGTCTGCTGGCTAACTGAAATCGTAAACTTGGATGGCCTCCCGGGGTACGTAGGGCGTTGGGCACAACCTGGATTTGGGATATTAGCCTGCATGTGCAGGAAGACGAGTAGGCAGATTGTCCCCTCACCATGCTGTAGAATCAGCCGCCGATCCCAACTCACTTCCTCATGAGCAAGTAGGGGCCAGTGTTCCAGGGAGTCTTTCTGGGCATTGCCGCAGTAGCAAGTGATTCGGGGAAAAGCGGGAAAATATGGAGATCCATCCGTGTCGACCTCTATTGGCTCGAATGCTCTGACTGGACAATCGTAACGTAGCAGCATTCTCCGTCCATCTTCACCGCTCACTAGTAGTCGCGCGCCAAGGCGCAATCCGTGGTGGTCGCGATCGCCTTCCTCGAGGTCACCGAAGATAACCACATAGGAAGCGTGAGGCGGCAAGTCGAGAGTGTAGTCCTCCGATGGGGGGAGGCAATGCACGAACCGGGCTCGCCCTCCTGAAGACTGAACACGGAACATATGTGCTTCATTCGCCCTAGAATGTACTAAATATACCTCACTGGGAGGGTGAACATCAAGTATAAAGCCTTCGTCCGTGAACCGCATTGAACCCCATGGGTATTTGGGATTCAGCCACCCTGAAGGCACTGCAGGAATCCAACGGTCAAAGCCAGTGCCACACCTGGAGCCTCTGACGAATAGGATGTCTAGTGGGAGGTGCTTCCAGCTGAAAAGGAGGATTTTCATCGCGCCTTCCTCGCCCTGTTGTTTCCCGAAAGCCCCTTGGGCATAGCCAGTGAGGTCAGCAAGTATAGTAATGAGGTCTTCAGCTTTTGTGGCAATTCGACCTGAAAGGTCATTCCAAACGTTGACTAGGTGCCAAGGAAATGGCGTTGAGTCATGGAAATGAATGCCGCAAGGTATAAGTTGACAGACTTCAACATGCAAGGCAACCGATATACACCTAGTGGACATGCCTAGCAAGAGATGTTCGATCCCAAGCAAGGCCGTCAATGGTGGAAGCATTAAGAGAAGGTGGCCAGGAGTCAAGTAATGAAGGCCAGACAACTGTTCGTATAGCCAGATCCACAGGTAAATGACATCGGTCCATAGATTTGTAACAGCATTTCTGAACACCTGGCGACTTCGTTTCCGAAACCAAGGATGGAGATCTCTTGTAGAAATTGTTGAGTCTTTCAACTGGAGGTGAACACTCTTTGCCATAACACATTCTTGATACGTCCATGCCCTTTGCATCCAACGACTAACGACCACGTGTGCGGTGAGCATAGTCCGATGCGTGCTAAGTGCGTTAGATGACTCGCTATGTAGGTTCCAAGAGAGCTGCTGCAATTCGTGGTCGAAAACCAACACCAATCTGGCAGAGGCGTAAATACAGTCCATCATATTGATAGCTTTCTTCCGCAATCTCTCATTCTGCGGCCCTTGCGGAACGCAGAATGTGTCGAGCCAGAATAAGCTTGAGTGTATTTGTGAGTCATCGGACTTCTTAAGGGTGAAGATGCGGCGCCTCCAATGCCGTAGACACACAAGCCGGTCTTGCATGTGCTCAACCTGGCACTGCGGGAGTCGATTAGAAGAAGCGCCAAAACTTTGGTCGCTCCAGACGTGCGATATTGCCACATAGCTCGTAAACCATTTCGCTTCGACAACGTCTAATCTCAGCTCGCCTCGCGGTAGCTTGGTCGCTCTTATCAAAGGTATCCCGCCTGAATCCACGATGCGCATCACTTCATCAAGAGGGGGCTGTATAGAGAGGCACTGGCACTTCTCCCGGTGATGACGCGGTTTGAAAGCTAGAGAGTCAATCTTGGATGCAATACACTGTGTAGTGCTGCAGTTGTCGTGTTGCATACCAGGCGGAAACCGGCGCACAAGAGAGGAGAAGTAATATGCCTGGAGGAACGTGCGAGAAGCGAAGACGGCGTGGATCTGTTGGGGGCACCAGCCTCCAGACCTCATCTGGTTGAAAATAACGCTTGTTGAAAGCGAAGTTGCATAACGTGATAGTGGGGTTAGCGATACTTTCATCGCCCTCCATGGAAAGTGATGTCGGAAGGTGTTATTGACTTGGAAGTAGTGAAGTGCCTCCAAGAGGAATCTAACAGACAGGGCAACCCGTGCAAGGGAGCACTCTGGGTCTGCTTCGACGCGGTCGAAAATCCGAAGTATTTGGTTCGCGAAGTGCATATCATCAACGATTTCCTTCTGCGCGGTATCGAATTCAGGCCCACTCAATTTTTGGAGGGCTTGAGACCTCTTGGACCATAGGATCTGGATGGTGGTGGCCAGCCGGTGATTGATTTCTTCCACTGACTCTAATTCCTCCTTGATGCAATGGCCGACGATTTTTTCTGTAAGACCGAAATACAGCCATGACTGTAGCAGAGCCGCCTTCGCCTCAACGTCGAGGGCTCTGGATATGTCAAAGCCTTCTGAGCTGGAGATGCTGTCGATTTGGTGAAGGGAAGGAAAGTCTTTCAAGTGACGGACACCAACAGCGCACAAGTGAGGGCCTGGGAACTTTGGGATTCTGACTGCCGGAAAAATTGGGAGCTCGGCATGATGAGGAGAGGACATGATGCCGAGGTGAAAAGGATCAGAAGACTCGGAATCTCCGTTGGAGCTTCATGAAATGCAAGTGGAAGGAAAAGTGTTGCCTGACTTACAAGACCTGGGCGGTACAGCGGACGCATGCTTGGGCAAGCCTCAGCCTTGCTGCGTCCAAACCTGTAATTTGCTCCGGACCCAATCATGCACTCAAGGCTCATTCTATGGCTTGCTTGGTCAGGAGGATATTGGGGCTTGGTATCGAGTAAGAGGTATTCGCACCGAGGACAAATGATACGAGCTGAGTTGTGAACGTCAAGCGAGTCGCTGAGCCGCGCTTCCAGCTGCCCAGGTGGTCACCCAAGAAGAACCTTGGAAGTATGCAACTATCATCGATTAGAATGTCTGCCACGTAAAGCTTGCCAACCTAGATTACCAGATGGTTTTCATGGCCATTCGGACCGGATAGAGAGACTTCGGATGAGTGGGTTAGACACCCGCGTTGTATACAAACTTATCAAGCTCCTTAACGCCTTTTCGAGATCACCATTATTGACGGTGATTCTATCATGAACATCGGGCGATTGAGCATACTCTAGCTCAGCCCTGGCTTGTTCCAGCCTCTTCTGAATAGACTCCCCATTCTCTGTGCCACGGCTTCTGAGCCTCGCCTCAAGCGCCTAGAAGCTCGGCGGCTTGATAAAGATATAACGCGCGTCGCTGTCGTGGAGAGGCGCTGAGGTGGTCGGTGTTAGTCCAGTATTCGGTCTTTATATAGGGGACGTACTGCGGGTCATCACTGCTGAGAAGCCTTTGGGCGCAGAAGTTGATACAGATATGTCTTTGGGTACGGTGAAAGAAGTTACATGACATTGAGCGCTTGCAACATCTTAAATTCACGTAAACCGTGCACATGCATCAGTGACCACTTCTTCAACCTCTCATAATCCAGGTTTGCCTCCAGTTCTCCTCATGATATCTGGTCAGTAGCCATAATAACTCCACGCGAACCCGCAGCTGCTGACGGACTCCAAAGCGGAAGAGCTGCTCGAGGGCGCGGCCAAGGACGGTTCGCTCGAGTCGTATGTCCTCCCGCGAGCTACTCGCCGCTCCATGGCGTACAATTACTACCATTCAATCGCTCGTCTTGACTGACCGGTCACGGTTCTTCCAGCAATGAGTGGCCGCGCGTGCTGGAGACCGTATTGTCACGGCTTGACAGCGTACGTTCACGGTCCCGCTTCAAGAGCATCTTCACGTCAAGCGCACGACTGACCACTTTGTCTAGATAACCCACAACGACTTCCCCATCCCCTCGACTCCTGTCGCACGACCCGTCCAGCAACCCTCCGAGCCCAACCCTAAACTCCTAGAGCCATCAAGCCAGGAGTCACAGTCCGCAGACAAGGAGAATGCGCCGCCGTCCGGCCCAGGCCACTCTACGCGGCCCTCAGAACCGACTGACGACGCTCTCAACCCACCAGCACCGACATCCTCCCCACCAACCCTCCCATCAGAACTCCTCGCCCTGCACAACTCCATCCGCACCGCCCTAACAACCAACTTCCCCTCCGACCCTCCGCACACCATCCAACGCCTCGCAGAGCTCGTCCTGCGCCCGAGGGCCCACTACCGCTTCCTCCCGTCCTACCTGCACGCGCTCGACCGCGTCATCTCCGTATCCAGCCCAGCAACCGTGTTCCCCTTGCCACAGGCTGTCCTACCAGGCACCGTCCTGCCCAACGGCACCGGCGCCGGCGACGACACATCCTCCTCCCCAACCGGTTCCTCGGCAGCCCCGTCGCCCTTCTCCTCTGCCAGCCTCGGCAGCGACGAGTCGCTCGGCGGCGCGCTGCTGACGCCGATACCCTGGCTGCGCCCGGACAGGGACCGGGACCGCGACGCGGACCGCCAGCGGCAGAACGAGCTGCGCTCGGAGAGCACCGAGATGGTCGACGGGCCGAACGGCGCGGGACGCATCGAGACGGTGTCTGTCGTCAACGGCGGGCTGGTTGTCACGCACTCGACTACGACTGCCGCTGCTGCTGCCGGCGCCGGCAACAACGCAAACGCCGCACCTTCATCCGAAACAGCCCTCCGCGAAGCCGGCTCCGTCACCCAAGGCGAGCTGCTGCGCCAGGAGCAGGAAGCCGGCGTGGTGCCGATTACCATCGCTGCGGCGGCGGCGGGGTCGCGTAGCGTCACTGAGCGTGTCATGCAGGGCAGCGGTAATGTCTCCGGTGTGGTAGAGGGCGGGGATGCAGCGGAGGGTGCAGACGCAGGCGAGATGCAGGTGGAGGAGGAAAAGCCGCATGCGCGCGGGCCGGAGACGATCGGCATGGAGGATATGGGGCCGCAGGGGAAGCCGCGCGGAGGAGGGCTGGATCTGGAGGCTGCGGTGGGAAGGGCGGGGGAAAGGAGGGAGGAGAGGGATGCGGCGGCAAAGGGGGATGAGGAGGGTGTGAGCGGGACCGGTGATGTTGACGGTGCGGTGGAGACTGGGACTAAGGAGGGGGCCGGCAGCGCTGATGCGGATGGAGATGGAGATGTTGTCATTGCGGATGCGGATGCGGATGGGGAGACGACTGAAAATCAGGGTCTTGGAGAGAATGATACGAAGGGTGTTTAGATGACGGCTCGGTCGGAAATCTTGAGCGACTCTCACTTTCGCACTGGCGATGACCGTCTATCAGATCTGAGACTCTGAGATTATCCTTTACCTGCCTGCAAAGTCCGGCTGATACGTCTTGACGCCGCCAGCCTTCATCAGCTCGCGCAACGCCATGGTGGCATACTGGCTCGGGCCGAGCTGCATCTTCAAGATGACGGCCAGCTTCCTCTGCCCCTTCTCATTCCCCTGCACGCCATCCTCTCCCATCTTCGTATCCCCATCTCCATCCCCTTCCTCATCCTCATCCACCACCACCTTCTCCCCCCTCAACCGATTCAAATCCGTCTCAACCAACTGCGCCTCATCCCTGCTATACGCCCTAACCTCCGCACTCAGCTCCTCCCCCGGCAGCGCCAGCACCTTCCTATAACTCCCACTCAAGCTCACATCCTTCCACGCCCGCCGCATATCCGCCGGATCCAGTCCACCCCCGCTCTCCCCACCCATGAACTCCCTATAAAACTCCCCAACCTCGTTCGGCGGATACTCGACATCAAACCCCGGCAGCGGCAGCACGACATCCAGAATCCCATACCCGCCACTCTCCGCCTCCTCCTTCGACAGCGCGCGCGCCCGCACAAACGCACTCGCGCTGTCCACCGCACTGTCCGTCGGCGCCGGCAGCACGATCGGCTCGCCCTGCTCGTCGACAGTCGCTGCGGCGTCCACCCCCCTTGCGGGGTCCTTATCCTCATGCTCGTGGACAAGCACGAGATCCCCCGGTACAACACGCGATCCATACAGCGCCCAGCGCTGCCCCGCGGCGGCGTTCCACACGCGCGACTGGTACGCGTGCACGTACATGAGGCGCAGGTTGCGCGGGATGGTGTGCAGGGCGCCCTGGTAGTCGTGGCGGTGCGGCTGCAGCCCGGAGCGGCGGTCGGCGTGGCCCAGGTGCCGGATCAGGTTCGTCTCGGCGGAGAACTTGCGCGGGAGGAGGGCGAGCGCGGCGGGGGCGTCGGAGGTGCTCTGGAAGATGTGCAGGGCGTGCGCGCGGGCGCGGTCGTCGGAGCCGACGGTGGTGTTGGTGGTGCTGGTCGGGTCGAGAGCGGCGGCGAGGGCGTCCGGGCTGAAGTCCAGGATGGCGGCGACGGCGCCTTTGAGGTCGCCTTGCAGCATCTTGACGCCGACGGTGTCGGTGCCGGTGCCGAAGGTGCCGAAGCGTTGGAGGCCGTAGTAGTTGATGAAGCCGTTGCGGCGGAAGTCGGCGACGGCTTTTTGAACCGTTGATCTGGCGAGCTCGAGTCGAGCGACATGGCTCAGGCCGGCCTCGCCCTGGAAGTGGCAGTCTCGCAAGGTGATGACGAACTCGTTGCCACGGAGCTGGCCAAGCTCGAGCCCGGTGCGGCAGTGCTGAAAGTCTCCGATGAGCGCGTTACGAATGTTCGACGTCCTAGCCGCCAGAGTCGCCGCGTCGATGCGGTACGCGCTCATCCGCTGCACGGTGACGGCGCGCCGGTCCTTGGTGCCTGCATACTGGAAGCTCTTCGGCGCCGTCCTGAGCTGGCTCGCAATGTACGACACGACCTCCATCGTGTCCTTATTCTCTTTGTACAGCGTAAAGTGCACGTACTGGCCGCCCAGGTCGTCCCATCCTTGCTTTCCCCACGCGCGCGAGGGCTTGGGCCTCTGCTGGCGGGCGCCTCTGCTGGCGGGCGAGGCCGCCGAGACGGTGATGGAGCCGTCCGCGTTCGTGCTCGTCTCCAGACGGGACTGGAAGATGCGGCGGACGCTCTGGTGCGCCTTGGTGCGCAGCTCCTTGTCAGCAATGGGCTTCGACACAACCGTCTTGAAGTCTCTTGGCTTCTTGTGTGGCCGCGCGAGGACATTCTTGTAAAGGGCTGTAACTGCAGGGGTGGTTTCGGATCCGAAGATAGACTCGAGGAGAGTCTCGTCCTCTGGAGACAGCTGTCGAGCAATGTGAGCGGGTGGGATAGCGTGAGATATACACGCCAGTTGGTCACCTTGAAGTCTGCATCTGCTGGCGCCGAGTCCTTGCCATCCTCGTTCTTGGAGTCCTCTTTCCGGACGTCTCCGCTCTTGACATCGCCGTTTCTTGAGTCCCCATTCTCGACGTCTCCGCTTTTCACATCTCCACTCTTAAGGTCTCCATTTCTGGGGATTTCATTCTTCTCGTCGCCGTCCTGGCCATCTCCGGCATCGCCATCACCATCAGCACCCTGCTTCACTGTCGCATCGCTAATGCCGCCGCTGTCTCCGGGTCGCTCCACACCTCGCATTCCCTCTCCCGCCTCCTTTCCCTTCTTCTCTCCCGCATTATTCCCCGCCCTCCCAGTACTTTGTAGATGCAAAACCGTCCCATCAGGTAAAATCTCGTTGACCAGAAAGTCCGTATATCTGCAACTCCGTCCCACCACTGTCAGCCGCTCATTTTCACCAACCCCAAGTACCTCAAATGCACCAACGCCCTCCGCAAATAGACAAGGCAAGACAAGACAACCCAAATCAAGCCCAAGACAATCACACTAACCTATGCTTCAGAACCCCCTCAAACCCCGGCGTGTCCGGGTTGACAAAGCGGGTGATGCCGGCGCGCAGCTCTTTGCTAAGCTGCTGGTCGTCGATGCCGAGTGAGTGGGTGGTGGTTGATGGTGCGGCGGGGTCGGCCGGGACGGTGGAGGATGGGAGCGGGCTTAAAGGACGCTCCGGACTGGCCAGACGGGGCCGCTTGCGCGGTTGGGTGTCCTGGTCTGTCATAGTTTACAAGCAGTTGGTGCAATTGAGTTAGTGAATCGCGTTGTGAGATTTTGTCGTGAGTAATATATTTGGGTGGAGTGCGGGAAGCTCGCTGCCAAGCGACGGAGCTCCCGAGGGTGCCTGAGATATGAGGAGTCAGGACTAGATGTCGCAGCTGGAAGAAGACAGCCAAATGCTGAGATGGAGGGGCAAAGAGGATTCTATCAGATACGCTCCGTGACTATGGCTAATTTTCCCAAGTAATGCATACCTAAGTATGCGGCAGCAGTCCGTGCAGGCGGTTGATATGCTGCAGCGACCTTTGATCATAATATATAGGGCCGGCGGAGGAGGGAGGAGGTGGCTTGAACGTACAGACACCTGGGCACCGATCCTCTTGGCTCATAATAGAACTTCATCAGTAGCAGTCGCCTGAGACTCATGAGCAGCATTCAGATACCAAGCCCATTCGTCGGTGCCATACGAAGAATCACGCCATACATCCCAGACCACGAGCTTGCGCATCACACGTAGTTCAAACGTTATCGAGTCATGACTAGCGGTCCGGTCAGGAGTCGTGAATAAGATCTAGAAAGCAGAGCACAAGGCGAAGACGCAGAGCCAGAGTCGCCCACAGCCCTCCCTGCCGGTATCACACAGCGAGTAGAAAAGAGAGAGACACAAAAAGAAGAGACAAGAACACGGGTTGGGTATGGGTTGGGCGAATGACTGCCAATGTATCGACCGTAATGGGGTTTTTTGTTTCTTCTTCTCCACTTCCTTCTGCTCACTGATCTTTTGGGCTTCCTCTCTTCTCTCTCTGCATCAGCCATCCAAGCAGCAACCACCAACCAACCTCTCAGCTCCCACATTCTACCTAAACCTGGCCGAGCACCGTCCCATGACCTCGCCTTGACACACCAGCTCGGCATTGAACTCGCTGCCGTCGAGGGTGAGGTAGATGTCAAAGTAGACGCGATAAAACGTGCCCTGTGCCGTGTCCATGCGTTCAAAGTCCTTCTCCAGGTTCTTGCGTGAGAGGTCCGACGTGAGCGTGACGACCTCCTTGATACCTGCATCAGAACTCGAGTCAGCCAAGATGCCCACAACTACCCACCCACCGCCTGAAAAAAGCGATGGCAAAAGTCACGAAAATACATACGCGGATCCTTAGTATACTCGGGACAAACATCATCATCACAAGCATACAGTACATCCTCATACATGAGCGTCGCCCCCGGCGCCACCTGCCTGAAGAACGACACTTTCACCGGCTCGCCGATCTTGACGCGCTGGCCCTTCTGCACGAAGATCTGGCGCGTGTACTTGCAGCGGTCCTTGCCGTCGAGCGACGGCACCCGGTACTGCTCCGGGTGGTGGCCCTCCTTGAACGGCTGCAGCGTCGCCATGAGGTAGTGCCGCCGGGCCACGCGCGACGTGATGACGCGCTCCGTGATGCCGGCCGTCACGGCGCCCTTGACGATCGCCGCCACCGAGTCCATGGGTCGGACGACCTTGGCTTGGAACTGT
>QQTW01000119.1_pt1 | contig 44036 bp, 38 predicted proteins | sample 1904831 | NCBI WGS metagenome assembly QQTW01 (sample SAMN09435610, study PRJNA476489) | Subsurface metagenome, whole genome shotgun sequencing project.
TCGAATTTATCCAACTAATCAGATTTATTAATTTTGTTTTTGTAGAGACGTTGCAATGCAACGTCTTACTTAAAATCGGAACGTTGGGATTTGAACCCAAGACCTCCACTACCCCAAAGTGGCGCGCTACCAAGCTGCGCTACGCCCCGTCTCAGAAAAACTATATTAACACAAATAGAGATTAAAAATAAATCTACTAAAAAACTTGCACAGTGGTGTTAACCAACTTGGATAAACATAATCAAGGTACGCTCTAAAAACCAATGATAGAGACGTTGCAATGCAACTAAAATTGATACATTTAATCAGCAATCTTGCAGAGTTTGCGTCGCTTGCAATAAACCCCCAACGGCGGATTCATCCCAACAACCTTCGGCGCAACGTCCAGTTAAAAGAATAAAGCGCAAACTGTAGCTATGAGCATAGCCAGAGACTTCTAGCCAAATTAAATTACTCTCGGCTTCACAAGTGATTTTTTCTTCATCCATAAGTTCGATTTTTAGCTGACTCATGGTTTGGGCTAATTGCACGGACAAGCGGCAAAAATCGTGCAACTCTGATTCTGTAAGTTCAATTGCCCAATCATCTGTACCCAATAACCCTTTAAACTCGATAGTTTCTTGAGGATTCCACCCAATCCGCCAACCATTTCCAGTTTTAATTACGCGCTCCATTAACTATTTTTTACGGTTCCAGAGTAAATTAAACCTCTCTGCATATCTAAAGTTAAAATTGTGCCATCTCGAATTACTTGAGTTGCTTGTTTTACGCCCACAATTACCGGAACACCAAGACGCAAACCAATAATTGCCGCGTGACTTGTCATACTCTCATCTTCAGTGACGATCGCCGCCGCTTTGCGAATCGCCTCAATAAAATCTGCACTAGTGCGCGGTACTACTAATATTTCGCCATGATTGAAGTTCCCTACATCGAGCGCAGTATGAGCTACTCTAGCGCGACCGTTTACCAAACCTAAACCAAGCCCAACACCTTGACCAAGTACAGAGGTTACTATTTCTACCTTAATTAAATCTGTTGAGCCTGCTACTCCTTGCAGCGCCCCCGCACTCATAACGACCAAATCCCCTTCAAATAGTAATTGTTTCTCTTGAGCGACATTAATTGCCGCTTGAAAAGTTTGCCCCGCCGAAGGTAAATCTAATACTAATAAAGGTTTCACTCCCCAAACTAGCTGTAATTGTCTGGCTACATCTACGTGAGGCGTTACAGCCAAAATTGGGTTGCGGGGACGAAATTTAGAAACATTACGAGCCGTAGAACCCGTTTTAGTTAAAGTCATGATTGCCGCAGCGTCTAGTTGTTCGGCAATTTGCCCTACCGCTTGACTAATAGCATTGGGAATCGATTGGCGAGTGTCTTTAAGGTTGGCATTAATAGCAGCTAAGGCGGGTTCTTGCTCAATTCTCACAGCAATCCGTGCCATTGTGGCTACAGCTTCTACAGGGTGTTTGCCTACCGCCGTCTCGTTTGAAAGCATGACGGCATCGGTTCCATCTAAAATCGCATTGGCTACATCCGACACTTCGGCGCGTGTGGGACGGGGGCTACTAACCATGCTATCGAGCATTTGAGTTGCAGTGATAATCGGAATACCTAGCCGATTTGCCGTAGCAATTAGCCGCTTCTGGAGTATTGGTACATCTTCAGCGGGTAATTCTACTCCTAAGTCACCTCTTGCCACCATTACCCCATCACTGAGGGCTAAAATTGCCTCCATTTGCTCAATTGCTTCATGCTTTTCAATTTTGACAATTACGGGGACTTGCTTCCCGGCGTTAGAAATTAGTTCTTTGATTTCTAGTACGTCTTGGGGATTGCGAACAAAAGATAAAGCTATCCAATCTACACCTTGATCTAAACCAAAAATTAAATCTTCTCGGTCTTTGTCAGTTAGCGCTTTAATTGATAAATAAACTCCTGGAAAGTTGACCCCTTTATTATTAGAGAGAATTCCACCAACTACAACCCGACAGTGCAAGTTTTTATGGGCGCGATCTATTTCTTCGACCCGCATCTCTACGCGCCCATCGTCAAGCAAAATTGCCGCGCCACAAGGTACTTCATCGGCTAAAAGGTCGTAAGTTACACAGCTAATACTTTGAGTGCCAACTATATAATTGCTGGTTAAGGTAAATAGGTCGCCTTTAGTTAGTTCTATAGAACCCTTTTCAAACTTACCTAAACGAATTTTTGGCCCTTGCAAGTCTTGCAGAATGCCTACAGGCTGATTTAATTCAAAGGCAATTTGCCGAATTAAACGCACGCTTCGTTGATGATCGGCATGAGTACCGTGAGAAAAGTTAAGCCTAAGAGTAGTTGCACCTGCCTCTATAATTGCCTTTAGCACTTCTGGGCTACTGGTGGCAGGCCCGATTGTAGCGACAATTTTTGTCCGACGTTGAGAATCTCTTGGTTGCATGGAGCCTAATTTTGTAAAAAGGACAAGGGCAGATAAAAGGGCTAAGGCAAATTTTATTTAACTTGGTTTTTCTTTACTGCCGTCAAAGCTTGCTTGCAGCCTTACTGTAATGTGTTTTGTGCCATTTTGCTTCGCAATTATATCGTCATTAGGCTACCTCTATAGAAATAACAAGGGTGACTTGTACGAAACAAAACTTTATCATCTTAATTAGGTCTACTATTTAGTAGGTGAAAGTTAATTATTTAAGGAGTCAACGATGCTAATGTCGGAGGCAAAGAAGCCACTGACAACGGTTCCTAGGGAGTTTCTCAGCCCTCCAGGCGATCGCAACCCTACTTTAGCAATGTTTGTAGCGGCAATTAGCGCGATCGCACTATCCAATTTTGGTTACTGGCTTTGGGAATGGCCCCACTGGTGTTGTTTTGTAACTAATACAATTTCTCTACATATTTGCGGCACTGTAATTCATGATGCGTGTCATAAATCTGCCCACCGCAACCCGTTTGTTAATTCTATTTTGGGTCATGGTAGCGCTTTGCTACTCGCTTTTGCTTTCCCGGTATTTACGCGGGTACATTTGCAGCATCACGCCAATGTTAATGATCCAGAAAACGATCCCGATCATTTTGTTTCTACCGCCGGGCCTTTGTGGCTAATTCCTGTGCGGTTTTTGTACCATGAAATATTTTTCTTTAAACGTCAACTTTGGCAAAAACAAGAATTATGGGAATGGTTTTTTAGTCGCGCCCTAGTGGCATTTATTTTCTACGTCTCGATTCAGTACCACTTTTTAGGCTATATTCTCAATTTTTGGTTTATTCCTACCGCTATAGTGGGATTGGCTTTGGGGTTCTTTTTTGATTATTTGCCTCATCGTCCCCATCAAGAACGCGATCGCTGGAAAAATGCTAGAGTTTACCCCGGTAAAGTTCTCAATATTTTAATCATGGGGCAGAACTACCATTTAATTCATCATCTCTGGCCCTCTATTCCTTGGTACAACTATCAAAGTGCTTATTATGCCACTAAGCCGCTTTTAGATGCTAAAGGTTGCTATCAAACTTCTGGGTTGCTACAACAAAGAGACTTTTGGAGCTTTATTTACGATCTTTTTATTGGTATTCACCCCCACAAAAAAGCCGTAGCCTTAGAGCAAAAAGAGGTGTTACCGCAATAAGTGATTACCCGATTGGAGAGAATAGTTGAGAAGGAGACAAATTCCAATCAGGACGTAAGTTTTGCGCCTCACGCAAGTAAGTATGGCAAACCTTATTGGGATTAGTGGGAATATTAACCAGAATCAGAAAGCGGATGCAGCGCTGCAAACTACCAACAACGTGCATCTGCTGCACATCTAACATGGCTACATTGTCCCAGTAGGGACGGTGACGGGCAATTGAGGCGGGAAAAATTGCATCCAAATCGCGGGTAACAGAGAAAGTTACACTCACAATCTCGGTTGGATCTAATTGATTTCGTGTTTCTGTCTCATCTAATAGTTCTGCTACCGCCTCTGTAATTGCCTCAACGGTATTTTCTGTAGCAGTTGTTGCCCCACGAATTGCCCGAAGTCGCCACTCCACACCCAGTCCTCCTAGATAACTTTTATGTTTTTTGTTGTAATATTAACCTTTTTTGGTAGATGAATACTGATTATTTTTAACTACACGGCAGTATTAATTAAGGTCGGTACATCCATAGTGGTAAACCACTGGTTGCTAGTTCAAACTCTAGCCAATCATTGCCCAGCGATAAACCAGATAATCCTAAGTTACCTATTAATGGTGCTTCACTTGCTTGATTATTTAGCAAACGACTTAAAAATGGTTTGCGCTCTTCCAAGGTGTAGCACTTCGTTTTCTCAGGGTCAAGCCCTACTAATTCGGCAGCCCAACGTCTAGCGTCTTCCTCTGTACCTAATCTATCGACAACACCTAACTCTACAGCTTGTTGTCCGGTAAAAATTCGCCCGTCGGCAAAAGTTTTGACTTTTTCAACGCTTAAATTGCGTCCTTCGGCTACAGTTTCCACAAATTGTAGGTAACTTGTGTCAATTAATTCTTGTAATATATGCTGTTCTGGCTCGGTCAATTGGCGGTCAAAGGCTAAAATATCTTTATAAGGGCCAGACTTAATCACCTTAAACGATACGCCAATTTTTTCTAGCAACCTTTCTATATTATTGCCGCGCAAAATTACACCGATGCTTCCGGTAATTGTGCCGGGGTTTGCCATAATATAGTCTGCGCCCACGCCGATATAAACCCCACCAGAAGCGGAAATATTGCCGAAACTAGCAACAATTTTGACCTTTTCTCGGAGCTTTTTCAAGGCGCTATAAATTTCTTGAGAATCTCCCACCGTCCCACCAGGGCTATCAATGCGGAGTAATAAAGCTGGAAAGCGCTTTTGTTCAACAGTTTTGAGGGCTTTTAATACTTGAACACGGGTGTTAGATGCGATCGCCCCTGTAATTTCAATTCGGGCAATTTGTTTTTGAAAACGAGGCTTAAAGGGCCAAATCATGAGCAGTCAAACCAGAAATTAAAATGTATTTTGGAATTAAGCGTTGTAATTGCTGTCAATTAATAAACGCTGTCCTTATCTAGTTTGCCTCATTTAGGGCGGGTATTGCTTGGCAAGAGGGTTTTATCGCTGCCAAATTTTAATTGTGTTATCTTTGCTACTGCTAATTAAATTATTGCTGCTGGAATCGGTCGTTAAGGCTAAAACCCAATCGGAATGTCCAGATAATTCTTGCCGCAATTTACCGCTTTTTATATCCCATAATTTAATAGTAGGTTCAATACCAGAACTTGCTAACTGCTGTCCATCGTTGCTAAAAGCCACAGTAACAATGCGATCGCTATGTCCTGTTAAAGTCTGCAATAGTTGTCCGGTGTTGGGGTTCCAAATATAAATAGTTTTATCCCAACTACCACTAGCAAGTTGCGTACCATCAGGGCTATAAGCAACTGTTCTGACTGCATCCGTATGTTTGTTAATAGTCCGAATTAATTTACCTGTTGACAAATTCCACAGATTGATAGTTTTATCTAGGCTACCAGTAGCAAAAGTTTGTTTGTCAGGACTAAGGGCAATAGAGAAAATTCTACTACCATGTGCCGACGCAATGGTTTTAGCTGCACCCGTGCGTAAATTCCAAATATTGATACTACCGTCAACACTTGCGCTAATTAGGGTTTTGCCATCAGGAGCGAAATCCACCGACCAAACAGGGCTAGAATGACCGGAAAATGTGCTAATTAGCTTTCCTTGGGGTAAGTTCCACAGTTTGATTTTTGTGTCTCCACTACCACTAGCTAAAATCCGTCCATCCGCACTCATTGCCAAAGATCGAATAGTGTCTTTGTGTCCTGTTAGAGTACGCTGCAACTGACCTGTAGCTGCATTCCACACCTTGATAGTACAATCTTGACTACCACTTGCCAAAACCTGCCCATCGGCACTAATCGCCGTCGCCCAAACAGGTTGAGAATGACTTAGTATTTTGGCTAAGGTAAGATTTTTGCCTTTGCTAGTGGGTTTAAATAAGTTGTATTGTTTGCTTGGTGCTGGTGCTGGTGCTGGTGTTGGGGGAGATTTGAGTAAATAATAGCCACCGATAGCTAAACTGGTAGCCAAACCGACGGCTAAAGCTGTAAATAGTTGGAGATTTTTGGGTTTTGTTTTAACTGGTAGCGAAACTTGTACAGGTAAAGGAGGCGCTTGGAGTTGTTGTAAAGCCTGAATTACCTCTGTTGCGGACTGGTAGCGCTCTTTGAAGTGGTAGCGTACCATGTTGTTGATAATAGTTGCTAGACGATCGCTAACTTTAGCGTGATGCTGCCACAACATCTCTCCAGTGTCATTATCTTCTAGTATTTGGGTAGGATCTAATCCCGTTAGGGCTTGAATTGCGATCGCACCCAACGCATAAATATCACTATTAGGGCGCGGTGAACCTCTTTCCTGTTCTGGGGGAGTATAACCTACTGTCCCGATAGCGATCGTCGCTGCGATCCCAAAAGCATAATTGGTAGAGGTTTTGCCTCCACTGGTAATTACTTGCGTCCAAGCTTGCTTGACGGCCCCGAAGTCGATTAAAACTAGCTTATTATCTTGCTTTCTTCTAATTAAATTGCTAGGTTTGATGTCTCGATGAATTAATCCTTGGCGATGAATATACTCTAAAATTTCTAATACTTCTTGTAGTAGTTCGGTAACTTGGCTTTCACTCCAACGCGCACCCGGATGTAATTCGTCAGTAAGGGGATGTCCAACAATTAATTCTTGAACTAAGTAAAACTCCTTATCTTCTTCAAAATGAGCTAGAAGTTGGGGAACTCTGTCATAACTGCCTAATTTTTTTAAAGCTTCAGCTTCTCGTTCTAGCAACTCCTCAAGGGTTGGGAGATAGTTTGCAAAACTCGGTACAATCTTAAGTTGTTTAATGACACAAGTTGGATTATCAGCAATAGAGATGTCTTTTGCTAGATAAGTTTGACAAAACCCTCCAGAACTAAGGGTATCGATAATTTGATAGCGTCCTCTGAGTAATTTGCCTAGCATCGCCCTTATTACTTATCTGTCAAATTTTACTTGCTAAGGGTTGCTTACGTATCTTTCTTGAGGTGCAATAGTTGCCCTAACTTTTGCTAAAGTCTTAAGTTGCTAGGTAAGAGGAAATTATGAAAGCACAGGTATTTAGAGGCGTTAATCAACTGAGTTATGAAGAATTGCCTGTACCAATTCTCGCCGATGATGAGGTGTTGGTTCAAGTTCACGTAGTAGGATTGTGTCAATCAGATATCAAAAAGATTCTTTACCCCCTGTTTGAACCACCGCGCATTTTTGGGCATGAAATGGCGGGAGTTATTGCTAAAGTAGGTAAAAATGTTACAACTTGCCAAGTAGGCGCGCGTGTAGTTGTCATGCACCATATTCCCTGTATGCGTTGTCAATACTGCCTTCATGACAATTTTTCCATGTGCGATGTTTACAAAAATATCTCCACAACGGCGGGTTTTAATGCTAGTGGCGGCGGTTTTGCGGAGTATGTCAAAGTTCCCGGTCATATTGTCCGCAATGGTGGTTTAATCCCGATACCTGATCGCGTTACCTTTGAACAAGCAAGTTTTGTAGAACCGACTAACTGCTGTCTTAAGGCGGTAAAAAAAGCCCAAATTGCTCCCGGCGATACGGTGCTTGTCACTGGTGCAGGCCCTATTGGCTTGATGTTTATCATGTTAATTAAGTATTTTGGTGGGAGAGCAATTTCTACAGATTTAATTCCTTCTCGCCTAGAAAAAGCCTTAAGTGTAGGCGCTGAAGCCGCTTTTGATGCCCTTGATCCTAATTTAACTGCTAATATATTAGCCTTAACTGATGGTATGGGCGTTGATACTACTTTGCTTGCTGTACCTAGCGATAAAGCTTTCTTTCAAGCTCTTGATTGTACTCGTCGTGGCGGCAAAATTCTGTTTTTTGCTGAGTTTCCCGATCAATTAGAAATTCCGATTAATCCCAATGTTCTCTACCGCCGAGAAATTGATTTAATGGGTAGTTATAGTTCTTCTTATCGCTTGCAAAGTCTAGCTGTGGATATTGTTTTTAATCAACGAATTGATGTTAATGCCCTAATTAGCGATCGCTTTTCTTTGCAAGAACTTCCGGCGGCAGTTACTAGAGCAACTTCCCCTCAACCTGATACTTTGAAGATTTTGATCTATCCTTAATTACCCGATTATTAATTATTATGAGAATCTATCTTTGGGTAGATTTTTTCATTTGATTGCGAAATGATGTTGTTTAATTTTATCATCTATCGTTAGATAGATATTGTCTGTTGATTTTTAATAGTTATGAATCCATCTTCTCCTACACGCGGACAATTAGAGAGGACGCTATCCCAGCGTATTGAATCTTTGTACCGCTCTCAATTAGAACACAAACCAAGTAAAGTAGTATGCCAAATTTTTGATGAAAAAATCGCAATTATTCTTGAAGATTCTATCACTCAACCAGAACAAGTTTTAGTTAATAATGGTCAACAAGAGTTAGCAGAAAAAGTACGTTCTGAGCTAGATGAGGCTCTCCAGCCACAACTAAAAGCATTAATTGAAGAAATAGTTGGAGTCAGCGTAATTGACTTGTTGAGTAATGCTAAATTAGAAACTGGGCGCAGCGCGACTATCGCTATATTGGCAGAATCGCCGCAATTTCGCAACCCATAGTATGAACACTAGAGCTTTGGATCTTAAGTTTTTGATCTTATAGTTTTATTGACTGAGCTAGACTATAACACCTAATACCTAACATCTAAATTCTCTAATCTAAAATGTTTAACTAAGATATATATCTACGAATCATAGCTTCTAATTCATCAATTATATAAGGCTTAATAATACAGTCTTCGCAACCTGCTTTCGTAAACCGCTCTCTATCTTCATTTCTTGCCATAGCGGTAACAGCAATTATTAAAATTTCTTTTGTCTGGGGATCTTGCTTGAGATAATTAGCAACTTCTATTCCGCTCATATCCGGCAACATCATGTCTAACAAAATTAATTTTGGCTTGTGAGTTTGAGCCATACTTATAGCGCTCTTACCATCAGTTGCTGTAATAAAACAGCAGTTCATGAGTAATAATAATTCGCTGATTAATTGTAAATTGTCTTCGTTGTCATCTACCGCTAAAATCAATGATTGGATGTTGTCAGTAGCACCACTAGAAAAATATTGAAAACTCATAATTATTTGCAGCAAAGTCGTAGAGAAACTAGCCGATAATAAACGGCATAAAGCACGATTATTTTGTTAATCCTACGACGAGGCATTTCCCAAGCGGCTACTATGGCGCTTGCAATGAACTGGCTCGTAATTACTCTAGCAGGTTGCTTTTAAACTGATAATATTGATAGCAAGCTAACTAAAGTAAGTAACTTTAGTAATTCTACCTTGAATTGGCAATTAGTTAAATATTTGGCATATAAGCCCAAATAAAGCTTTAAGATAACTAAAATGGGTGGGATCTCCCAATATTCTTAATTTCAGGCATAACTGTTTAAAGTTAGCAATTATCGTTTGCAGAATTGGCTAAACTCGGATAAGTTTACCTTTTTAGGATTAATTGAGGAGAGATTGCCTCGCATTTTATTACTTGACAAATTAAAGATTTTATTTTTTATTTGTATAAGGCTACATCTAGGCTAAAGCTATCAATTTTTATTTGCAGCTAAGATTTTTGCGGCTTCTTGCAAAAGCTCGTTATGCTCTATCTGCAGCACTTGTAATCTTTGAGAAATTTCTGCTAATCTCTGATGGGAGTTTTGAGGAATAATAGGACTTGGCTCATTATCCGAAACATTTTTATTAGTAAATTTATGCCGAATACTTAACCAACTAAGCTTAAATCCATTACTAATTAGCTTAAATGGTGCTTGGAGAAGCGACAAACCAACTATTTCTAGCAAGCGATTAAGTGCTTTAAATATACTAAGAGCGATCGCAATTAGCAATACTATGATTACAAAGCTGATAAGTGGGTGGTCAATTCCCCACATTATATTATTTATTATCCGAAATACTACAGGGTGAGCTTGTAGCCAATTATTAAGGGAAGAAGTAATCGCCTTTTGCATTGCGGCGGAGGATTTATCTGTTAATAGTTGAGTTGCAGCTTGAAAATTAGTTGTGTTATCTGTAGGGAAAAAATCTTTGTGTTTCCAGTTTACAACGGTTTCTCCAAGTAAGCAATTGATTTGCAGTGCAAGGTTCATGTTTGATAGATTGAGATTTTTTGCGAGGATAACTAACTAAATCTATGGCTAAAAGTAAATTATTTAGTTCGCTAAGACAATATTATAATATTGCTCACATTTCGATAAAAAGCGGCATTCCTACCGATGAAATAATTGATACCTTTGCTTTTAAAACTACTCGCCGCCGTTTTTTGTATGGGGGATTGACTGTAGCTAGTGCGGTAAGTAGCGCTAGTTTTAACCATAGACAAGAAGCGATCGCACTAGCTACATCTAAAGTGTTAATTGTCGGTGGAGGAATTGCAGGTTTAACGGCGGGTTATCGTCTCCAGCAAGGGGGAGTACCTGTAGATATTATTGAAGCTACAAGTATATTGGGTGGACGAATTAGAACGATATACAACTCTTTGGGTACGAACATTCCGGCAGAAATGGGAGGAGAATTTATTGATAGCAGTCATGAAAACTTGTTAGGTTTGGCTAAAGAGTTAGGTTTAAAAGTTGTAGACTTACAAACTAACGATAAAGGGTTAGAAACAGAGTTATGGTATTTTGAGAATCGCAAAATAGCTCAAAAAGAAATTATTGATTGGTTCGTACCTTTAGCGCAAAAGATTGAACAGGACTTAGCAGCTATAGGGGAGGGAGATATTAATTACCGCGTTGCTAGTCCCAATGCCAAAAAATTTGATCGTCTGTCTATCACAGAGTATTTAGAAACTGCATCTGTTGAGCCAATTTTAAAACAAATGTTGACCCTTGCATATACTACTGAATACGGTAGAGAAGCATCAGAACAATCTTGTTTGAATCTGCTATTTTTAATTGGTACACAAACAGATAAATTTCATCTTTACGGAGAAAGTGACGAGCGCTATCAAGTTACTGGCGGTAATGAACAAATAATCCAGCGTTTAGGTAAGTTATTAAATAATTCTATTCAAACCCAGACTGTATTAGAGTCGATTCGCACTTTACCGGATGGACGTTATGGGGTTAGTTTGCGGAGTGGCTTAAAAACTTTTACACGCAATTATGAGCGGATTTTGCTGACCATACCATTTACCGCTTTACGTCAAGTGTCTACAAGTAAAGTAAATTTACCACCAATCAAACGTAAAGCGATCGCACAATTGGGTTATGGTAATGGGGCAAAACTAATTACTAGCTATAGTAAGCAATTATGGCGAGAGCAATATAAATCAAACGCTGCTATTTTTACTGATTTGGAGTTTCAAAGTACCTGGCAATCTAGTCGTTATGTTTCAGGTTCTCAAGGATTAATTACTAACTTTACTGGTGGTAAATATAGCGCATTCTTAAGCACAATATCGCCAGAAAGTCAAGCAAAAACATTAGTAAGTCAGTTAAATAGGATCTTTCCAGGAATTAGCAATGTCCGCCAAACAAGTCAAGCAACTCGCGCTTATTGGCTAGGAGAACGCTATTTTCAAGGTTCTTATTCAGGTTATTTAGTTGGGCAATGGACGAGTATCGCCGGAGCAGAAAAAGAGCGGGTAGGGAATTTGTTTTTTGCTGGCGAACATTGTTCAGGAGAGAAGCAAGGTTATATGGAAGGGGGTTGTGCGAGTGGAGAAGAAGCGGCGAGGGAGATATTGGCAGATTTGGGGGTGATTTCAAAATTTGATCCCCCCTAACCCACGTCAACAAAGCGGGAAGCAAAGCTACACCGCTTTTTGACTCCCCTTGAAAAAAGGGGGAAAATAAAGACTTTTTAACTTAGGTTTAAGTCTGTTACTGCGCCAATACTGCTAGAAGATACAAGCTTTGCATATTTTGCTAATACGCCTCGATTGTAACGGGGTTTGGGTGGTAGCCACTGGGCGCGACGACTTGCTAATTCGGCTTCATCTATGTGCAGGTTTAAGGAGCGCGCCGGAGCATCAATAGTTATTGTGTCATTTTCACGGACAAGAGCGATCGCTCCGCCAACAAAAGCCTCTGGTGCAACGTGACCGACAACCATACCATAAGTACCGCCAGAAAAGCGCCCGTCAGTAATTAAGCCCACAGAATCGCCCAACCCAGCGCCAATAATTGCCGAAGTTGGAGCCAGCATTTCGCGCATTCCAGGGCCACCTTTTGGGCCTTCATAGCGAATTACAATTATATCTCCGGCGACAATATCCCCGGCTAAAATTGCCTTTAAGCAAGCTTCCTCAGAATCAAACACACGAGCGCGACCAGTAATAATAGGTTTTTTTACTCCGGTAATCTTGGCAACAGCCCCCTCAATGGCTAAATTGCCCCGGAGAATGGCTAAATGACCTTGGGCATAAATAGGATTATCCCAAGGACGAATTACATCTTGGTCAGGGCGGGGCGTTTCGGGAATATCTGCTAGTGTTTCAGCAATGGTTTGTCCGCTAATTGTTAAAGCATCTCCGTGTAATAGGTTATGCGCTAACAGCATTTTCATAACTTGAGGAATCCCGCCAGAAAGGTGTAAGTCGGTAGCAACGTATTTACCGCTAGGTTTGAGGTCGCAAATTACGGGTACACGGGCGCGGATAGTTTCAAAATCATCTAAAGATAACTCTACTCCCGCCGAATGGGCGATCGCCATCATGTGTAAAACGGCATTTGTCGAACCACCCACCGCCATAATTACCGAAATCGCGTTTTCAAAAGCTTTGCGGGTAAGAATTTGTCTGGGTAATATTTGCTGGCGAATCGCGTCAACTAATACAAAAGCTGACTTTTCGGCACTACTCGCTTTTTCCTCATCTTCGGCTGCCATTGTAGACGAATAAGGTAAACTCATCCCCATCGCTTCAATAGCGCTCGACATAGTATTAGCTGTAAACATACCGCCGCAAGAACCCGCTCCAGGGCAAGCTTTGCGCTCAATTTCGAGTAATTCCCCTTCGTCAATTTTCCCGGCGCTGTACTGTCCTACCGCTTCAAAAGAACTAACAACAGTTAAATCGCGCCCGTTGTAATGACCGGGTTTAATTGTGCCACCATAAACAAAAATAGAGGGAATATTCATCCGCGCGATCGCAATCATCGCCCCTGGCATATTTTTATCACAACCACCAATAGCTAGTACGCCATCCATACTTTGCCCGGTGCAGGCGGTTTCTATGGAGTCGGCGATTACTTCCCGCGATACGAGGGAATATTTCATACCCTCGGTTCCCATTGAGATCCCATCGCTAATAGTTATTGTGCCAAACATTTGCGGCATGGCGGCAGCATTACGCAACGCAGCTTCAGCTTTTAGCGCCAGCTTATTTATGCCCATATTGCAGGGTGTGATAGTGCTGTAGCCGTTGGCAAGTCCTACAATAGGTTTAGTAAAATCTTCGTCTGTAAAGCCTACAGCGCGCAACATGGCTCGATTAGGCGATCGCGCTGTACCTTGAGTTACAACTTGACTTTTGAGATTATCTGGCATTTTTATATCTTTTTTTCCATACCTTCATTTGGTTAGTTTATTATATTTATCCTTTGGTGTTGTGGAGTGCGATCGCAATTCTCAAAGTTGATAAAAAGGAAAACCAGATAACTTATAAGCAGTCATCTGGCTTCTATGCAATTATTGTTTCTTTTCAGTCTAGGTCTGTTTACACTTTAACTTTTTGCTTGGCTGCTCTTTTACGTAAAAAGCCAGCGCCAGCACTAAAAGCTAGTACACCTAACATAGTTGTCGGCTCAGGAACAGGTTCAGAAGTAGTAGGGGTCAGCAAAAAAGCATGGAATCTGGAATTACCAGGATCGCCAGTAAGTCCACTAGCAACAATTTGTCCGCTCTCGTTAATGCCCCTAGCGCCGAAAAGCAGAATGCCAGAGTCCGCAGGTATTAGCGTGTTGAGATCAAATAGAGTAGTTCCATCATATAAGAAAGCGCGATCGCTTTCCGGTCTATTAGCTAATCTTGCACTACCAACTACTAAACCTGAATTGTTGATGCTGTAAGCGACACTACTATCACCGCCAAACGTTCCAATATCATCGGTAGCGGCATTTATAGCACTGTTTGCACCAGTGACAAAAGCGCGAGTTTGCCCACTAGCTGTAAGTGAACTACCAACAACTTGACCTAAGTCGTTGATATCATTAGCGATGCTGAAGAAGCCACCTAGAGTACCTAAGTCATCAGTTGCCGCGTTGATTACGCTGTTAGGTGCGGTACGAAAAGCGTGCTGTTGCCCACTCCCACTAGATATAAATGAACTACCCACAACCTGGCCTAATTCGTTTATGCCGTTTCCAATGCTGCTGTCACCGCCAAGGGTTCCTAAGTCTACTTGGCTATATGTAGAGTTATTACTATCAATTCGTACAGCATGACGCGCATTTGTACCAGCTATTTGGCTTGAGTCATTAATAGCATTAGCTGCTTGGATAGTTAGGGTGTCACCTTCTATTGAGCCATCATTGGAGGCAGTAATATAGCTGAAAACAGACCCACTGCCAAAAACAGTGCCAACTACTTGACCCAAGTTATTGATGCCACCAACAAAGGCGGTTCCTGGCCCATTACCCACGATATTATCTGTTGCTGGATTAATCGGACTGTTAGGAGCGGTACGGAAAGACCTAGTATCTCCAAATGTATCTGTTGAATTGCCGACAACCTGACCTAGATCATTAATGCCTATACCATTACTAGAACCACCAGAACTTCCTTCAAGAGAGCCAAGGTCAAGAACGCTGTAGAAAGTGGCGGCGGATGCAGGTAACGAGGTAGTTAGTCCGACGAAGGAAAACGCTGTTAATGCTAGGCTGATTGAACCAATACTATGTAATTTCATGCCCGTTGTTTTGTTGAGTAATTACCGATCGCGCAATTAATGTTTCAACAGCAACTTTAAATTGTAAAGAGTGCCGGGTAGAGCCGCCCTGTAGCTAGTAAGTAGTTATTACTTGCAAAAGTTTGACACAGCTTTTAACGTACAAAATCTACCTAATGAAAGTTTTAATCAGGCGCTAAGTTTATTGGTGCGTTGGAAAATTTTTGTTTAAGTGCGTTTGTGATTTAGATACAAAAGATATTTATGCCTAACTTTACAGTTCCCTTGTAAGCATAGTTGTAGGTTTAGCTATTTATGGTGGGATTACAGGTGGAATTTTAGTTTGGCTATTACGCCACCCACGCCGGAAATAACTACTATTTAAGCGACTAAATGAAGATAACTGTTTAAAATTACTGTTATGTAACTTACATCTGTCTGTGGTTAAATCAAAATTTAATACCAGACATCCGCGATTTGTCAAAACTAATCATACTTAATTATTATGAAACCCGCTCTTACTAAAATTGGTACTCAAATGGCTACCCTGACTGGTGTTAGGGCAATTATGAAAGACATTACCGAAACCCTGCAAGCAAGTAATGGGCAAGAATTTATTAATTTGAGTGCGGGAAATCCGTTAATTTTGCCCCAAGTAGAGCAACTATGGCGCGATTGTACCGTCGAATTATTAGCAAGTTCTGAATATGGTGAAGTTGTTTGTCGTTATGGCTCAAGCCAGGGTTACGCGCCTTTTATTGAGGCGATCGCCAATGACTTCAATCGCCGCTATAATCTCAACTTAAGCAGTCGTAATATCTTAATTACTTCCGGTAGTCAATCGCTGTATTTCTATGCCACCAATGTCTTTGGTGGCTATACTTCTAGTGGCACTCTCAAGAAGGTTGTTTTCCCTTTAAGTCCTGATTACACTGGCTACGGCGGCATAAGTTTAGCACCAGAAGCTTTGGTTGCTTACAAACCAACTCTAGATATTGACTTGGCTGCTCATCGCTTTAAGTATCGCCCGGATTTTAGCAAATTAGAGATTACAGAAAATACAGGCTGTGTTTTATTCTCCCGTCCCTGCAATCCTACAGGTAACGTTCTTAGTGATGACGAGGTAAGAAAAATTGCCGCTCTTGCTGCTCCTTATGATGTCCCGGTTTTAGTTGATTCTGCTTATGCTCCTCCCTACCCAGCGTTGAATTTTACAGATATGACACTGATGTTTGAGGAGAATATTCTTCATTGCACAAGTTTATCTAAAGCTGGATTACCAGGAGAAAGAATTGGCATTGCCATTGGCAACGAGCGCTTAATTCAGGTAATAGAGTCGTTTCAAGCCAATACGGCTTTGCATTCGTCACGCTACGGACAAGCGATCGCCGCACGGGCAATAAATTCAGGAGCGCTTGCAGATATCTCTACATCAATTATTCGCCCCTTTTATCAAAATAAGTTCTCAGTTTTGGAAGCAACTCTTGACCAAACAATGCCTAAAGATGTACCTTGGTTTCTCCATCGCGGCGAAGGGGCAATTTTTGCCTGGTTGTGGTTTGAAGATTTGCCAATTACTGATTGGGAATTTTATCAGCAACTCAAGCAAGTAGGGGTAATTGTCGTCCCTGGAAGTAAGTTTTTTCCTGGGTTACATGAAGAATGGGCGCATAAGCAGCAATGTCTGCGAATTAGCCTCACCGCCAGCGATGCAGAAATTAAAACGGGAATGGAGCGTTTAGCTAAAGTTACTGAGCAAGTTTATCAAAAAGTAAGTAGTGCAAGTTATGAGTAAAAAAAATATTGTAGTAAAACCTGATAACTTAAAACTTCCTAATGTAAAAGCTAAAACTTCTTACTTAAAACTCCCCGATGGCTGGCTGCAAATAGGTAAAATTGTTGCCGCCCAAGGCTTGCAAGGGGAATTAAGAGTTTATCCTGATTCAGACTTCCCCGAACGATTTGTAGTTCCTGGTACGCGGTGGTTGTTACGCTTTCAAGAGGAGGAACCGCAGAGCATTGAGTTGATGCACGGACGCTATATTGAAGGAAAAGGCTTGTATGCGATCGCCCTATCAGGAATAACTACCCGCAATCAAGCTGAAGACTTACGCGGTAGCTTGTTACTTGTCAAAGAGAGCGATCGCCCAACTTTAGGCGAAGATGAGTATCATGTACTAGATTTAATTGGTTTAGAGGTATTTAACCAACTAACCCAAGCCATTGTTGGTAAGGTTGTAGATGTGATTGCGGCGGGTAATGATTTACTAGAAGTGCAACCTGTAGCAGATATAGACAAACCTCAAGCAAAAAATCTCCTGATTCCCTTTGTAAAGGCGATCGCTCCTGTCGTCGATTTAGAAAATGGGCGAATTGAAATCATCCCCCCATCTGGTTTATTAGAGCTTAGTTAGAGGGGTTGGCGCTAACTTATTGCTGAAATATTTATCATCAAAACGAATAAAGCGGCTAAAAATAACCGCTTTATTCTTTAACTTACCACAGCGCTCTTACAGGGCGGTTTGCTGGCGTTGATTGAACTGTTGTACGAGTGCTTTCAGTGGTAGTTGTAGGGTCACTGCTAACGTCGGGTTCAGTAGTAATTGTCGAAGTGGTTGATTCGGTGCTGGTTGAAGTTCTACCTACTTGACTGCTAGTAGCTTCTGTACCTGTGGTAGTAGTGATTGCTTGAGCTACAGTAATATTTGAGGCCATTGAGCTTGCATCTAGACTAGCAGAAATTTGCATTCCTTCACGCAAATTCAGACGTTGTAAATCTGCTCTTGATACCATCATTTGCTTAGTCATTCCGTCAGCCATTTCTATGGTTACGGTTTCCCCTTCAATACTTCTAATCGTCCCACTTACTGTATTAGTGGTTTCAGTCGAGCTTGGTGTTGACTGCTGTATCTGCATTCTGTCCATTTGCATTGGGGTGGGAACAGGCTGCGTATTGCTTCTTGTAGGGGTTTGGGGCGTATTCATCATGCCGTCCATTTGCATTGGGGTAGTGCCTTGGGCTGGCTGTGATTGAGCGCTAACCGGATTGATTGATAGTGTTGATGCCAACATTAAAAGCATTGCCCCTGGCAACAATTTGAGTTGTGACATACTTTTTATATCCTCACTTTGATAATATTTTTTTCATCGCATCCACTAACAACTTTAAGATTTGGTTAATAGCTGATATAACTGGATACTTTAATTGAATATAAGGTTTCTTACTAAATATCAAATCTACCTATGTATATACTTTATTAAATCTTTTATAATATAGGTTTTCTTTATAGTTATAAATGAGAAAATGGCTTGATATAGACCTAAAATTATGTAAGTGTAATTACATAGATTAAGATAAGTTTAAAAGGAATTTAGATAGCTTGAAAACTTTAAAAAATGAGGCAATATCTGAGTGAAATTTAATTCATTACCCGCAATATCAATGCTACTGGGAGCAGCAATATTAGTAGTAAATAACCCCCAGTTCCTTAGCGCAGAACCTATTGAATCAGTTACAAACAAGCCGAGCAAATCGCACTTTACTTCATCGCCAGCAAGTAATACAGAGACAACAAATTTAGTTTTAAAGTTGAGCGATCGCCGAGTATATTTATATCAAGGAAATAAACTCACAAACAGCTATCCAGTAGCGATCGGTAAAGCTGGCTGGGAAACACCTATAGGCAGTTATAAGGTGATGGAAATGCAACGAGATCCAATTTGGCAACATCCCTGGACAGGTAAATTAGTTCCTCCTGGAGCAAAAAACCCTTTAGGTGCTAGATGGATTGGGTTTTGGACAGATGGCAAAAATTTTATTGGTTTTCATGGTACTCCGCAAGAAAACCTGATCGGACAAGCAGTGTCTCATGGCTGCGTGAGAATGCGTAATCAAGATATTTTGGCGCTTTATGCCCAAGTAGATGTTGGTACGCCCGTAACAGTCAAACCTTGACCCGGTAAAAGGTATGCTAATTAGAAATAGCAATACTTGGAAAGATAAATATTTACTGCTATTGAATCTAAAATAGCTGGAATTACCCAGGCGCTAAGGACGTGAGAAACGCATGAATCAACAACAACTGAATAATGCTTTTACTCTCTTTCTAAGTTTGCTCGTAGAAGCAATGCCTTTTTTACTTTTGGGGGTTTTATTCTCTGGACTGCTGCTATTATTTGTCAACGAAGGTCAGTTAGCCGCAAAAATGCCCAAAAATCCTTTATTAGGGGCAATAGCGGGCAGTTTGATTGGTTTTTTGTTTCCGGTATGCGAATGCGGTAACGTACCCGTAGCTCGACGGCTGCTATTGCAAGGAGTACCCACCCCTGTAGCTGTGGGGTTTTTACTCGCCGCACCGACTATTAACCCAATTGTAATTTGGGCAACGTGGACAGCTTTTCGAGATCAGCCCGAAATTGTTGTGCTGCGTGTGGTATTTTCGTTAGCGATCGCCATTATTATTGGTTGGGTATTTAGCGCTGGAGCCGATTTAAGTGCAATTATGCAACCAGAAATCGCCAATAATTGGCAAAAGCTGCCTGTCGAAACTGAAAAATTTATCTCACCCTTGCTACAATCAGGGACTTATTTATTAGCTGGAGCAGCACAACCAATTAGAATGGATGCTACGGTAATGCAGGCGCAATTAGCGGCGACTTCTTTAAGTAAGCCCTTAGCCTATAAACTACGGTTGTTATTAGATAATACGGTGCAGGAATTACGAGAATTGGGAGCCGTGTTAGTAATTGGTAGTGCGATCGCGGCGATCATTCAAGTAGCTATTCCCCGCGAAGCAATCCTCGGTCTTGGTAATAGTCCAGTTACGTCAATTCTTGCCATGATGGTACTGGCTTTAGTGGTATCAATTTGCTCTACAGTAGACTCATTTTTTGCTCTTTCCTTTGCTTCAGTATTTACCAGTGGCTCTTTATTGGCATTTCTAGTATTTGGCCCCATGATTGACTTAAAAAGTTTGGGGTTAATGTTATCAATATTCAAGCCGAGGGCGGTGTTTTACTTATTCGCCTTAGCAGCGCAGCTAACATTTTTCTTTACTTTACTCGTCAACTTATATATTGTTTAGCTTTTCCCTTTGCTAATGACTGCAATTAAAAAACTGCGAAACTATTTACTACCTTGGCTAGATGTATTTGCGATCGCTGCTTGGGGTATTCTCATGCTGCGATACTGGCATACAGGCAAACTTAACTTGCTGATTCACCGTAATTATTTTTGGCTAGTCATTTCTGGCGGCATTGGCTTATCAATTATTAGTAGCTTAAAAGCCTTAGATTTACTGAGAAAGCGCCCAAATATTTCTGCTACCCAGCATATTACCTTGTTTCCACCAGGCTTTAGTAGCGCCTTACTGCTCTCGACAGCGATTTTAGGCTTAGTTATTACCCCCCGCGTTTTTGGCAGCCAGACCGCACTCCAGCGCGGCGTAACCGATGTTTTGCAAGCAACCCGCAGTCAACCTCAATCTTTTCGCTCTGCTGTAAGATCCGATGAGCGGAGTTTGATAGATTGGGTACGGACTCTTAATGTCTATCCCGAACCTGATGCCTATACTGGGCAAAAAGTCAAGGTACAAGGTTTTGTTATTCATCCCTCAGAATTTCCACCAGAATACTTATTGCTATCGCGGTTTGTAATTACTTGTTGTGCGGCGGATGCTTATCCAGTAGGATTACCAGTAAAACTTACCCAAAATCGTCAAGCTTACCCTCAAGATAGTTGGTTTGAAGTAGAAGGAGAAATGATTACCCAAGACTTGCAAAACAAACGCCAATTAACTATTCAAGCAAGTAATCTTAGACCAATTCAAGAACCACAGAATCCCTACGAATACTAAATTAATGAAATAGCCAGCTAGTAAAAGCATACTTGCAGCCTTCTTTTACTGGTAAAGATTGATGGGGGTGAGTGTAATAAGAGGGAAATACTAAGACGCTACCTTTTTGAGGCTTGAATTTCAAATTCTGGCGGTTAAAAAATGTCTCCCCGCTAGTAAAATCATCATTAAGATAGCCAACAATACTTACATCTCTAGTTGGTACTCCTTGAGACGCTTCATCGCGGCGACTAGCTAACAGCAAATTATCAATATGGCGTTTATAAAACTGCCCTGGTTGGTAGCGTAAAATGGAACAAGTTTCTATTTGAGAAAACTTTACTCTATAGTTTTGATAAAGTGTTTCCTGAATTAAATAAATACGATTTAATAATAGTTGGTTAGTTGATTGTAATAAAGAATTGGTTTCACCCAAATACAGTAATTCATTACTACGCACTTGAGTTTGTACCCTTGCAAGCTCAATTCCAGCCGTTTGAAACTGACAGCAATCGGCAACTTGGATAATATGGTTGCATAGAGATATATCGAGTAATTGCTCAAATAATAAAATGTCTGCGCCTAGGTCAGTTACAGACAAAGCATCGGTAGAAATCATAGATTAAATATAATGTATATCCTAAATTTATAACCCCTTCTTAATTAACTTGAAGAAAAGATTAAGTAAGCTCAGAAAATATGACCTATTACATTTTATCCACCCCAAAGAATTGGATAAAATGTAATAGCTAAGTTAATTAGAACCCGGACGACGATTTGATGAATTAGAGCGATCGCCTGTTATATCTTGGGCGTGCTGCAAATGTTTTTGCACTACAGGGAGAGTTTTAGCCGCAAAACTTTTTACGTCTGGATCTTGACCGCGTGCTACTTGACGCTCAAACAGTTGTGCTTGTTCTCTATGGCTTTTTAATCCGGCTTCTTTCATGTACTCTTGGTCAAATTTCGCTCCTGAAAGCTTCGATAGTTTTTGTTTTAGGTCTTCATTTTTTTTACCTATGGTAGTTGGCAAAGTTACGCCTTTTTGTTTTGCCAAAGCCTTAAGTTCGTTGTTTGCTTTTGTATGTTCTACAACCATGCGGCGCGCATACTCTTTAACAACGTTGCTAGAAGCTTTCTGCGTAGCTATTTTTCCAAATGCTACTTCTGCCATTCCCCCTTGAGCCGCTTCAACCATAAACTGTTTGTCAAACTGACTTAAACTAGATCGAACGCCTGGATTTGTAGTTGGAGTTGGAGTAGGTGAGCTAAAAGGTGAGGGAGTTGGAGTTGGTGAGCTAAAAGGTGAGGGAGTTGGAGTTGGTGTAGTTGGAGTTGGAGTAGGTGAGCTAAAAGGTGAGGGAGTTGGAGTAGGTGAGCTAAAAGGTGAGGGAGTTGGAGTTGATGTAGTTGGAGTTGGAGTTGGTGAGGGAGATTGCGCTATTGAGGCGTACTCTAAAGATGCAATTAATCCTACTGCTACAAGTGCAGTCATCACAAAGTTGCGTTTGATCGTCATAGTTTTACCTAAAAAATTCGAGATTCTTGGGTTAAATAACTGTATTGGTCATCAGGAGCGATCGCATTTGCTAACTATTTTAGGTATGGTCTTTACAATGGTAAAAACTATCACCCTTTTACTAGATAGCTAACATCTATCAGCCACGTACCTGACTCTATTAGCGATCCCCCGGTAGTTAGCATCCTCTGTCTAGGGGTGAGTTTAGATATAAAAATATAGTTTTTAATTACCCGCAGTGATACCCAACAAGCTGTATAGGTTAGTTTTGAGGTCATAAATGTCCCTAAATAATAAGTCATTTTTTCAACCGTTAGACCGCGTGGCGATTTCCTTAATTGCTCTACTAGCTCTACTAACATTGCTAGTTCTATTTCAAGGCGATGCGATCGCGCCGCGCGTCCGAGATTTTAGCTGGCAAAATAAACGAGTTGGGGCAGAGGATACGGCTTTTTATCTTAACTTCACTCGTCCGATGGATACCAAAAGTGTAGAAGCAAATCTGCAAATAGATCCCTCTTTACCAGGTAAAATTAGCTGGGCTGGGCGCAAGATGGCTTATACATTACTTTCCCCACCGGCTTATGGGACTACTTACCAAGTGCAGTTAAATGGCGCAAAAGATCGGTTTTCTCCAGCCGACGATAACACATCTATTCAATCTTTTAAGGGCGTTTTTAGTAGCCGCGATCGCGCCTTTGCCTATTTGGGTGTAGAAGGAGAAGAACTAGGGAGGTTAATTGTTTACAATCTTACCGGGCAACGCAAAACTATCCTTACTCCCAAAGATTTAGTTGTAGGTGATTTTCAGCCTTACCCCACAGGTGATAAAATTCTTTTTTCTGCTACCGAACGATTTAGCGATCGTCAAGGTTTGCCCCCGTCTCAGTTATACACTGTCACTACAGGGATTGCACCCGATCCGACCTCAAAAAACAATCCTCCTTTAGGCAGAGTCGAATTAATCTTAAGTAGCAAAGATTACCAAAACTTAAAGTTTGATTTGTCCGCCGATGGCAAAATTATCTTAGTGCAGCGCGTAAGTAAAAAAAATCCTGGGGATTTTGGGCTGTGGATACTACGTAATGGCACGGATAATCAACCCCCCAAAGCACAATTATTGCAAAGCCAACCAGGAGGAGATTTTATAATTACCCCTGATAGTAGCGCTGTAGCTGTTGCTCAAGGGCAAGGAGTAGCACTTTTGGCTTTGCAAGAGGCTAGCAAACCCTTAGACTTTTTGCCCAAATTTGGCATGGTGTTAAACTTTGCCGCCGATGGCACTAAAGCGGCGATGGTGCGCTTCAATTCTGATTACACGCGATCGCTCTTTTTGGTAGACAACCAAGGCGGACAAAAAGAACTGCTGCGTACTGAGGGTTCTATTAATAGCTGTTTATTTCATCCTGTACTCCCAAATCTCTACTGTATGTTGACGCAGTTAATTGAAGCAGAAGTTTATCAAGAGCAGCCTTATTTAGCAGCAATTGACCTCAATTCTGGCAAGCAAACACCTTTAATAGTTATGCCCGAACAAAGAGACGTACAAATTAGTTTATCTCCTGATGGTTTGGCTTTACTACTAGACCAACTTGAGACTAACCCAAATGATACGCCTCCTCAAATCAATATTCCCCGCACTAATGATGGTGAGGCGATTTCTACCAGTCGTCTGTGGTTAGTGCCTTTATTTGCTCCCGCTTCTGTATCCACAACCTCCCCCTCAATCCAACCAGAGCAACTACCTTTACCAGGTTTTCATCCTCGCTGGCTACCTTAGAGGCTATTGGTTAGAGCTTCAATTTCAGTAAAAGTTTGCATTAGCAGCCGCTTTGCTTGCAATTGCCAGCCCCATTTTTGTACTCTATACGCTGCGATCGCACCGCCCATTGAAGCTACTAACCCTAAAGGCTGGGAAAACGAAATTCCTACTAATAAGCCTAATCCGGCAATTCCCCAAAAGGGCAAAGCCACCGTTTGGCGTTGTTGTTCTACAATCCGCCTAATCCAATCCGACTGCATCGAGTCTTCTAAGGCGGCTATTGTCTGCTTCTGTTGGGCGGCGGATACTGATAAACCAATTTTTCGGCGTAGTTTCTCAATTTTTCGGGCAGTAGTGCTGTATTCGGTTAACTCGTCTTCTGCCATCAACAGCAGGCGCTTTAATTGCTCCATTTGAATAATTGCTCTTTACTTGGATAATTCAGCATAGCAAAACCCGCGATAGTGCAGGCGCGCTCGGTTATGCGCTTCGCATTTTTCCCTTACTTCTTCCTTTATTTTAATCACTAGCTATATATTCTTAATTCTCTAAGTAAAATTACGGTTGACACTCCAATTGATTTATTGTGTAGTTTAATTTAACCGAAAGTTAATTAACAAAGTATTTTAAAAGCGTGTAACTTGAAAAAAGTTAATAATCTCATATTTGCTACAAATTTCCGGAAAAATTAAATTGTCCGCGCTCGTACTGTCAATAGCAACACTTGTAAAAACTACACTAAATCACAATGAATGAAGTTAAAAGCTATCAAAACAGAGCTTTAGAAGAATTAGTGAATTATGTAAAATCTATAGCAGAAATTGGAAATAGTATAATTTGTGATGATTCTCAAAAGCAAGTCATACATGGGAATAAAGATAAAAACTGGGGATTAGAAGAATTAATGAATTATGTGAAATCTGTAGCAGAAATTGAAACTAATGTAATTTATAGCGATTTACCCAAGCAAATTATGCCTGTCCAGAACCAAGTAATAGCAAGAGACATTGCAGCAATCGATCCAGAAACTGCGCAACAAACTAATCGTTCTTTGGTGTTAGGAGAAAATAAAGAAATCATTTCACCATCAAATACAACTAATTCGAGAGCTTTAATTGAAAATTTGTACTTATCAAATGCTAACTTGGTTGAGCAAGTAACCTATTTAAGCAGTGCGATCGCCAAGTTTCATCAAGATTTAGAATCTTACAAAGTCCAATTTCAGGCAGCGTCATCAAAATTGAGCGCCCAAAAGCAAGAACTAGACAGTAATTATCAAACTATTCAAGCGCAGACTAACTCGATTGAAAAGCTAACAACAGAACTTGCGATCGCACTTGAGTTATCAATTCAAGTGCAAGCAGACTACAATGAACAATCCCATCAACTAGCAGCAGAAAAAGATAACTGTCGAGACTTGCGGACTCGTTTAAATCGAGAGCAGCAGCACAGTTTGCAACTCAAAGCTGCTTTAGAAAAATGTCTAGAAGTACCCCCCACAAGCTACCAATTAGCGGAAGAAACGGGCGACGAGTCTATCAGCTTTACGCCCAAAGCACCGTCAATTAAGCCTTGGAAGACTCAAACAAGAGGCGGAGGTAATCCGATAGATTTAGCTTGGGATGTTCAACTCCCAAGTCAAAATAACTTAGATAGCGATCGCCCACCAATAACATCTCCAGAACATTTAGAGCTATTTAGCAGCTTAAGGGCGGAGGACGAGGTACAGGCGATCACACCGGAAGCAGACATAAAGCCCGTAGTATCACACATAAATATACCAGTCAAGAACCCATCGCCTTCGCTAGTTGTGTATCCCTCTCGTCCTCCCAAAGGGCGAAAATCCCTAGCATCTATTGAATTGCCCAGTTTTGTTTCCTGAATAAAGCTAGGTTTTGACTAATTTGCTCAACTTTTGCGCAATCTGTTGGTTAATAAATGCAACATCAAATCTTTGAATTGCTTGCAACTTTGCGGCTTGAGCCATCCTGGCACTTTGTTCGGGTTGAGCAATACAATTATTGATCGTGGCGGCTAAATCTGTTGCATTACCCGGTGCAACTAGCCAGCCTGTTTTACCCGATTCTATTAATTCTTGAGCGCCCCCAGCTTGGGTAGCAACTACGGGTGTACCACACAACATTGCTTCAACAATAACCCGCCCAAAGGGTTCGGCAACTGTTGAAGTGTGAGTAACTAAGTTGCAAGCAGCCATCAGCGAACTAACATCGTCTCGAAAGCCTAAAAATTTAACTCGATTTTCTAATTTTAATTCGGCAACTTGGGCGTGTAATTGCTGCACGTAATCTTGTTCGCCAAATAGCGCCTCACCCACTAAAAGTGCTGTAACATTTTCTGGGCAACTGGTTAGAGCCTCAAGTAGTATATGCTGCCCTTTCCAAGGCGACAAGCGGCTAAAGTGTCCTACTACAAACCGATCTTTACCTATACCCAACTGTTGTTGGAGGTCGGTGGCGGGTTGTTGGTACAAAGCTAAGTCGAAGCCATTGTAAACAAATTCCACAATATCTTTTCGCCCCCCGGCGGCAATAAAAGCCTCTTGACTTGCTTGGGAATTGGCAATAACCAAAGCTGCACGGTTAGCTAACGTTACAGCAATTCGGCGGTTTGTCGCACTAAAGTGATCTAAAGACAAAATATCGTGCAGGTGATACACCAAAGGACGACGACTTAAAAAACTTGCGATCGCACCCACTACTAAAGCTTTTTGGGTATTAGCATAAATTAACTCGTAGTCACGACTCAAGGTAGCGACACGATTAATTAACGGTAATAGTTGCTTTATACTACCCAACCCCTGAGCCAAACTGCTTTCTTTGCGTACTTCAATAGCTTTAGTCGCCAACACCTGCACAGGAATATGCTGTTTTTCTAACAACTGTTTAAACGTCCCGTCGGCAAACAACCCTACTAAACAATTATCTCGGTAGGGTTTGGCAATATCTATTAAACAAAGTTCTGCACCCCCTGGCTTACCGCTTTGGTCTAAAAACAAAATTTTGGTCACTTGGCTACACCCAAAAATTGCCGCGCTATAGTCTGGGGCGTATAGCTCAAAGTTAAAGCAGCCAAGGTACGGAGATTAAATTTTTGCGCAGCGATCGCCTCAAGTAAATAAGGTCTTGCTTCAGTTACTTGTCCCGCTCGTAATAAACCAATAGCTAAAGTTGTATTTGCATGGGCTAGTTCTCGTTCAAAGTAAGGTTTAAATTCCTGGAGAACTGGATCTTCACTAAAAGTTTTAGAACAAAAAATTCCAGCTTTACCTTTACGAATTTTTGCTTGAACATTCTTGCTGCCGCTAATCATATTTTCTGATTGTTCGTGTACGCGGTAAAAAGCTAATTTTTCTGGACAATAATATGCTGCTTTCCCCGAACGGCAAGCTAAGTAAGTCATATATAAGTCATAAAAAACACTAGCGCCTGAATCGTTTGCAAGTTTATCCCAATCTACTGCATCTTTACGAATGACATTTGCTAAAGAACTAAATATAGCTTTATCTACTAAGGCAAGCTTGTAGTACGGTTGATAAATTCCTGCGGCTAACCCGGCACGTTTTTCGCGTTTTGTATGTTCTTCTGTCCGCTTTTCGTCAACGATGCTATTGCTATCGATTACATAGTAATCACAAAAAGCTACTACCACTTCTGGATTATTTTCCAATAGTGGCACGAGTTTTTCTAAAAAATCTTTTTGCCAAACATCATCATCATTAATACTAGCTACGTACTTGCCTTTTGCTAATTTAAAGGCGGAGGTAAGATTTGGGCCCATACCCATGTTTTTCTCATTAATTCTTAGGTGCAACCGCGAATCTTGAAAAGCATCTACAAGAGCTTTTGGGCTTTCACTGCTACAGTCATCTGCAATAATTACTTCAATGTTTCTATAAGTCTGTCCTACCACACTTGAAATCGCCTCTTTTAAGTAGGCTTGGCGATTGTAGGTTGAAATTACAACGCTGACTAAAGGTTCTTGTTCGTTAACTACAGCCATTGTTTATAATCCTCTTACTTTAGTTCTTCTTATTCACCTGGCGATTCTTCAACATTTTATCCAACTTTTTTCCAATAAATCTTGATGTTTTGATAAAGTCTGTGAAATTTTTTATGCAAAAACAAAAATACTGTAGTAAGTTTTGCAGCGAGGCGATCGCATTTTCCGCTTAATAATAATTATTTATTAGCTAATGATTTTTGACGCTGACGTAAAAATCTAGTTATTTTATGATAAATTTCTTTATCTACCATACTCTTTACCAAAGTCAACAGTTTTAGACGCAGGAAGTTTTTGGTGTATTGTAATTGAGGATGGTATTTAATAGCCTGATTGGAAAAATCCCTTGCTCCTTTGTAATCTTCGTTTTCTAAAGATTTCCAAGCTATATAAAGATTCATCCGCCCATAAGTTTTAGCTTTTATAGCTAATAACTCTTGAGGTACAGAATCAAACATTTTTTCGATTAGTCTATCAAAGTCTGGTAAAATTTGCTGGGAATTTTTTGATGAATTCTTTGAGTGTTGTCTATAGTACACTAAGGTTTCTTTAATTAACCCAAAATCATATTCCGCAGCTATCCGAGTCCACATTTCCCAGTCTTCGCCAAAACGCAAAGTTGGATCGAATAATCCTACTTTGTCAAAGCAGACTCGACGTACCATTGGGATGCTACCACAGGGAATCAAGCTAATTTCAATTAGTTCTTTTCTGATATTTCCTTGTTTAAAGTCAATTTTAACTTCTGATCCGGGGTTTCCCTGCTCATCCGTCAATGTCATCCAGGTAGTTACCAATCCTACAGGATGATTATCGTCTAAAAATTGTACTTGTTTTTCTATTTTTGTCCTTTCCCACAAATCGTCAGCATCTAAAAATGCTATATAGTCGCCACTAGCTTTACTAATTGCTAAGTTTCTAGCAGTGGAAACACCTTGATTAGACTGTGAGATAAACTTAACGCGATCATCTGTTAAACCATTAGCCCACTGAACTATATTGTCTGAACTACCATCATCAACAATTAGCACTTCAAGGTCAGTAAAAGTTTGCTGCAATACTGACTCTAAGGTTTCTGGTAAATAAGTCATTGCGTTATAGGCAGGAATAATTACAGAAACTTTAGGCATAAGATAGGTTTGTATTAGACAAAACAGTTTTTAGAAAAATATTTACACTTTATTTTGGTAGCTTTATTAGCTTAAATTTTGTTAATTAGCGAAAAATCCTAGATTTGCAAAATTTTCACCTAAGTCAAAATTAGGATTGTTTATTAGTGTACTTTTAATCATAGTAGCTCCTGAATTAATTTTTTAGCTGTTTGGCAAGCTACCGACCAATTTAAGCGACTTTTATATTCGTTAAATGAAGAATATGCTAACTCTTTATAGTCGTTGTCATTGTCCATTATTGCAGCAATATAATCACAGTATTCCGAAATACTTGCATTTAGTGGGAAGGTTTTACCATTTAGACCAGACTTGATTAGGGTTGGGATACCTCCCACTTGCGTTCCAATACAAGGTAACCCAAAGGAATTAGCTTCACAAAAAACGTGGGGAGAAAAGTCTGCTCTCGAAGGCAAAACTAAAAAATGAGATTCAGCAAATAGCTTATTGATTCTATCTGACCCTTCTTGCGTATGTTTGGGAATAAAACCTAACTTTTTTACGTAGCTAGGTAAAGAATGTTCATTTTCTGGTTCGCAACCCACTACAGACAATTCAGTTTTTATACCTCTATAATTTAATTCCTTTGCTATCTCAAGGGCAATATCTCCACCTTTTCTAATCCAATTTACACCGATAAATAGTAACTTGCAGCATTCATTGTTTTTTGCTTGCACTAGGTTTTTGATATCCTCGAATTCGCGGTTAGTTTCTAAATTTGCTCCCCAAGGAACTACCGCAATTTTAGCTGGATCGATACCATAAGTTTCGATGGTGTTTTGAGCCGCCCAATCAGATAAAAAAATTAATAACTTGCATTTTTCTAAAGCTCTTTTTTCCATTGCATACAAATGAGTAAGAGTTTCCTTACTCAAATTATTCAACCACACATAAAAATTTATCGATGCAGATAACGGTGCATCTGTCCATAGTACCATAGGCTGCTTACATTCAAAGTAAGCAAGAGGAATAGTATTTTCTGGACACAGTACCACGTCGGAGTTAAATTTCTCTAGTTTTGACCCTAGTTGAGCGCTGTATTTTTCTAAAACTGACGGCTCTAAAAAGTAGAAATAGTCTTTGTTAAATAGCTTGCGATTCAGGTGCCACTTCAATTTATGCCTAAACGATGGCTTAATTTCTGCTAAGGGGCCGAGATAATCTAGGTGTGTAGATTGAGACTCTAAAGTTTTAGCTAAATGATGACCTGCACCGCAAAGACCTACTGTTTGTTTTGGCCATTTTGTCGGATCTAAAACATCGTAGCTAGTCAGATAGGCTATACGCATGAATGTATACTTTCCTTATCTAGCTATTATTAATTTTATGCTCTAATCTTACCATGCTAATGTTCTTTTTACAATTTGGTACGAGCATAAATTGTCATGATTGTTACTTTCTCTAAAAAAGTAATAATCTGGACTAAACATAGTGCTTTTGATTACTAATCAGTTTAAACTAAGAGCGATTGAATAGCTGAAAATAAGATTTACTTGCCAAGTAAAGTGCTGGGCTATCCTATCAAAACTAATAAAAACCGCCAAGATAGAAAGTATTTTCTATCTTGGCTGCTTAAATTTAATTATGATTAATGCCTAACTTTTTTGACCTAGTTCATTTTGCATTTTGTGGTAGTCCCATAACTTGCCGCGCTGAAGGAGTAATTCTTGGTAAGCGCCCTGTTCAACGATTTTGCCGTGTTCTAAGACTACAACTTTATCAGCTTTGGCGATAGTTGATAAACGGTGAGCGATCGCAATTACCGTTCGTCCTACAGATAATTTTTCCAAAGATTCTTGAATTAATCGCTCTGATACAGAGTCAAGGGCGCTAGTTGCTTCGTCTAGGATAAGAATTTCTGGATTGCGTAACAAGGCGCGGGCGATCGCAATTCTTTGCCTCTGACCCCCCGATAGCCGCACTCCGCGATCTCCCAGTTGAGTATCAAAGCCTTCAGGCATCTCTAAAATAAATTCAAGAGCGTTGGCAAGTTGAGCCGCTTGTTCTACTTCTTGTTGAGTTACAGTTTCTATGCCGTAAGCAATATTATTAAATACGGAAGTATTGAAAATGAAGGTTTCTTGACTAACAACGGCCATCCGATGGCGGACAGTATTAATATCAAATTCGCGTAAATCTACGCCATCGTAAGATACTTGACCTTGAGTAGGGTCGTAGAAGCGAGGAATTAAATCGGCTAAAGTAGTCTTACCTGCACCCGAAGAACCGACTAAAGCTGTAGTCTGCCCTTTTCTAATGGTTAAAGTAATATTATTTAGCACTAAAGCGCCAATATCGTAGGTAAAGTCTACGGATCTAAATTCAATAGCTTGCTTTAAGCCTATAAATTCCTGCTTGCCATTGATTAAATATTTTTTATCTTCAGTTTTTAATAGCTGCATGACGTTATCAATCGAGCCACCAAAACTACTTATTGCGGCTCTGTTGCCATTCATCTCATGAATAGATGGGACAATCCGAAACAATGTAAACAAGAACGTTAACAAAGAAGCTACTTGCAAGGTTCCATTAGCAACAAACACCGTGATGGCGATAATGATCATGCTGACTAAAACCGTAGTCGCGGCTCCTTCGGCTAGTGGTCTGACTATTGCTAAACCTAAAGTTGCTTTAATCGAACTATGCACCACATCATTGCTAGCTTTGTAATATCGTTGACGTTCAAAGTCTTGAGTACCAGAAGCTTGAACTGTACGAATTCCATTAATGAATTCAATAGCTCTAGAAGCAAACCGCCCGTTGGCTTTAGAAACCACAAAACTAGCTTCTCTAACCCGCTTGTTCAACGCCGATAACGCTACAGCCAGTAGAGTAAATAAAGCGATCGCAATCAGTGATAGCTGCCAGGACAGTTGAACCATTATTACTGAATAAACTACTAAGGTTAATCCTTTAGTAAATAAGAACGCACCTAAGCCAAAAGCTTGTTGTAGTCTAGAAATCTCCCCAGTAATTGTATTAATTAGTTCTCCGGAGTGACTGGTAGAAAAATAGCTTAAACTGAGCGATTGCAGTTGTTCAAAAATTATTTTCCTGAGTCTATCTACTAACTTTAGCTGTGTTATTTCTGTATAAACTTGAGCTAAATAGTTGAAAGCGGCTCGAATCCAAGTAGCAGCGAGTATTAGTGCTGATACGCGATACAACCGCTCCGTTGATGGTTTATCTATCCCTAAGATTGATAGATCGAACCATTCCCAACCTGTTTGTATTGCTGGTAGGTCAGGATTGACTAAGCTTTGCAAAAAAGCTAACAAAAACCCTAATCCAAAACCTTCAAAAGTTGCCGCACCTATGGCGAAGACTACGGCTAAAATTGCTACTCTAGGAAAATATTTAAATTCTCTCAAAATTAAATAATTATCTTTCCAGAAAGCAGTAGCTTTGAGTGAACGGCGGAACGGAGCGGTAAGATTAAAACCCATAGGTGTCTGCTAATGGTAATAATGGATTAATTAAGGCTACTAGAGAAAATTTTAGGCATGGCTTGAAGCAAAATTCCTAAGTCTTTGCCCAGTGACCAACGGTCGTGATAGGCAGCATGAATGGCACTAATGCTATTTATGGCTAGATTTGGTTTAATTTCAGGTATTCCTGTAAGACCTGGTAACGCATTAAGCTGTTTTGGTTGTAAGGAAGTAGCTTCAGCTAAAGTCCAAGGACTAGCTCCTACTATACTCATTTCGCCGCGCAAAACATTAAATAATTGGGGCAGATTTTGCCAGTAATTGCGATCGCCTGGCGCTAAAAAATTAAACTTTAGTAATTCAAAGATTTGACCGCGTTTCCCTACACGCCATTGCCTCTTAAACAGTGGAGTTTGAGGCGATTTTACCCAGTGCAAAACAATCCAACCCAAAATTAGTGGGCTGAGGACTAAAAGTAAAACCCCTGCCGTTAAAAAGTCGCAAATTCGCTTCAACTGCCAACGAAAAGGGTATAAGCAAGGCAGTTTTTGAGCCGTTTCAGCCCTCAAAAACATCGTTTTTTTAGCTTGCTTGCAGCCCTCCGCCCAGATAGTTAAACTTGCCAAACCCAGGGCGGGATCTATTTGGACTAGCTTTACTGGCGACTTTTGCAAGCATTGGGCTAACCTTTGTTCGTCAGCGACTTCTAGATTTACTTGATGGGGTTGTGGCTTTTGCGCCTTGACTATTAGTTGCTTTTGCTGCCACTTTAAAGTCCAGCCAATAAGTTTAGGTTCTGGTTGTTGAGCATTTACCAGCAGGTAAGTGGGTAGATTAGAAATTAACATCGTACAGCGATCACCTTTTTCATGATTGTTACAAAAACAATAATTCAGGACAAGCTAAATCTTACTCTTCCTTCAATGAGCCTTGCTTATCCCTAGTTCAGATTTAGCTTTTTCAGCTTTCGCCAATCTAAAAAATCAGCCACTACTCCAATTTAATGCTCAATTTTGTTTTCTTTAATAATCTTTACATTTTCGCTCCAACTTTATCTTACTAAGTTAAGTTTTTACAAACTAAAATTACCTAGCTAACCATTTCTTTACAGATTCTTTAAACACGGGTTACTCTTAACATTACCAATTGCGTAGGATTGCCTAAAATATTTTTAGAGATATTAACATTTTTTACAGTTATTTGGCGGTTTTAGCCTGCGGCAAAATGTTTATAGCAGACAAAGCTTACTACCGCAAACTACAATTTGCTGTTATTGAGTTTGTTTTCTCCGTGCTGACTATTTTTTAAGTCAGAAAAATATCTAGGCAAGCTACAGTTTTTATTCCCAACTTTGTTGTAAAACTACGCCCTGATCTTTTTGAGAACTTATATAGCTAGTCTGTCCATTAGCATGATTTGCCACAACGCCGATGGTATTTAACTTACTGAGCATTGCCGTAGCTTGAGTAAGCTCAGTGCGGGTTACTTTACCCATGCGCGAAACTAACAATACACCGCTACAAAATGATGCTGCCAAGATAGCATCAACCATACCCAGAACTGGCGGAGCATCGACAAGAATTAAATCGTAAGTATCCTCAAACTTTTCCATCAATTCCCGCATTCTTTGGGAGCTTAAAAGATTCGCTGAGTCTATGGGTACAGGTCCTGCCGTCAAAATATCAATATAAGCCCCAGAGGATTGAATACCTGTATGATTTGGGACGTTAGCATCGCTTTCTAATAGAGTTGAAAGCCCTTGCTCGTTGGGTAAATTCAGCATTTGATGTAGATTAGGATGACGTAAATCTGCGTCTATCAACAGTACCCGTTGATGTAAACGAGCCGCACTTAGAGCTAACCCCAAGGCTAAAGTTGACTTTCCTTCGCCAGCTAGGGCGGAGGTGATCATAATCGACCTTAAAGATGATTCTGTTGTATTTAGTAACTGGATATTTTTATAAATTAGATCCAGTGAAGCCCAGGATGGAGGCCAGTTACTAACTTGAACTGTCCAAGGCTCTAAAATTTTTGGTTTGCCAAAAGGTAAACTCACAATTGGTTCGCTGGCTTTAGATTGGGGCAATTCTGGGGTCATACCTAATAACGGTATAGAGACTTGTTTCTCTAATTCATCTGAAGTATGTACCGCATCATCCATAACTTCACGGAGGAATGCTGCAACACCCCCTAGCATCAACCCCGCTACTAAACCTAGCAGCAAGTTCTGTTTAATATTTGGACCTATTTGCAGCCCTAGCAATGGTTGTTCTAAAGCTTGCCATTCAAAGCCGCCTCTGGCAATTTCCAGACTTAACTCCTGTTGCGCTCTCAAGAGTTGCTGCAATTTTTCGCGGTTAATTTGTACTAACGGAACTAGACGATTGTACTCCGCTATTTGTGCTGGAAAACGGTTAAATTGGTTACGTAAGTTTTGCTCGCTCTTTGCCAAGCTAACATCTTGGGCTTGCAAAGCACTAAGCAGCGTTTGGACTTCTGCCAATTGACCTGTCAAATTAATATCTATTCCTGTTCTTTGCCCTTGGGATAAAAAATTAGAATTTGCCGCATTTAGTTGTGCCGCATCTGCGCCGACAACTCGCCCTTGTTCTGCTTGCAATAAAGCTTGCTGGGTTTGGCGCAGTTCGACTAATTTCTGCACCCCAGGATCGGCATCAGTGTAGGTTCCACGTCTAGCCGCTAACAGTAAATCTGTTCTTTGTAGCTCGTTGAGCAGCGTTTGATAGCGTGGCGATTGGCTTAAACGCGATGAAGCTAAAGCCGTTTGCGGACTGCTACCTACTTGTTGTTGCAACACTTTATAGCGGGCTTCGGTATCTTGAAATTGAGCGCGCAGAGTCTGGCGTTGCTGGACTACAGAATTTAAAGAATTATTGATAGTAGCAGCTTGTAGCTCAGGATCGATTAAATTTTGATTGGTACGAAAGTCTTTTAACAGATTTTCTGAGTCCTCAACCTGTTTGCGGACTCCAGGAATTTGCTCGTTGATAAATTGCAATCCTTTTTTCAACCGTTGCTCTTGCTGTTCTCGGTTATAAGCTTGATAAACTTTGTAAATAGTTTGGAGAACTTTTTGAGTTTTTACCGGATCGTTGGCAATATAATTTGCTTCAACAATTTTGGTGTATTTGGTATCGCTATCTTCTTCGACTAATGGAGCCAAAAGTAGCGATTTTTTGACCTCGTTGATCGTTATAGTTGGATACTCAGGCTTGAGCAAATCTACGGCTCTTTGAATAAGTAAGGCACTACGCATAACGTTAATTTGAGTTGCGTAGTCTATTTCAACGTTAGTATCAGAAAATTCTGCGTCTGCTTGGGGTTGAACATCTCTTCTCCCCTTATAGTTAGACTCGATCAAAATTTGCATCGTGCTTTGATAGGTAGGTTCCGCCGTCAAGCTCACAATGGTAGCTATAGATAAGACTCCAGCTAATACACCCAATAACCAATAGCGGCGGCGACTTAAAACTGCAAACAGTTGTCCGTAACCTGGATCGTTTTCTGCCCCCATATTATTGTTTTCAATTACTTTAGCCATAAATTTTACTCCAAAATTAATAATTGATCGCCCTTGATAACTAAGCGTTGTGGCATACTTCGGCAATTACTCGATCTACTTGATTAAAGAAAGCAAGTTCTGAAAAATTAGAAATCGCCCAATTGCGAATGTCGTGATAATTCCAGTTAATTTCCTGTGCTTTTAAAAGTGCGCTTTGGAGCGCGTCGGGTGTTTGCTTAGGAAAAAATACTCCTGTTTTTCCTGGTATTTGCGTGTCTAGTACACCCCCAGCACCATAGGCAATTACCGGAGTTCCACTGGCATTTGCTTCTATGGGTACTAACCCATAATCTTCTAGGGCGGCTACAATTACCGAGCGGGCTTGAGCCATTAAACTTGATCTTTCGCTGTCTGTTACATGACCTAAAAATTTAATGTTACTTAAAGCCTTAGACTCTAAGCGCGACTTCTCTGGTCCATTGCCAATAATTAGTAATGGCCATCCTAACCAATTGAATGCTTCGACAATTACATCAATACGTTTATAACTAATTAATCGGGCGGACGCTAGGTAGTAATCTTTTTTGGTGTCGGAAAATTCAAAATTGTTAGTACCGATGGGATAATTAATCACTACAGCTTTCTTACCATAATTTTGCCGAATCCGCCCTGCTACAGTACTAGAATTAGCAATGTAAAAATCTGGCTCTTGGGCATACTTTAAGTCTACTTTTCTCATTGCGCCAAAAATCGGTTCTAGTACCGGGGAAAAATAGCGGTAATCTGCGTACTCGCGCAAATAAGTTTTCGTGTCCCATAAAAACCTTGTGACATTATGACAAAAACAAATGTGCTTGGCTTTAGGGTGTTTGCGCACTGCTTTGGCGAAACTGGTGGTACTGCTAATAATTAAGTCGTAGGCTTGTAAGTCTAGAGTGCGGAAAGCTGGGAAATATAAAGGTGCTAACAGTCTAAAATACTTGGCTGCCCTTGGTACTTTTTGCAAAAAAGTTGTTTTGACTAAGCGTCCTTCTAAATCGATACTATTTTCTGGATCGTAGATCGATGTAAAAATATCAGCATCGGGATAATGCTTACAAAGTAGCTCAAAAACTCGCTCTGCGCCCCCAGGCTGTGTTAGGTAATCGTGGACTAGAGCAATTTTCATATAGTTAAAAAATCTAAGTATTACTGCTGAGTTAGGGAACTTGAGTCTAATCTTGATTGTATTTGCCTGGACAGTTACCGCAGTAAGCTTTGTTAGGTTCTTTTCGGCGGTATCGAATCATTCACTGCTCATAATACTTAGAAACTATACGTTAAGTTGACTAACAAAATTTTACCTGTACTTAGAGATAGAAGTGGCAACACTTATAAATCCTTGGTGACGAAAGCCTGACTTTTCGATAATTTAAGAGACGACTAAATTTTCTTACTTATTCTTGTATAGGCAACATCCACCGATTAACTTACATATTACTGTAAAGGGTTTGTAATAAAACTGTGAAATTACAGATTTTATTAAGATTTTTCAAGCTATCCCAAGCTACTCATCTGAAAATAACAATATTAATCTGCCTGCACTGAGGTTTATGTGGTATTCTTGACGATCTGTTGCAGATTTTGGCATTGCAGTATGTCTTCTTCCAGCACAATTCAAAGCGTTTATACCGATGGAGCTTGCACGGGCAATCCTGGCCCTGGGGGTTGGGGTGTTGTTGTTTATTATACAGACAATTCAGTACAAGAGTTTGGTGGTAATGAAAAACAGACTACCAATAATCGAATGGAAATGCAGGCGGCGATCGCTGCATTGAACTTTTTAACAGAAAATCAACCAAAAGAACCCATAACCCTTTATACCGACAGCGAATATTTAATTAAAGGTGTAACTCAGTGGGTGAAAAATTGGAAGAAAAAAGGCTGGAAAACTGCTCAAGGGAAGCCCGTACTCAATCAAGACCTGTGGGAAAACCTCGACCGATTGAACAGTAAATTGGTATTGTGGCAACACGTGCGGGGTCATGCGGGAAATGTGGGGAATGAACGCTGCGATGCGATCGCGCGAGCCTTTGCTAATAACAAAACTCTATCCTTGCAATCAGGAAAACAAAATTCACCCCCCGAACCACTTAAAAAAATAGGTATACCTTTAACAGAATTAATTGAGGAGAAGGGCGACAATACCATAACTGACCTAACCATTCAACCATTGCCTTTAGAGGCAAAAACGACAAATATGGATTTATCTGGCTCTTTAAATACTCATGCAGAGGAACTGCCCCGGGAACTCAAAGGGGGACAATTGCGCCACTTGATCGATACACTACGAATCGCCGAAGAAATTGCTACTAAAGGCTACCTAATTACAAGCTCGGAGCTCGCCGATTTGATGGATGTCCACGCCAGCGCCGTCACCAGTCGTGGAGACGAATGGCGCTGGCGTAATTGGATTGTGTCAAGGGTAAGACGAGAAGGCAATCAAATTTTGTGGGAATTAGAACGGGGAGATGAGGTTACGACGACTGGCTATAACTCCGACCCCGCCATTGAGTAGGAGTACGGTTAGCAGACAAGAAGATTCTCAGTACCGCTAAAGGATCGGCTAATGGAGAAAGCCAAAACAACCAGCCGCCAGAGGCTGTGGAAAGATCATAGGCCGAAGCAACTGCTAATAACAATGCCCAACGAATAATTAAAAGAAAGGTATTTAATCCTAATAACAGCAGGGGTAAAAGAGTCAAAGGCGGTATGAAGCAGAAGTATAGGACAACAAATAAAGGCAATGCTTGCACCGATAGCAATAGCCATAAATCGCCCCAAACTTGAGCCATTGATGACGCATCTTTAAGATCGAGCGATCGCCCCCATTCTTTCCAAGTTTCCAAAGCTCCCTCATACATCCGCACCTTGAGGACTAGCGACCCATCTAAAAAGCCGACTTTGAAGCCTTGGGCGGCGATATTTCTCGCCAAGGTAACATCATCGCAAAAGGACGCTTTCGCGCTGGTATAGCCCCCTACGGCTGCCAAAACTGAGCGACGGCATAAGAAACATTGTCCGTTTGCCATTACTCTTTCGGCAATATCTGTATCGACTCCAGCGCTTTCAAATCGATAGAGCAAAGTTATTAAAAGTGCGGGTTGCAGCCAACACTCCCCAGGATATTTGAGGACAAATTGCGGCGACAAGGATACTAGATCGTAACCTTCGGCATTGGCAACATTAACTAATCCCGCAACTAATCCGGCTTTGGGCTGCGTATCTGCATCCATGCCCAAAATCCACTCACTTTGGGCAGAACTCTGCTTAAAGCCACTATTCAAAGCCCAAGGACGACCTACCCAACCCGGCGGTAAAGCTTCATCATTTATTAACCGAAAGCGCGGATCTTTTAGGCTTGCAGCTTTGACAAGTTCTGGTGTTCCATCTTTAGAGTAGCTGTCTACAATCGTAATTTCTCGCACTTCGTAACTTTGCTGACTTAATCCAGCCAAACAGGGACTAATCCGTTCGGCTTCATTCAGCGTTGGTACTACTACGCTGACCGTAGCTAATAGGTCTGGTGTCCCCCTACTAGGTTGAATCGGCCCATGACGACTCGCTCCTTTTACCAGCCGTGACAGCAAAACTGCCGTAGCTGGTAATTGAATTAGTAATAGTCCAAAAGCCAGCCCACTTTCTACAATCGACCAATCACTCACAATTTGTTGTCCAATAATAATCACTTGTAAGCAACTTGTTTGACGGGGATTACAGTCAGGTTATTGTTAATGTCTGCTGTTGTCACTCCTGGAGTTGCCATGTTCCAAAGGGCGATCGCCGGAATTACACCCACAACCACCCCTAACAATACAGGAATCCAATAACCCGCCGCGCAACTCATCACCGCCGCGAAGATAAAGTTAGTTAAGTAAACTATTAAAGGTACGGTTAATTGCGGTTTTTGCAGTTGGGCAATTGGTGTAGTTTTCCACAATAAAGCGGCTACGCTCATAAATAAAGCGCTAGTCCCAAACCAGCCTGCATAGTTTTTATAAGGCGTACCAAAAAATGCGCCGGGTTCTTCCCAAAACCAAAAAGGAACAGCCGTTTGACTCATAGCGGGTTCTAGAGCAAAGTCCCAAGAAGTAAAAATTGCCGCCCCTAGAGCGATCGCTCCCAAATGCCGTAATATTGTAGGTTTTTGGTCTACCTTTAACCCCACTCGTGCCAGCAAGTACGCCGCTAATCCCACATAAAACCAAGATAAGGGAATTGTAAACGGTACTAACCCAGCAATTTTATAACCCAAACCGCTCAGATAACTATAATCACCAAAAGGAAAACCTGTACTAGTTCCAAGTAATTCGCTACCTAAAGATATAACAATTGTCGGCAGCATAAATAATAGCCAAGCTTTAACGCCTAACTGCCTGTACGCATAAATCGATACCGCAGCTATTCCTAGTAAAATATCTGAAACTCCACCACCTGCCATACTTAATTGAAAAGCTGTTTGTCCAACATTTCCCAAGTTTGTAATTACCTCGGCGTGAGGTACGACTAACAATAAACCTGCTAGTCCAAAAACTTTTGCCAATATATGACCGCCTAAGCAGAAGCGCTCTGCTCTAACAAGTTGCTGCATGAAAACTCCCTAACAATACTTGACACTCCAAAAGCATCTTTATCAGTTTACAAATCTTTAAGAGAATATTGTAAGTATTTTCTTGATTTAGTGCGATCGCAATCCTTTAATTTTATTTTCCTCAAAGCTACGATCCGCTTAAAACAATTGCTAGACAAATTAAATTATGTATTGACAACTGCAAAAAATAATGATACCAAAAATACCTTGGCTGGCTTTATCTCTACTCTTAGCTACAAACATTACTTTGGGAGGGTTTTTAGCTGCTTGGCATGAGCATTGGTCAGTTTGGGTAATAGTTGCCCTAGTTATTTTGTTGATAGCAGCAATGTTGTCTTGTTCGTGGTCAACCATCCGCGATAGCTTTGCTCATTTACTTGCTTCAGACTTGAGAGCATTTATAGTTGCGGTGCTGATTTCTTTATTGGGTGTACTGATTGTTTTTTGGTTACATACCCTTGCTCATTTTTTAGTTATTATTTGTGCTTTTTTGTTAGCCAAAATAGATATGCAGGTAGCTAATTTTAGCGATCGCCAAATCTTTAGAACTATATGTTTTACATCTATGTTGGGTTTATTGCTAGGTAAAGCAATGGAGTATTTAATCTCAATCTTATTTTGAAAGTAAAAAACTAGGCTAATAAAAAACTAGCCTAGTTTTTTAATTATATTGCTGACTAAGCCGCAGCTAAGACTGGAGCATATACACTTACTTTTTTGCGGTCTTTGCCTTTTCTTTCAAAAGTTACAACCCCATCAATTAACGCAAACAAAGTATCATCGCTACCGATCCCTACATTGTTACCGGGGTGAAATTTTGTACCGCGCTGACGCACAAGAATATTGCCTGCACGTACAACTTGACCGCCGTAACGTTTGACTCCCAACCTTTGGGCGTTAGAATCGCGCCCGTTACGGGTACTACCTGTTCCTTTTTTATGAGCCATGATTCCTCTTTTTTTACTAGAAAAACTAGGGAGATCCCCTCTTGAAAAGGGGGAAATATTTAAAGTACATCGACAAGCAAAATTTGAAAACGTCCTCTTATTCTGCTTCCGGTTGATTTGGTGTTTCCACCATTGGGGTATCAGTTTCGGGCGCAGTAAACACCGCACCATTAAAACTAATGGAGTTAATCATTAGTCTAGTCACTTCTTGACGATGCCCCCGCTTTTTGCGAGTTTTCTTTTTGGGCTTCATCTTGTAAACAAGGACTTTGCGCGCCCGGAAGTGCCGCATTATCGTACCTTCTACCGTTGCGCCCTCAACAAAAGGCTGTCCGATAGTGATGTCGTTATCGTTATTGACTAATAAAACTGTTTCTAAAGTCAAAGTTTCTTCAGGTTCAAGATGCAGTAATTCAATGTCGTAAAAGCGACCTGGCTCAACTCGTAGTTGCTTGCCGCCCGTTTCAATGATTGCGTAAGTCATGGGATGATTTGTAAGTTTGCCGTACAGGTAGCTGGTTTTTAGATAAATTCCAGCATTTGCCACGTGTCTACCCGATCCGAGCAGAAATTAGACAGTCGATCTAGCATTATATAAGACTGACTGAATATTTGTAAATTTATTTATTATTATGTTTAACCCTTTAACTCGCCCAATATTTATTTTAGTTGACGGACATTCTTTAGCTTTTCGGTCGTATTTTGCCTTTGCTAAAGGACGGGATGGCGGGTTAAAAACAACTACAGGCATTCCTACCAGTGTTTGTTTTGGTTTTCTTAAGGCATTATTGGAAGTAATGAGCGTCCAGAAACCTGAAGCAATGGCGATCGCATTTGACCTAGGTTTACCGACTTTTCGCCACGAAGCCGACGACACTTATAAAGCCGATCGTCCTGGTACGCCAGAAGATTTTGTCCCCGACTTAAAGAATTTGCACGAATTGTTAGCAGGCTTGAGTATCCCAATTTTAACTGCTCCAGGTTACGAAGCTGACGATATTTTGGGTACTTTGGCGGTGCAAATGAGCGAGGCGGGTTATGAAGTAAAGATATTAACAGGCGATCGCGATTTGTTTCAACTTGTCGATCCTCAAAAGCACATTGGGGTTTTATATCTCAGCACTACTTTTATACAACGTGGCGGTACTGGCCCTAGCGACTTTGGTAGCGAGCAAGTCCAAGAAAAGCTAGGAGTTTTACCCGCGCAAGTAGTTGACTTTAAAGCATTGTGTGGCGATAAATCTGACAATATTCCCGGTGTGCGAGGAATTGGCGAAAAAACCGCCGTTCAATTGTTGACAACTTATAATAACCTCGATCAAATTTACGCTTCTATAGAGCAGATTAAAGGCGCTACGCAAAAGAAGTTGATAGAAGGTAAGGAAGACGCTTACCACTCGCGTTTTATGGCGCAAATCGTGCTGAATGTACCTGTAGAACTTCAGTTAGAAGACTGCAAACTTACGGGTTTTGACAGTAGTAAATTAGAGCCAATTTTAGAAAAGCTAGAATTTAAAACCTTTTTAGGCAAAGTTAATCAAATCCAACAACGATTTGGTGGCGTAGTTGAGGAAAAACCCGCCGCAGATTCTCCCGTTGTTGAAGAACCGGAGTTTGCCAGCGATGACTTGTGGTTTTTTAGCGCCGCCGATACCGCCAGTGCCAAGCAGCAACTAATCTCGCCCATTACACCACAAATTATTGATACCCAAGCTAAGTTAAGGCAATTAATCGAGAGATTGCAAACTTTTACAGACACTAATACCCCCGTTGCATGGGATACGGAAACCACAGATTTAGAGCCGAGAGACGCGCAATTAGTCGGAATTGGTTGTTGTTGGGGTAGCGAAACAACAGAGATGGCTTACATCCCCCTTGGACATAAAGCTGGGACAAATTTAGATACTGTTACTGTACTAAATGAATTAAGAGGCATTTTAGAAAGTAATGATTATCCTAAATCATTGCAAAATGCTAAATTTGACCGCTTAGTTTTGCATTGTCAGGGCATAAACCTAGCTGGAGTCGTGTTTGATACGATGCTGGCAAGTTATGTTTTAGATCCAGATAGCAGCCACAATTTAAGCGATTTAAGCCAAAAATATCTAGGGATAACTGCGAAAAGCTATACAGAGTTAGTCCCCAAAGGTCAAACCATTGCCGATATTGATATTCTTTCTGTTGCTGACTATTGCGGGATGGACGTTCATTGTACGTTTAAATTAGTAACCAAAC